>TBL_comb47_HYPODRAFT_10002240_pt1 | contig 24020 bp, 20 predicted proteins | sample TroBogypolimnion_40_FD_10682 | JGI IMG/M metagenome (IMG submission 10682)
AGCAGGAGATGGTGGGCATCATCGAGATGTACAACCACCTCATGGGCCGCCTGCAGCCCGAGGAGTTGAAAGAGTTCGCCAGCCACGCCTCGCCGATCCCGCGCGTACGTTGCGCCGACGCCGGCCACGCGCCTTACTCGACCGAGACCGCGGTGCTGGAGACCGGCCGGTGCATGCACTGCGACTGCCGGGCTAACCACGACTGCAAGCTCCGGATCTACAGCGACCAATACGCCGCAGTGCAGTCGGCGTTTAAGGGCGAGGACCGCGCGAAATACGCCCAGGTGAACCGTGACACCGGCGTGCTCTACGAACCGGGCAAGTGCGTGAAGTGCGGTCTCTGCGTGCGGGTCACCAAGAAGGACGGCGAGCGGTTTGGCTTCACCTTCGTCGGCCGCGGTTTCGAGGTAAAAGCCGCCATCTCCCTGGACAAGTCGCTGGAGCAGGGCCTGGAAAAAACCGCCAGCAAAGTCGTGGAAGCCTGCCCCACCGGCGCACTGGCAAACGCGGAGGAGTGAGCAAGATGAAGGAGAAGATTTCAACCACCATGAGCACTAATAAAAAAACGGGGCAATGGCGCCGCCGTGGGTTCCTTGGCGGAGCACTCGTGGGGCTGGGCGCGGCTGCCGGCGGGCTGGTTTGGCGGCTTATGGACCCCCAGGCTCGTGTCAAAGGCAACCCGGCGAAACTCGATGATCGTTTCGTTTACGATATCCGCGAGTTTGAGGAGACGGCGCCGAATCTTCTGCTCTACGAAGCCGCCGGTGAATTCTCCACCGGCCTGAAGGAGACCAAGCGCATCACCTGGTGGGACGGCCAGGGCATCGTGGTCGGCGGCGATACTTCCCTGGCCATCTTCGCCACTGACGGAACCCGGCTCAAGCAGTGGCCTGCGGAAGCCACACCCTATTGTTTGCTGCCGCTGGGCAAAGACTCCCTCCTCGTGGGCTACTCAAACCGTTACGCCATTCTCGACGCCAACGGGAAGGAACAGTTTAAGTCTCCCAACCTGGGACGCCGCACGTACCTGACCAGCGCGGCGGCCTACCAGGACCGGTTATTCCTGGCCGACGCCGGCAATCGCGAAGTGCTCATCTGCGACCGAAAATCCGGCGAAGTGCTCGAACGCTTTGGGAAGAAGGAGGCCGACCGCGGCAACCCCGGCTTCAACATCCCCAGCCCCTATTTCGCCCTCGCCGTAGCTTCGGACGGCAAGCTCCGCGTCGCCAACACCGGCCTGCTCCGGGTTGAGACCTACACCCTCGACGGCCGCTTCGTCTCCTCCTGGGGCGAACCCGGCATGAAGATCGACCGCTTCTGCGGTTGCTGCAATCCGGCCTACTTCACCCTTACCCCCGCCGGCGACTTCGTCACCAGCGAGAAGGGCCTCGCCCGGATCAACGTCTATGCGGCCGACGGCCGTTTCAAAGGGGCCGTGGCCGGTCCCAACCTGCTCGTCACGGACAAGGAACTTGCCAAACGCGCCTGCATCGATTGCACCGTGGGCGCCGGTTTCGATGTCACCCTCGCTGCCAACGGCGATGTCCTCACCCTCGACCCCTACCGCAAAGTCGTGCGCCGGTTCCGGCCCAAGAACGTCTCATGAACCCTTCCGCCTCCCTCGACCGTCGGCAATTCCTGAAGTCCGGCGCCCGCTACGCCCTGCTCGCCGGCCTCGGCGGCCTGGCTGTCACCGGCGAAGCCAAGCGCCGCCGTCTGGAGAACGATCCCAACTGTGTCCACCTGTGGACCTGCGCCGACTGCGCCGAATTCGGCGATTGCGCGAAACCCAAGGCACAGGACTTCCGGCAGGCGCAACGGCAGGCCAGCCTGCGAGCAAGGCAGTCTACGGGTCAGGGGCCTTGAAATACCGCAGGCCCGGGGAACCTGTCGGCAGATCCGATCGATCCCACCAAAGAGTTCCTCCGAATCGTAATCGCCGCCGTGGTCCCGCGCCCGGGGCATCGCGAAGTCGACGTTGAACCCAAGGTTTTAAGAATCAGCTATCGGAGCACTGCGGCGCCTCGCTCCCTTAAGGGAGTTGCTGGGCNCGGTANCAGCGGAAGTTGGCGGTGGCGGTGGTGAGGTCCAGGTAACGCCAGATCCCGTTGGTGTTTTCCATCAGGCCAAGGTCCGTCCAGTTGGTCGAGGTCAGGTTAGTGCTGGCCTGGATCTTGTAGGATTTGCCCGTCTGGCCCTCCAGACAGAGCTTGAAGGCTTTGTTGGTTTGGAAGCCGACGGGATCCAGGACGTTGGTGGCCAGCGTGAGGAAGCTGACGGTGACGTTGGTGCCTCCCTGCACGCCTTTGTTGTCCGTCGCCAAGGCGGTCAAGACGACGTCCTCGGGGAAATCATGCGTGAACGCCACCTGCGCGGCGGGGCCGGGTTGGGAAACCAGCAGGTTGGTGCCCATGAAAATCGCGAGATTCGTCACGGTGCCGTCCGGGTCCGAGCCCGTGGCCTGCAACCAGACGGTGTGGCAGGCGATTTGCACCGGGGCCGCCAGGAGCAGGGCCGTCGGGGAGGCGTTGCCCGGCTCCAGGAGCACGGTATTGGTCGTATAGAGGGTGCCCAGGGAGGACGGCGCATGAAGGGAGGAGAACACGCCGCTGCGGGCCTTGCAAACCAGCGTGGTATAAACGTCGCCCACCGCCGGCGTGAAGCCGTTCCCATAGGAAACACTGAGCGTTCCCGCCAGGGCCGCGTTGCCACCAATGACCAATTGATCGTAGGTCGTGCCGGCAGTCGTGCCGCCGAGCTTGAGTTGAAGCTGAGCCTGGCTGCTTTCGGTGTAGTTGCCGGAGATGCTCAGTGAGCCCGGCGCCGCACCCAGGTCGAGGGCGGCGCTATTGGAAATGCTACCCGCGATAGCCCCTGGCCCCGTGAGATTGCCGCCGAGCAATCGCATCGGCGTGGAGCCGAAGGCGAAGCCGCCCCCCGCCAGGATCGTCCGCCCCGCGGTCTGGACGAAAGCGCCCGTGAACGCCAACGTGCCGGAGTTGGCCTGGACGGTGCCCGAGTTGCCGCACGGAATCGTGATGGTGCTGGTGCCGGTGCCGGCGCTCTTGCGCAGCAAGCCGGCGTTGGCCAGGGCGGGGCTGCCAGTCCAGAGGTAGAACGCGTTGCCGTCAGCCTGAAGGTCCAACGTCCCGGCGGGGGTGTTGGTCAGCAGGGCGGTATTGTAACCATACAAGGTGCCGCCGGTCCAGAGGCCACTCGCCGTATTGACCAGGGTTCCGCCAAAGAGATATTTGGCAGATCCGCTGAGCGCCAGGCCCCCGTTGGCCGTCACCGTGAGACTGGTCGGATGGAACTGATCGATGCCTCCCAGGCTGCCCCCACTCCAGTTAAACAGCCCGGTTACCGTCACCGCCTGGCTGCCCGACAGGCTACCACTCGAGAGGTTAAGCGAAATCGGGTTGACGGGACCCGCGCCATTGAGGATCAGGTTGCCACCGGAAACCAGCACCGGGCTGGTGAGGCTGCAGTTCCCCAGGAAGCAGGCCGTGCCGCCGCTGAAGGTGTTCGTGCCGTTCACAGCGAACGCGCCCTGGTTGGTGAGCGCGCCGCCAATCACGGTGACATTACCGTCCCCGCTGATACCGGAGGCGGGTGACAGGTTGGCCGTGCCGTTCAGGCCCAGCATGGCTCCCGCCGCGATGGTGAAGCTCCCGGTGCTGTCGGTCAGGGTGAGCGCCAGCGTGCCGCTGTTGGCCTGGACGGTGCCCGAGTTGCCGCACGGAACCGTGATGGTGCTGGTGCCGGTGCCGGCGTTCTTGCGCAGCAGGCCGGCGTTGGCCAGGGCGGGGCTGCCATTCACGACGTGGAACGCGTTGCCGTCGGCCTGAAGGTCCAGCGTCCCGGCGGGACTGTTCGTCAGCAGGGCGGTGTTGTAGATCTCCACTGTGCCGCCGGTCCAGAGACCAATCCCCGCATTGACCAGGGTTCCGCCCAAAAGGTATTTGTAAGAACCGCTGAGCGCCAAGCCTCCGTTGGCCGTCACCGTGAGACTGGTCGGATGGAACTGATCGATGCCTCCCAAGTAGCCCCCACTCCAGTTAAACGGCCCGGTTACCGTCACCGCCTGGCTGCCCGACAGGCTGCCGCTCGAGAGGTTCAGCAAACTCGGGTTGACCTGACCGGTGCCGTTGAGGACCAGGTTGCCACTGGAAACCAGCACCGGGCCGGTGAGGCGGCAGTTCCCCAGGAAGCAGGCCGTGCCGCCGCTGAAGGTGTTCGTGCCGTTCACGGCGAACGCGCTCTGGTTGGTGAGCGCGCCGCCAACCACGGTGACATTACCGTCCCCGCTGATACCGGAGGCGGGTGACAGGTTGGCCGTGCCGTTGAGGCTCAGCGTGGCTCCCGCGGTGATGGTGAAGCTCCCGGTGCTGTCGGTCAGAGTGAGCGCCAGCGTGCCGCTGTTGGCCTGGACGGTGCCGGAGTTGCCGCACGGAACCGTGATGGTGCCGGTGCCGGTGCCGGCGCTCTTGCGCAGCAGGCCGGCGTTGGCCATAGACGGAGTGCCACCACCGATCCAAAAGACGTTGCCGTCTGCCTGAAGGTCCAGCGTCCCGGCGGAACTGTTCGTCAGCAAGGCCGCATTGTAGCCATACAAAGTGCCGCCGGTCCAGAGACCACTCCCCGTATTGACCAGGGTTCCGCCAAAGAGGTATTTGCCAGATCCGCTGAGCGCCAGGCCCCCGTTGGCCGTCACCGTGAAACTGGTAGGGTGGTATTGATCGATGCCTCCCAGGTTGCCCCCACTCCAGTTAAACGGCCCGATGACCGTCACCGCCTGGCTGCCCGACAGGCTGCCACTTGAAAGGCTTAGCGAACTCGGGTTGACCGCACCCGTGCCATTGAGGACCAGGTTGCCGCCGGAGACGACCAGCGGGCTGCTGATGCTGCAACTCCCCAGGAAGCAGGCCGTGCCGCCGTTGAAGGTGTTCGTGCCGTTCACCGCGAAGGTGCCGGTGTTAGTAAGCGCGCCGCCGGTCACAATGAAATTACCGGCTCCGCTGATGCCGGCTGCACCCGACAGAATCGCCGTCCCTTTACAACTCAGGGTCGCTCCGGCCGCGATAGTAAAATTTCCGGTGGAGTCGTCCAGAACGAGCGCCAGCGTGCCGCTGTTGGCCTGGACGTTGCCCGAGTTGCCGCACGAAACCGCGATCGTGCTGCTGCCGGTGCCGGCGATCTTGCGCAGCAGGCCGGCGTTGGCCATAGACGGAGTTCCATTTCCGATCCAAAAGACGTTGCCGTCTGCCTGAAGGTCCAAAGTGCCGGTCGACGCATTCGTCAGCAGCGCGGTATTGTAGCCATATAGGAGGCCACCGGTCCAGAGACCAGTCCCCGTAATGACCAGGGTCCCGCCAAAGAGGTACTTGGGAGCGCCGGCGAGCACCAAACCTCCGTTGGCTGTCAGCGTCAGACTTGCGGGATGGTATTGATCGATGCCTCCCAGGCTGCCCCCGCTCCAGTTAAACGGCCCGTTCAGGCTGAGCGTTCCAGATCCCGTCAGGGTGCCGCCGTTGAGCCCGTAGACTCCTTGGCTGGAACTGTCGCTGTCCCCGCCCAGGGTCAGGGTCCCGGCGGTGTGACTCAGGGTCTGGGTTCCGGTGATGCCACCCAGATGCAACGTGGCAACGGACACGCTGCTGTTCAGCGTGATGGAGTAGCCGCCGTTGTTGGTGATCCAGGCGGTGTCAGCGGCCCCTGGCACACCGTTAGGATTCCAGTTGGTGACGGCCGTCCAATTGCCGCCGGCCAGGTTGGTCCATACCAGATCGCCCGCGAGAACCGTCCCGACTGCCAGGCCCAGGAGCATCCCGATCACGGCCCTGTAGGCCGCGGCGGCCGAGACAGCGCAGCCAAACCTCCGCTTCGGGAAACTGAATACAGGAATATTCTTGTCCTCCGATCCGCCAGAAGGGCAGCCCCCCCCAGCGCGGAAACGCCGCTCTCGACCCAGGCCCATCATAAGTGCAGTTTACCCGATGCGGGCTTGGCTTGTCAAGCACCGTTTTGCCAATGCCCAACCGAGAAGGCCCACCGCCCTCCCAGCAGGATCCAAAGCTCCCCTGGTAATGACGTCGACGAAAGGCCCCCCAGAGTGGATGAGAAAACGCCGAAGCGTGTGATGGCTCTCGGAGGCCAGACTCCCAGGGATTGACATTCCGTGTCAAAGTCGTTTCTTTGGGCGCATGGCAAAGTATCCTGCTTATGGCTCGGCCTGTTGGCGGATTTCGCTGTTGGGATTGCTTGTGTCCGCCATCGGTTGTGGTGCCCGTCCGGAGGTGCCACCGAATGCTCAAACCAACCCACCGTTCCAGAGGGCCGCCGCCGCAGGCGTTGCGGGACGCATCCGCGAACCTGCTGTCGCGGGCCTGTTCTATCCGGCCGATGAACCGGGACTGCGGCGAACGGTGGATGGGCTGTTGGCGCGCGCTCCGTCGCATGCCATCTCACGCCTGCGGGGTTTGGTCTGTCCGCACGCCGGTTACTCCTTTTCGGGGGAGACCGCCGCGATCGGCTACAAGACCCTGGCGGGCAAGCAGCTCGAAACCGTGATCGTGCTTGGCCCCAGTCATTACGCTTTGCTTAATGGGGCATCCATTCCTGACGCCACGGCTTACCGGACGCCCTTAGGGTTGGTTCCCATTTCCGAGCGGGCCGCTANGCTGGCGGTCGCACCCCCCTTTTCTTGGGAACCGCGCTGCCCGGTCCAGCGCCCGTCCTGGTGGCAACAGGGTCCTCGCGCGGCCACGCCCGTGGGCGAGGATACGGCGGAAACGTGGGAGCACTCGGTCGAGGTTCAGGTGCCGTTCTTGCAGCGCCAAGTCGGGACGTTTAAACTGCTGCCCGTCATTGTGGGCGAGGCCGATGCGGAAGTTATAGCGAAGGCTATCGCCGGGATCATCGATGACAAAACCGTGGTTGTCGCCAGTTCGGACCTCAGTCACTACCATACGTACGAGGTGGCGAAGGGGCTGGATAGCCGGTGCGTCAGGGCCATCTGCGATCTGAATACCGACGACATGAAGTCCCTGGAGGCGTGCGGCAAGACGCCGATTCTCTCGCTCATGCACCTGGCCAGGCTCAAGGGGTGGAAGGCGGAACTTCTCGATGCCCGCAACAGTGGGGATGTCACCGGCGACAAGGATCGGGTGGTGGGTTATTCTGCCGTAGCGTTTTACGAACCAACGCCCGAGGGCTTTTCCGCATCCGAGCGGAAATCGTTGCTGGAACTGGCACGCCGGGTTTTGATCCGCGTGACCAAGGATCCCAACGCCTCGCCGATCGACCTGGCCACGAAGGATCTGCCCGCCAACTTCCTGGAGAAGAGGGCCTGCTTCGTGACCTTGACCAAGGGCGGGGATTTGCGGGGCTGTATCGGCCATTTGGAACCGCAGGAGGCCCTGTACCGGGCGGTGATGGAAAACGCGCAGAGCGCTGCGATGCGGGACCCGCGGTTTTCTCCGGTCCGACCGGAAGAGGTGTCGAAGATCCGCATCGAGATCAGCGTCCTGACCGAGCCTCAGCCTTTGGTCTTCGACTCGCCCGAGGATTTACTGAAAAAGCTCCAACCGCGGGTCGATGGCGTGGTGCTCCGCATCGGCTCGCGTCGGGCCACCTTCTTGCCGCAGGTCTGGGAGCAACTGCCCGATAAGACCGAGTTTTTGGACCGGCTTTCGCAAAAGGCCGGTTGCGACGCCTCGGCCTGGCGGGGCAAAGAGACGGGAGTTTCCATTTACCACGTGGAATGTTTCCAAGAGCATTGAGGTCGGTAGCACATCCTCCAGGCTGGTTTTCGACGCGCGCCCGGCTGCTGGTGGCCGTCGGGGCCCTAGGGTGCTCCTGCGTGATGGTCCAATTGGCCCTTCTGCGCGAAGCGCTGGACGCCTTCTCCGGCAACGAACTGGTGCTCGGGGTGGTGCTCGGGCTCTGGATGCTGCTCATGGGGCTAGGCGCGGCCGTTGGCCGGCCCGTCGCCGCGCGCGGGTGTTCCCGCGCGGTTTTCGAGTGGCTGCTGATGTGGGTCGCCCTCCTGCCGTTGGCCCAGGTCTTCGGGTTGCGGGCCTTGCGGAACGTCGTATTCCTTCGGGGCACGGCCGTGGGCGTTTCGGACACGGTTGGGGCCGTGTTTGCGTTGCTGCTTCCGTATTGCCTGCCAGCGGGCTGTGCCCTGGCGCTGGGGTGTTTCCTGCTGATGAGTGAAACGGGCATGGGAGGCATTGGACAGGGTTACCTTGCGGACAGCGTCGGCAGCATCCTGGGCGGCACCCTGTTCAGCTTTCTGCTGGTGCGCTGGTTTGATCACCTGGCGCTCCTGGTGTTTCCGGCCAGCCTGTGCCTCCTGACCGCGGGTCTCCTTGGGGCTCAGCGAAGAGGCAGGACGAGACCGTTCCTGGCAGCCGGACTGTCCGCCGCGATGCTGGCCGCCGTGCTGGTGACGCATCCCGATGCGGTCTCGACCGCCTTGCAGTTCCCGGGGCAGCGAGTCGTTGAAAGAGCGCTCTCCCCTTACGGGAGGCTGGTGGTCACCCAATCCGGCGGCCAGATTACCTTTTTGGAAAACGGGGTGGCGTTGGTCTCCTCGCGCGATACCCAGCACGTCGAGGAGACCGTGCATTATGCGATGGCGCAACGCCCGCAGGCGGCGAAGGTGCTGCTGGTGTCCGGCGGAATTTCCGGCACCGCTGAGGAGATCCTCAAATATTCTGTCGAGCGGATTGACTACGTGGAATTGGACCCACTGCTGCCTGGACTGGGGAGGAAGTACCTGCCGGACAATCTGGCGGACGGGCGAATCCGAATCATCCAGGCTGACGGCCGGCGGTTTATTCGCCGGCATGGGGCCGAGGCGGAAAAATACGACGTGGTGATCCTCGACGTGCCTCCGCCTTCGACGGCGCAACTCAACCGGTTCTATACCGCCGAGTTTCTAGGGGAGGTAAAACGGGTCCTGGCTCCGGACGGGGTAGTTTCTTTCGCTCTTGGCGAGTATGAGAATTATGTGGGCGAGAGCCTGGCACGGATGCTAGCGACCGCCCAATGCTCCTTGGCGTCTTCCTTTCGCCATACGCTCCTCATCCCTGGCGGACGCGTCTTCTTCCTCGGCTCGGATGGTTCGCTCTCCCTGGAAATTTCCGCCAGCCTGGAAAGGTGGCGCATCCCGACGACACTGGTAAATCGCCACTACCTTGACGCCATGTTGATGCCCGACCGGTTGGCGGACATGGCGCGGGCGATTGCGCCGGGCGCGCGGCCAAACACGGACCTCACACCGGTGCTCTATTTTCTTCATCTCCGGCATTGGCTCAGCCAGTTCGAGGTCCGCATCGGCCCATTGCAGTGGGCATTATTGGCGCTCCTTGCGCTCTATTTAGTTCGCTTGCGCGGGACTTCGCGCGCGCTGTTCGCCTCCGGGTTTGCCGGCTCAGGGATCGAAATCGTTTTGCTCCTGGCGTTTCAGACTCTCTGCGGCTCGGTGTATCACCAGGTTGGCTGTCATCGTAACCCTGTTCATGCTCGGTCTGGCGGTGGGAGCGGCGGTTTCGGTGGCGGCCGGCCCAAGGCGGCAGACTTCCGGGAGGGGAGTGCGCGAGGGTCCGACTCTCTGGGCAGGCGGTGATGGTCTTCCGGGCCGCGCTCCGTCCCCAGCCGACCGTGCCGCTCTGTTCGCACTGGCGGTCGCCATGGCCGGGTTATCGGCGGTGTTGCCATTCGCCCTAGGCCTCTTGAATCACTGGTCGGCCGTTGAGAGCTCGGAAGTTACGATCAAGGCCGTAGTGGGTCTACTGACCTTCGTTCTCGCGGCGTTGGCGGGAGCTCAGTTTCCGCTGGCCAACCGCATCGAGTTCGACACCTCCGCAACCGCGTTGTCGCGGCTTTATACTGCCGACTTCATGGGCGCCTGCCTGGGAGCCCTGCTCGCCAGCACGCTGATCGTGCCGCTGATGGGGATCGGTGGGCTTTGTGCAGTCTGCGCCGGGCTAAACCTCTGGGCCGCGCTTTCGGCCGCGATTCACCTGAGGCGGGCATGTTAACACTAAAACCACCCTTCCGAGGATTGACCACGGATGGCGAGGATGGCGCCGATAAGGCGATCCTCGAATCCGATGCCTGCGGAAAGTCCGTGCCGGGGACCTTCCAGGAAGCGTTGCCGCGAGGTTAATGGCCGGTGCCAATTCCCCATCATGAAACTCAATTCCCTCTGCCTCAAACTGATTCGCTGGAGCGGATGGCCGCTCCTGCCGCTCGTCCTGTTGTTCCTGCTCACCGGTTACATCATGGATGGCCGTTTCGGCTTCAGCCGGTTCCTGGATGAAAAGACGGCGCTCACCTTTCACCGCATGTTGCACCTGCCGCTGATGATCCTGGTGCTCGCGCACAGCGTGCCCGCGGTGTATCTTGCGATGCAGCGATGGGGTTGGATCCAGCATCGCGACGAACCATGAGTCAACCCGACCGAGAACTGGATTTGTCGAGCAACCGGACCGCAGGGCCGGCCGCCGCGGTGAAGCGGCCCGCGTTTCGTTTGTCCCGCCGTTCGGCGCTGGCGGCGGGCGCTGCCGGAGTCGCCAGCCTCGCCGGGATGGCTTCGCTGTTCGACCTGTTCTCCCAGTGGCGCCGGGCCGAGACGCCGGCGGACGTCTTTAAAGGCGATGCCCCCAAGGACGACTTGTGGGCGCTCTGGCAGCGGCGCGGCTGGGTCAAAGAAGCGTCGCACTATCTCAAGCTCGGCCGGAATGTCCAGTGTAAGATCTGCCCCAACAACTGCCTGCTCTGCCCCGGCGACCGCAGCCATTGCCGCAACAAGGTAAACGTTGGGGGCACCCTCTATACCCTGGTGTATGGCAATCCCTGCACCTTCCATGTCGATCCGGTCGAGAAAAAGCCGCTGTTTCACTTTCTGCCCGGCACACCTACGTTCTCGCTCGCGACGTCCGGTTGCGTCTTCCGCTGCCTGAACTGCCAGAATTGGGAGATCTCCCAGAAGAAGCCCGAGGAAACCAAGGACGCGCGCGGCGCGGAACTGCGTTTGCGACCGCCGTTGCCTGAGAATCTCTCGCTCGACCAGATGGCTCGGCTCAGTTTGTTTCCGTCGGATGCCGTTTCCGTGGCCGCCGCGCTCGGTTGCCCATCACTCTCGTACACTTACTCGGAGCCGACCGCCTTTTACGAATACACCGCCGACACCTGCAAGGCGGCGCACGAACGAGCCCTTCGCAATATCGTCGTGAGCTGCGGCTCCATCGAGGATCGTCCGGCGCGCGAGTTGTATCAACAGGTGGATGCCGCCCACGTCGACCTCAAGGCCTTTGATGAGGAAGTCTATCACCGGCTCAACAGCGGCAAGTTGGAGACGATCCTGCGCACGCTCAAAACACTGAGAGAGCTGGGCGTTTGGTTTGAAGTGATCAACCTCGTCGTGCCGACTTACACGGACAACCTCGAGTCCATCCGCCGCATGTGTGGCTGGATCGCCAAGGAGCTGGGACCAGACCGTCCCTTGCACTTTTCCCGGTTCCACCCGCAGCACAAACTCACGCATCTGACCCCGACGCCGGTGGAAACGTTGCTCCGGGCGCGCGAGGCGGCTCGCGCGGAGGGCCTGCACTATGTCTACATCGGGAATGTCCCCGGCCTGGCAGACGCTCAGACGACCTTCTGCCCGGCGTGTCGGAAGGCCGTCATTCGCCGGGATGTTTTCGCGGTAACGGTCATGGAGGTGAGGGCGGGAAAGTGCGGGCATTGCGGCGCCGCTATTTCTGGGATCTGGTCCTAGCAGCCGGGTCGCTCCAACCGTTTCAGCGGTGGGTTCGGTCCGTTAGGAAGCCGTTGGAGCGACTGGAACGATTCAGTCGGCAGCATAGCCAACCCGAACGCGTGGGCGGCGGCGGCCGCACAGCCGGCTCCTCTCCATTCCTCCCCGCGCTGACCAGCGCACTTTGGTCTCCATAAATCATGGTAGTTGACGCCACCAACCCGGTTGAGTCAAAGTTCGGGCACAATCATCGAAAAGCCATGAATGAAAAACCCTCCCGATTCTCGCGTCGCAGTTTTGTCGAGAGTTCCGCTCTGGCTTTTGGCCTGTGGGGGACCTCCACGGCGACCCTGGGCTACGGAGCCGAGACCGCCAACACGCCCAGCCTGCCGGTAGTCAGCCCCGTCAACGCCCGCCACTACGGCGCCAAAGGCGATGGCACCACCGATGATACCAAGGCCCTGCAGGCAGCCTTGGAGGCGGCCAGCGATCATGGGCCCGTATGCTCTGTTCCCGCCGGCTCCTATCGCCTGGAGGGAGCGTTGACGATTCCGGCCGGAGTTACGCTCTGTGGCGCCTCGGGAGGTGTCCCGCACAGCGAGCACCCTATCGGCACCGTGCTGTTGGCCTTCGGCGGCAAAGGCCAGCCGGAGGGAGAGCCGCTGCTCACGCTCAAATCGAACGGGGTGGTTCGGAATCTGACCATTCACTACCCACAACAAAGCCTGCCGGACGTATCGCCCTATCCTTGGTCCATCCGCGCCGATGGAGAGTTATGCCAAATCCTGGACCTGACCTTGACCAACCCATACCAGGCGATCGACGTCGGGACCAAATGGAATGAATTGCATCTGGTCCGGAATGTCTTTGCCTGCCCGTTGAAAACCGGCGTTTACATCGACCAGTGCACCGACATTGGCCGCATCGAGAATGTCCACTTCAATCCCAACTTCTGGACGCGGATGGCCTTGAAGCCCGGTTTCCCGGGAGGCGATATCAAGGCGTGGTTGGAGAAGAACCTGGTCGGCTTCAAGGTGGGCAAGACCGACTGGGAGTTCATCAGCAACAGCTTCGTGATTTTCCCCCGCATCGGATTTCACTTCGATGATTTTGGCCACGGTCCCGGCAACGCGGTGATCACCCAGTCCGGCAGCGATATTTGCCCGGTAGCGGTGCGGGTCGATCGCACCCAACCGCATGCGGGCGTGCAGTTCGCCAACGCGCAGTTCATGTCCACGGTCGAAATTGGTCTCGAGAACCGCGGCCCGGTCAAATTCAGCAACTGCGGCTTTTGGGGGACCGAACTGACCCACGAACAGATCCGCCACCAGGGAGAGAGTTCGGTCGTGCTGACGGCTTGCCATTTCACCGGCTGGGATCACGCCGGCAAGGGGGATCCCTGCATCCGGGCTTCCGGCAGGCACTTGATTGTGAACGGGTGCGAGTTTATGGATGAAGGCAGGCGAGCGATTATCCTGGAGAAGGGACTTCGCGCGGCCACGGTATTGGGTTGCACTTTTCGGGGCCAAAACGCCGTGGAGGATCAGTCGGGCGGCGACGTAAAAGTCGGGTTGAATACGGCCGCCTGAGGAGCTTATGACGCGCCTGACCTCCAGCATCACCAACCACCACCCTCGGCCCCAGCTCAACCCGCGAATGGGAAGCTGGACCCTGGCTAGGATTGATTGAACATCTCGATTGTCATACCGGCATTCAACGAAGAGCGCCTGCTGGGGGAGACGTTGCGCCGGGTTAATACCGCGGCCGCAGCTTTTGTTCGCCGTGGTTGGCAGTTCGAGGTGCTGGTCTGCGACAACAACTCGACGGATCGGACGGCGGAGATCGCGCGGACTGCGGGGGCGCGCGTCGTGTTCGAGTCGTTCAACCAAATCGCCCGGGCGCGCAACACGGGTGCCCGTGAAGCCCACGGGGATTGGCTACTTTTCATCGATGCCGATTCCTGGCCAAGCGCGGAACTGTTTGCCGACGTGGTCGCGGCCATCGACTCGGGCCGCTACCTCGCCGGGGGTAGCACGGTGGCGCTCGAACCGGGACCCCATTGGCGGGGCCGGTTGGTCGTTCGGTTGTGGAATGGGTTGAGCCGCGCGCGGCGGCTCTTGGCAGGTTCATTCATTTTCTGCGAAACCTCTGAGTTCCGCCAACTCGGCGGCTTCAGCGAGAAGCATTTTGCCGCCGAGGAAATCGAGCTCAGCGCGCGCCTCAAGAAACGGGCCCGCGAAACCGGGCGCCGGATCGTCATCCTGACCCGCCATCCGCTGGTGACCTCCGCGCGGAAGATGTATCTCTATTCCTCCGGGGAGTACGCCCGGTTTCTGCTCAAGACCGTCCTGGGGGGCGGCCGCACACTCTACAGTCGCGACGCCTGCCAACCGTGGTACGATGGCCGGAGATAAATGCGAGCGACAACGGTTGGGTGGATTGAACGAGTTCTTGTGACGGGCCCCCGCACCTCGGTTGGCCTTCAGTCAGCCAGGTTCGCGATGCGATGGGTCGGCTGCGGTTTACCGGGGCGGAAACACTCGGAGTGCTCCAGGCCTAGCGCCAGCCCGGAGAACCGCGGGGCGGTGTCCGCAAGCGCCTGGCGAAGGGCGGTCAGCAAAGCCTCGGGCGCCGCTTCGGCGCGGCAGTTGATGATGAGTTGACCGGTGTGGATGACGTCGGGCAATTCCAGGGACAATTCCGGCACGAAATCATTCCGCACGACGTTGATGACCCCGAGGTTACCCAGGCCTTCACCCGGGCTGAGTGTCATTTTCAGGTGGGCAATCTCGGCGCCGTCGGCGTTGAGCAATTCCTGCATCCTCCGCGCGAGTAACCGCAACACGGCGTTCCCGTCGAAGTCCGTGGCTCCCGCCATGGCCACCGTGCAGTTGAGCCAACCGAGCAGCGCCTCGCCATCGGCATAGACTTCATAATCCACCGCCATGGCCGACCCTGGGGGTTGCTCGGCGGCGGCAATGCGGCCGAACCATTCGTCCAACCCCACCCCGCTGCGGGCCGAGGCGGCGAGGAGTTGCGCCCGCGGAAACTCGGCGGCCAGGGTAGCCGAGAGTTGCGCCAGTTGGTCCCCCTCGATCAGGTCGCACTTGTTGATGACGATGAGGTCCGCCTCCTCAAGCTGCTTGCGGTAAATGTAGAGCACTTTCTCGGAAAATCTCCCGCCCTCGGCGAGGCCGAAGATGCGTTGCGCCCGGATCGGGTCCACCAGTACGCTGAGCGGCGCGATGGCAAACTCAGTCCCATACATCCGGCGCAACGGGTAGGTGACGGTTGCCACCAGGTCGGTGCAACTGCCGACCGGCTCGGCAATGAAAACATCCGGCCGTGAAGCGGCGGTGAGTTTGCTGGCCGCCTCCACCAGTGAATTGAAGCGGCAGCAAAAGCAGCCGCCGGGAATTTCCTCGGTCGCGAAGCCACGCGAGCGGAGCATCGTGGTGTCGACGAGGTCGCTGCCCTGATCGTTGGTAATGAGGCCGACCTTCAGCCCTTGGGTGGTCAGTTGCTGCGCGAGCCTGGCGACGCAGGTGGTTTTCCCCGCGCCGAGGAAGCCGCCGATCATGACATAACGCGCTCTGGATGGGGGATTCACTTGCTCTCCTCGGTGTTTTGCTTTTCCAGGATCCGGCCTATGGTCTGGTCGAGCAGGCGCAGGTAGGCGTGAACGTCCATGCACTTGCCGTCCGGTTGGCCACACCCCTCGTAAAGCCAGCCGGCGGCATTCGGGTCCTTGTTGATGAGGGCGATGTCTTCCTGCAGACCGGGATTGGCGCCGGCAAATGTCCCTTCGAGGACACAATGAATGTCGGAGATGGCCTTGAAACCTTCGACCCAACCGATGATTTGGCCGCTCGCTATAGCGTTGCCTGGCTTTGGTTCAAAACCGCAATCCACCATCTCGCCCAGCATGCGTGTGGCGAATTTCGTCAAGCCGACGCGCCACACCTCTCCCGCCTGCCGCGCCAGCCAGAAGTGGGACGGGGTATAGAGATGGTCCACCGGCAACTGCGTAACAAAATGTGACCGTTTGTAGTGCAGCGTCATTGGTTTGGCGATCTCGATCATGGTTGCTGGCGCCACAGTAGCACTGGGCCTGGACCGGGGCAACTCGACTCGACAAGTGTGCTCATAAAACACTCGTCAGGCAACCGGGGTGCGCTATGCTTCAGCGCTGACAACGATGTGACGTACTTTGACCACAACGCTACGGCCCCGTTGCATCCTTCCGCGCGCCAGGCCTGGTTGGAGGCAACGGAAACCTATATCGGCAACCCCTCTAGTCCGCACCGCGTGGGTGCCCGGGCGGACGCCGCTTTGGAGGCGGCCCGGGCACGGTTGGCCGACCTGTTGGGCTGCCAGCCCGGCGGCATCGTTTGGACCTCGGGCGCCACCGAAGCGAATAACCAGGTGTTGCACCACTTTGCCCTGACGCTCCCCCCTGGCACACCGATCTGCATTTCTGCCCTCGAACATCCCAGCGTTAGCGAAGCAGCAGCGTATTATTTCGGCAACCGCGTGCGGCTGATTCCGGTCAGCCGTGCCGGGATGGTGGATTTGAATTGGCTGGCCGAAGAACTGGCCCAGCGTCCGCCCGGCCTCGTCGCCGTAATGGCCGCCAATAATCTGACCGGGGTGATTCAACCCTGGGAGCAACTCGTCCAACTCTGCCGCAGTCGGGGGGTACCGTATTTCTGCGACGCGGTGCAGTGGCTGGGCAAGGAAGCCGCGAGCGGTATGGGTGACTGTGATTTTATCAGCGGTTGCGCGCACAAGGTCGGCGGGCCGCGCGGTATTGGTTTTTTGAAATGTCCGGCACAAGGCCGCTTCCAGCCGCTGCTCTTTGGCGGGCCGCAAGAAGAAAACCGTCGGGCGGGAACCGAGAACGTCGCCGGCGTGCTGGCTCTGGTCGCGACCCTCGAAGCCCGGCATGGTTTGCTGGGTGAACGCGCGGCCCGCCAAAAGCTGCGCGACGACTTTATTCAGCGCCTCAGAGCAGCATTACCCGGAGTTGAAATCGTTGGTGAGTCAGAGCGTCGCCTGTGGAACACCGTCGCGGCGACCTTGCCCGCGGTGGATTGCCGTCAACGCTGGGTGGTAAAGCTGGACAAACTGGGAGCGGTCGTTTCGACCGGTTCCGCCTGTTCCAGCGGCCAGGAGAAGCCATCGCCGGTTCTGCTGGCGATGGGCTACGGTGCGGAACAAGCGGGCCGGGTGTTGCGGTTCAGCAGCGGCTGGGAAACGGATGAAAAGGATTGGAAAGCCTTGTTCGATGCCGTGCTCCTGGCCGCCCGGGAGCTGCGAGCATCGCCGGCCCTTTAGTTTTTAAAGACGCGCGCGGCCCTCCCCAGCGCGGCAACGGTGAAGACCACCGGATAGATCTCCTCGAAATACCACAGACTTGCTCGGTAGAAGCCGATCGGGGTGGGGCGGCGCCAGGTGCCGCTGTCGATCTGGCCGATGAGCCAGGCTGCGCCGCGGCGGATTACTCACCGAGCTCCTCAGCTTCATCAGCAGCCTAGACCATCGGCGCCATTGACCCGCCTTCATACCATCCCCGCGTTCGGTTGCACGCCTGGCACACCGACAACATCACCGGCACCTCGACCAGCACCCCGATCGGCACGTTTACTTGCGACCCTCGCCCGAACTCCAGTTTGCTCAAGGATGCCGTCAACTCAGGCAGCAGCCTCCCAAACCCCACCCCCACTACCATGCAAACCAGCACCCACACCGTCAGGTAACGCTCGAAAAACGCCAGGCGCTTGGGTTCATTAAGTTCAGACGCAGTATTCATTGTTCGCCAACTCAGCCATTCTCCTCCACCCAGGCATCGACTCGTTGCTTTATCAGGTCCCGCACGGTTCTCACGTGCGCCAATTGTGCCTCCTTCGTGGCCGTCCCTTTCCGCCGCTCTGGCACGTCCCAGTGTAGCCGCTTCACCATCCCCGGAAACACCGGGCACCGTTCCGCCTTCTCCCGGTCGCAAAGCGCGACCACGTAGTCAAAGTGCCTACCCGACTTGAACACCTCGAAAACCGTCTGCGTCGTCTTCGCTGAGAGGTCGATGCCCACCTCCCCCATCGCCTCAATGACCAGCGGCTTCACCGTGCCGGCTTCCAGGCCGGCGCTCTCCACCTCGAAGGAGCCGCCGCCAAGGTGCTTCAGCCACGCCTCCGCCATCTGGCTGCGGGCGCTGTTGTGACCGCAAAAGAACAGGACTCGTTTCATCAATCCTGGTGGGGAACGAGTTCTGATCTCTGGAAAAGATCTTGGAGCCGCTCCGCTCCAACCGGTTCTTCGGCCACCCAGGGCACCAGCGCCGTCCGCGCCGAATGGCACTCGGTCACCTCCCGGATGAACGGCACTTCGGCTGCCCCGCGTGCGCGCAGCAACGGGTCGCTGGTTCGGGCCCGGACAAAGCTCTGGTTAATGACCCACGCGAACGGCTCGATCTGGGCCCGGCGCAGGTCGGCCTGCAAGGCGGACGCCTCGTGGACCGGCGTTGCCTCGGGCAGCGTCACCACCAGAACGTGGGTGAACCGGGGGTCGCGGAGCCGCGGCATCAGGTTGAGTACCTCCTCTGGCATGCCACTGGCCTTGCGCGCCACTTCGCGGTGGTAAGCCTCCGTGGCGTCCAACAGCAGGAGCGTGTGCCCGGTTGGCGCCGTGTCCAGGACGACGAAACGGTTGCGGCCCTGCGCCACGATCCGGGCGAAGGCCCGGAAGACCGCGATTTCTTCGGTACATGGGGATCGCAGATCCTCCTCCAGCATGGCCCGCCCGCTGGCATCGAGGTCCTTCCCCGCCGTAGCCATGACCAGCTCGACATAGGCCCGGGTCTCCGCCTGCGGGTCAATGCGGCTCACCTCCAGGCCGCTGGCGGCCCCCACAGTGGCGGCGACATGTGCCGCCGGATCCGTCGTGCTGAGATGGACCGGCAACCCGCGCCGGGCGAGTTCCGTGGCGATCCCGGCGGCGATGGTCGTCTTGCCCACGCCCCCCTTGCCCATCGTCATAATAACCCCCGGTCCCAACTGGACCAGGCTGTCCACCAGCGAGGACAAAGACTCGAGCGGCGGCAAGGCGATGGCGGCCGTGGCTAACTCCACCGGGGCCGGCTCGGCCTCGGCCGCCAGCCTTCGCAGGGCCGAGATGCCGACAAGATTGTGCTCGCGGAGCGGGACCTCCGTGAGCGGCAGGCGCGCGAGAAATGCGGCTTGGTCCCGCAGGGCCCGCGTGCCGCGTTCCTCCAGCCCGGAGGCGATGGCGTCCCCAGGAACTGAGGTGCGGAACCTCCCATTCAGGATAAGCCGCTGGTTCCGCACCCCAATACCCGCCAATTCCTGGCTGGTGCGCTCGGCTTCATCCAGTGCCCCCTTTTGCGGACGGCTCACCAGCACCAGCGTCGTGCGCTCGCCGTCCGCCAAGGCCGCCACCGACCCCTCATAAAGCGACCGCTGCTTCTGCAGGCCCGCCAACGGCCCGAGGCACGACATGCCCGAAGTGCTGGTGTCCAGAAAACCGGTCCAGGCGCCGGGCAGTGATAGCAGCCGGAGCGTGTGCCCGGTGGGCGCGGTGTCGAAAATGACGTGGTGGTAGTCAGTCGTGGCCGCCGGTTCCCCGAGGAGCCTCGCAAATTCATCAAACGCCGCGATCTCCATCGTGCAGGCCCCCGAAAGCTGCTCCTCCATCCCCCTCAGCAACGCCTCGGGCAGCTTACCCCGATACGGCCCTACCAGCTTCTCGCGATACGCTTGCGCCGCCGCCGCGGGGTCGATGTTCAACGCCGCAAGTCGCTCCACCTCGGGAATCACCGTCGGACTCGAACCCAGCCGCACCCCCAACACCTCGTCCAGATTGGACGCCGGGTCCGTGCTCACCAGCAGCACGCGCTGGCCCCGCTCCGCCAGCGCCACCGCCGTCGCGCAGGCCAGCGAAGTCTTCCCCACGCCTCCCTTTCCGGTGAAAAACAGGAAACGGGTCGGCGACTCCAGAAACTCCGCCAGAGTTCTCTTGAGGGCGCCGCTCATCCGCACGCGCCTCCGCAGCAACAGGCACCCGATTTCGCGGGCCCGCTCGCCACCTTGGCCTGCAACCCCACCAACCCCGCCAACTCGCCCCGGTCAGGATAACGCCCCATCACTCCCACCTTCCCGTCCACCACCACCAAGGGCAGGCCCGCCTCACCCTTCTCCTCCAGCGTCGTCCGCACCAACCCGTTCTCCACGAACGCCGCCGGGCTCTGCGAAAGGTTGTGCCGTTGCACGACTACTCCCTGGCCCTTGAGCCACTCCAGGTCCGCCGCAAACTGCACCAGCTTCGGATCCACTTCCGGCCCGCACACCCCGGTCGAGCAGCACATGGCCGGATCATACACTTGAACTCTTTGAGTATTCATAAATCCTTGGTCCTACTCGGGCATAGCCCGTTTCGCCTCGTCCCGCCGCCCGGCCGCATATGCTTCGAACACCTGTTTGATCTCGTCTCGCACTCGCCGGAACACCGCCAGCTTTTCCTCCTCCGTCCCCGCCGCATGCGCCGGGTCGTCAAAACCCCAATGATACCGGTTCACCTGCCGGGGGAACCTCGGACACGCCTGGTCCGCATTCCCACAAACGGTAATCACCGTCTCCACCGGCTGCTTCAAAAACTCCTCCAGGTGCTTCGAGCGGTGCCCCGAGATATCAATCCCGATCTCCTTCATCACCCGGATGCCCAGGGGATGCACATAACCCGCCGGCTTGGAGCCCGCACTCTGCACCTCAAAACCATCCCCCAGGGCCCGGCGCAGGATGCCTTCCGCCAGGTGGCTCCGGCACGAGTTGCCAGTGCAGAGAATCAGAATGGTAGGTTTGTGGGTCATCGACATTGCCGTTTGCATAATTCACTCGGATTTAATTTCACAATCTTCCCCAAGGTCGCGGCATCCTCCTGGATGCGCGGCTCCTCTTGAGCCGCTTTCGTTATCCACTCAATCGCCCGCTTCACCGTCGCCGGTGCCTTCCCGTCGGGCAGCCGGAAATAAATCCACCGCCCCTCCTTGCGTGAATCCACCAGCCCCGCCTGGTAAAGCAATGACAGGTGCTTCGACATGGTCGAGGGCGCCAGCCCAAAAAGCTCGGTGATCTGGCAAGCACACAACTCCCCGCCGCGCAGCGCCAGCAGCACCCGGATGCGGTTCGCATCGGCCAATGCCTTGGTGATCTTGATCAGGTCTCGCATGCTTTACTTCTATATTTCGCGATTGAGCGAAATATGCATAAACCCAGTTCCTTCTCCTGTCAACTTCATCGCCTCATTCCGCGCTGTAAATCAGCCAAAGGCCTCCCCGCCGGCCGCTTTCAACGAACCGACACGACCTGGTACTTCATGACCCGGCCACCGACTTTGGCGCTCCAGCGCTGGCGCGCCTTTTTTCCCATCAGGTTCTGGCCCAGGGGCGACTGCGGCGTAATCACGGTCACCTCCTTGCCCTCATATTCTATCTCCAAACCGCCGTTCTTCGGGCCAATGAAATACTCCGATTGGCTCCCGTCGCAATCCAGTTCCACGAGCGCGGTTAAATCGACCGCCTCGTCGGGGGCAAAATCCCTGACCGGCAGTGATTGGTAAAGTTTGATGGCGTCCAGGATTTCTTTGATCTGCCGAGCCTGACCGCCGGCGAGATAGGCGGCCTCCAGCCCGCGTGTGTCGTACTTGTTTTCGGCCTTGCTGCTCTCGTGCGTCGCCTCGGCGTGGGATGCACGCGCCGCCCGGTGCAACACGCTCAGGCTCTCGCTCAACCGGCCGATGATCTGCGTCAATAACTGGCTTTTGTTCATTAGGTTTCAACCCGAGGTTACATTCTAAACCGAACCCAGACCAAACCACCAGTCCGCTCGATGCCTCGATGGAGCGGAGGGTGTGTCATGCGGTCTGGTACAGGTGGGCCTCCAGGTCGCGGAGCGCAGCAGTATACCGCTTGCGGCTGCCGAGAGTAGGGATGTGTTCGACTGGGGTGCCCAGTGGTGGGAATGGAACCAGGTCCCCGTGGACTTCGCCGCAGAAGTTCACCGACAGTCCCTGGCTGACGCTGGCTTGCGCTCTGAACCCGTGGGCCGAACCCGACGGTGGTTCGGGAGCCGGATCCGTAGGATCGATCAGAAATAGCTTGACCGTAATCCACGCTTTGTTTATACTGATATCTGGATGGCGGCAACCACGTCATGAACACTTCACGCAAAGATTCGGCGCTATGAATTTCCGTTACTTCTTATCACGGCGGCATATCGCGCGGTGGTTGTGCTTGCCTTTTCTCTATGGGCCGGCGCTGGCGCTTCCCCGGGACGCCTGGGCGGACACGAATTATTGGGCGGGTGCCGGTGATGGGAGTTCGTGGTCCGACCCGCTCAACTGGGTGGGCAACCAAACGCCGGCCCCGACCAATGACGTGGTCATCACGAACGGCGGAAGCGCGGCCGTGGTCATTTCCGGCGGCGCGGTGGCGGTCCGCAGCCTCCAGTGCGCCAAGGGTTTGACCCTCGCAAGCGGCTCCCTGGCGGTCACCTCAGGTTCGTCCTCCATCAGTGGGGTCTTTACGGTTTCGCCGGGCCAGGTGCTTATTGCCGCGGGGCCGGCCACCTTGCTGACAGTCTCCGGTCCAACCGTGATCGATGGGGCAAGTCTGCTGGTCACCAACGGCGCGGTGCTGTCCCTCCCCGCGGCGGGACAGTATGTGGCCCCGGCCGTGGCCAACTCGAGCTTTCACTGGCTGGCCAGCGGGGCGGGCAGCGTGCTGCGCCTGGCCAACCTGACCAACGTGATCAGCTCCCCGTACTGGTGGAGCTTTCTGGGCATTCAAGCCACGGCGGGAGGGCGGATCGAGCTGGGCGCGGCGGTTCAGATGAACACTCCCTATTCCGGGGACCCGAGTTACACGCGCGGCATCCAGGTGCTGGCCGACGGGACCAACAGTCTGGTGGACTTATCCTCGCTGACGCAGCTCATCAACCCCGTGCCCGCCGGCGGGTCCAGTCTCATAGCCACCAACGGCGGGGTGCTGCTCACCGACCAATTGCTCGCCGTCAGCGGCACCACGTTCGGGGGGACGGTGGATCTGAGCACCATCCGGTCGGTTTCGGGATGCGCCCTGGTGGCGCGGGGAATCTCGCCCGCCACGAGCCAATTGCAGAACTTCGCCAATGGCACACTCATCGCCGATGGCGTGGCGGTGGACTTGAGCGCACTCACCAACCTGAGCGGCACGACGCTGGTGTTGACTAATGGCGGCACGGCCGGCACGCCGAACGTCGGCGTCATCGANGGCGCCAATCTCCTGGTGGGTGGCGGGGCCGTANTAAGTTTGCCGGCCGTGACGGCCTGCACGGAGCCGGGGGTGCAGAACAGCAGCTTTCACTGGCTGGCCAGCGGGGCGGGCAGCGTGCTGCGCCTGGCCAATATGACCAACGTGACCAGCTCNCCNTACTGGTGGAGTTTCCTGCAGATCCAAGCCACGGGGGGAGGGCGGATCGAGCTGGGCGCCGTGGTCCAGATGAGCAATGCGTATTGGGGCGACGCGACTTACACACGCGGCATTCAGGTGCTGGCCGACGGGACCAGCAGCCTGGTGGATTTATCCTCGCTGACGCAGCTCATCAACCCCGTGCCCGCCGGCGGGTCCAGTCTCATCGCGACCAACGGCGGGGTGCTGCTCACCGGCCAATTGCTCACCGTCAGCGGCACCACGTTTGGGGGGGCCGCTGATCTCGGCACCATCCGGGGGATGTCAGGCTGCGCTTTAGTGGCGCGGGGAACCGCTCCGGCCACGAGCCAATTACAGAACTTTGCCGATGGCACCCTCATCGCCGATGGCGTGGCGGTGGACTTGAGCGCACTCACCAACCTGAGCGGCACGACGCTGGTGTTGACTAATGGCGGCACGGCCGGCACGCCGAAGGTCGGCGTCATCGACGGCGCCAATCTCCTGGTGGGTGGCGGGGCCGTATTAAGTTTGCCGGCCGTGACGGCCTGCACGGAGCCGGGGGTGCAGAACAGCAGCTTTCACTGGCTGGCCAGCGGGCCGGGCAGCGTGCTGCGCCTGGCCAATATGACCAACGTGACCAGCTCTCCGTACTGGTGGAGTTTCCTGCAGATCCAAGCCACGGGGGGAGGGCGGATCGAGCTGGGCGCCGTGGTCCAGATGAGCAATGCGTATTGGGGCGACGCGACTTACACACGCGGCATTCAGGTGCTG
>TBL_comb47_HYPODRAFT_10002241_pt1 | contig 24020 bp, 18 predicted proteins | sample TroBogypolimnion_40_FD_10682 | JGI IMG/M metagenome (IMG submission 10682)
ACCAAGGCCTCTGCGCCGAAACGGTCTATGGCCGCAAGGGCCACTTCCAGCGCGTCCGACCAATGTCCATAGTCGGTGCCGCGCGGCAACGGCAGGTTCAGGTTGGCGCCATCGCCGGCTCCGGCACCGGTCTCATCGGCATGGCCCAGAAAGAACGGGTATTCGGTACGCGGATCGCCGTGCAGGCTGGCAAAGAACACATCGGGGCGGTCATAGAAGATGGCTTGCGTGCCGTTACCGTGGTGGTAGTCCACGTCCAGCACGGCCACGCGTTCCATGCCGGCATCGCGCAGGTGCTGCGCGGCCAGGGCGGCGTTATTCAGGAAGCAATAGCCGCCAAAGAAATCGGCCCCGGCATGGTGGCCGGGCGGGCGGCTCAGGGCAAAGGCGGCCTTGTCGCCGTCGACCAGGGCCTGCGCCGCGCTGAGTGCGCAATCGGCCCCGGCACGTGCGGCCACCCAGGTGCCGGAGGTCAAGGGCGAGCCCGCGTCAAACGAGAACAGGCCCATGCGTGCCGCAAAGTTGTCGGGCAACACATCGCTACGAAAGCTGCGCGTAGGCCAGACCGAGGGCAGCGCATCGCGCGTGGCATTGGCCGGGTCCAGCGCCACCCATTCGCTCCAGGCGCTTTCCAGAAAGGCGAGGTAACGCGGGCTGTGGATGGCGGTCAGCGCGCTATTAGCAAAGGCCGTGGGCGCGCAGACCTCGCCCAGTTCGCGGCGCTGTAATTCGGCCAGCACGTGGTCGGCGCGGGCCGGCACCTCGTGGCAAGGCACCAGCGCGCCGCGGAACATTTCATATTGGCCCTGGTGCCGGGCGTGGAGGTGGTTGAAGAAGGTTTTCATGTTCAATATCCGTTAAGCAATTCGGTTCGATTCTCCACCTTGCCTTCGCAAGACCGTCTGCCCGGAAGGTCGAAATCCCGGCAGGACCGGAAGACGGCTTGAAAATGGCAGCCGATTGGCGCAAAATGCGCCAATCAGGAGATCTTCCATGTCCCAGACGCAAAATGCCTTCGCCTCCGTCAAACTTCCCTCCGCACTGGTGGCACAGGCGCGGGAAGCCGCGCAGCCCATGCGACGTTCGGTGGCTGGTCAGGTTGAATACTGGGCCACGCTGGGCCGCATCGTGGAGCACAGTGGTCTGACGGCCCAAGAGGCGCAAACCGCGATCGCCAAATACGAGGCGGCAGCCCGCAAGGCACGCACACCGGAGCCCGCTGCCGCCCCGCAAGCCGATGCGTTATTGGCGCAGTTCATGGCCGTAGAAGCGGATGGCAGCCTGGCCCAGCGGGTACGCGAAGTCGTGGCCCAAAACCGCAGCAAGGCGACCAGCCAAGCCGCCTGACATGGGCCCGGCCAAGCCTTTGGAACCTACCAGTAACGACAAACCGGTATTTTTTCTGCTGGCTGGACCGAACGGAGCCGGCAAGTCCACCCTCTACAAGGCCCAGGTGCTCGCGGGAACTATTTCCCCCGACGCCGAGTTTGTGAATGCCGACTTGTATGAGGCTGCAAACCTGCAACACATTTCTGACCCCAAAGCACGCTCCGAACAAGCCCGCCTATGGGCAGATGCACGACGCGCCCAACTTTTGCAAGCGGGCCAATCGTTTGTGAGCGAAACCGTGTTCTCACACACCTCCAAACTGGCGTTGATTGCAGAGGCCCAGGCTCAAGGCTTTTTCGTCATGTTGCTGGTGGTTGCACTAGACGACCCGGCACAACTGCTGGAACGCGTCACACGACGGGTAACTGAAGGCGGCCACCCGGTGCCAACCCAGCGCATTTTGGAACGCTATCCACGCACACTGGCAAACCTGACTCAGGCCGTGCGGCAGTCCGACGCGGCCGTGCTGTACGACTCCCATGATTCCCTTCCTGATACGCAGACCGCCGTCGCACTGTGCAAGGGCACATGGACGCAGGAACTGGTTGTGCCACTTCCTGCCTGGGCGCAACAAGTGCTCGGTCAGAAGCTGGGGGCTTAGAGACTTTGCGCGAAACTGGAGCGACATCCAGCCGGATGGCGGGCAAAGCCTCTATGGAAAAAGCCAGCGTTCAAACGCAGCATTCACCACTTCCGGTTGCTCCAGCGTGGACATGTGACCGCATTGGTCGACGATGCACAGTTGCGCGCCGGCAATCGCTTCGGCCATCAGCGCGTGTTGCTCGGGCGGGCTCCACAAGTCTTCGCGGCCGGTGAGAACCAGGGTCGGGCAGGCGATGGCGGGCAACACCGGGCCTGCGTCCGGACGGGTCAGCAGCGCCCTGATCTGCGCGGCAAATTGCTCCGCGCTGCTGCGCTCCAGCATGTCCAGCACGGCCTCAAACAGCGGTGTGCCATGGCGCGAGGGGTGGATCATGGGGCGTGCCCATTGCGTGGCCATGGCACGCATGCCCTGCTGACTGGCGATTTCCAGCAGGATCTTGCGGCCGGCTTTTTCCTTGGCCCCGGCAACGCCGCTGGCCAGGGGGCTGGTGCCGGTGTCGAGCAGGGCCAGGTGGTGCACGCGCTCGGGTGCCAGGCGCACCACCTCCAGCGCCACGCGGCCGCCCATGGAGTGGCCGGCCAGCGCGAAGGTCGGTGCGGACGTGGTATCCAGCACATGCTGCGCCATGGCGCCAATGGAATCGAGCAGGCCGTAGTCGGCCACCTGGCAATCCACGCGCGCAGACAGGGCCTGGATTTGCGGTGCCCAGACGGCGCGGTCACAGACCAGGCCGGGCAGAAGTACGAGGGTGGGTTTCATGGTGTTTCTTGAAGTGGTGAGGGTGGCAAGGTGACAGTGATCACCAGCCCCGGTGACGCATTGTCAATGCGGAACGTGCCGCCATGGGCCAGGGCCACCAGCTTGCACAGGTACAGGCCCAGGCCAACGCCGCCGTCATCCCGCGTGCGGGCGGCATCGGGCCGGTAGAAGGCCTGCGCCAGCTGCGGCAGTTGATCGGGCGGCACACCGGCGCCATAGTCGCGCACGCTGAGCTCCACACCGCCTGCCTCGGTCGCGCGCACAAGCAGCAGGGGTGATTGCGGCGCATCTGTGCTGTGGCGCAGGGCGTTGTCCAACAGGTTGCGCAGCAGCAGACGCATGCGGGCCGGGTCGAGTTGCAGCACGGGCAAGTCGCCGGCGATGTCCTGCTGCACCGCCTGGCCCAGGCTGTCCACCATCTCCTGCGCCAGCGCTTGGAGATCCACCGCCTCGCAGTGCAGGGCGGCATGGCGGGCCGACAGGCGCTCGCTTTCCAGCAGGTCAGTTACCAGATCGCGCATCAGCGCCAGGTCCCGCAGCAGGGCTTCGCGGCTGGCTTGCAGCTCTTCGGTTTCGGGCAGCAGTTCGGTGTTCAGGCGGGCGCGGGTGAGCGGGCTGCGCAGCTCGTGGCTGATGGCCAGCAGCAGGCTGCGCTTGGCGTCCAGCATCTGCTGGATATCGGCAGCCATGGTGTTGATGGTGCCGGCCAGTTCGCCCAGTTCGTCCGGGTGGTGACGGTGCGGCACGGCGATGGGCTGGGAAAAGTCACCGGCTCCAAAGCGCAGTGCGCCCGCACGGATATCGTCCAGCGGGCGCAACAGGCGGCGCACGCGGCGATAGGCCAGGGCGGTAAACAGCAGCAGCAGAGACAGCGTGGTCCAGCCGACAAAGCGCGGCCGGTCGTTCCAGGCGGCCGTGCTCAAGGCGAACTGGATGCGGTGGCCGTCGGCAGTCTTGCGCTCCAGCAAGTGCTCTTCCTGATCCCAACGGCTGCTATCGCGCCAGCGGGGTCCATGGTCCGCTTGGCCGGTCTGGCTGTGCCAGTTCACGATCGGGCCGGTGATGGTCACGCGCAGGGGCAAGCGCTCGACCAGCGCCTGCGCCCGCTCCACGCTGGGCGGGCTGCCGATCTCCTCTGCCAGCTTGTCCACATAATCCATCACCAAGGGACGGGCAGCGTCGCGCCAGCCTATGCTGAGCGCGTATTGCATGCCGCCCACAAACACGGCCGCCATCGCCAGCGCCAGCAGTACGAACAGGGCGACCAGGCGCACGCGCAGCGAATGCGCCAGGGCATGGCGGGCACGGCGGTGCCAGGGCGGACAGCCAGCCGTACCGCGCACTGCGACGCTCATGTCTGCGCCTTGTTGACAGCCAGCGTGTAGCCGGCGTTGCGCAAAGTCTTGATGCAGTCCAGCGGCTCCAACTTTTTGCGCAGGCGGCTGATGCCGATGTCCACGGCGCGGGTCAGCATGTCCACCTCGTGGCCGCGCAGGTGATTGAGGATGTCGTCGCGGTTAAAGACCTTGCCGGGCTCCTTGGCCAGCAGCACCAGCAGGTCGAACTCGGTGCTGGTCAGGCTGAGCAGTTCCCCCTGGCGCAGCACGCTGCGGGTGGGCAGATCAATCACCAAGCCATCGAAACGCAGGGTCTGGTCGGAAGGCGCGGCGGCCTGTGCGGGCGATGCCACGCGACGGCGCAACACGGTCTGCAGACGCGCCACCAGTTCACGCGGCTCAAAGGGCTTGGGCACATAGTCGTCGGCGCCCAGTTCCAGCCCCACCACCCGGTCCATCACCTCGCCGCGGGCGGTGAGCATGATGAGCGGAATGTCGCTGTCCTTGCGGATGGCGCGGCACAGGGCAAAGCCATCCATCTCTGGCAGCATGACGTCCAGAATGGCGGCGTCATAGCGTTCGCGCTTCAGCTGCGACAGCCCCAGGCTGGGCTTGAGGGCACAGTCCAGCTTGAAGTCAAAACGCGCAAAGTAGGCCGCCAGGGGCGGGCCTAATTGCGCGTCGTCGTCGATCAACAGAATGCGTTGCATGGTCTATTGTTACATCGACGCTTCAAGCAGCATTCCGCTATTTGCTGCTAAACCAGCCGTGGTGGCCATCCATCAAATCCCGCACCTTTTGCTGTTGCGTGGCATTCAGGCTGTCATAAAACGCAGCCAGGGCGGCCAGCGTTTCCGGGCTCTTGGCCTGCATCACCGTGGTCTTGTCGGTGATCAGCGCCTGCGCCTTGGCCGTGTCGAACTTGGGGCCTGCAATCAGCGATTGAAGCTCGGCACGCGGGTCGGTGGTCTGGCCCATGACGGCCTTGCGTTGCTCGAACATCTTGTCGCCCACTGCGGCCAGCAGCTTTTTCTGCTCGGCGTTGAGGTCCAGTTTGCTTGCGGCACGATCGACCATTTTGTCGCGTTGTTGCACAAATTGCTCTTGGGTGACGTTGGCGCCCCAGGCATGGTCGCGGTGGTGGCCGCAGGCGGACAGGCCGCCGGCAATCAGGGTGAAGCCGAGCACGCCAAAAACGATGCGGCGGATATTGCGTTGGAAGAAGTTTTTCATGATGGTCTTTCTGAGGTGCTTCTAAAGGGTGTGAACAGGATGTGTCGGTTGGCACTGCCGCCAGCCATTGCGTGGCAAAGCGGCAGCGTTTGGCTGGGCCTTATGAGCGACGACGGCCAAACCAGCAGCGGCGACCACCGTCCATGAAGTCGCGCAGCTTTTGCTGCTGGGCCGGGTTCAGGCTGTCGTAAAAGGCGGCCAAGGCGGCCAGCGTGGCCGGGCTGTTGCTTTGCAGGGCACTGGCCTTGTCGTTGATCAGCGCCTGGGCACGGGCGGCATCGAAGCGGTCACCGGCAAACCAGGAGCGCAGTTCGGCACGCGGGTCGGTGGTCTGGCCGACCATGGCCTGGCGCTGCGCCGCCATCTGGTCCAGCAAGGCGGCCAGCAGGGGCTTTTGCTCGGCATTGAGCAAGAGCTTGTGGGTGGCACGGTTGACGAGCCAGTCGCGGCGCGCCGCGCGTTGCTCAGGCGTGGGGCCGCTACCGTCACCATGGCAGCCATGCTTGCCGCCGAACCGGGAGCCACAGCCGCGCATTTTGGATTGGAAGAAGAAACGCATTTCGGTCTTTCTAACTCTTTGCGAGTGGTTGAACATGACCGCAATGGTGCCGGCGCACCGCCCTGCGTGGGTGTCAGGGCGGTATCGCTTTGTTTCGTTTTATGTCAACGCGCCAGCACCGCCCGCAGTGCAACACCCGTGTGCGTGCCCAGCTGCACCACCTCTTCGGGCGTAGCCGCCGCCACCACGCGGCCACCACCATTGCCCCCCTCGGGCCCCAGGTCCAGCACCCAGTCGGCCTCGGCGATCACATCCAGATCGTGCTCAATCACCACCACGCTGTGGCCGGCGCGCACCAGGCGGTGCAGCACGTGGATGAGCTTTTCCACGTCCGCCATGTGCAGGCCCACGGTGGGCTCGTCCAGCACATACAGCGTGTGCGGCGCCTTGTTGCCGCGCTTGCCGATGTCGTCGCGCACCTTGCTGAGTTCGGTCACCAGCTTGATGCGCTGCGCCTCGCCGCCGCTCAGTGTGGGTGAAGGCTGGCCCAGCGTGAGGTAGCCCAGGCCCACGTCTTTCAGCAGTTGCAGCGGATGGCTGATGCTGGGCATGGCGGCGAAGAAATCCACCGCTTCGTCCACTTCCATCTGCAGGACTTCGCCGATGTTTTTGCCGCGCCAGGTGACGGCCTGGGTTTCGGGGTTGAAGCGCGCGCCCTTGCAGGTTTCGCAAAGGACTTTCACATCCGGCAGAAAGCTCATGCCGATGGTGCGTATGCCCTGCCCTTCGCAGCCGGGGCAGCGGCCTTCGCCGGTGTTGAAGCTGAAGCGGTTGGCGGCGTAGCCTCTGGCCTTGGCTTCCAGGGTGTCGGCAAAGAGTTTGCGGATGGTGTCCCAGAAGCCGATGTAGGTGGCAGGGCAACTGCGCGGCGTCTTGCCGATCGGGGTCTGGTCGACTTCGAGCACGCGGTCCACGGACTCGAAACCGGTGACGGATTCGCAGCCGGTCCAGTGGATTTGCTCGCCGGCCTCCAGGGCGTCGCGGCCGGCCTTTGTGCTGCGTTTGTGGACGCCAGTCTGCACGTTGGCCAAGAGCACGTCTCTTGCCAAGGTCGATTTTCCGGAGCCGGAGACGCCGGTGATGGCGACGAGTCGCTTCAGTGGAATGTGGGCGGTGACGTCCTGCAGGTTGTGCAGCGTGGCGCCATTGACGGTGAGCCAGTCGATTTTCTCTTGCTGCGTTGCAGGAACTGCTGCGTCGGTGATCGTCGGTACGCCTGCGGCTGCAGCGCTCACACCACTTCCATTTGCGGCGTCTCGTTGCGCCTGGTCTGCGGCCGCATGTCCCGCTGCCAAGGCCGTGGCGTAGTCCTGCGACTCTTGCTCACGCGCCACAAACTCCGCATTCGCCGCCACACTCGCGGCCGCGTTGGCAGCGATCACCGCAGCCTTGGCCGCTTTGCCAGACAGCTTCTTTGCAGGCTTGGCAAGTACGCCCGCCGCCATGGGCGCGTCGACATACGCCGCATCCAAGGCCAGCGAATCCAGATACGAAACCACATGCCGCCTGTCTCCCAATGGGTGGCGAATCGCATGCAGCAGATAACGCCCGGTCTGCGACTCGGAAACCGCCTGCACATCGCTCACGGAACCCTGCGCCACCAGACGCCCACCGCGCTTGCCCGCGCTAGGCCCGATGTCGATGATGTGGTCGGCCGCGCGAATCGTGTCCTCATCGTGCTCCACCACCACCAGCGTGTTGCCCTTGTCGCTGAGCAGTTGCAGAGCACCCAACAGAATCTTGTTGTCACGCGCGTGCAGGCCAATCGTCGGTTCGTCCAGCACATAGCAGACGCCCTGCAGGTTGCTGCCAAGCTGCGCCGCCAGACGGATGCGCTGCGCCTCTCCGCCACTCAAAGTCGGCGCGCCACGGTCCAGCGTCAGGTAGCCCAGACCCACTTCTTCCATGAACTCCAGGCGGCTCTTGATCTCAGGGATCAGGTCGCGGGCGATATCGCTCTGGCGCTGCGTCAGACCGCCCACCAGTTGCAGCGTCTCCACCCACTTGCGCACATCGGTGACCGACAGGCGCGCCACGTCGGTGATCCCCACACCGGCAAACTGCACCGCCCGCGCCGTGGCGTTCAGCCGCGTGCCATGGCAGGTCGGGCAGGTGCTGTCCACCAGGTCTTCCACATCGGCCTCGGCAAAGGTCTGCTCACGGCCCTGGTTGTTGTCGTCCTTGACCGAGTCGTCAAACACCTTGCGCTGCTCCTTCGTCAACGCCACACCGGTGCCCACGCAGTCCGGGCACCAGCCATGTTTGCTGTTGTAGGAAAACAGGCGCGGGTCCAGCTCGGCATAGGAGGTGGAACAGACCGGGCAGGCGCGCTTGGTGGAAAAGGCCTGCAGCGTACCGATGCCGGCGGCTGGTGTGCCGTTCTGCATGGCCGCCCGCAAACCGCCCAGGTCGCTCAGCACCTGCACCACGCCCTTGCCATGCGTCAGCGCATCGGCCAGCCCTTGGCGCAGCGCGGCTTCGTTTGCGGGATGGACATCCAGGCTGAGCACCGGCAACTCGATGTTGTGTTCCTTGAAGCGGTCGATACGCGGGAAGCCATTGGTCGGCAGAAAGTTGCCATCCACCCGCAGATGCGTAAAGCCGCGCGGACGCGCCCAGTCGGCCAGTTCGGTGTAGACACCCTTGCGACCAATGACCAGCGGCGCCAGCAGGCCGATGTGTTGGCCGCGGTAGGTCTTGAGCAGCTGCGCTGCAATGCTGTCGGCCGACTGCGGCTGCACCGCTGCGCCATCCTTGTAGCAATGCTGCGTGCCCAGCTTCACGTAGAGCAGGCGCAGGTAATGCCAGACCTCGGTGGTCGTGCCTACGGTGGACTTGCGCCCGCCGCGCGAGAGCCGCTGTTCGATCGCCACGGTGGGGGGAATGCCGTACACCGCATCCACTTCCGGCCGCCCGGCCGGCTGCACGATGGAACGCGCATAGGCGTTGAGTGATTCCAGGTAACGCCGCTGACCTTCGTTGAAAAGAATGTCAAAGGCCAGCGTGGATTTGCCGGAACCGGACACTCCTGTCACCACGCTGAACTTGCCGCGCGGAATGTCCACGCTCAAGGATTTAAGGTTGTGCTCCTTGGCGTTGACGATGCGGATGGAATTGCTGGGGTCGGCAACAAAAGAACTACCCGCAGCAGCCAATCCAACGGCCTTCCGTATCGCTTGCGAGCCTGCCAAAAACGCCAAGTCCCGCGCAACATCCGATGCCGACTCCGCGTACGCATCACCGGCAGAAAACTCGCGTACCTCATGCACCACGCCCATGGCCGCCGCGTAATCGCGCAGCGCCTTGCCCGTGTGCGAAGTGGGATGCAACAGCATCTCCTCCGGCGTACCCACGCCCACCACATGGCCACCGCCCTCGCCACCTTCCGGCCCCAGGTCTATCAGCCAGTCGGAAGCACGGATGACATCCAGGTTGTGCTCGATCACCACCAGCGAATGCCCGGCATCCAGCAGCTTGCGCAACGCCCGCATCAGCTTGGCGATGTCGTCAAAGTGCAGGCCGGTGGTCGGCTCGTCCAGCATGAACAGAGAGCCGCGCCGCGCCATGGCCTGTCGGCTGGCGCTGCTGCTCTTGGCTGCTTCGGCCAGAAAGCCGGCCAGCTTGAGGCGCTGCGCCTCGCCGCCCGACAGCGTGGGCACGGGCTGGCCCAGCTTCACGTATTCCAGGCCCACGTCCACAATCGGCTGCAGCACGCGGATCACATCGCGGTCCGCGCTGAACAGATCGGCCGCTTCGCTGACGGTCAGGTTCAGCACATCGGCCACATTGAGGGCGCGGCCCTTGCGTTCAATCGTGACCTCCAGAATCTCGGGACGGTAGCGCTTGCCATCGCAGTCCGGGCAGCGCAGATACACGTCGCTGAGGAACTGCATCTCGATGTGCTCAAAACCGGAGCCGCCGCAAGTGGGGCAACGGCCATCGCCGCTATTGAAGCTGAACTTGGAGCCGGTATAGCTGCGTTCGCGTGACAGCGGCGCGATGGCAAACAGCTCGCGGATGGAGTCCCAGGCACCCACATAGCTCACCGGATTCGAGCGTGCCGTCTTGCCGATCGGCGACTGGTCCACAAACACCACTTCGCTCAGCAGTTCCGCACCCAACAGGCGCTTGTGCGCGCCCGGTGTTTCGGTAGCCTTGCCGAAGTGGCGCAACAGCGCCGGGGCCAGCACATCCTGAATCAGGGTCGACTTGCCGGAGCCGCTGACACCGGTGATGCAGACCAGGCGCTGCAACGGGATTTCGATGTCGATGTTGCAGAGATTGTGTTCGGTCACGCCCTCCAGAATCAGGCGCGGCGTGTTCTCCGCCACCATGCGCTTGAAGCCCATGCCCACCTGCTTGCGTCCGCCCAGGTAGGCGCCGGTCAAGGTGTCGGCGCTGCGCAGGGCTTCGGTGGTGCCGTCAAACACAATCTGCCCGCCCTTCTCACCGGGGCCGGGGCCCATGTCGATCATGCGGTCGGCAGCCAGCATCACGGCCGGGTCGTGCTCGACCACCACCAGGGTGTTGCCGGCGTCGCGCAGGCGCTGCATGGCCACGATGATGCGATGCATATCGCGCGGGTGCAATCCGATGCTGGGTTCGTCCAGCACAAAGAGGGTGTTGACGAGGGAGGTTCCGAGTGCGGTGGTCAGGTTGATGCGCTGCACTTCACCGCCGCTCAGTGTTCTGCTTTGTCTATCGAGGGTGAGGTAACCGATGCCGACATCGCACAGGTACTTCAGCCTTGTGCCTACTTCTTCGAACAAGAGCTTCAGGGTCCGAAAGTCAGCCTCGCTGCTGCTTGCCTGTGTTTTCTCCGGCTGGGCTTGTGTGTCTCGCGCCGGATTAGCGGTGTCCAGTTCCAGCTGCATGGAGTCAAAAAACCTGCGCAAGCGATCCAGCGACATCAACATCATGTCGTGCAGACACAGCCCCGGCAGCGCTTCCAGCTGCTCGCGTGTCCAGCTGACCCCTTGCGGCATAAACCGCTTTTCAGGCGGCAACACCGCATCCGCCTGTTCCTTGTTCCCGATGCGCCAGAGCAGACTCTCGGTCTTTAAGCGCGCACCACCACAGGTGCCGCAGGGCGTGTAGCTGCGGTACTTGGACAAGAGTACGCGGATGTGCATCTTGTAGGCCTTGGTCTCCAGGTACTCAAAGAAACGGTCCACGCCAAACCAATGCTGGTTCCATTTGCCGTTCCAGTTCGGTGAACCCTTGATCACCCAGGCCTGCTGCTCGGGGGTGAGCTTGTACCAGGCCGTGTCCCGCGGGATGCCGGCGGCCTCGGCGTGGCGCATCAGGTCGTCCTGGCATTCTTGCCAGGCCGGCGTCTGCATCGGTTTGATGGCACCGGCGCGCAGGGTCAGCTTGTCGTTGGGGATGACCAGGCCATAGTCCACGCCCACCACGCGGCCAAAGCCGCGGCATTTCTCACAGGCGCCCACGGCCGAGTTAAAGGAGAACATGGAGGCGATCGGATCGGTGTAGCGCAGATCACTTTGCGGGCAATGCAGACCGGTGGAAAAGCGCCAGGTCGGATCGGGCTGGGCGCCCTCTTCCGCCGGATTCGCCTCGTCCAGCACATAAACGTTGAGGCGGCCGCTGCCGCGTTTGAGAGAAGTTTCAATCGCCTCCAGCGCGCGCGCCTTTTCCACACCGTCGATGCGGAATCGATCCGCGACCACATCCAGGAACCTGACCCCCACGCTTGCCGCTTCGCATGCTGCGCTGCCCCCCGCGGGGGCCCTCGCACCTTGGGCCGGCCCGGCGGTACTCGATTTCCCTGCCACATCGCCCGCCGCAGCCTTGGCCTTGGGCGCCACCTCCACACTCAGGCGCTCACGCGTACCGGTGCGCTCGGCATGGACGCGGGTAAAGCCGCTGGCGCTCAGCCATTGCGTCAGTTCCTCGGCCGAAGTCTCTGCTGGCAGTTCCACCGGAAAGGTCAGAACCAGCCTCGGATTGTTAGCCCAGACTGCCCGCCGCAGCATCTCGGCATAAATCGTCTCCGGCGTGTCGTGCTGCACCGGCAACGCGGTCTGGCGGTCGAACAGATTGCCGGCGCGTGAGAACAAAAGCTTCAAGTGGTCGTTCAGCTCCGTCATCGTTCCGACCGTGGAGCGGCTGGAACGCACCGGGTTGGTCTGATCGATGGCGATGGCCGGGGGTACGCCCTCCACCTTGTCGACGGCCGGCTTGTCCATGCGGTCCAGAAACTGGCGCGCGTAGGCCGAGAAGGTTTCCACGTAGCGGCGCTGGCCTTCGGCGTACAGCGTGTCGAACACCAGACTCGACTTGCCCGAGCCGCTGGGGCCGGTCACCACCGTCAACTCGCCGGTGCGGATGTCCAGGTCAAGGTTCTTGAGGTTGTGCTGTCGCGCTCCGCGGATACGGATGGTTCCCTGGGACATGGTGCTGCTCTTTCGAATGAGGACAGACATTCTAGGAGCTAAGCAGTACCCTTTGCCCGTGATCCATCATCCCGAGGCAGACCGCTTCCTGAAGCAAGGCGCTCAAAAAAAGGCCCTCTCAAGAGGGCCCTTTAAAACAGGCCCGGCTCGAATGTTGCCGGGTCGTTAACTCACCGTTTCAGTCGTTGGCGTAGATGTCAACGTCCTTGGTTTCCTTGATGAACAGCGTGCCGATGACAAAGGTCACGCCCGCAATGATGATGGGATACCACAGGCCGTTGTACATATTGCCGGTCTGGGCGACGATGGCAAAGGCGGTGGTCGGCAACAGGCCGCCAAACCAGCCATTGCCAATGTGATAGGGCAGGCTCATGGAGGTGTAGCGGATGCGGGTGGGAAACATTTCCACCAGCATGGCGGCTATCGGGCCATACACCATGGTCACCAGAATCACCAGATAGGTCAGGATCAGGGCCACCATGCCCTTGTTGAATTTGGCCATGTCGGCCTTGGCCGGGTAACCCGCATTCTTCAGCGCCATGGCCACGGCCTCCTTGAACTCCGCCACACGCGTAGTGCTGGCCTCGTCGAACTTGGAGTTGACCACCGTCGCAGCGGGTGCCTCGATCAGCACCTCGCCAATCGCCACCTTGGCAGGGGTACCTGGCGCAGCGGCTGTATTGCTGTAACTCACCGAGCTCAAGGCCAGAAAACGCTTGGCGATGTCGCAGGAGCTCTTGAAGTCGATCTCGCGCGCCACCGGGCTGCCCTGGAACGAACATTCGCCAGGGTCAGCGGTGACCACCACCTTGGCGCTCTGCTGGGCGCGTGCCAGATCGGGGTTGGCTGCGGCGGTCAGCGCCGTAAATACCGGGAAATAGGTCAGCACCGCCAACAGGCAGCCGGCCATGATGATGGGCTTGCGACCGATCTTGTCGGACAGCGTGCCAAAGATCACGAAGAACGGTGTGCCTATGACCAGCGAAATGGCCACCATGACGTTGGCCGTCAGGGCATCGACCTTGAGCGACTGCGTCAGGAAGAACAGGGCATAAAACTGGCCCGAATACCAGACCACAGCCTGGCCGGCGGTCAGGCCAATCAGCGCCAGGATCACTATCTTCAGGTTTTTCCACTGGCCGAAAGACTCCGACAAGGGCGCCTTGGAGGTCTTGCCCTCGGCCTTCATCTTGGCAAAGGCGGGCGACTCATTCATGCTCAGGCGGATGTAGACCGACACACCGAGCAGCAGCACCGACAGAATAAAGGGAATGCGCCAGCCCCATTCGGAAAAGGCAGCTTCGCCAATCAGCGTGCGGGTGCCCGTGATCACGATCAGGCTCAGGAACAGTCCGGCCGTGGCCGTGGTCTGTATCCACGACGTATAGGCACCGCGCTTGTCCTGGGGTGCATGTTCGGCCACATAGGTGGCGGCGCCGCCATACTCACCGCCCAGCGCCAGGCCCTGCAGCATACGCAGCCCGATCAGCACCAGCGGGGCAAACCAGCCAATGGTGGCGTAATTGGGCAGGATACCGACGATGAAGGTCGACAGGCCCATGATCAGAATGGTCACCAAAAAGGTGTATTTGCGCCCTATCATGTCGCCCAGGCGGCCGAACACCAGCGCACCAAAGGGGCGCACCAGAAAGCCCGCCGCAAAGGCCAGCAGCGCAAAGATAAAGGCGGCGCTGGGGTCCAGGCCGCTGAAGAACTGCTTGGCGATGATGGACGCCAGCGAGCCATAGAGGTAAAAGTCGTACCACTCAAAAACGGTACCCAGCGAGGAAGCAAAGATGACCTTCTTCTCTTCCGCCGACATCGGACGTGCGACGCTTGTTGCCATGCCTGTGTCTCCTGATGATCTGTTTCCAACTGCGTCCGGCATGCAAAAGCCGTTGCGCACTATCGAATGGGGTACTGACGCCAATCTGACGTTTGACGGCTGGAAGCTTACATCGGATTAGGCCCGTTTCCGGGGGCATGCGTAGTAACCCTAGGTCTACCCAATTGCCCTGCCTACGTAAGCACTTGGTCAGCCCCTGTCAACAGAATCGCGCCGTGTGTTGACAAGGCACATGGCTTCCTATTCCTATTTCCATTAACCAAAAGGAGACCCACATGAGTGATCCCGTGGTCGACAAAATCCAAAAGAATCCGAAGTACTTGGAACTTCGCAGCAAGCGCACCAGCTTTGGCTGGACGCTGACGCTGTTGATGATGGTCGTGTATTACGGCTACATCGCACTGATTGCGTTCAACAAACCCTTCCTGGCACAGCCCGTTGGCGCCGGTGTCACCACGCTGGGTATCCCGATCGGCATGGGTGTGATCGTGTTCACCGTGGTGATCACGGCCATCTACGTACGCCGCGCGAACAGCGAGTTCGACGCCTTGACCGCAGAAATCCTGAAAGACGCATCCAAATGAGCAAGACCAAACAAACACTGGCCACGCTGCTGATGCTGCTGGTCGCAGGCAGTGCCTTCGCGGCAGGCGGCGACCTCGGGCAGGTGGAAAAGCAGCCCACCAACTGGGTGGCCATCTCCATGTTCGCCGTCTTCGTGATCGGCACACTCTTTATTACCAAGTGGGCTGCAGCCAAGACCAAGTCGGCTGCTGACTTCTACACGGGTGGTGGCGGCATTACCGGCTTCCAGAATGGCCTGGCGATTGCTGGCGACTATATGTCTGCCGCTTCCTTCCTGGGTATTTCCGCTGCGGTGATGGCCACCGGTTATGACGGCCTGATCTACTCCATCGGTTTCCTGGTGGGCTGGCCCGTTGTGACCTTCCTGATGGCCGAGCGCCTGCGCAACCTGGGCAAGTTCACCTTTGCCGACGTCGCCGGTTACCGCTTCCAACAGGGTCCTATCCGCGCCTTCGCAGCTTCGGGCACGCTGGTGGTGGTGGCCTTTTACCTGATCGCCCAGATGGTGGGTGCCGGCTCCCTGATCAAGCTGCTGTTTGGTCTGGACTACTGGATGGCTGTGGTGATCGTCGGCGCGCTGATGATGATTTACGTGCTGTTCGGCGGTATGACTGCAACCACCTGGGTGCAGATCATCAAGGCCTGCATGCTGTTGGCCGGTGTGACCTTCATGGCCTTTATGGTGATGTCGCAATTCGGCTTTAGCCCCGAAGCACTGTTCGCCAAGGGCGTTGAAGTGCGCACCCTGATCGCTGGCAACACGCAAGCCACCGCTGTGGCTGCCGCCGCCGCCCTGACCGCTGCTGCGAACACACCCGAGTTGGTGGCTGCCGCTGCTGCTGCCACTGAAAAGGCCAACGGACTGAACCCCGCCAAGATCGGCCTGGCCATCATGGGACCTGGCGGTTTCGTGAAAGACCCCATCTCTGCCATCTCCTTCGGTATGGCCCTGATGTTCGGTACTGCCGGTCTGCCCCACATCCTGATGCGCTTCTTCACCGTGCCCGATGCCAAGCAAGCCCGTAAATCGGTTCTGTGGGCAACCACCTGGATCGGCTACTTCTATGTGCTGATTTTCATCATCGGTTTTGGTGCCATCACCCTGGTGCTGACCAACCCCGAATTTGCCAACGTCGCTACCGGCGTGATCAAGGGCGGTGGCGGCTCGGCCAATATGGCGGCCGTGCTGGTTGCCAAGGCAGTGGGCGGCAATGTGTTCTTCGGCTTTATCTCCGCTGTGGCATTTGCAACCATTCTGGCTGTGGTGGCGGGCTTGACGCTCTCCGGCGCATCCGCTGTGTCGCATGACATCTACGCCACGCTGATCAAGAAGGGCAAGGCCGACAGCGCTGCTGAACTGCGCGTCTCGCGTTACACCACCGTTGCGCTGGGCGTTGTCGCTGTGGTGCTGGGCATTGCCTTCGAGAAGCAGAACATTGCCTTCATGGTGTCGCTGGCCTTCGCGATTGCAGCGTCTGCCAACTTCCCCGTGCTGTTCATGGCGGTGCTGTGGAAAGATTGCACCACCAAGGGCGCTGTCATCGGCGGCTTCATGGGTCTGATCTCCTCGGTGGGCCTGACCATCGTGTCGCCTTCCGTGTGGGAAGCCACTCTGGGCAACCCCAAGGGCTCGGCCTGGTTCCCCTATAGCTCGCCAGCGCTATTTTCCATGACCATCGGCTTTGTCGGTATCTGGCTGTTCTCCATCCTGGACCGCAGCGCCAACGCCGCCAAGGAACGCGCTGCGTTCCCTGCGCAGCAAGTGCGTTCGGAAACCGGCCTGGGTGCATCCGGAGCTTCTGGACACTAAGCGTTGCCACACACTGCACAACCCCGGTTGTGCAGGCAACAAAAAACCGGACCCCAGGGTCCGGTTTTTTTATGGGCGATTGAAATGCTTCAATGCAAACGCTTGGACCCCACCGCCTCACGCGCTGCGCGCTGCATGATTTGCGCGCAGAGGTGATTGGAGGCATCCGGAAGAATACGGACCATCAGAAACAGTTCATTGGCCTTCACCAGATAGCTCCTGCGTGTGCGTTCGCCGATGGAGTACTGGAACACACCGCTGGCCAGCACCTCGCAATTTTGCGGGACCATGGCGCCGGTAATGCCGCCGATTTCGAAAATTCCGTCATCGCTCACCGAGCCAGTCTGGGTGCAACCCGGAAAGATGCTGAATACGGTTTCTTGCAGGTTCATCATTTCCTCCAATAACGTACGCTAATTGCTGTCAACCGTTGCTGGCGTGAATGGCATCCCGCACGCGCGGATAAATTTGCTGGTTCCATTTCTTGCCGCTGAACACGCCGTAATGACCCACGCCGGTCTGCACATGGTGGTTCTTCAAATAGGGGCGAATGCTGCTGCACAGGTCTTGCGCGGCGACGGTCTGGCCTACGGAGCAGATGTCATCGCGCTCGCCCTCCACGGTCATTAGCGCAGTGCGGCGAATTGCCTTGGTGTCGACCAGGCGGCCGCGGTACATCAACTCACCCTTGGCCAGGTCGTAGGTCTGAAACACCTTGACAATGGTTTCCAGATAGAACTCGGCCGGCAGGTCATTGACCGCCAGGTACTCGTCGTAAAAGCTCTTGATGCCGTGGGCCTTTTCCTGCTCGCCATCGGCCAGGTGGTGGTACAAATCCTTGAAAGCCTGCTTGTGGCGTTCCGGGTTCATGCTCAAAAAGGCGCTGAGCTGAATAAAGCCGGGGTAGACGCGTCGCATGAAGCCGGCATGCGGCAGGGGCACGCGGCTGATCAGGTTCTTTTCAAACCATGCAATCGGCTTGCTGTTGGCCAGCTCATTCACTGCGGTGGGGTTGACGCGGCAGTCCACCGGCCCGGCCATCAGGGTCAGGCTGCGCGGCTGGCAGGGGTTGTCGTCTTCAGCCATCAGGGCCGTAGCGGCCAAGGCGGCCACGCAGGGTTGGCACACCGCCACCACATGGCTGCCAGGGCCAATGGCCTCCATGAAGCGGATCATGTGGTCTATGTAGTCGTCCAGATCAAAAGCGCCCTGGCTCAGCGGCACATCGCGGGCATTGTGCCAGTCGGTGATAAATACATCGTGGTCCTGCAACAGGGTGCGCACGGTCTCGCGCAGCAGCGTGGCAAAGTGGCCAGACAGAGGCGCCACCAGCAAGACCTTGGGCTGGTTTTCCAGGGCCGCGCCCAGGTTCTTCTTGAAATGCAGCAGGCGGCCGAAGGGCAGGTCCAGCAACACCTCTTCCTGCACCGGCACGGTGTCCTGCGCCAACGTCACGGCATGGATGCCGTAGTCGGGCCGACTGTGGGTGAGGCGCAGGCGAGAAAACACGTCCAGCGCCGCCGACACCTTGCGCAGTACGCCGCCATCCGAATGGCCTTGGCCAAACACGGCGCTGCCGATTTGGGACAGCAGGCGCAAGGGCGCAGTGATGTCGGATTGAAGCTGGTAAGCCTGGTACAGCATGGGACTCCTGGTCTGGTGGCACGCTTGTAGCGCTAATGGGTAATGACAGGCAAGTTGCGGGCCAGACAGGATTGCAGACTGGCACAAGGCTTGCGAAGCATCGCAGACAAGCCACCCTCCAAGGAACGTCCATGCCCAAAGCCGTGTTAACCATCAGCAGCAAGAACTACGGTGCCTGGGCCCTGCGCGGCTGGCTGATGGCCCGCTTTGCCGGACTGGAGTTCAGCGAACATGTGATCTCGCCCGATGACCCGGCCATGAAGGCCGAAATGCTGCTGCTCTCGTCCAGCATGCTGGTGCCCTCGCTGCTGCACGACGGCATCAAGGTCTGGGACACGTTGGCCATTGGCGAATACCTCAACGAAATCAAACCCAAGGCCCAATTGTTGCCAGCCGACGCAAAAGCCCGTGCGCATTGCCGCGCCATCTGTGGCGAGATGCACTCCGGCTTTGGTTCGCTGCGTGGCTCCTTGCCCATGAACATCAAGGCGCACTTTCCGGGCTTCAAGCTGTGGTCCCGCGCGCAGGCCGATGTGGACCGGGTGAAAGAAATCTGGACCGAATGCCTGGCCAGCTACAAGGGACCTTACCTGTTTGGCAAGCACCCTACCTTGGCCGATGCCATGTATGCCCCGGTGGTGACGCGATTTTTGAGCTACGACGTGCCGTTGGACAAGGCCTGCGCGGCCTATGCCAAGGCCATCATGGCGCTGCCCGCCATGCAGGAATGGGTGGCAGCGGCCAAGGCAGAGCCCGACGAGATTGACGAGTTGGACGCCGAGTTCTGACAGGCCCCCACGTTCGCGCACTGCGTGTCGCGCTCTGCGCCCTATTTCCAGGGCGTGGGAGCCGGGATGGCGCAGACCGGGTCCACCGCCACCGTCTTGAAATCCGCTGGCGAAACGATTTCCAAATACTCCATGTCGGGTGAGTAATCAAACAGGAAGTGGCGGATACCGGGGCGCTGGTGCACCACGTCACCGGCCTGCACCAGGGTCTCCTTGTCCTCGTACATAAATTTGGCCCAGCCCTTGGTCATGATGACGATCTGGAAATCGGCCTCATGGCGGTGCCAGCCCGTGCCCGTTTCTGGTGCCATATTCGCCTTCACAAGGTGCGCAATCACCTTTCCGTGCGTCGCCTCGGCAATGCCCAGATCGCGGTAGAGGAAAAAATCGCGCAAGCCTCCAGCGACGAATTCCGTATCGGTCGGGCTGACGTGGGAGAACGTGGTTGCAGTGGTATCAAGCATGGAAACTCCTGGTTGGGCGCAGCAAAAATGCTGCATTGCACCAAGCAGGATTTATTCCAGCTGCAAAATCCTCGCCCTATTGGCCGGCAGCGCCCACCACTTCGGCCGCACTGCGAAACGCCTCTACCGCCGTGGGCACGCCGCAGTACACCGTGGCATGCAGCAGCACCTCCTGAATCTCCTGCACCGTGGCACCATTGTTGAGTGCACCGCGTACGTGGCCCTTGAGCTCATTTTGTTTACCCAGGGCGGTCAGCATGGCCACCGTCACCAGGCTGCGCGTCTTCAGGTCCAGGCCAGGGCGCTGCCATACATCGCCCCAGGCGTTGCGCGTGATGTGCTCCTGCAGCGGCGCGGTAAAGGCGGTCACACCCTCAAAAGCGCGGGCTACAAAGTCTTCGCCCATGACCTGCTTGCGTGTGGCAAGCCCTGCATCAAACTGTGGATCACCAACTGGCATTTTTCTGCTCCCAAAAAGCCAACAGCTTAACGGCTGCAAGCCCTTATTCGCGCACGGTGGCCATCAGCGCGGCAAAGCCGATGAAGATGCCTCCGGTGATGCGGTTGAACCGGCGCATCACGCTGGCCCGGCGCAGGTAGTGCGAGAGCTTGTGTCCGCCCAGCGCGTAGACCAGGTACCAGCTCACCTCGATCACCGAAAAGCTGGCCAGCAGAATGGAGAACTGCGGCAGCTTGGGCGCAGCCGGATCCAGAAACTGCGGAAAGAAGGCGGCTGCGAAGAGGATGGCCTTGGGGTTGCTGGCCGCAACCAACATACCCTGGCGGTACAGCTGGCGTGGCACCGCTGTTTCGCGGGCTGCCGTCAGCGCATCATCGGTCCGATCTTCCACCTTGCTGCGCCAGCCCTGTACGCCCAGATAAGCCAGATAGGCCGCACCGGCCAGGCGCATGGCGTCAAACACTGCGGGGAAGGCATGCAGCAAGGCACCCATGCCGGCGGCCGAGATGCACATCATGGCCAAGAGCGAGGTCATGCAGCCGCACATAGTGGCGATTGACGGTCGCCAGCCAAAACGCGCGCTATGGCTCATCACCAGCAGCATGTTGGGCCCGGGTGTGGCCGACACCACAAAGGCCATGGCCACAAACAACCACCAGGTGTGCAGATTCATAATGTCAAAAACTCAGCGTAAGCTTGGATAGCTCGATTGTGCGGCTGAATGGCTGCGACCTATCCCAAACAGCTCGTCACACGCCCGCGCCAACCCGCAAAGGCTCAGCCACGGCCAGCAGCCCCTGCACCACATCGCCCACCACAATCACGGCAGGGCTGCCCAGGCCTTCGCGCTGGATGGTCTCGGCCAGATCCGCCAGCAGGCAGGCGGCGTGGCGCTGCTCTGGCAGGCTGGCGTTCTGGATGATGGCTACCGGCGTGTCGGCGCTTAAGCCCTGCAGCAGTTCGTTCTGGATGTGGGCAGCACCGGTCACACCCATGTAGATCACCAGGGTCAGTTTGGCTTGGCGGGCCGTATTAGCCAATGCGCGCCAGTCGGTTCCGGTGTCGCCGGGCTTGGCGTGGCCGGTGACAAACACCACGCCATGTGCGTAGTCGCGGTGCGTCAGCGGTGTGTTCAAGGAGGTGACTGCGGCCAGGCCGGCGGTGATGCCGTTGAGCACAGTCACGCGCACACCGGCGGCCTGCAGGTGTTCCACCTCTTCGCCACCGCGGCCAAACAGGAAGGGGTCGCCGCCCTTGAGGCGCACCACCCGTTCGCCCTCCTGGGCTGCGGTAATCATCAGCTTCTCGATAAACGATTGCGGCGTGGACTTGCAGCCGCCGCGTTTGCCGACCCAGATCACGCGTGCCGCCGGATTGGCAAGAGCCACGATGGGCTCGCTCACCAGGTCATCCACCATCAGCACCGTGGCAGCCTGTATCGCCTTCAGGGCCTTGATGGTCAGCAGTTCCGGGTCGCCCGGGCCGGCGCCCACCAAAGTGACCTGGCCGCGTGCGGAATGGGAAGAGAGATCGTTGTTCACAGTGTTCAGGCCGCTTGGGGTGACGGGATGGAAATAGAAGTGGGGCTGGACGTGCTGCGCACCATGCGCTGCAGTTCGGGTACGCAGGAGCCGCAATTGGTGCCGCATTGCAGCGCACCCTGCAATTTTGCCAGCCGCTCAGCGGGGTTGCCGGTGCAGGTACGCAAATTGTCCTCGATTGCGATGTCCCTGACATGGAAGCAGGTACACACCACCTTGCCCTTGGACACAACGGGCACGGGCGGTTTGCTCACCGGCAGCAACAGCGCGCGGCCATAGGCTTGGGCCGGCAGCTCGTCCTGCAGCAGGCCGCTGATCCAGGCCTGGGCGCTGGTGTCTCCAGCCAGCAGAAAGCCGTCTAAAAGCGTGTCGGCGCCCACGCGCTGCATGCGCATGGCACGGCGCTGGCCGCGTTTGGCATCGGCGTAGCGTACGACCTCGGCCCCCTGCAATTGCAGAATGGCTTCGATGCGTTCCAGCAGCGCAGTGGGCACGGCCTCGTGGGCGGCGGCGCGGATCAGCAGGCCCTGGCGCTCCTCGCTACCGGCCGCAGCCGTATTGGCAAAGGGCACGCAACTGGCAAAGGGGAATTCGGCCATCAGGGCCTGCAGTTGCACGCGCGCTGCCAGCACTTCACCGGCGGGCAGCCAGGCCATGCCTAACAGCGTCCAGGGAAGTTCAGCCTTGAGCACCTTGACGGCGGCATGTTTGAACTCGGGCTGCTTGGAGTCCGGGCAGAAGGCCGGGGTGGTCAGCGCATTGACGCCGGCCAGACGGCTGCCGGTGCTGCTGCGCCCGCTCAAGAATTCTTCGCCCCAGTGCATGGCCAGAAACACCTGGCTCATGCCCTGTTCGGCGCTGGCCTGCACCGGCACCAGGATGGAGCCGCGCCGGGAGGTCACCTGCACCAGATCGCCATCAGCCAGCAGGCGCCGCGCCATGTCCTGCGGATGCATCTGCAGCGCCGGTTCGCGCACATGGCCGAACAGGCGGCCCAGCGTGCCGGTGCGGCTCATGCCATGCCACTGGTCGCGCAGGCGGCCGGTATTGAGCGAGAAGGGGTAGCGTGCGTCGCGTGGCTCGGCCACCGGCTGGTAGCGCACGTTGGCGAAGCGGGCACGGCCGTCGGCGGTGGGGAAAATGCCGTCTTCGTAGAGGCGGGCTTGGCCGAGTGCGAGGATTTGAGGCGCAGGGTCTGCGAGTGCGGGCTTTCCGGTCTGCCCGTTTCCAGCGCCAGCTGCAACGGAGATCAGGGCGGTGACCTTTGTTGTTGCAGAGGCAGACGCCGTTGCCGTCGCTAAGGCTTCTGCTTCAACAGCTTGCGCTTCGGCGGCAGCAGAGGCGGTCGCAGCCATGGCTTCCGAGCACGGCCACTGCTGCGGCGCGGCTTCCAGAATCGCATAGCTCAGGCCGGTGATGTCCAGGTCACGGCCACGGGTGGACTCGCGGTGCTCGTTCCAGATGGATTCGGCGTCGGTGTACGGGAACAGAGTGGCTTTGGTACGACCCAATGCGTGTTCCAGGCGCTGCGCAAAGTCCACGGCAATTGCCCAATCGTGACGCGGCGCGCCGTCAAAGGTGTCGGGAGCCTGGGTGGTGGTGCGCTCTGCGTAGGTAAAGGAGGAGCCCGCATCGCGGGCGGGGGACACGGAGCAGAGCGTATCGCCGCCCAGACTCCCAGCGCCAGAAGTGCCTTGCGCAACAGGTGGCACAACCGCAGCGCGCACGCGGCTGATGCGGCGTTCGCTATTGGTGACCGTGCCCTCCTTCTCGCCCCAGGTCGTGGCGGGCAGCAGCAAATCGGCATAGGCGCAGGTGGCGGTGCTGGCAAAGGCTTCCTGCACGATGACCAGCTCGGCACGTTCCAGCGCTCGGCGCACGGTGGCCTGATCGGGCATGCTTTGCGCGGGGTTGGTGCAGGCAATCCATAGGGCTTTGATCTCGCCGTCGGCAGCGGCCTGGAACATTTCCACGGCCGTCTTGCCGGGCTTGGCAGGCACGTCATCCACGCCCCAGAGCGCGGCGACTTCGGCGCGGTGATCGGGGTTGGACAGGTCGCGGTGCGCGCTGAGCAGATTCGCCAGGCCGCCGACCTCGCGCCCGCCCATGGCGTTGGGCTGACCGGTGAGGGAAAACGGGCCGGCGCCTTTCTTGCCGATCTGGCCGGTGGCCAGATGCAGATTGATCAGGGCCGCGTTTTTGGCGGTGCCGCTGCTGCTTTGGTTGAGGCCCTGGCAGTACAGGCTGAGTGTGGGGGTGGATTGTGCAAACAGGCGTGCAGCCTGGAACAGCGCGTCCTTGCTGATGCCGCAGACCTGGGCCACCGCGTCGGGCGTGCAATCGCGCACCGTGGCCTTCAGTTCTTCAAAGCCGCTGGTGTGGGCCGCCAGATAAGCGGCATCGGTCCAGCCCTCCCACAGCATCAAATGCAGCATGCCGTTGAACAGCATCACATCGGTCCCGGGCTGAATCGCCAGGTGCAGGTCGGCCATATCGGCGGTGTCGGTACGGCGGGGGTCGACCACCACAATTTTCAGCGCCGGGTTGGCGCGCTTCGCATCTTCAATGCGGCGGAACAGCACCGG
>TBL_comb47_HYPODRAFT_10002244_pt1 | contig 24002 bp, 19 predicted proteins | sample TroBogypolimnion_40_FD_10682 | JGI IMG/M metagenome (IMG submission 10682)
ACGCCGGGGACGCCGTTATTCCCCGAGGTCGTGTCATGAAAGACCGTCGCTCCGCCGGCTCCGTACTGGGCGGCGGCGAGCTGGTAGAAGCGGGAGTTGGCGTTCCCCTGGCGCTGGCCGGTCTTCTGCACTACGAGCGCCATGAGCCCGGCGAAGGAGGGGGAAGCCGCCGAGGTCCCCCCGATGGAGTAGAGCCCGCCCTGGGTCTGCACCAGGTAGCCGTCGTGCATGGCCGCGCTCAGCGAGACGTCGGGGAGGTCGCGCCGCCCGTCGGCGGGGACACCCGGCGCCGCCTGCCAGGAAGGCTTGGCGTAATAGGAGGAGACACCGCCTCCGGTGGACCAGAGACCGGAGCCGCCGGCCGCGCTGCCGCTCTCGTTCCAGGCGGTCTCGGGGATGTAGCCGGTGGCGGAGGCGTAGCCGGCTCCGTTCACCGCGCTCCAGTAGCTGCCGGTCCCTTCCGCGAACTGGGTCCCTCCCACCGCCACGTTGTACGGGGTGGAGGCGAGGCCGTTCACCGCCGCGCCCAGTCCGGTGCTGGCGCTCCCCGCCTCGCACCCGGCGGCGCCAGAATCGCCGGCCGAGACGAAGGAGGTGATCCCCTGGGCGGCGGCCTGCTGCCAGAGGCTGTTGTAGAAGGCCATCTCGGTGGCCCCGAGGTCCGCTTCGCAGGCGCCGAAACTGGTGCTCATCACCGGCGCCAGGTTGTGCCCGACGATGTACTGCGCAGAGAGGTCCACGCCGTCTGTCGCCGAGGTCGACCTGGAGACGACGAACGTGATGGTGGCATTGCGTGCCACGGCGCCGGACCATTCCACATCGAGATCGGCCTCGTTGTCCTCGCCGCCGCCCAGGTCCCCGGGATCCCGGCCATTCACGATCACCACGGGGGCCTTGGCGGGCAGGCCCATGGCGACCCGGAAATCACTCCAGTTGGCGGCGGAAGGGTGGGTCCGTCCGACGATGGCGATGACCTGGCCGGTGCCGTCGATCCCCGCGCCGTACAACGGGGCGAGGTGGTAAATGGTCGCGAAGTCGGCAGGCGACAGATAATGGCTGCCGCCTGAACTGAAGTTTGGCGCCGGGTTCCCCGTAAGCAAGGGGCGGCTGCCGGAGTGATTCGTCCTGCGGGGGAAGTTGTGCAGCGAGACGACGCCGCCCACCAGGTCGGCGAGGGCGCGCGGGATGGCGGGGTCGTTGGCGTTGGCGTGCCGCAGCCGGCCGTTTTGCCGATAGTCGCGGATCTTGACCCGAAAGGCCTGCTCGACCCGGGAAACCGGGCCGCTGAAGTTGACCCAGCCGCCGCCCGTGCCGACTTCGTCAATGGAAAATCCGCGGGAGGTAAGCCAGGAGCTGACCGCCGCGATATCCGCGGGTGGGGGTCCGAAACGCGCGCCGAAATCCTCCGGGGTGAGCCAGCGGTGATGGTCGGGCGAGGCCGGGTCCTGCTGTGCCCTGAGCAGTTGCTCCAGTTCGGTTCGCCGGTCGGCGGCCGGACGCAGGAAGAGGATCATCCGCTCCATCGGCAGGGAGGGGTCGGTGGGGCCCACGTCAAGTTCGGGCCTGGCCAGCGGATGCACGTTGCCCCGCAGCACAACTGTGTCGTTGTCATTCACGACCCGCTGCAAGGCCGCGTCCGCCGGGGAGACTGCGCCGGTCGCGCTGCCGAAGAGGGCCAGGACCCCTAAGCTGATCACCCTGACCTTCTTGTGCATAGTCGTGACTCCTTTCCGCGGAGGCCGGCCCCGCGCGGCAGCTAGGCCTGGGAATAAACTGCCGGCGGCGCCGGCGATTCCTTTGCTAGCGCAGGTAATGCACCGCGAGCGCCAGAAGGGGTGCCGCTAGCAAGAGGGCCGGCAGGGCGCGCCGGGTAAGCAGGTAGGAAATGCCTTGCCAGGTTATGGTACTGTCGTCCAATAGCGCCGCGTCAAAACCTTTCCACACAGTCCACCCCCGTTGAGCCGATGATTTCTGTTTTTCTAAAGCTAAGGCATTCTAGCGGACGGGAGTTACGGCCCGGCTACGGTGGTATGAACTTTTTATGAAAAGTGCGTCGCCTGCCCCGAACCGGGCCAAAATGCACAGAAAAGTAAGTTGATTGTGACAATTGTCCCCGGCCGGCTATGCTAGAATCCTCCTGCTGGACCGTCTCTCATTCAGGTGGCGGACCATGACCTCACTCAAGAACTGGCGCGCGGGGAGCGTCGCCCAGCGGGTCTTGCGGGGGCCGGAGCACCCGCTTCAAGGAGGAATGTGATGAAGCCGTATTTTGCCTACGGCGCGAACCTTTGGCGCCGGCAGATGGAGGAGCGCTGCCCGGAGCACAAGGTCCTCGGGGCCGGAGTCCTGACGGGGTATCGCTGGATCGTCACCACGCGCGGCTACGGCAGCGTGGTCAGGTCGGGGACCGATCTGGTGCTCGGGGTGGTCTACGCCATCTCGGAAGCCGACGAGGAGCGCCTGGACCGCTTTGAGGGGGTGGGGAAGGGGGGCTATCGCAAGGCGGTCCTTCCGGTGGATACCGAGGGCGGGGCGCTTGCCTGCCTGGTGTATGTCGACCCGCGGGAGCAGGAGGGCGAACCGTGCGAGGAATACGTGCAGCGGATCAGATGCGGCATCCGCGACGCGGGACTTCCATCCCTGTACGTGGAGCGCTACCTCGACAAGATCACGAACTGGCCTGAGCCTTACGCGCACGCCGGGTGAGGGACCCGGTGATTGCCGCCATCAACCGGCAGGGGCCAGCCTCTGCAAGGGAGTAACGATGACCCTACGAACCGCGCTCTGCTGCCTGGTGCTTTCAGCCCTATGCTCTCCTGTCGCCTACGGGAGCGGCGAAATCCATACCAACATGGCCGGCAGCGTCAGCTGCGTAGCGTTTCTCAAGGCACGCTCGGAAAGAAAGACCCTGCCGTTCGAGCTCTGGCTGAGCGGATACCTTACCGGGCTGGCGACCTACGACAAGAAAATCAACAGCGTACCCAAGCTGGAAGCGGCCAACGGCGAGACGGGGACGCTGCTTCTGGAAGGCTACTGCAAAATGCATCCCCAGGAAAGCTACCAGGTGGCCGCGCGGGAGATGGCGCGCACCGTATTTTACGGTTCGAAGTAGCGCCGGAGCAGTGACCCCGCCGGTGGGGCGAGGGTGAGGAGAGGCGCGGGTTCCCAAGCATTGCACGCCGCCCGCCAGGCGGCTTCGACCTTCAAGGCGGGTTTGACATGGCAGGTATCGCAGGATTGTGGAAGGCTTTTCGGGGGATGTCCTTGCTGGTGCTGCTTGCCGTCATAGGCACGGGCCTGCTGCTTTTTTCCTGCACGGCTCGCCTTTGGTGCGGCTGCCCCGAAATCGCCGGCAGGCTGCGCCTCGGGTCCTGAATAGCAGGGGCCGCCCGGCGCGGTGCTTCCGCCTTTGGCAGCGGCGGCCCGGCGGGTTTGGGCGGACACGGCGCGCCGCCTCACGGAAGCAGTCTGAATCCGGTGCCGCTTCCGGACTGCTCCAGGAACTGCGTCTCCTCGAAGGCGCTGAATTTCTTCTGGCAGGCGGCGCAACAGAGCCGATTCTGCTCGACCCTGGTCCACAACGTCAGGTTCCTCGTGTCACACCATTCGCAATACCAAACGTAATAGTCCCCCTGCGGCATCAACTGCATAACTACCTCCTTTGATCGTGCCTCTAGCTTTATGGGAAGGAGTCTAACAGCCCAATGTGGCGAAAGCATATCCGTCAGGTGAATTCTGGCTTAATTCCGCTCGCGTTGACCCGGTTTTTCTTTGTTTTACGAAGGTTTCACCAGACGTTCACACGATCTCCATATCCCTCCGGTACATACTGCTTTATCTCTTTCATGCCTGTTGCAGCCGCCCATCGCAAGAAGCGGGGCCGGCAGGATTGCTGCAAATCCCACCCGGTCAGGGCGACCTTTGAAGGGGTAAATCCTATACGCTGTCAAGTGTTACTCAAATCAACGAACGGGAAATGGGGAGGATGCGCATGGAATGTCCCAAATGCAAGGCCAAGGTCGGAATCATGAAGCACCTGCTGGTAGTTGACACCGGAGCGATCCACTGCATCAAATGTTACATTTGCGGTTACTGGGTCCAGGCCGGGCACCGTACCGCATGACGCCACCCAGAGTTGAGGCCCGATTCCTCGCAGCCGGAAGCGGACTCCTGCGGCGCGCCGTGAATGTGTCACGACCGTGACCTATTTGTAACACAGCCTTAAGCTTGCTCCTTTATAGTGCCGCGAGGCATAGGGAGAAGCGTTGCATGTCACCAGAAATAACCACCTTGACGTTGGCCGATGTCAGCAGGAAGCCGGTCAGCGCCGCGGCCCACCAGCCGGTTCACGTCCTGCTCACGCTCTTCCAGGGAGACCCCGACCTGCCGCTGATAGCGATAGCCGATGGCGGGGTCTTTCTGGGCAGCGTCAGCCGCGGCGAGCTTTTGAACCTGTTGAGCCGCAAGTATGCCATGGACCTTTACGCCAGGAAGCCGGTCAGCGCCCTGCTCGACGACCTGTGGGGCGAGAAGGTTGTCATGAGGCCCGAGCTCGATATCAACGAGGCGGCACTGCGGTTGCTTTCTCTCGATCCGGTCCTGCAGACCGAGGCCTTCCCGCTGGTGAGAAACGGCCACTGCGTCGGGGTAGTGGCGGTGTCGGACCTGATGGCGGCGGTCGCCAGGGGGCAGCAGCGGCTCCTCGCGGAATTGGACCGTCTCAACGCGCTGCTGCAGGAGGAGCAGGAGCGGGGCTGCCGGCGCTGCGGCTTCAAGCGGTCGGCACCTCCGAACGCGCCCGGCTAAAGGGAACGCCACTCTTTCAGCCTGGCCGCCTTCGGCCGGAATCTACGGCACGGCGTGGCAGTTCTGCGCCGGGAGCCCTCCCTAAGGGGCCGGCCTGCCAGGTAGCTCGCCCCGCAAAAGTCCTGCGCGACTCTCCTCCCTGCGACCTCTTTCCCCCCCCCGACCCTCCCCCGCCCATCACTGCATAACGGAGCCGGCCGGATGGGGCGGGAGCGACTCCCTCCTGCGAAAAACCACCCTGAGAATCGGATGCGCCAGCAGGGCGAGAGGAGCAACGGTGACGAGCCAGGCGCCCAGCCCCCTGGCGGTGACCCAGCCCAAAAGCGAGGCCGATGCGGCGAAATGGCCGTGCAGTGCGCCCGCCAGGACCGCGCTGGCCACCTTGGGACCCCAGGGGAAAAGGTGCTCCCCGAGCCGGCACAGCGGCAGGAACAGGGCCAGTTGCAGCGGATAGCAGCAATAGTTGACTGTCTGCATGGCGCCCTGGTTCAGCCTGAAGACACCAGCCAGCGCGGCGCACAGGATGGTCGTGCCCCAGAGCAGGGGCATGACGCCGATGGCAATGCCCAGGCAAAGGGTGAGCGACAGTTTCTGGGGTGTGAGCCCGCCCTGCAGCACCCCCTTGGCGCGCAGGGCCGCCTTTGCATAAAACCGCCGTATGAGCCTGCCCAAACGCATGGATCGCTCCCGATGCCAAAGCTCTGGCCGCTGCTTGCGCCAGGTAAAAGGGGATTTGCCGCGACCCATTTTACCGGCGAAACCACACAACTGCATGTCTCCCCGGTTACGATACGGTGACATCCCGGCCCGGTGCTTGGGAGCGGCCCCGGAAACCTGGATCCGTGATAATTTTGCAACATGTCACAATCCTGTAACCGCACTTTCACAATCAAGCTGTATCTAAGCTAATGCGGGATTTTTCCCTGCGCGAGGGGTGACATGCAAACCATATTGATAATTGAAGACGAGAGGGATCTGGCCGAGTTGCTCGCCTTTAACCTGGAAAAGGAAGGGTACCGGACGCTGATCGCGCTGGACGGCGCCGAGGGGCTGGAGGCCGTCGGCCGCTCCCTGCCCGATCTGGTGCTGCTCGACCTGATGCTCCCCGGCATGCTGGGAACGGAGGTGTGCAAGCGACTCAAAAAGAACGAACAGACCGCACGCATCCCCGTCATAATGCTGACTGCCAAGGGGGAGGAGATCGACAAGGTCGTGGGGTTCGAGGTCGGCGCCGAGGATTACGTGGTCAAGCCGTTCTCCACACGTGAACTGCTGCTGCGTGTGAAGGCCGTGCTGCGGCGCTCCGGCACGGCGGTCGTCGAGAACCCGGTCATCAGCATCGGTCCCCTCACCATCGATGCCGAACGGCACCTGGTGGCGATCAATGGCGAGGAAGTCGTCTTCACCTCGACCGAATTCAACCTGCTGCACGCCCTGGTGAAACGGCTGGGGAGGGTCCAGAGCAGGGACGTCCTGCTGCGGGACGTCTGGGGCTACAACTTCGTCGAGGACACCCGCACGGTCGACACCCATGTGACCCGCCTGCGCACCAAGATGGGGGAGGCGGGTGAGATGATCAAGACCGTCAGAGGCTTCGGCTACAAGATGGATGCTAAATAAACAGATGCGGGACTTTTCACCAGTTCACCATCTTTTGTCATGACTGTAACCTGACTGAAATATTGTCCGGCCTATACTTCGGGAAAACCCCACAGGAGGAAACAGGATGTCAATTGGCATAAGAAAGACACTCATGGCGCTCGCGCTGGTAACGTTGGGATTCTCGGCTGGACAGGCTTCAGCGGAAACGCTCATTAACGGTGCCGGAGCCACCTTCCCGTACCCCCTGTACTCCAAATGGTTCAGCGAGTACGCCAAGGTGGACGCCAGCGTCAAGTTCAACTACCAGTCCATTGGAAGCGGTGGCGGCATCAAACAGATCACGGCGCAAACCGTCGATTTTGGCGCCAGCGACAAGTTCCTCTCCGACGAGGAGTTGAAGGCGGCCCCCGGCAAGCTGATCCACATCCCGACCGTCATGGGTGCGGTCGTCGTCACCTACAACCTGCCCGGCGTGGCGCAAGGGCTTAAGCTCAATTCCGAGGACGTCGCCAACATCTTCCTCGGGAAGATCACCATGTGGAACGACCCGAAAATCGCCGATGACAACCCCGGCGTCAGGCTCCCCGCCAAGCCGATCATCGTCGTGCATCGCTCCGACGGCAGCGGCACCACGAGCATCTTCACCGATTATCTCACCGGTGTGAACGGCGAGTGGGCCCAGAAGGTCGGCAAGGGCGCCTCCGTCAAGTGGCCGGTCGGACTGGGCGGCAAGGGGAACGAGGGGGTCGCGGGCCAGATCAAGACCACGCCGTATTCCCTGGGATACGTGGAACTTGCCTACGCCTTCGAGAACAAGCTCCCCTACGCGTCGCTCAAGAACAAAAGCGGCGTCTTCGTGGAGCCTTCCATCCACAGCACGAGCGCCGCGGCAGCCGCAGCGGTCAAGCACATGCCGGCCGATTACCGGATCTCGCTGGTGAACCAGCCCGGCAAGGACGCCTACCCGATCGTAGGCTTCACCTGGCTCTTGGTGTACGAGCAGCAAAAGGACGCCCTTAAGGGGAAGAAGCTGGTCGAATTCCTGAACTGGAGCCTGCACAAGGGTCAGAAGATGGCGGCCCCGATGCTGTACGCGCCGCTTCCCGACAGCGTGCAGAAGATGGTGGAGAAGACCATTAAAACGCTGAAATAACAAAAGAAGGGGCCTGGATTCGCAAGCTGCGAGCGTCCAGGCCCCTTTTTCTTCCTTCAATTCGTTATCCCGCCTGCCCCTGGTTTCCCCTGCCGTTTCCCCAAGCGCCACTATGTACTGCCCTCGCCGCTTCGCCCTTTGCGCTTACAAGGTTATCCGTGTCAACCCGGTTGTCAGCCTGGTTCGGCGGGAGCCGTTGGGACGAGTCTTGCGAGGAGCCTTGGGCCAGATTTCCGACAGGAACGCCTCCAGGGTGGTTTCCGCCAACAGGTTTTTCTTGGAACCGTACTGATCCGCCACATCGTCGGCGGCATCGACGGCGGCATAGCTGTGTGCCGTAAGGGCGGCATCGAGGGCCGAAACTATGCTGCGCGTAGGGCTGTCACTGGTAAATAGGCGCATCTGAGCGCTCAAGCCTGAATCAATTTTCCCGACGACTTGATCCATTGGCACACCCGGCCCAACATGCCGTTTCCACTGGTCAACCAGACTGTCAAGCGCCGTCAACAACGTAACCATTGCGTATTCCTTCCAAGCTTAGAATCAATTTTTATCACAACCATGTAAATTTATCACAGGAATGTGACAATGCAACTGTCGCGCTTTCTTTTTGTGACAGTCAACTGCCACCTTTGTACGTCTGATATTTACGGAATATTCCCTGTTGCGGAAAAAGGACTGGAAATTGGGATGTTAGGCCAAGGCAGCGGCTGGCCCGGACCCGGCTATGTGTGCGCGGGTTAATTTCTTGCCGTGCTCCGGCTGCACGGCACATTAAGCAGTCGGTTTGCTGCCGGAAGGAATGCGATACCTGGAAAGCTCAGCGAGATGGGGGGGTAGGGTAGGGCGATGCGACGATCATTGACAGAGCCCAGCCGATAGAGCGGGCGGAAAGGTAGCAGGCCGACCTGTTGCCGGCCTGCTCCCGATTCAGCAGCGTCCGAGTCGCCACCTGTCATTATCTTTTTCCAGTTTGCAGCATTTCGATTTTGGTCTCGGCCATGGATAAAGATGAGCCAACTGAGCGCGCTCCTCCTCCGAAAGTCTACGGCCCGGATCTGGAATGAAATCCACTGCATCGAGTAACCGCATATTGCCTCCCTTACCTAGTAGTAAATGCCACCAATCAGATGACCAACGATAGCATGCCACGATGCTGATCCCGTTTCATCTGTGTTACATTTTGGCAATACCGCGGACTGCAGGTTACAATTCAAGAGGCATGACCGCGCTGGTCCGTGCCGGGCAAGGCGCTTGCGGTTGTCTCCCCGGAACACCAAGCTGTCGGAATGCTAATGTGAGTGATGCCGCCGGTGATGGTGCCAGAGCCGACATAGGCGTACTGGATGTGGTCGGGGGATTTTTTGCGGAAATCTTGTACTGCATATGCCGCAGCTTAGGCTACAATTGACGTGTGAAAGATTGGCTATGAGTTTATCAGCTTTGGGACAGGAGGTTCCAGATGTCACAGGCAACCCTGAGGGAACAACTTTTAAACAGTAGCTGCTGCAAGAGGTGCGAGCTTTTGGATGACGGGATTTTTTGTAACTCTTGCAACAGGCTGGTAATCAAGCTGCCCAAAGGAATTGTGCGGTTATTGCGCTGTGAGGAGGTCTGGTCGGAGAAATGGGATGGTCTTCATTCCATGCTGAGCGATTTCTTTCTTGAAAAGGCAGTTGGTCCTGGACCTGAGCTAGCCCAGCTGCAAGCTATAGGTGTTCTTGGGGGTTGTTTCCGCTAAAACGACGAGTTTGCCACGGGAGATCCCTGCGCAGTATGGAGCGCTATGCCAACGAAGAGTTGTGCATATGGAGACCTTTACCGTATCACTTCGTCGTGGGATGGACCTGGCCGCCAGCAGGCTGGCTAAGGCGATAAAGCAGAACTAAGGCCGGGGAGCAAAACCGTCAGCTGTTGCATAGTTTATAATATGCTTCATTGATAACTTTCATTTTCTGCTCAGCTCCCGATAGAAGCTTCGGATCGTTGTAAAAACGGTCGGGGTGCCACTTTTTTGCCATTCTGATATACGCTTTCTTTATATCCGTTTTCGAAGATACCTCAGTCAGTTCCAGTACGTTATACAGCCGTTTCTGCTCGCCGTTATTGCCGTCTCTACCATTTCCCTCAAAATTTAACTTACTGCCACAACGCCCGCGGCCTTGTTTAAATTCCCCGATTTTGTCAGCCAACATTCTCGCGTACGTTGATTTTTTATTGCCCATTTGTTCCAATGTATGTTCGGCCTTTATCGGAGCGTTTAATGCCAAATAACTGAGGCCCAGTATAAAACCTGCTTCCTGGTCGCTGAACGTTTTTTCTAAATAATTTACAGCGCTGACATAATCATTCATCTCGAAATACAGCATCCCGGTGTTTTTGTACAAATCTTCGTTGGGGTTAAGCCTGATGCATTCCTGGTAACAATTGATTGCCTTCGCTCTGTCTCCCGTACCTTCATAGGAAAGAGCCAAGTCGTAATTTTTCCGGTATTTATTGCCATTGGAGTTAAAAACTGCAGCAAAGTATTCAAGCGCCTGACCCAATTTGATAGCCTTTAACATGCCGACTCCTGTCTTGCCCTTTGTCAGTATATTGCTTGCTGCCGGCAATATCTTTTCTTGGCGTTACAGGAATTGTGCCCACCCATCGATTGCATTTTATCGATGTAAAGACGGCATGTTACGCACCAATGGGAAGCGGATGGCAGCTGGTCAAGGTGTTCAATCTATTACCGCTAGCATGTCGTCTGAGGGTATTTAACCGCTGAAACGGCAGGTTACCGTGCGAGTTTGACGTTTACCCCTGTTTATGTTTTGCACAGGATGTCATTCCCCTCTGTCACAATACGTTCCGGTATCCCTTATTTAAGTCATGGTTGGATCCTTTCCTTTCAGATTAAGACAAAAGGCCGGAAGCTTTCGCCTCCGGCCTTCTGTGTATTCACTACGGGATCTCTCAGCTGACGGGGAGTTACCTCATGTCATTCATCGGCGCGTCCCCGTTACTGGTAAGTCACTGCGTTAAAGTTGATCTTGACATTGGACGGGTTGCTGAACTGCACCGGGATGGTTACCGAGGCGCTTAGCGGTCGGCGCCGAAATCAAAGGCGTTAGTCAGGTCCTGGACCGCCGCGTCGCGCGTGCCGAGCGGCTTGATGCCCCAGCGCCTTTCGATGAATCTGAGGATCGAGGTGGTGTCGTAGGGTGTGTGGTCGACAAAGCCCTTGCGGGCGTGGGGCGAAATGATCACCGCGGGAACCCGGGTGCCGGGCCCCCAGCGGTCGGCGATGGGGGGGGCGACATGGTCCCAGCGCCCGCCGTTCTCGTCGTAGGTGATCACGATGGCGGTCTTTTGCCAGTACCCGCTCCTCCTGACCGCCTGCACCAGGTCGGCCACGTGCTGCTGCCCTTGCAGGCTGCTCGCATATCCGGGATGCTCGTTGTCTATGCCCAGTGGCTTGATGAAGGTGACGGCGGGAAGCTTGCCGCTGGTGAGGTCGGACAGGAACTGCTTTTCGTCCCTCAGGTGCTCCTTTTTCGCCGGGGTGCCGTCGCCGTAGGCGGCAAAATAGGCGAAGGGCTGATGGTGGAACTGGAAGGTCGGGTCCGGTTTTCCCGCCAGCGCGTCGTCCCAGCCGCCCGAGTACCAGGCCCAGCTGATACCCTTTTGGGTGAGCCGGTCGCCGATATTGGGCATGGTCTGAGGCGGCACCAGTTTCCTCGGGTCATTTTCCGAGGCGGGATGCGGCTGGTACACGGAATAGGCGGTATTGACGGCGTAGCCGTCGGGCGTCACCGCGTTGTCCTTGAGAAGCACCCCATGGGCATCGAGCGTCACCACCTTGTCGGCGGGGGCATCGGGCCAGACCGGGGTGCAGGCGCAGACCAGCCAGAAATGGTTCAAGAAGGAGCCCCCGAAGGCCGCCTGGAAGAAGTTGTCCGCCAGGGTGAATTCCTTCGCCAGCCTGCCCAGCGGCAGGTCGCTGGCGTCCAGGTAGCTCAGGACCAGGCCGCCGTTGTCGCTCCAGGCCACGAACTTGTCGTTTTTCCCGCCGTTTATCTGGTACTGGTTCTGGTAGAAGCGGTGCACCAGGTCGCCGGTCTTCTCGCCGGGCTTGGCATAGCGGGTCATGTCGTAGGGAGCCACCGGCAACCCGGCCGGGAACCTGGGGTCGGGCTGCGCAGGTTTCTTGGCAGTGTCCAGAGGCTGGGGCAGCTTGTCGAGCGGTTTGCCCGCCTTGTCCACCTGGCGCAGCGCAGCACCCGCCCGGTCCAGGCCGTTTGCTCCGGGGAACTTGCCGAACATCCCGTCGAAACTCCAGTTTTCCTGGTAGATGACGATCAGGTGCTCGATCTGTTCGATGGGGTCCTTGCGGTCGCTGCCCCAGGCTGCCGAAAATGGGCTTGCCACCAGCAGGATAGTTATCAGAGACCGGTACAGGCAATTAGGGAGAGTCGACATGGCATATTCCTTTCACATTCCGTAAGAATATAGGGATAAGGTTTTGTCAGTATACTAGATTGTTAGAAGAGTTAGTGTCACAGTCTTGTGCCGATTGGCAACGGGCGAATCCTGCCAGTATTGCACCTGAGCTTACCTTGCGGTTGTTCGCCCTGCTATCTGCCCGTTCCCTGCTAACCGTCCGGCTCGCGGCGCCAGGACTCGACCTCAACGAGCCAGGGCGTCGGGTAGTCGACCACGACGGCCAGCTCGCCGGGAAAAACCCGGCCCGTGTTGGAGTCCAGGGTGACCGCTTCCCCTTCGGCAAAGGACCGGTCACCGAACTCGACGACCCGCCGCGTCGCATCGATGCGCAGCGGATGGCACCCGGTGATGCATGCCTTGCCCATGTGCCGCGCCACTACCGCCGCGTGGGAGGTCCGATTGCCCCGGACCGTCAGCACCGCGGCGGAAAGGGCTATTCCCGCGATGTCGGCGGTGGCCATTTCCTCGCGCACCAGCACCGCCGGCCTTCCTTTTTCGGAAAAGGCGCGGACGGATTCCAGGTCGAGAGCGATGGGGCCGGAAGCAACCCCGATTCCCGCCGCTTGGCCCTGGCAAAGCGGCAGCCCCTCTTGGCCGGCCAAACGCTGGCGCCGTATGTCGGCCAGGGCCAGGCCGCCGAGGCGGTCCAGGGCTGCGCTCTTTTCGAGCAGCCCCTCCCCGACCAACTCGACGGCGATGCGCAACGCCGCCCAGGGCGTCCTCTTGGCCCTGCGTGTCTGCAGCAGGTAGAGGACACCGTCCTGCAGGGAAAATTCGAACTCCTGGGCGTCGCCATACTCCTTTTCCAGCGCGGCGCAGATGTCGAGCAGCGCCTGCCTGGTCTCGGGCAGCGCCAGAAAGAGCCTTGCCGCATCGGAGCCCGCGCTTCGCCCCGAAACGACATCCTCCCCCTGGCTGTTGAACAGGAAGTCGAAGTAGAGCCTTTTTTCGCCGGAATCCGGGTCGCGGGTGAATCCGACACCCGCTCCCGAGGTGCCTCCCGAGTTGCCGAACACCATCTGTTGCACGGTGACCGCCGTGCAGAGATCGTCGGAGATTGCGTAGATGCGGCGGTACTCGATGGCGCGGGACGCATTCCACGAGGCGAACACCGCTTTCACCGCGAGCCCCAATTGTTCGCGCGGGCTTTGGGGGAACTCCCTTCCGGTCAGCTCGGAGAATATCCGGAGGTAGCTCTTGGAGAGCTCGGACAGGCTCAGGTAATCCAGTTCCTGAACACGGCAGACCCGCTCACGGGCGAGCGCGGCATCGAGCGCCGCCGCAAACGGTTCCCCGGGGGCGGCAAATACCACCTCGGCAAAATCCCTGATGAGGCGGCGATAGGAATCCCAGACCAGGCGAGGGTTGCCGGTCAGGCGCAAAAGACCGCGTGCCGTGGCATCGCAAAGGCCGATATTGAGCAGGGTGTCCATCATGCCCGGCATCGATACCGGTGCGCCGGAGCGCACGGAAACCAGCAGCGGCCTGCGGGTATCGCCGAAGCCGAGTCCCGTGACCGACTGCAGCCAGTGCAGCGGTTCCTCCAGCAGCCGCTCCAGGTTTTTCCCGTAGCGCTCCGAATTCTGGGAGCAGAGGCGGCAGTGGGGGGTTCCCAAAACGAAGGCGTGCGGCACCGGGAGCCCCAATCGCGCCATGCGCGCCAGGCCGTAAGCCTTGAGGCCCAGGTCGGCGACGTCACCTTTCAATGGGCCGGCGCCCTGGGGGGTGATCTTGAATATGGCGTCCTGTTTCATCGGGTCAGGTTTCCGTAATCCGGCTCAGTATCTGATCGCGCAGCATCATGCCGGTATGCATCAGCGCATCGGCGGCCGACTCCAATTTCTTGGCGCATTCCGCGATGACGAATGCCTGCCGGTAATCCAGGGTGCCGCACACCAGCGCCTTGCGCACCGCACGCTCCATGGTATCGCTTTCCTGTTCCATAACGGCTATGCGGTGAATGGACTGCAGGAAATCGTGCATGTCATCGGGCGAGCCGCTGCGATGGATGCCGCGTGCGTTCTCCACCGCTTTCAGGTATTCCTGGGTACCCTGGACCAGGAGCCGTGCCAGTGCCGCCAAGGGTAGCCGGGTCGCCTCCTCCATGGCCTCCGGTTTCAGCAGGGTGAGATGGAAGACCGCTTCCTCCAGCTCATCCGTGACGTCATCCGCGGCCTCCAGCAGTTGCCGGATGGCCTCCGCCTGGTCCGACTGCTTGGCAAGTTCGCGGACCCGGATCACCAGTTCGTCGGCCTTGCGCTCCCAATCCTTGGCACGCTGGCCGATGCGCTCGAAGCGGGAGGGACTTTCGGTCTGGGACATGTCAATAAGACCGTCGCGTATCCCGGCGGCGATTTCGATGGTGAGGCATGCGTGATGGCTCGCGAGTTCCAGGAGGTTTTGCTGGGCGTTGTGGTAATAGCCGGACAATTCCACCCGGGCCTCGTCCCGAATCAAGGCAAGCGGCCGCTTGTCGAGGAGCCCCCGCGCGCAGGTCCTGAGGATGAAGCGCAGGTAGGAAATCGCCGCTTCCCGGCCGAGCAGCTCGGCAAGCGAGACCCCGTAGCTCAGGGTCCGCCCGGCCACGAACTGCAGGGCATCGAAGATCATCCGCTCCCCGCCGGCCTTCAGAAAGGCCAGGTGGCCGATGTCGTGGTCCGCGCCAAAGCCGAGCAGGGCAACGGCATCCTGCTTGGGGACCAGGAGCTGCAGGCGTTTGCGGGCCCGGTTCCAGTCGATGAGAAAGACCAGGCGGGAGCCGAGGTGGGCAAGGTAGGCCTTGAGGTCTCCCTTGTCGCGCGCCTGGTAGCTGCCGACGCTGAGATGGTAGACCCCCCCTTCGAAGGCTGGATCGCTTAGGGAGCGTACCTCGCTCCAGTCAACGCTCCAGCCGGTGAACATCCTTTGGAAGGATAACAGCCGCAACAGGTGATTGTCCGAGTAGGTCAGCGTCGCGACCTTTGCGGCAACCTGAAGCACCAGGACGTGCGCGTCGGTCGTGCCGATGTCGTTCTGGATCACCAGTTTCGCGCCGATCCTGGTCGCTGTCGTGTCGAGCCCCGCATGTTCGAACTTGAGAGGGCTGGTTCGGTTAACACCTTTCATGAAAGCCGCGACAAAGGTTCGATCTTCGCTGCGCAGGCCGTAGGTCAGCGCGCCATCGACGTTCTCGGTCGCAATCTCCCCCTGCATGCGGTTCAATGCCTTGTGCATATCCATGATGAGCAGATGGACGCTGTCACCCAAAGCCGGTGTCCCCGAGGTCAGTGAGGTGATGCCCGACCCGGTGACGCCGTGCTCCCCTGTGTACCATGGTGCGCTGGATAGCTCCTGCAAACGGTCGTGGAACAGGTTTCCCTCCGGCTTTTGCGCGGCGTCAAACGGGGCGATCATGGCAAGCAGATCATCCTTTAGTGCCGAGAGGATCTCGCGTGCCTGAGGCACTGCATAGCTGTCGGCACCGATGAGGGCCGTTTCGGCCACGACATCGTCCAGCGCGGCATTCATCACGCCACAGGCCAGACGCTCCAGGCGCAGATCGGAAAAAGCAGCATCGGGGGATTGAGCATGGGATTTGGCCGCCTGCAGCAGTGTCAGACGGTACTTGGCGCGGTCGTTGGCCGCGAGCGCTTCATTGAGCAGAAACGGCACAAGTAGCAGGCGCTCGCCAAGGGAGGCAACAATCCGGGCCTTTTTGCTCATGGCTACTTCCTTCCGGAGTCCTTTGGCTTTACCGATTGGCGGTCGCGCTTCGGCTAAGCCGCCATCACGTGACTATGCTGATATTATAACATTTTAAGCCGTCATTTTCGGCTTCCCGGCCATTTTCCGAAGCACCCCTAAAGATCCCGGCAGAGCTGACTGGGCCAGCCCTGCCAAGCTAAATTATTTCATTTTTTGACTATTATAACTATTATAAGTATAGTATCTATTATGTGAATTCTGCGAGAGGAAAATGCCGCTGGTCCGGGGCGTCAGGCGCCAAAGGCCGGAAACCTCCGGAAGCGGCTTCGTCAGGTCTTTTGCCATTGCGACCTGCGACCTGGCTCCGGGTCGCAGGGAACGGGTAGCTGACAGGGAAGGGGAGGAAGTGCATTTAAATCGGAACATTCCAGGGGGAAAAAGCAATGAAAGTTGAAAAGACGGAACGAGACACAGTAACGCTGGCTGACGAGAGTGTACCTGTAAAAAACGCCGCGCCCAAGAAAAAGAAAAAAGACGCGCCGCAGGCTGCAACGCCAGCGCCCTCACCCGATGCGACTGAGGCAAAGCCGGTAAAGGCCAAAGGGACGGCAGCTAAACCAAAGATCCCGAAAACTTCCAAAATGGAAAATCCGGAAATACCTACGGATACTGAGGTCGCCAAACCTGCGGCTGCCAAGGCCGCCAAACCTGCGGCTGCCAAGGCCGCCAAACCTGCGGCTGCCAAGGTCGCCAAACCGGCGGCTGCCAAGGTCGCCAAACCGGCGGCTGCCAAGGTCGCCAAACCGGCGGCTGCCAAGGCCGCCAAACCTGCGGCTGCCAAGGCCGCCAAAACGGCGGTTGCCAAGGCCGCCAAACCGGCGGCTGCCAAGGCCGCCAAAACGGCGGCTGCCAAGGATGACAAAGCGAAAGCCCCTAAGACTGCCAAACTGAAGCTTCCCAAGGAGACCAAGCCGAAGGCACCTAAGGAAGACAAACTGAAGGCGCCCAAGGATGACAAGCCGACCAAGTTCATGGTCAGCATGAAAAAGTCTGTCCGTAAGAGTATTAAAAAAGAGGCTGCCGAGGCTGGGGTCAGCATGAATGAATACATCGTGCTGGCGGTACTGGAAAAGTTGCACCAGAATTCCTGAGGACGCCCAATCATCGGGCAAGAAATCGCGGCGGTCGACGCAACCGGTGTCGTTGTCTGCCGGATGGAGTGGGCTTTGGTCCCGGCGGGGAAGCGGGGAGAGCACGGGTGGCTTAACTCCAGCCTGGCGCTCCCCCTGCTTGGCTGCCAGGCGAAGGGCGCAGGCGAGATCGAGCAGCTCACCCTGCGCGGAGCCAGGGGGGACGGGGAGGGCCGGGATCGCTACTGGTGATCGTGGCTAGAGTGACCGGACAGGAGTATTCCCACCGAGGGGAATGCAGGGGAGGCCGCCAATGGAGAGAGAACATGTAAGCAGGCAGTTTGATGTCGAATTGGACGCGATACGTGCAAAGCTCCTCATGATGGGAGGCAAGGTCGAACTGATGATCGCCGACTCCATCCGGTCCCTCGTCGAAAGAGACACCGGGCTTGCCGATCAGGTTATCGTCTCGGACCATGAGATTAACCGGCTGGAAATGGCGATCGACAGGGATTGCCTGGAACTGCTCGCGTTGCGCCAGCCCGCAGCCCGCGATCTGCGTTTTGTCACCCTGGCGCTTAAAATCGTGACCGACCTGGAGCGCATTGGCGACCAGTGCGCCAACATCTGCAAAAGGGTGAAGGAGCTTAACCTGGAGCCCCCCTTGAAACTCATGATAGATCTGCCCTGCATGGCGCAGGCCGCTTCAACCATGGTAATGGAGGCCTTGGACGCCTTTGTGCGGGGCGATGAGGAGCTGGCGAGAAAGGTGTGCGGAGATGATCAGGCGGTGGACCACCTGAGCGACCTGATCCAGCGGGAAATGCTCGGCGCCATGATGGGGGACCCCTCCATCATCGGGAGAGCCATGAAAATCAACCTTGTCGCCAAGTACCTCGAACGCATTGCCGATCACGCGACCAATCTGGCCGAGATGGTGATCTTCATGGTGAACGGAAAGGATATCAGGCACACCGCTTTTGGAGCAGCCCCGCCGTCGGGTAACTGGGACTCCCACGATGAAGGTTCAGCTAAGTTCCCGCTTGGAAAGGAAAACGGTTAACCACGGCGTCCGGTGCTGGATCCTTCAGCCCGATTTTTTCAGCGCGGTGCTCTTCTTTGCCCGGAGCGCTTTAGCGCTCTTTGCCTCCCCGCTACCCCATTTCCCGGGCCGCGCCGCCGCGGTTGCTGTCGGGGGAACAGCCGCGGCCCTCGAATTCGATCCTGCCTATGTTGCTTTCGCTGTCCAGGAACTCAGTTTGAAGCGCGCCGCAGGAGAAGCTGGTCTCCCTGGTCACCAGGTACCGGCCGCGGTGCCGCTCGCTTTGGGTGTAGTCCTCACAGAAACATTCCCTGCAGCGGGGTCTGTCTTTACTCATGATTTCTCTCCTTTACCGTTAGTGTCCAGCTTTCCTGTTACCCAACCTGATACCTGGTGCCGCCGGTGCCTGCCGGGCCAGCGGCCGCAAATTTCCCCGCTTCACGCGGGGCCCGGCCGTTCGCCGGGCTGGTCCGGGGGCGCCTGGCCGGCGGAGCCGAGGCGCCCGAGTCTTTGGTAGTCCGGTGCGACCCTCCCGTTGAAGTAACCGCAGGCCCGGTAATACCTGAGGTCCTGCTGCCAGAGGCGGAAAAAGCCCGGGTCCCGGATCACCCGCCTGAAAAGCTGCAGCGGGGCATCGAAAAGCTCCAAGAAGGGGCCCGCAATTTCCGAAGGGTCCCGGAAGCACTCCCAGTCGCATTTCCTGCACGGTGCCGCGCTTCCCGGAGGTGCCTCGGGGGAAAAGGGGAGACCGGCCAGTTGCTCCGAGCCGCGGTATCCGCAAGGATAAATGTTGCCCTCGCGGGCGTCCACGAAGAAAAAATCGAGACCGCCCCGGCACGGGTAGCCCCGTTTTTCCGGGTGCCGGTACTGGCTCACCAAGGCATGCAGCGAGCAGCGGGGCGTGAAGATGCGCAGCTTCCCGCGATACTTCGGAATGGTCTCGGACAGCGCCGCGAACAGCGTCATCTTCTCGGCAGGGTTGAACCGGACCAGATCGGCATCGGCTGTCGCGGCGTAGACGGCGCTCAGGTCCGGGTTCCCCTCGGCGCTCATCGGATAGCAGGCATTCGCCATGGTGAAACCGAGGCCCGCGACAAAATCGTAGAACTGCGCGCAGGCCTCCCTGCACTGCCGCGCATCCAGGCCGGCGCCCAGCCTGTGCCTTCCCATGTTGCGGTTCAGGCCCAAATTGGCGGCGGGATAGATGCCGTGGCGATGGAAGATGGGGAGCGCCTTCTCGATGCCCCGGATAACCCCGGGAAAACCGCGCATCGCCTCGTGTGTTGCAGCGTCGGCCGAATCGATGCTGATCCAGAAGGTGTAGAGGTCGGTGCCTGCCAGCTTGCTGGCGATGGTCTCCACGCGCCGGGTGAATCCCGGGGAGTCGGAGCCGCAAAAAAGAAAGCCGTTGGTCCCGGTGCGCAGGTAGGGGATGCCCGCTTTCCCCGCGTGGTGCAGCAACTCGACGACATCGTCGAGAAACAAAAGCGGCTCCCCTCCGGTGAAGGATAGGGCGCTGACGCCGGCCCGGGCCGCGGCGTCGATGACTTCCTTGGCCCGGTCCACCCCGAGCCGCGCTCTTTCGAAGGGGGCCTCGCGCCTCATGCCGCACTGGGGGCAGTGTGCGTTACAGTGGTCGGTGTACTGAATGACCACCTGGCCGGGGACTCTGCCTCGGCTTAGGTTCAGGAACGTGCGTGGGGAGAACGGGGGCATTTGGTGGTCCTGTGCAATTTTTTGCAGCGGTATCTGCGGCCTTGGTTCGGCTGGCCCGGGGCCGTGTCCTGGCCTGCCCCGGCGCTGCAGGGCTCCCCCGGCGCACGGCCGGAGCCGGTGCGCAGAATCGTGCTGTAGGTCTCCGCGGCGAGCGGCCCCTTCTCCAGGGTGAAGAGGCGCGCCTTTTGCGCCATGGCGCAGAGCTGCGAGGGGTGCCCGGTCAGGCGCCTGAGGGTGGCCAAAAACTCCCCCTGGTCCCCCGCACGGAATACGGCCCCGGTCTCCCCGTCGACCATGAGCTCCCTGGGACCCCCCGCGTCCGATACGATTACCGGGAGGCCGGAGGCCTGCGCTTCCAGCACCACGTTGCCGAAGGTGTCGGTCGCGCTCGGGAAGACGAACAGGTCGGCGCAGGCGTAGGCCCGTTGCAGCTCCTCTCCCTGCAGGTACCCGGTGAAAAGGACCGGATAGCCGCGAAGAGCCTGTTCCATCTCCCCGCGGTAAGGGCCGTCGCCGATCACCGCCAGCGAGACGTCGGCTCCCTCGGCGACCAGCTCCCGGAAGGCTCCGGCCAGCAGTTCCAGGGATTTTTCCCGGGAGACGCGCCCCACGTAAAGGAGCAGCAGCGCCCCGGAGAGGCCCCGCTCCAGCCAGAAACCGGGGCTTCTTTTTGAAGGGGTGTACAGCTCCGTGTCGACCCAGCGCGGCAGCGGCCGCATCTTGGCAAGCGGCAGCCCGTGAGAGTGGAGCTGCGCGCGGGTGCCGGCGGACGGCACCAGCACCTCCGCCATCTGGTTGTAGAACCAGGTCATGTAGTTCCAGGCCACTCCCTCCAGAAACTCGTCGTTGGTGAGGCTGCGCACGTACTGCGGTATGTCGGTGTGGTAGGTCCCCACCACCGGAATATCCATCACCCGTCCGATCAAAAGCCCGAGGAGTCCCACGGTGCCGGGGGTGCTGACATGGATCTGGGTGAACCCTTCCTGTTCGATGAAATCCATCACGTCGAGGATCGGGGGGAAGTTGAGCTTCAGCTCCGGGTACTCGGGGAGGATGAAGTCGCCGACGGCGCAAAACTGCCGCACACCGGGCCGCTCCCGGGACTCCGCGGGCCCGCAGGTGATCACGGTCAGCTCGACCCCCCGGTCCCGCGCGGTCTGTATCAGCCGGCGGATCGTCATGGCGACGCCGTTGATGTCGTCGAGGGTGTCGGTGAACAGGGCGATGCGTTCCCTCTGCTGCATCGCCGCGCCGGGGAAGAGCTGGCGCAGCTCCCGGATCAGTTCCTTGCTTCTGTGCTGGTGATGGAAGGCGAGGTAGTAGGGCGAGATCAGGGCGTGCACCAGCCCGATGGTCCCGGCCGTATTCAGGTAGTCGAAGAACCCGGCGTCGAGCGGCAGCGACATCAGGCGGCCGGTGTAGATGTAGAGGATCCGGTTGGCGAGGCGGCTGGTCACCGCGAAAATCTTGCGGTTTTGATCCATGGCGCGGATGGCGTCCAGAAAGGCGCTGTCGTTGAGCAGGTGCCGCGCCTCCCCGTCCAGGACCTTCTCGAAGCTGCTGTCCCTGGCCAGCACCGGTTCCGGCAGGTTCTTCAGCAGGAAGAGCCGCAGTTTCCCGACCAGCGAGGAACGCTCGGGGCCCAGGTTGAAGAAGCGGTCCAAAAGCGCGCTCACGAAGGGGGTCGCGCTGCGGCGGCGCTCGCCGAAACGCTCCTTGTAGAAGTTGAAACCGATGCCGTACAGGCTGTGGGCCATGGTGAGCGGCCCCCCGTCCTCGCCGGCTGCGCGGCTTTGTCCCCCGGCCACCTTGGCGATGAACTCCCCGACCGTCGGGCAGTCGTCCGCCTCCGTGTGGGCGCGGGCGATGAAAAGGCTGCCGTGGTCGTCGGAGCCCCCCACCACCCCCTTGGCGTAGGGGTATTCCCCGTAGGGCTGAATGCCGTGCTTGTCGGCCAGCTTCAGCAGGAGCTGCGGGGTGAGCGAGGCGATCAGCTCGGAGGTGAAGTCGTTGAAACGGCGCGCCCGGCAGCCGTTCTTCACCTCGAAACAGGTGAAAAGGAGCAGCGATTTCTCCAGGAGATCCGCGGTCAGCTTCTCGTTCTGGGCATAGAGCGGGTGGGCCAGGAAGTGGGCTATGTTCTCCCGGTGCAGGTAGCCGACCAGGTCGTACACGTTCCTGCGCAGGACCATGATCTCCTGAAACTGGCGCTGGTCTATCCGCAGCACCACGACGTGTATCTTGCAGCCGTTCTCCGGGAAATAGGCCGTGATCTCCGAGCTGACGAAGCTGTTCGGCAGGTGTGCGATTTCCAGGGCGCCGGTAATGGAGTTGTGATCGGTTATGGTGACATAGTCCATGCCGCGCTCGCGTGCGATGCGGTAGAGCTGCAGCGGGGAGGTGTAGCTCTCGGGGCAGTTGAACTTGCGCATCGCCCAGTAGGTCGGCTTGTTGGAGTGACTCGAATGCACATGCAGGTCGGCTCGCGAGGTTTTCATGGCCGAAGTCTACAACCCTCACATTACAGCCGCGTTAAGGGCGTGCAATATAATGGTGACTGCTGCTTTAACCGCCGGGTCGGCCTGCGCCCAGGCCGAGGACCCTCCACGGGTCCCAGAGGTCCATGAATAGGGGATCGAAGCGCCCCTGCCGCACCTGTTCCTCCTCGCGCCGCCAGAAAAAAAGCTGCGCCGCCGGATAAAGGTAGCCGAACTGGTAGGCGCTGAGGCTCTTGCGGCGCCGGGCCAGGGACCCGACCGGGAAACGGTAGCGTCCCTCCTGGAGCGCCACCAGGGTCTGCGCGGCGGCGCGGACCCGGGCGGCCCGGGCCAGGAGCCGTTCGGAAGCGGGACCGGTGCCGAAATAAAGTGCGGGCCCCGCGCGGCCGGCGATCAGTGCCCGCAGCGTCAGGGCGCGGTGGCGCGCCCGCAAGGCGTCGACCCTGAGGCCGGTGGTCAGCTCCTGCGCCAGGGACCAGGGGAGGCCCGCCATTCCCGGCCGTTTATTGAGGAGTCCGAGGCGCGCCTCCAGGCGCCCGCAGACCAGCTCCGTGAGCCGCGCGTACTGCTCCAGCTGCGGCACCGTCCCGTTCAAAACCGCTGCTGCCTGTTTTTCGCTGGCGCTAAAGCGCAGCCAGGCGTAGCTGAAATCCGGGGAGGGCTGGAAGGAGAGGGACAGGGGCGCCGGGAGCTCGGCGAAGGGGGTGAGCGCGGAGAGATAGCGCTGCAGCCCCCGCTCCTTCAGGAAGAGGTTCTGCAGGGCGAGCGCCTCCTGGAAGCCGCACAGCAGGGCCGGGTCGGGGAAAAGCTCGGCAAGGCGCGACAGCGGGGCGGTGGCCCTCCCGCGGCCCCCCTCGGCGTAGGCCCAGGACCAGCGGGCGACGCTCCAGTCGGTGAGCCAGCAGCCCCACTCCCAGCCGGAGCTGAAGGTCAGGTGGCCGCTCACCCCGATCCCCGCCAGCTGCTCCATGTCCTGGTGGCGGCTGTCCAGATAGGTGAGGAGCAGAAGCGGTACCGAGGAGTCGAAGCTGACCCAGTAGGACGACTCCGGCCAGTACCAGGTTTCCCGGCGTCCGTTCTCGGCGCGGGCCGCATCGAGCAGGAAGCGCTGGTTCTGATTGCCGTAGACCGGAGCCTTGGGCTCGGAGGCGGAGTAACACATGACGCTGTGGATCAGTATCCCGCTGGAGGGAAGCTGCGGGCCGGGGACCCCGGTGCCGCTCCCCCGCCGGATCACGTGGCCGGCAATGAAGAGCCGGGCCCGGTAGCGCTCGGCCACCTGCCGCTCGAAATAGCCCTGCAGTTCCGGCATGAGCTCGCCGAGCGCCGGCAGGTATTCGCCCATGGTGGTGTCGAGGGTGACGAAGTCCCATCCCGCCTGGAACAGCCAGGCGAGAGTGTCGTCGACCTGCTGCCGGTACGGCGGGAAGGGCCTCAGCAGGGCGACGGCTTGAAACGCCTGCTGCTGCACCATGGAGAGCGAAAGCTCCACGCCACAGCTGATGCCGCGGCTGTGCGCGTAGTTCACGACCTTGCGCGCGTGCAAAATCCAGCTGTCGCGGTCGATGCCGCGCAGCAGGAAAAACTGGAAGGTGTTCTGACCGTTGCGCGCCAGCCAGTCCAGGTAGCTTGCCACGTCGGCCAAGGCGTTCGGGTAGCCCGGGTCGTTCAGCTGTTCGGTCAGCTCGGTCGGGTGCAGGGTGTGCAGGTGAAAACCCCGGCTTGCGAAGCGCGGGCGGCCGGAAAAGCCGAAATTCTTCGGCAGCGGCCAGCGCCGGTGAGAAGGAAACACGGTCTGACGGGGATGCACGAACCGGAAGCCGAGTTTCTCCTGCAAAAGTGCGTAGAGGCCGGCCGCGATTCCCTCGGGGGTGCCGGCCGCG
>TBL_comb47_HYPODRAFT_10002245_pt1 | contig 24001 bp, 23 predicted proteins | sample TroBogypolimnion_40_FD_10682 | JGI IMG/M metagenome (IMG submission 10682)
GGTCGGTGAGTGGGTGGTCTGGGTTGGAACCAAATGGCAGGGGCATGTTCATAGTATGGGGAATAAATCCCCGACAGATTGCGCTTGAAAGCAGTTTTCAATTGGCGTCACAAATCCAAGAAACCCCGAAAATCAAAAAATTTCCATTTCAACGGAGAAAAAATGAGTTCAAGCATTCTGGCCATGACAAAGCGTCAAATAGCCACAAAGGTTGAACCAGCCTTGGGCTGGGCTATTCTCACTGAATTCGGGAAGAACGGCGCCAGATGGGATGGCGTGGGTCCATCTCTGAGGGGCGTAGCCATTAATCCCGAGCGGGGAACGGGGAGTTCTGTTCAAGCCCGACTCGAACTTCTAAGGCAGGCCATCAATGATGTTCCACCTGAGGGGCCGACTCTCTATTTTACAGCCGCGGGTTTTTTCGGATGCCGTGCTGAAAGGGGAGACAAGATCAGTGATTTGGCCTACAGCCCGATGCCTGAATTAGCTGATCTCCCAGCCCTGATCGGCGAGATTGCTGCTGCTCTCCCAGAAAACTGTGCTCTAGCTGTTGGAGTCGACGAACTGGATGACGACGCTTTTCAATCGCAATGGTGGTTCAAAGGCGGGAGCCCCGACCGAATTCGACATATCTACCGATGCACCAGTCGGGACATCAACCTTCAGCATCGAATCGTTTCAATCGGCGAGTTCAGTGTCATTGGGTTTCTCTGCGGGGAGCTATGGGATCGAGGTCGAGCGTTCGATTATGAAAAGGACAGTAGGGGCATCGATATTGTCATTGATCTTGCTCACGCCAGCATAAACAGGACTTGGGATGGCGCGGTTCGTCCCAAACGCAGGTGCGCATTCCAGAGAACCTTCTTCGACATCCGCAGCAATTGCGGAGCCATGCTCGCACAGGCCCATGACAAGGACACCGCTAGTGGGCTGGTACGCCGTCAGCAGAATTGGATCGTCTTCAAGGGAGAATTCCCCTTCCCAAAAAATGGATATCGCGTCACCCGGCTTGGATAGGCTGCGTTCCTATGACGTTCAGAAATGGCAGCTCTAACGCTCGTGGTCAGAGCTGCCAGATTCTGTCCAATCGCTCCAGCCATCCTTCCGGTGGAGGATTTATGAATTTAATGGGTACAGTGGTTTCTTTCTTAGTGTGGAGTTTCTTTCAATCTCTGATCCCGACCTGTCTGATATTTCTACTCAAATGGGCTGGGATTCTCCAGATTGCCTGGTACTGGGCGGCACTTCCGACTGCCTCAGCTCTGTTCTTCTTCGGTTCGTTCCTACTGGCCACGGCCATTGTTCGAACCGCCCAAGCCACTTCTCAAGGCCAGTCCTAGAATTGCGAAGGCTGAGATTAGCTTCCAAGAAGACACACTCAGATCGCCATCGGGCCTGGGGCTGGCGGGAGAGGTGGAGATGCTTAATGCAGATTGCTGGCCAATGGGGGCAGGGCCTTCCTTCACGCACAGCTGCAAAGGTGCTCAGGAAAGCAGGAATTCACCCGTGGAGTCTCCTGGTGCTGTTTGAGGAGGAGCAGAAGGACCGCTTAATTCGAGATCTTAAGGCACCACCTTACATCCAAACGGCATGCAAGGGTCCTATGTCACCAGGATTCTGGTTCAGGGGAGCAGGGGTGCCTCGGAGGCTTCCGGAAAACCTTGTTCTCCGTCATTTGGAGTTGGTGGAATGTTCCAAAGTGAGGCGGCTTCCTCGAAGGCTTTGGCTGTCTTCACTTGTCGTTACCGAGTGCACTCACTTGGAATCTCTAGCTCACGGCGGAGGTCGTTTGACCCATGTGAGTATTGAGCAGTGTCACAGGCTTTTAGATGTTGGTTTAAGGATGGAGACCGGTTCTCGAATGGATGTGTCCGATTGTCCTAGGATCGCAAGATTGCCTATAGCACCTCGGTTTTCGAAGGTAGTCTTGAAAAATCTCCAAGGATTAAAGGTCTTGCCAGGACTCAAAGAGGTGAAGGATCTGTCGGTATGGAGGATGCCTCATCTCAAGGACCTGAGGCCAATCCTTGTGACCGAGACATGGGTTGCACAAGGATGTCCAGAATTGGAACGACCACCCAGGGTTCTGCCACACATCAAAGGTTGCGTTGCAGACTGTCCCAGGCTCAATGTAAGCGACCTTACTGATGTCAGCTCTGAACTCGAAATGGTTCCCCATGGTTTTGGCAATACTTTACCGCCTTCAGATCTGGTTCCCAGTGAGCAGGCTGTCACTGTAGATGGATTAACTGGGCTTGATTCGATTGAATCTGAATGCACCTGGCCATGGCCTGGTAGGAAGGAAAGAAGTGGTTTGGATCGAAGGTTAGATAGTGCTAGCAAGGCTCTTGGGTTGAGTCCCATGGACCGGCTCCGCATGCATCAACTGGATGAGAGTTCATCCACCACAATTTACCAAATGCTCTTGGCTGAGCACGATCCCATTGATGCCGTGCAACTTGGAGCCGTCTTGCTTCATCAGGCCCTCGAGGCGAACGATACTTCCATGGCCCTCAATGTATGTCTTGAGGTGGAGCGGCTAGGGCTAGGGGCTCTCTCGGTGTGTATTCTTGCCGCGCGTAAAGGCAGACACAAGGAGACAGCGGTTACGGAAATTCTTGGTTCCTATTGGTCGGAACGGACAGGATGCCTATGGGGGGCATCACTCGGTTTCCCAAAGTGGTACAACGCCCCCGTGGTGCCGGGTTCCTTGATCTTGTTCGGATGGACTTACATCACAAGAAATACGGAATTGCGGTGTATTGAAGGGCCGCTGCTTTCAATACCGAGCCTGTGGATCGGAGATTGCCCCAGGTTGGAGCAACTCCCTAACCGAATGTTCATTCGAGGCGATTTAACCGTTGAGTACTGTCCAAGGCTTACTTCATTTCCTTCACAGCTTGTAGTTGACGGGAATTTGATCCTGAGGGACTTGTTCGGGCTTCATGCCCAAGATTGCCGAGCGAGGGTTGGGGGCACAACGACAATTGAGGGCTGTCCAGGACTCAAAATCCTACCAATGGACAAAACCTGACCAAACGCAGGAATCAAGCTCGAGGCATGATCGGTTCAGACAAGCACGACATTCCAGGACTCAAAGCGAAGCTTTTCAAGGCAAGGACGACCCTAGTGGAAATGGAGCCCTTTCTTGGGTCCCTCACCCTACACCTCCCCGTATTTATTGAGCCTCGTCCTGGTCTCGAAACAGCCTGTGTCACCAGCCATGGGGAGTGTTTTTTCGATCCAGGGTTTTTAACTAGGCTGGACCTTCCCTCGGTCCGAGCGATTCTCCTTCACGAGACTCTTCACCTGGCCCTCGATGTATTCGCGCGTCAAGACCATCGCCATCCAATCCTCTGGAACATGGCTCATGACTATGCGGTGAACCTACTTATTGAGGCCGCGGAATTCTGGGATGAATTCCTACACTGGCCAACAGCCTTCCCACCGCTTCTTGATCCGGTCTACCGCAACTTGAATGCGGAGCAGATCTACGAGCAACTGGTCGATGCATTGGTCGAACCCCCGCCAGACTGGACTGGCGATGTCATTGAGCTTCCCGGATCTGGCCAAGGGAACCAGGAGGAAGCGCTCCGGGAAAGGTGGCGGGATGCCATGATTCAGGCGGCAGAGGAGGCCCTGCGCTCACACGCCTGGGGTGATCTTCCGGCTTGGGCCCAGAAACTGGTGGGCCCGCTACTCAACCCACAGGTGCCATGGCGAGCAAGATTGGCCCAGAAACTACATGGACGGATTTCAGGGCATGCTCGGACCTTTACGCGTCCGGGTCGGCGCAGCATCGCTATAGGGGCCACATTACCGGGCGCCAGGCGAAACATGGGGGTAGTTGGTGTCTTCGTGGACGTCAGTGGGAGTGTGGGTACCTCTGAACTCTCAGCCTTTCTTGGAGAGCTTCAGGGAATCCTCAGCCAGCTGGAGGTTCAGGTCAGATTGATTACCTGGGATGCAGATATTCACGAAGAACTCATCCTGGAACCTGGCGAAAGCCTGATATCTCATTTGGCGCACCAAACGGTTCGAATCACCGGGGGTGGAGGGACGGATCCAAGGTGTGTTATCCGGCACCTCGAGAACGCCTGTGGGGATTTGGCTTTGCCTTCGTTTGGTGTCCTTTTGACTGATGGTTACTTGAACTGGCCCAAAGCGGAATCTTGGCCGCTTGATCTGCTGGTTGTCACAACCGGGCAACTGCCACCTCCTACCTACGATTCGATCGCCATTGGGCTTCAGGAAGTCCCTTACGTTAAGCCAGAGGTCCTATGATTCCTCCTGTATCAACGACTCAACTTGCCGACCTTGTGTTGACCATGGCCCATAGTGGACTTGCACTGATGCTCTACGGTGCTCCTGGGATTGGGAAGACGTCCCTCCTCCAGGGGCTTGGGCATCACGCAGGCCTCCTCACCTGGGCCACTGCGCAGGCCGGCCACCCAGTGGAGGAACTCCCGGTAGTTACCTTGAGCGCTCCCGAATTGAATGTTGAAGACTTGCTCGGGGTCCCGACGGTCGAAGAGCTCATTCGGAAGCTACCTGGAGGTACCTCGAAGTCTTATCGCGTGACTAGGTGGGCCCTCCCCGCACTATTTGATCCAACACGTCCCTTCATCTTGTTCGTTGATGAACCTAATCGCTGTGAACCGGCGGTTCGAAACGCTCTATTCCAGCTCATTACGGGACGCACTACAACCAGCGGGTTCGAACTTCCAAAGGGATCAATCGTTGTCATGGCGGGAAACCGCTTGGAGGACAAGGCTGGAGTGAGAACCCTAGATACCGCCTTCAACAACCGTTGTGGCCACTTCGAACTTCAAGTGGATACAGAGGCTTGGCTCGTTTGGGCCCAGGAAAGGCCTGGCTTCAGTCCTTTAGTACGAGCCTTTATCTCCAGGCATCCCAATTACCTCCTTCGATTTAATCCGGGTAGCACCCACCCGCAGCAGGCAACTCCACGGACTTGGGCGGCTCTCGGAATGGCCCGAGATCAAGCCCCTGAAGCAATGCGCGATGCACTTGCACTTGGCCTACTCGGGCCAGAGACGGGCCAATTGTTCAAAGCGTTCCAAAAACATATCGATGCCATGCCAACGCTTCAGGAATTATTGCAAGACCCTGAGGGACTACTGATTCCAACAAGCAAGGAACTCGACAAGGCCTGGATTTTGGCAACGGCATTGTCAGATTTCCTAAATCCTTTCGTTACTGAGGCGAATGAATCTGAAGTGAAGGTGGGTTCAGCGATCGGTATGGTGGCCTCAAGGCTTGCTCAAGCCGGTTTTGAAGAAGTAGTGACATTCTCACTCCGAAGGGCTTGGCGAGTCATCCAGGAGGACTCAGTCAAGAAACGAAGGACTCCGCGCGCCCAAAGGTTCAAGGCCGCAGTGAAGGTCCTCTCCTCCAATCCAGCATTCAGTGCGTTTACTGAGGCCCTCAATGAACAGGGGGCCGCTTGATTGAATTCTTCGCGCCGAAGGGGGCAATGAGCATTCTGTGAATGGATGTTGTTCTTTCTAGCCAGAATTTCAAGGCGCTCCGAGCAATCGAAGGTTCCACGTACAATCCTGACGAAAATCGATAGAAAGCATCTCGGCATTGTCTGAGAGACCTGGCGCGCCCATCAGCTTCTGTCAGGAGAGTTGCAGACGGTCTGGTTTGGAGGCGTTGCCTGGAAGGGTGAACCCCACATGCGAGATGACTCGATTTTTCAGCCGGCTTAGGAAGCTTGGCAAGCCATATAGAAATACGCGTCGTGCCTTACGTTCGTGGGGGAAACAACTCCTCCCCGATGAAGAGAGGAATGCGCCTGTTTAGGACGGTCATATAAATCAAACCACTGAAGGCACCGCCCTTCTTAACCACGGAGTACACACATGGCAAGGGATGAGCGAATACGGACAGCCGTGGAGGCCTTCCGCAAAGCGGGGAAACGAGGCCTCACTCGAGTTGCCCTTGCAAAGGCCTTAGGGCAGGCCTCAGTCCGGACGGCGGATCGAGTCTGTGCAGACCTCGAGAAGCAAGGGGCCGTATTTCATACTCGCACGGAGGGCACGAGCCAGGTGGTTCACTACACCATGGATCCAGGACCTGCCTGGGATCCTGGCTTCGGCCAGCAGACCCAGCTGGCCCTTCGCCTAGCCAATCTAACCTTAGGCAAGAGCGGAAAGACTGGATTCCAGAAGCAACTCGAGATCCTCGAGAAATACACAACTAAGAAACTATCAGCCGAAGATCAGAGGATTTTCGAGTGCCTGAGATCGTGTACTCGCTTAAATGGCGGGGTGATTGAAAAGCAAGACCGTGAGCAGGAGGAGGCCCTTCAAGTTGTACTCGAGGCATTCTCATCAGTAGATGCAAGAAAAGTTGAACTTGAATATGCAAGGCCGGGGGAGGCTGCGCGAAGGTTCGTGTTCCGTCCTTACCGGGTGATTCATGACCTATTCAGCGGTGGGACATACCTGCTCGGTGAGGAAGAAGGCAAGCCTCGGCCTTCCATATTGCGTTTCTCCAGGATGAAAAGCGTAAGGTTACTCAATCTCCCTGCGGTCTACCGATACAAGGATCAACTCCAGCTAGCCGAGGAGTATGAATTCAATGGTTGGGCCTCTCCAGAACCACCGTTCACCGTGAGACTCCGGGTGAAGGGCACACCGCATATTCATGCCCTGAAAGAAGCTCCACCAGATTTTAAGGGCTTCATGGTAGTCGAGGAGCGAGGGGACGTCGCGGTATTCGAGTTCAAAGCCAACTGTGAGACAAGCATTACTCCGTGGGTTCTGAAACTCGGGAAAGTTGCAGAAGTACTGGCACCACCAGAACTCCGGGAGACCATTCGTACGGAAGTGGAAGCCATGGTCGAGGCCTATTGCGCTCATTACTGAAGAGGCCTGTTGTTCCGCTTAAGGTAGCGCCAGAAGTTGCGCTCTTTGCGTAGAACGTTAGCTAGGCGGGCAGCCAGCATGTCGCCGTCTATGGCCAATCCCAGTGGGATATGCGTAGACAGGTGAATCCGGGCACGAGCTCCAGGCTCAGGGAAGTAGAGAAGGGCCTCCATCCCGTTAAGTCGTCGGTTATAGACCCGACAAAGTGTCTCAAGGCTTGGGCTGGATTGGTCATAGAGGTGTAAGTCACTTTGACTGATGACACAGAAGCATTCATTTTCCATATCGACCTTGAAGGCAAGTCGGCTGTGACTGTCGGCTTCTGGATCGTAAGGGCAGTCCAGGATCAATCCCAATCCTTGGGCCAGGTAGCAATGGTGGCCCATGAACTCCAGAGCCATATCCATGAGAAACAAGGGGTCGAGTGAGTCTGCTGTAGCATCGTCGGGGCCAACCTCGCCAGGTTCCTGTTCATTAACATCCTCGTGTGAGGTGGGCTTAAGCGTTTGTTCCAATCTCATACCGAATTCCAGGCTTACTGGCATGCGCCTTGGGGCTTCATCTTCTTCATCGTCTTTCAGGCTCAGGTTTAAAGCACCGGAGGTCCCTTCGGCTTCCGAGTTGTGCCATTCGGGAGGGGCGGGCTCCCAGGGTGCATGAAATGCATTAAAAGCCTTCTGAGAGAGGCGAGCCATCAGCTTAGGGCTTCGGTCCCCGGCTTCGAATTTTCTCATCAGTTTCTTAATTTCCTTGTCCTCTTGGTCAGCCATTGGTTTCTCCAATTCGAAGATGTATCGATCCCAAGAGCTTGGGCCAGGAGCAGTGCCAGAAAGTGTCCACGACTGGTTTGTATACCTAATTTTGAACCTCTCATTTCATCAGGAGCACACTCATGAAGATCAAAATCCCGAGGCCTTCCAATTCTTGTGACGTGGCCGTGAATGGCCATTTCTATCACTGGGATGCTAGGGCCGGGCTTGACCCAGAGGTTGTGACAGACGTCGAGGGGTTCATCCGAAAGAAGGCTTACAAACACGCTGGGATGGCAAGAGGTGCGGGTCTAGAGGTAGAAGACTTGGTACAAGAGGGTGTGAGAGGAGCCCTTCTTGCTGCTGCTCGATTCAACCCGAATGCTGGTGTGAAGTACCTAACCTATGCCGCCTGGTGGATCGAAGGAGCCATGAGGGAGGCCTGTGGGCATCAGCTCATTCGCACACCGGAAGGGGAGCCCTTTGTATTCGTCGGTTCCCTGGATGCCCCCATCGGACTAGAGAACCCAGGCGATGGGTTAACTCTTGGGGACCTTCTTCACGATGACCAACCAAGCCCCCATGAAAGGACGGCCGTGGCCGAGGGAATTGCAAGGCTGCGCAAAGCGCTTCCTAAACTGAGCCACAATAGTCAGGTGGTAATCATCCGCCACCTTGGTCTATACGACGCGCCCCAACAGCCCCTGCATGTCATTGCTGAGGAACTGCAGGTTACCCGTCAGAGGGCCGGGCAGATCTTGGGAGAGGCACTAAGGAATCTAAAGTTGGAGCTCACAGGGTGAAGAGTTCTTGTCTAGTCGTTATCTATGTTGGAGGGACTTATGATCTCAACCGATGCAGATGATGGTGATGATCACAGGGGCTCCGATCTGTGAAGGTAGACAGAGCACTTCATAACCATTACTTACTAGCAAACTTTGCAGTGTCGTCATCAGGTCACACAAGTGGCTAACCTGCAAGGTCTCCCAATCGGCAATCAAGATGATGAAGGCTTCCTCACACTGATACACCTGCCCATCTAAGAGGGTGGGCGCGATGTTGTTAAGCATGCGGTTCGCCTCTAATGAACAAAGATCCTGCCCAGGCGTCAATGCGATCCTGAAGAACTTCGAAGGTCTAGCCTTTAGCTTTGGAATCCAGGATTGCAAGATACTGACGTCTTGTGGCCTCATCCATTCAAGAAGCTCTAGAAGCAGCTCGAAGGGTGACTCGGGTTCCTGGTAGCTCATGAATCAAGACTAAGTGTCATGCCTGGACATTCAATGTCTACAGGAACTGACCAAATTGCTTTCATGAAGATACTTCACTTTTCCGATCTACATGGCCGTCATATGCTGGCGGCAAAAATGATCATCGACCACCACCGACCGGATTGGATCGTGCTCACAGGGGACATAGTGCCGGACTTCTACATGGTTGGAGGTAGGAGCAATAGGTTGTCTTGTCAGCAGGAATGGTGGAGCACCTACCGAAACTGCTTCATAGGGGCTGAGGCTGTTACGACGCTGACCTTGGGAAACCATGAAATCGAAGGATTTTTCGATCGAAGGTTTGAGGCTATGCCAGCGGACCTTCAGGACAGAGTTGGCATTCTTAAAGGTAACCCTGCGGAATTCGGATCCTGGGGGTTCTCTTGGGAATATGAGCCGACCCATTTGCAGGCAGAAGTTGATGCATTGGACCATCCATTGGTGGTGTTGTCGCACTGCCCACCTCACGGATTACTCGACGCAAACCGAGATGGAGTGAACATCGGTCATCGCCCGCTTCGGTACCTCCTCGACAAATCGGCAGAGAAAACGCTGTTGGTACTCTGTGGACATGTGCACGATTCCTTCGGGCATGTCAGGCAGGGAAGGACCCTGATCGTGAATTCGGCGGCCGGATTTGCATTGCTGGAGTTGGATCCGGCAAGCGGGGTTTCACAGGTGTTGGAGATGGCCAGGCTGGATCTGGTCGACTAGGAGGGAATATGAGCGCTCGGATATTCAAATCACCTAGGGGCCGTCGTGCCCCCCACATCGGCGCCATTCCAAAGGCCTACACACCAATCATCCGTCTCTGGGTATTGCGGCTGATACATCTTGGCGGTGGGCTATTCGCCGATCGTCGGAATCGACCAGACCTCACTCGTGACGCACTAGAGGCGGCCGGACTCGGCAACCTGGAAGGACGTGGCCGAGGAGCTGAGAAGGAGCAAATGGATGCCGCAGAATTAGCGTTCCAGACGACCCTTGGAATAGTGGAACGCGAAAAACCGAGCCTTCCCCGGCGAACAGCCTTGGCTCAGAACCTAGATTGGCTCGGAGAGGCAGCAGGGTTGAATTCGGATGAACGAACCATTCTCCACTTCATCATTCTAGCCTTTCATCATCCTGGGTTGGAAAACGCACTTGAGCAGATTGGGTGTATGAGCCTCGGTAGCTTGCAAGCGCTTCTTGTGAGGGTCCTCGACATGAAGCCCTCAGTCGTGGCGAAAGTTCTTGACCCTGGTGCGCCGCTGTCAAAAACGGGCCTGACCTGGGTAGATACTGCAGCCAACTTCCCCTTCAGGGGAAAGGTCGAAGTTCTCTCAGGCTTAGGTGACCGAATGATGGTGAGGCATAGGGATGTATGGGCACTCTTCAAGACCGCATTCGTTCAGGCTCCTAAACCAAAACTTAATCTGGACCAGTACCCCCATGTTGCCAAGGACCTCGGGGTTCTAGAGCCTTACTTGAACGAAGTGCTAAGGACGAATCGAAAGGGAGTCAACATTCTTGTTCACGGCGCGCCTGGAACGGGAAAGAGTGAGCTGGTGAGGGCCATGGCAGCCAAACTAACAGGGGACCTCTACGAAGTTGCATCTGAGAACCTTCGAGGAGGCCCTGTCGAGGGCAACGATCGCTTTCGCGGCTATCGCCTGGCTCAAGCAGTGCTTGGTCGAAAAGGACGCTATTTGGTGTTTTTCGACGAAATCGAGGATATTTTTCGTCCAAATGAAGATGGTCCTAGGTCCTCTCGGAACAACATCAGTGGCATGAAGGCCTGGGTGAACAAAACACTGGAGGAGAACCCAGTACCAGCTTTCTGGGTGACGAACCACGTGTCGATTCTCGATGACGCATTTATTCGAAGGTTCGACCTTGTGATTGCTCTGGATAACCCTCCGAGAAGCGTTCGTAAACGGATGCTTGATAAGGAATTGGCAGATCTGCCCGTGGATGATGCCCTTAAGAGCAAGATCTCCCAGCACGAAGGGCTTTCCCCTGCTGTGATTAGCAGAGCTGCCCAAGTGGTCCGCTCAATCCATGCATCTCTTGGTCAGGTGGAAATCGGGCCAGCCTTCAGCAGAGTCATTGGTAACACTCTGGAGGCTCTTGGTTATGCCCGGCATTCTCGGCAGGCAGTGGAGGTGGTAACTGCGTACCGTCCGGAGGTTGTGAACACTGACATTGATTTGAGCCCGCTTCTTGAAGGCCTAAGGAAAAACAGCGGGGGGCGGATCTGTTTTTTTGGACCTCCAGGCACGGGCAAGACCGCCTATGGGCGACACCTTGCTGAACAGCTCGATCGCCCCCTCCTCCTGAAGCGTGCTTCAGACATTTTGAGCATGTGGGTGGGCGGCACAGAACGGAACATAGCTGGCATGTTTGAAGAAGCTCGAACTGAGGGGGCCGTCTTGCTTCTGGATGAGGCTGATGGGTTTTTGCAGGAGCGTAGTGGTGCTCAACGGAATTTCGAAGTGACACAGGTCGGAGAATTGCTAACCCAGATGGAGGCTTTTGAAGGCATCTTCATCGCCTCAACAAATCTAATGGATCGGCTGGATGCTGCAGCACTGAGGCGCTTCGATCTCAAAGTTCGATTCGACTATCTGCGTGCCGAGCAGGCCTGGGTTATGTTCCAGGACGCAGCTATTGGTATGGGGTTTGAGCCAACCCCAGCTCTAAAGGGGCGCCTTTCACAACTTGGAATTCTGACGCCTGGGGATTTCGCGACCGTTGTTCGACAGGCAAGGATGAATCTCCCTAAGGACGCTCCGGAACTTTTATCGCGCCTTGAGGCCGAGTGTGAGGTAAAGCCCGACCACCGCCGTAAGCCGATCGGCTTCTCCGAACGGGCGTCTTGAAACCACCTGCCAGACCTCGGCGTCAATTCGGGGAAAGTGGCCGGGGGATAGGGAAGGGGAACCCGGTCCGTTCTTTCCCGCGGGCTGATCAGTCGGTTCTTGGAACGACATCATGACCAATATATGGAGACACAAATGAATACAGCTATAACCTCGATACCTCTTTGGGATTGTTCCCGCGCGTTAGCCCAACGGCTTATGGAGAAGCCAGTCCACGTTCAGTTAAATGAAGAGGCAATCCGTGGATTCGCCGCAGAAATGAAAGTTCTCGGACCCACCGAGACACAAGGGGTGCCTGTCTTACCGTCTCGCCCCCTCACTGAGGGTGAAGTGGTGTCCTATGAACTCATGAGCTGCGCTGTCAATTATTGCTTCTGGTATGGCTTCCCATATGTTCGACCGAATGGTGCCTCAGCATTTCGGATGAACGAGCTGTTGGATGTTGCATTCGATGCTTGGATCACTGGAGTTCAACCAGAAGTTCTGGGCCGCGCGCATCAGAGTGACCAAGGGAAGCTACTCTGGCATTTCGTCAGCTTGTTGGCAGAAAATCAATTTCCTATCATGGTGGATCGAACGCGCCATTTGCTGGAGCTTGAACCGGTCCTTGAAGGATTCTCAAAACTCGTCTTGGAAGGGGCTCATCAGCCGAAAGGTGTCCCAACCCTCGACAAGCTATTTCGGGTCTTGGTTCAAAGTTGCCCTGGGTTCGCCGAGGACCCTTTCTTTAAACGAGCCTCTCTCTTCTTCATGCAGTTGAATCGAAGAATGGGCTGGTTCGATGAAGAAGTCAGAAGGCTGCCCATCCCCGCGGATTATCAGATCCCAAGGGTCTTACGAGACCGCGGGGCTATTCAATACAGTTCGTCGCTCGCGGAGAAAGTCGATCGATTCGACCTAATTCCTTCCGGGTCAGGCGAGGAATGTGAAATCCGAGCCGCTTCTATCGTGGCCTGTGACCTCCTCGCAGAACATTCAGGATGGACCACAAGTGAAGTGGACTATCACATCTGGTGCATTCGGAATACAAGTAAAGACCAATTCCATATGACGGTTACACCGAATTATTGATCAGTGATGACTCGATCCTTGAGGGCGAAAACTACACCTCATGGGGAAGGCACGATAAGTGACAAATGTTGTCGATGGGCGAGTCTTAATCTTGAAATAGAGATGGAGGGTGATCGAAATGACCTTGGTATCTGATTGTGTTCTTAATGCCGCTGGGGGCACTTATGCCTAGGTTGGAGCCTTACCTATTTTTGGATACGGAGACTGGGGGCTTGGATCATACTCGACACAGCCTTCTAACCCTAGGGATGGTGGTAGGTGACGGCCCGGTACGCGTAGATCAACGGGAATTCCAGATCCGACACAAGGAATACTCAGTTACGGCTAGTGCGTTGGGCGTTAACAAGATCGATCTTGTAGCCCACGATCGGCATGCGGTCGACCCCAAGGATGCCTGGCAGGGTATGCAGACCTTTTTAACGAACCACTTTGCCCCTGACACATCGATCATTCTAGTGGGGCATAACATCGCCTTCGATCGAGCATTCCTAAGCACCTTCCTGAGGTCGTTAGGGGCAGATATTGAAGAACATTTTAGTCATCGGTCTATTGACACCCATGCCGTTGCGGCGGCACTTCGCGATGCGGGTCGGATTCCAGCTCATGTATCTCTGAATTCATCAGCCCTGTTCGACTATTTCAATATTGCGATCCCAGTCGGTAGTCGTCACACAGCGCTTGGAGACGCTATCACTACATTCGAGCTCTATTGGCGCCTCGTTGATCTGGTGCGGTAATGAAGCCAATTCCGTTAAACTGCCCACTCGAACAAGTCTCTTTCTGCGTAGTAGATATCGAGACCACAGGATTTCAGCCCACATCAGATCGTGTTGTGGAAATTGCAGGAGTTTACTTCTCGCTCGAAGCGGGGGTGACCCACCGCGAAGGTTATCTGGTGAACCCTGGGCGCCCCATTCCTAAAGAGGCGACTGCCATCCATGGGCTGATTGATTCGGATGTTGCTAATGCAGACACTCTAGAATTCGCCATCGAGCGCTTAATAAATAAGCACTTTGACGTCTGGGTGGCCCACAATGCCGGCTTCGATTTTGGATTCATACCTGCAGGTGGAATTCCGGTCGCCTGCACGTTGGTCCTAGCCCGAAGGTTGTGGCCCGATCTCCCCAACCATAAGAACCAGACCCTCCGCCTGCATTGGAACCTTGAAATTCCGGAAATAGAGGGCCTTTCACCCCATCGAGCGGATCCTGATGCGATGGTGACTGCCTCGCTCCTTCGACTACAGCTTCAGGTCCTGCAGGAACGCTACCCCGAGATCAAGTCTCTTGGGGACTTTCTAGAGTGGATGAACACCCCGTACCTATTGCCAGTCTGCGTGGTCGGGAAACGGTATCGAGGATTGCCATGGGTCGACGTTCCAACCAACTACCTAGGCTGGGTGCTTGAGACATACGACAATTTGGATCTGGATCTCCGTGCCACACTCCAGCATCACCTTGAACAGAGAAATAGGCCTAGTGTTCACCTCGAAGGCGTGCGTCGCGTATCCTAACCCGTATAAAGTCCTGGTCTTGCAGCCAATCTGGCACAGGGGCCTGGAACCTTTGCACTGAAGGGGATAGGATCACGCAGTACCCTTGGTTTGCAGGGGATTTAAGGTTCGGATTCATTTAACTGGGCGAGGAACCATGCCATTGGCAGATCTTCCTCTGCTTCATTCTGCTCAGATGCCATGGGGTCGAAAGCAGCCCATGCCTCTCCCGTCAGGTCTCGCCAGGCTTCGGATGCAGCCCATAAGAGGTGTGACTCCACCTTGGGGTTCTGAGCAATACGTTCCTTGAACGAGGCTAGGGCTTGAAAGGCTAGTTCTCGCGCATTTATGCGTGCTTCGGGCTGAAGGAGGGCCGCAAACTTGAGGCCTTTGAGCATGATGTATACCAGATCATATAGGTCGCCCTGAACGACGTTCAATGGGAGCATCCCATCGGTCACAGGCTGTAGCTGGACGGTCCTCCGGCTGGTGATAGATTCCGGCAGATACATGTTCCCGCCGACCTTCACGCCCCTGGGGATACCCTCAAGTTCTGTACAGGCCCTAAGGTCCAGATGCTTGGCGATGATGGTGCCTGCTGACAGGCGCCGAAGACCAGTGTGACCTGTGACTCTGAGGGACCCTTGAACTTCCATGGGTGGCAATTGTTCGATGTTCGGGCATTCTGCGACCAGAAAATCTCCGCCAATTTGGAAATCCCAGGGCCAAGTTTCGACGGGTCCAGTTTCGCGAAGGTGCAGGTTGCCCCTGACGCGAAGCCGCGGAGGTAAGGATCGAAGCCGGGGGCACCCTATGATATCGAGAGCCTCCAACTCATAGAGATCAGTGACACCTTGGCTGCGCCTCAGGTTGTCTTCATCCGACCAGGGAACAATAGCTTTTAGTCCATGGCAGTTCCGGATCAACAGTCTGTTGGAAGTGGTCCGGAGAGGAATTTCCTTCAAGTTGGAGCAATAGTTAATCTCCAGGTCAGTGGAGGGGCCGCATAGCAGGTTTAGACTATGGCAATCATTGAGAATCACTTGTCCATAAGGGTCTGCATTCAGCTCCTTGAGTTCCCGAACACGGTCAATTCGGAGTGATGGCTTCACATGCCATCGAGAAGGGTCAAGCGGATCGGATCTCCAGCAGAGTCTGTGAGGACCAATACCGTCTTGCAGCATAAAGGTGGGCGAATGGATCACCCCCCACTTAGGCGCTGTTGTATGGAAGAACCGAAGTTCCAGTGAAAAAGCTACGATCGGCTGCCCTGCATCAAGCCAAGTCACTACTTCTTTGACGCGCTTTGGCGTCTCGACTCTGGTCATCAAGGATTTACTGAGGGCGCTCGGATACCCAAGTCGTTTCAGGACACGTCCTCGGAATTGCTGAAAGGTCGGGTGCGGCATCAGGCGAGCAATGCACTGAAGGTAGCCAGGATGATCCACCTGAAGGAACTTCAGCATCTCGGAACCATAGGTCCTCACTGTGGGGAGTAGAGGCTGCCATTTCCTCACACAGCCAAACACCAGCAAGGTGGCGGCCTTTGGAGATTCTACATTTGCCGTCCGAAGGAGAAACCCTTCAGCCCAGCGAACCAGGTCACGCACGTGCATGCCTTCACGTTCCATTTCTACGAGGATCTGTTGTGGGGACATCCCCGCCATTTCAAGGGAAGTGAGGAGCCTTTCTGTCGTGATTGTGGTCCTCTCCACGTCCTTGGTCATGCGCACCCCCGAGTGCAGGATGGATTACCGGGGGTGACACGATTTGACCAATCCGTAGGCAGGGTCCTTTCACGTGAAAGCCGACATGGAAATATTTATGGAGCGATGACATTTCCTGTCATCTCCGCATCCACAACCTATTGACATGGAACAGCCAACCTACCCCATCCAGACCTTACTTATTACCCACTCAGATCGGGACGGCCTATTATCCGGAGCAGCTTTGCTTCGGGCCTTGGGTGACACCAAGGATACGGAAATCCTGGTGACCCAGGGCAGCTACCTGGCTTTCGAGTTGGAGGACCTTCTTGCCAGTGGAAGAAGATATAACGCCATCTACGCCACAGATACCTACTGGCATCCTCGGCACGCACAGCGTGTCGTGATGGCACTGAAGGCCCTCCTGGTTCCAGGCGGGCAGATCACCTGGGTGGACCATCATCCTTCCTCCGTCGATGGAGAGGTGCAAATACAAAGAGAGCTTCCAGTTTCAGAGCGCACGAAAATCATCGGCGACCGTCAGGGCAAGTTCGAGGCTGTAAGTCTTGTTGCCGAATCGTTCAACACCTTGAACGACCCCGTAACCCAATCCTTTCTGAAGGCGATTTCAAATGGCTGGTTGAGAAATCGAGAACCTGTTCCACAGTGCGTGCAAGATTGGATGGCCGTGGTAGATGGCCTGGCACGCTCGCCAGAGCTTCCCGCTCGTATTGCAGGAAATGTTGTCCGTGAATTGGCTGAGGGATTTGATCACCCAGTGCCAATTGAGCTGAGGGTCCTTGGCGATCGTACTCAAGTGATCAGAGCTCGAACCAGCGAGCTGCTGGAATCACGGGAATGGCCAACACTGCCCTCAGTCGATGGAGGGTGTGGGGTGCTTCTGGATTTGCGAGAAGAACCAGATGTGAACGCTTATGAATTGTCGTACCAACTATTCAGGGAGTCGGAACGTCAGATCGATTACTTTGTCGTAGAGGAACATCCTGGGTTGGTCCACTACGTAAGCGGGAATGCCGCTCGAGCTGAACGCGATGCCAAAGAGCGACGAGGCTGGCCCGACCTTCGTGTTTCGACCTTTCACAAGGGAGGGCGTTGGGGTGGCACATGGCGGTCAGGCCAGGGAATCGACCTCGCCTATTTGGTTCGGCAATTTCCAAATCCCTTATATCTTGGCCCGTGGATCAATGCCCATCCGTACCTCATAAAAGCTGCATGGAAACCCCAGATCCCCTTAGGGATTGATCTAGTAAGACAAACTGCAGAGGAGATCGGACAACATATGAAATGCGTTCTAGGCCGATATGGGTGGTCAAATATCGATCGAAAGTTCAGGAGGTAAGGGATCAGGCTGAAGGGTTGGATGTGATCATGGTTCTGAATATTATAATACAACAATTATAACAATTAAATAATTATAAAAGGTTTAATATGGCACATTACCTTCATAGGCAAATTGGTGCTGAATTAGAAACTAGAATCTTAAGTTTGCAACCAGGTATAGAAATTTTATTAGACCAGGCCTGTAATGGAAATATGAACTTACCATTGTTTTTATTGGGGCGAAAATCAAACGATACAGAATGTTGCAATGTCGATATTTTAGTTTTAAAAGATGGTAAAATAAAAATTCTAATCGAAATTGATGAATCAAATATAAAACCGACACATATATGTGGGAAGCTGTTTACAAGTCTAATCTCTGAATATTTCAATCATAAAAAATATTCTGATAAAAATATTTATTTTGGTGATGAGGTGCACTTCGTCCAAGTGGTTGATACATCAAAATTACATAAAATTAAGAGCAAAAAAATTTCACAATTATGTAATATATCAAAAAACATCATCCAATTAATTAATGATTTGCCCAATTCGAAAATTAACTACTACCATTTGATTTTCACAGATAAAGAAAGTTCGAAATTTAAAATGAATATTAATCAATTGGTGGACCAAATTATTAATTATATGTAACTAAGGCAATCGTCAATCTGGACCCTTTTTGTCATGACCAACACAAGTCCCATCTCTGTCCGGGGTTCACATCCTTCTCCAGGCCTGATCGGAGAGGCGCTTCGTTCTGCATTCATGACGGTTATTTGTGATCTTCCGGAAACTCCCGCAGAGCGTTCACAGAAGTGGGTTGTGTGCCTGGGTCATCTGTTGGCCCAACTCAAACCATGGGACTCAGCCCATCTTCTGCATAAGACCTGGGGGAGGCAGAAGCGCGCCCTTGATTATGGTGAGTTTGTTACGGATATCGCGATTGTGGAGAAGGTCAATACCGCCGGGATTCGAACACGTAGTGGTAGCCTCCAAAAGGTAAAGCATCAGCCTGAGTACGTACGACGGATGCTGCTTGCGGTCGAAAGTGAATTCGAAACCAATTCACAACATCAGCTCGACGACCTCTCGAAGCTCCTCGTGGTCAATGCACCAGTAAGAATCTTTGTGGCTTCACGCGCTGGTAATGGAATCCAATCGAAGCTGGAGCCTGCACAGCTCCGTTTATTTGCCGACGTCATCAGCGATGTTCAGGGTGAGATCTTCATGATTGCCCTCATGCCGCATCCAAGACACTGGAGAGCAGGTATGCAAGTCAAAGAGATTTCAGTATTCCTATATAGTGCAGGGGACTGGGCAACCTGCTGACTACTGCTCTTGTGAACCTCAAGCTCTGCTATCCGCCTGATCTGGCTCGATGTGTTTTTCAGGGCCGACTATTGTATCCAGCTCAAATTTTGCCAGATCAGAACGTGGCTCCGGTTGATAGAAGGAATCGAGGCGAGTCACCGCCTAGATTCCCAGGAAACATCGATTGGATCAGCCCTCAGAAGGGGCCTCGCCGGAATCAGTGGGAACGGCTTCCTGAAGGGGCAGGTGCCCCTCCAGCATGAGGTCAACGTAGGTTTCCGGATCGGCGACATCATCGAGCTGGATGCAGCGGGGATTGAGTTCCTGAGTCATGATAAACCTCCTGAGGGTTGGATTAGGCTTCCTGCCATTCATCGTTGATACGGGCGGACCAGTAGGAGCGTTCCGCGACGACCAGGACATCGAGGATTTGGAGGCTGAGCACCGTGGCTGCGATTCTCAGCTTGTCCACGAGTGCCCGGTCGGATACGGTCGGCACGGCGTCAGGGCACGGTTGGAAACGGTAGACAACCAGGGAGTCAGCGCCCACGCGAAGGGCTTCACGGAAGATCTCACCCAGATCGATGGAGCAGAAATTGATCGTGCCTTGGACCAGGATGCGATCCACCAGGATACGGTCGTGGGGATCGATGGCAATTAGGCCAATGCTCGGACGCTGGTGCTTTTCGCCGCAGATTCGGATCACCCGGACGGTGTCTTCGAGGGAAGCGAGGCGGATTGGCCGCCGCTGCTGGATCACACGGGCGGTGAGCTCAAGCACAACCATGAGGCGAGTGATCTCGTCCTCGTGGAAGCCGAGGGCTTTCAATTCCAGTGGACCTGCGTGGATGAGCGTGTTGAGATTCCCCGCTCGGAGGGCCTCCTCGGCACGGTGGAGATTCTGCTCTCGGAGCAGGCTCGAGAGGAGCTGGGCGTCGGAGAGGTGTTCCGTGCCATGCAGGACCGTGGCCAGGAGCAGGTTGTCCGGCTCCTGTCCGGTCAGGGGATGCTGTGCGTTGGGTTGGATCATGCTTGAACCTTTCTGGAGCACCTGTGGATGGTGCACGAGGGGCAGAATGGCTAGAGCTCCTTCGGGGGATTTATTTGGCTCGAACCGAGCAGCGGGCAGGGGCAAAAAAATTCACCTAGGCGCGTAACGGCCTGATGCAGTGACCATCCACTGGAGCTCCGAGAAGTTCATCCTGATCAAGAAGCACGCAGGAAGATGGGCGGTGTAGGTAACGACATGCTTGGGCTAGGTCTTCTCAGCTACAGCGCGAAGGGCACTCGGCATTTGACTCAGTAGAAGAAGGATCAGCCTGTGTCAGGATCGCCAGGATGTCGGACCGATGCAGGGTCTCGGCTGTGATCAGGTGTTGCACGAGGGTTTCCAGGCTTGCCTGGTGGCGAGTGAGCTCTTCCCGTGCTTGGACCTCAGCAGCTTTCAGCCACACCTGAATGCCGTCCAGGAGCCTGGGCGCAAGCGCCTGTTGCAGGCTGGGTGCCAGGGCGTCGAGGGACACCATGGGGAAGTCGGGATCGAGCCCCCAAGTCCCCACTGCAAGCTGGGCCAGGGAGGTGGCTTCCTTGATGTCGTTTTCGGCGCCACAGGAAGGGCCGCAACCGGGGTAGCTCAAGGCCTCCGCGACCCGGCCACCCATGAGCACGGCCAGACGCCTCTTGATGAAATCAGCATCCGGGAGGTCCAGCGACTCTGACTGGTGCAAGTAGGCCGCACCTAGGCCGCCAGAAACTGTGGGGATCACGGTCAGGTGCTCCACGCTGCCAGGGCCCAGGAGGTGATAGGCCAACAAGGCATGACCAGCTTCGTGGTAGGCCACACGACGCTTGGCGACGGGGTTCAGTTGCCGACTGGAGTCTACCTCTCCCCGCCGGAGGTCAAACAGGGCAGCGGTGAGTTGCGGTGAGGAAAGACCTTCTGAAGTGCCTGCGGCTGCCTGCTTGAGGCGGTCGACCAACTGGACAAGGTCGGCCGGGCTCAGGCCGGTCGTCATGGCGGCCGCCTCTTCGATGACTGTGTCATCGGCCAACCCCTTGAGCAGGCCATGCAGGATAGCCTGGCGGTCCTTGGGGGTGGGCAGGCCCACGTGTATGTGCTCGCCCATGCGCATGCTGCGGACGATGGCCGGATCAATGCGCTCGTACTGGTTGGTCGTGGCGAGAAGCAGCACACGCCCGGGCCCTTTCCGCAGGAGGTCGATGCTGCGCAGCATGGTGCCCACGATGGACGACTGGTAGGCAGCGGACCACTCGTTACTCTGCCCCCGCGCCCAGGCAATGGCGTCGAATTCATCGACCACCAATACGGCTGCGTCGTATTGCTGCAAGGACGCAAAGGTTTCCCGGATGATGCGTTCAGAGTCCCCGTACCACTGGGTGAGAAACTCGGAACCGCCCATCAGGATGCACGGAACACCGGCCTCTCCGGCCGTGGCCTCGCAGGCATGCGTCTTACCCGTCCCCGGCGGGCCGGACAGGACACAGGCACGAAGGCCAGGTTCGCTGTGGGGGTCCTTCAGCCAGTCCAGGAAGCCCTGCAGCCTGGCCTTGGTGGATTCCTGACCCAGGACATCCTGAAACCGGACGGACGGGATTGCACCCCACGGAATGTCCCGTTTGAGGTCCTGGGCCCGGAGCACGCGCTCCTCCCCATCAAAACAGAGGGTCGCCTTCACGTACGGATCGCCAAGGTGGAAGTCCATTTCGAGGTGCGTGCACCACCGGAGGTGGGATGCCTGGCAGCGGTCGAAGTAGCGAGAGAACAGGGCTGTCTCCAGGGCATGCTCAAGAAGCCTCCTGGCGGAGGCCTGACGCCTGATGACGCCTTTCATGGGATGCACGTTGACCGGGATGACCTGGTCCTGAAGCTGGGCATCCGCCAACTGAGAGCGCTTGGTATCGACGAGGGTTCGCACCACCAGGTGATCCAGGCCCTGAAGGAAGGGAATGGGGCCGTTCCAGTCGTGGTTGAGCGCGTCAATCAGGACCAGCTCACCAGGTAGAAGCCGGTGTAGGCGTTCAATGGTTTCCACAACCTGTAAGGTGACCTGCTTAGATGGAAGCAGGCGTCGTACCAAGGATTCTATCGCAGGGTTGCTGCTGACCAGATGGATCGAGCAGGTCACTTCGCTGAAGGCATTCTGCAGGCGTGTCGACAGATTCTCATCGGCCTTCACAAGGAATTCCGGAGGTTCCAGGCTTTGTTGGATCGTGGCGCCAAACATGTCCTGGGCCGACATCAACAGGTCCAGGAAGAACCGGTCCAGGAGCCGTTCGGCCGTGCGGAGGTCCTTTCCGACAAGGTGGGACAGAGCGAGGGCTGGCAGCACTGCATCGTCTACATGGAAGGTGAAGCCGGAGTGGCAGAAGGATTTAGCTTTCATCAGGGCACCTTCTTCGTCGCAACGCCGCCCTGTTGGACCATCTGCAGCATGTGGTGGCCCTGGTGCCGGCGGAACAGCACCATGGCCCCCTTGTTCAGCCTGCTGAGCAGTTCCTTGGGCACGGGCGTCTTATGCCAGTCGGATTTCTCTTCGATCTTCTCAGCCAGCCCCAGCAGGTCCATGAGGTCCACTTCGAGCGTTCCCTCCTCGGGAGAAGCCGGACGGTTCCACAGTTCCGAACCCAAATTCGTGGTGAAGATGAACACCGCATCCCGGAAGTCCACCTTGCCCGTCGGCGAGGGCAGGAAGCCTTGGTCAAGGACCGGGAGGACAGCCTCCAGTACCTTCCTGTGTGCCTTTTCGAATTCGTTGCAGATGATCAGGGCGTTAGGGTTCTTGGCGACGAATTGAGTGATAGAGCCCTGTCGGGAGCCGTCACCGAACAGGTCCACACCACTGTTCCACTGCACATGCTGGGTCAGTTCCACCTCAAGGACTGCGAGTCGGCGTGACTTGTGTTTGGCGAGGGAGGAGAGGCCAAGTGCTTCCGCAAACAGCCGGGCTGCAAGGGACTTGCCTGAACCCGGCGGCCCCAGGAACAGCGCCGTGGCCGGCGAGGAACCGATCCCACGCCGAAGTTCACGCTGGAATGCCAGGCATTTGAGTGCAGCAATGGCTTCGGATTGGCCAACCAGGTTCTGCCGAAGCTCCGCTTCGACGGCCACGGCACATTCATGGGCGGCCTTCAGGGCCAGCCTCGGATCGGGCTTCGTGATGGGGCCGCATTCCGATCCGTAGAGGCGAAGGAAGACTTCCTCCTTCGTATCCAAGAAAGCCTGGAAGCAATCCTGGAGGGGACGGCGCCGATTGAGCATAACCACCACCTCACTCGGGAGGTGGTAGTCAAAAGGCAGGGCCTGTGCGGGGCGACCGTCGAGTTGGAGGTCTTCCACCGCGCAGACAGTGAGCATCGAGTCGTACCAGTCGGGAGGATCCACAGGAGGCTGCCGGCCGAGGGGATCCAGCAGCTCTGCCCATTCGAGTGCGACACCCAGGTCGTCAGAGGCGATATAGGTGCCATCCAGAGCTAAGGCCAAGGAAGTGGCTGTCAGCACCCAGCGATCGGTGAGGGGGTCTCCATTGGACTGTGGGGCGTTTGGCGGCGCAGAGCCCTGGCGCCGATGGCTGGCCTGAGCCAGGAGTTCGTCGGACATGATGTGTCCTGATCCCGCCAGTGAAACAAAGGTTCATGCCGGCCTGGGCTCACAGGTCAGTTCCGCAGTCCGTGCGATGTGGACCAGGGAGAACGCTCGACTTCGCTGGGGGGAAGGGGGGTGCCGGATCCACCCGATTGCTTGAAACACCGACGGTTTACTCCCGGAAAGCCATCCACTGGGCGCGATTTGCAAGTCCCCGTTGGAAAACCAGGCATCTCACGGAGAGACCCCAGTTGTTGTTGTCGGTGAGAGAAACGTAATACCAGTAGGCCTGAATGGCAATCCAGAAAAATGTGTTCCGAGAACAGCGATTCCAAGCACGCTCTTGTGGCCGAAAACCAACCATCCAGCTCACGCGCTCGGCGGATTTCATTGGGTTGATTGGACCAACCCAACTGGAACATTCAGTGCTCCGGGCAGGAGGACCCCGAGTGACCAGACCCTTGAGGGCCGCAGGATGCTGTTGTTTGGTCATTGCCCTAGGCCTCCTGGGAGGGCTCCTCATCAGGCATGGTCTCTCCCTCAAGCACCAGGTCCCAGAGATCCTCGGGATTGGCCACGTCGTCGAGAGCGACGCAGGTGGGGATATGTGAGGTTGTCTTGTTCATATACTCCTCCGGGGGCGCCAGCGGAGCGCCGGCAAAAACGAAGCGGTGCTGCGCTGGAGCCCCTGGAGGAG
>TBL_comb47_HYPODRAFT_10002248_pt1 | contig 23987 bp, 19 predicted proteins | sample TroBogypolimnion_40_FD_10682 | JGI IMG/M metagenome (IMG submission 10682)
GGAGCGGAGGGGAAATAGCCTTGATTAGTTAAGGGGTATCGACATTGGCGTTATTCCGCTTCTGCATCTATGCTGGGCCTGGGAAGGGAGCCTCATGAGAATCCTGATCGCGGAGGACGATTCCGTTTCCCGGAGTATGCTTTGCTCGGTGCTGGAGAGGTTGGGCTACGAAGTGCTGGAGGTGGAGAACGGCCTCCAGGCCTGTGAGGTCCTCCAGGGTCCGGACGCCCCCCCGATCGCCATCCTCGACTGGATGATGCCGGTCATGTCCGGAGTCGAGGTATGCCAGCGGGTCCACAACCCGGAAAACACTCAGCCTCTTTACGTGATCATCCTCACCGCCCGGCGAACAGAGACCGACGTGATCGATGCCCTTGACGCCGGGGCCGACGGGTTTCTAACCAAGCCCGTGGATCCCATCGAGCTCCGGGCCCGGATCGGAGTGGGCAGGCGGATCATCACCCTCCAGCAGTCCCTGGCCAGCCACGCCGGCCAACTCCAGAAGGCCTTGAACCAGGTCATGACCGCCCAGGCCGACCTTGAGCAGCGGATCGGCCAGCGGACCTTGGAGTTGAGCCAGGCCAACCTGGAACTGCAGGAGGAGATGGCCAGCCGAGTGAAGGCAGAGGAGGAGCGCAACAAGGCCCAGGCCCACCTCCAGCAGGCCCAGAAGCTCGAGTCGGTCGGCCGGCTCGCTGCGGGCATCGCCCATGAGATCAACACGCCCATCCAGTTCCTGGACGTCAACCTGAAGTTCCTGCAGAAGACATACAGCAAGCTGATCCAGGCCCTTGACTCGGCCAGGTCTTCGGTCCCGGCAGCGCAGCCGGCCGGCGAACTTGTCAGCCTGGCCTGGATCGAGAAGGAAATCCCCAAGGTGTTGAGCGATTCCATGGAGGGCATCGACCATGTTGCGCGAATCGTGCGCGCCTTGAAGGATTTCAGTCATCCCGGAAGCCCCGAGCCGGTGCCCGTGGACCTCAATCACTGCCTGGAAACCGCTGTCACGGTATCCCGGAACGAGTGGAAGCACGTCGCCCAGGTGACCCTGGACCTCGCGCCCGACCTGCCTAGGATCCAGGGCTTCGCTGCGGAAATGAACCAAGTGTTCCTGGAACTGATCATCAACGCCGCCCAGGCCATCAAAGCCAAGGCCGGCCTGGAAGAGCCGTGCGGAAAAATCCACATCACCACCGCCAGGCTTGCCGGGGGTGCGGAGATCCGTATCCGGGATACCGGCACCGGGATTGCCATCGAAGACGCACCGAAGGTATTTGATCCCTTCTTCACCACCAAGGAGGTGGGGGTCGGCAGCGGGCAGGGCCTGATGGTGAGCTACCAGACTGTGACCGGACGCCATGGCGGCCGTATCTTCTTCGAGACCCAGCCCGGCGAGGGGACCACTTTCATCATCCAGTTTCCACTACAAGCGGCCTGCACCTGAAGCGGGACGGCTCAGGAGCCTGGCTGCTCCGGTGACCATTTCTGAATATCCCCCATGCTGATGGTCCAGCATTATTTCCCCCCGAAAATGCGTCAAATCTAGCTAATCAAGGCGATTGTCCAGGGACAGGCGGCAGCTGACACTTAGTGTTAGAAAAGGCGTTGGAGGTATTAAATGGTTCCTTTCTTCTCATTAATCAAGGCTATTGCATTGAAAGACTGCCATCGGCTTCTGTCGTCTCTACACCCCAGGATTGTAGTCCAATGACCGCCCGGTCCACACTCTGCACGGCCCTGTTCGCACTGGCGGCCACCGTTTCGTCCCAGGCCCAGGAGCGCAGACAGCTGGTGAACCACTCCGGCCAACCGTGGACGATAGCCATGGTCGAGGGTGTCAAAGCCAGAATGGGCACACTGACCATCATCGACAAGGCTACCGGCAAAACCTTGAGCGTACTTTCCAAGGTGGGCGACAGCACAGTGATTCCAGCCCAGTCCTGCATGCTGGTGGTGTTCAACCGCGTCGCAGGCTACATGTACTGCAACTTCCTCCTCAAGGACATCAAAGGTTATTTCGCCGAATACGTGGCCACAGTCGAGTATCTTTCGGACTCCCGGCTTTCCATCGATATGGTGGATACCCATGTCGGCCCGCCCATGGATCTCAACGACGATTCGGACATCAAGCAGTTCGTCAGTCAAGGCATCGAATTCAGGAGCCAGAGCATCATCATCCATTGGAACACGCTCATCCCGCTTCCCAAAGTCCCGCCCAACAACCTCATGGATTTAGTCAAAGCTATGGGCTGAGGAAGAACCAAATCATTTGAGAGGCTTACGATGAACAGATCTTTTGGGCAGACGGTCATGAGTAGAGAGCGCAGTCCTGAGGCCGAATCCCGCAAGGAGCGGCGGATGACCGTGATCCATAGCTTGGCGAAGGGAATGAACTGGAAGGGCGATATCATTACCGGCGAGCAGGCAGGCTTTGTGCATTGAGGGCACGGTCGACGGCAACATCATGAGCAATGGCGAAGTGTCCATCGCCCCCTCCGGACTGGTGAGGGGCACCATCCAGGCCGTGAGGCTCATCGTCAATGGCAGGGTGGAGGGCACCTTGCGGATCTCGGAAAGCCTTGAAATCCGGAACCAGGGGTTTGTGATCGGGGAGGCGGGCTGGGGTACCCTCATCGTGGACGAAGGCGCCACCCTCCAGGGGAAAAGCCACAAATTCAATCCAACTGAGTCCCTGGAAACATCCGCCCCGGAAGGTGCGTCGGCCAAGGCGCCCAGAGACCTGGATGCAGGGGCCACACGCCAAGGCAATGGTCACCACCTCGGGGCGACTCGATCCCTGGAACCGGCGACCCCGGAAGGTGCGTCGGCCAAGGCGCCCAGAGACCTGGATGCAGGGGCCACACGCCAAGGCAATGGTCACCACCTCGGGGCGACTCGATCCCTGGAACCGGCAGCCCTTGACTTCGGACTCGCCAAAGTGCCCGACAATACAGGTGACAGGCGCCCCGCCCGTCAGGCGGATCCCATTCTCGATCGCCCAGAGTTCCGCACTCACCCTGCCATCATGCCCCCTTGGATGCAGGGCGCCAAGGAAACAGCAGGCCTTGTCAGGTCCAGCCGAAACTAATGGACAGCCCCATCCGGTTTGGGGAAAAGGACACCATGCCTGGCTTGGCGCAACAGCCGGAACAGTTCATGCCCCTATCCAATGACGAGGCCCTTGCCATGCTGGCAGGGCCCTTCATGCAGGGCATCCTTTCCAACTATCTTGCGCCAAGCGTGTCGGTTGCGGAATTCTTGGCGGAAGTCGACAAGCGCGACTCTGGGGTCTTCCCCTTGATCTCACCTGGTCAAGCGCATGGCAAGGCCCCCCTGGGCATGGCCAACCTCAGCTACCTCCCCAAGTTCCAAGGCAAGTCCATCGCGGGCATCCATCTCTCGCGGGCTTGCTGGTGCGCCGGCCAGGGCATTGCCCTGTTCGGGCCGGAGGGCCTCATCGAGTGGGCCAATCCCGCCTTCAGCGCCCTCACTGGTCGCGCCAGCGAAGAACTCCATGAACGTGGATGGGACCTCTTCAGTCCGATCCGGCCCGATTGGGCCATGCCTGGGCTGGTTTTGGAAACCGTGGGCGCCAAGGACGGCGCGCCCCTTGAGGCCTGGGTCACGAAAAAGGATGGCGGGCATGTGCCCGTCGCAATTTCCGCCACCACGATCAAGGACGGCCAGCGCCAGATCAGCCATACAGTGGCGTTCATCGCGGACATCACAGAACAGAGAAGGAAGGAGGCCGCCTTACCGGAAAATGAACAAACCCACCGCCACCCAGCCTTTTACGATGCACTGACGGGGCTTCCCAACCGTTGGCTGCTGGCTGATCGCGTGGACCATGCCCTGGTGCAGGCGCGCAGAGGCGATGGCCTGACAGCGGTAGCGTGCCTCAATCTCGATCATTTCAAGCAGGTCAATGATAACTTTGGCCATGAAGCGGGTGATGGCCTGCTGAAAGCAGCGGCGAGGCGCCTGCGCCAGTGCGTTCGCAGGGGTGACACCGTGGCCCGCCGCGGCGGGGACGAATTCACCGTGGTGCTCTCCGGGATTTCGGATATCGGAAAAGTTCGTATCGTCCTGAACAAGATCCTCCAGACCATGACGCGCCCCTATCAGGTGAAGACGGCGCCACCCACCACCATGGAGATCACGGCGAGCATCGGCATCGCCATCTTCCCGATTCATGGCTGGGATGCCGAGACCTTGTTCAAGAGGGCCGACTTGGCGATGTACGCGGTCAAGAATCGCAAGGGGGATGGATTCCAAATCTATGGAGACATTCATGGCCATCCAAGAAAGGAAGGAAAGGAGGGAAATCGAGAAGCGCATCAAGAGACCGTGCATGAACCGGCTGATGAGACAGCACTGAAGCCTTGAGCTCATTTCCCTTCAGGATCCTCGCCTATTGGGTATGGAGGCTTCCCAGGGCGACGGTAATGGGGACGGGAGGGCCCGAGGAGCCGAGGTGCCCTGCCTGAAACGCATCCAGGGCCGCAACCCCGGGTTCCGCGCCGGAGGCGAGGGCCAGGGCGACGGCTAGGACCGGCTTCGCGCCATAGACTGAAAGTGTTGCTGAGGTCTGGGCCGCCACCATGCGCAGGGCCGGGCCTTGGACACTGGCGACATCCACCAGCGGGGCCGGATAAGCCGTCTGCACAGCGTACGAGGCGCCAGCGACGAAGGCCCAGGCGGCCTTGGCCGGATCTGTGACGAGGACCAATGTGACACCCCGGCCCGAGGCGCCGGCGGGAGCCACCAGATCCAGCACCAGGTTTTCCGGGGTGGAGGCCGGGTCCCGAAGCAGTCGCCAGAGGCTGGCGTCTGTCGGATCGGTGTATACGAGCCGGGTGGCTGGAGCGCGGAAGGTGCCAGCCTGGCTGCCTCCGCCGCAAGCGGTCGCCAGCGTTAGTGCCATTCCGGCGGAGAGAATCATCATTATCCGCACATTACCACCCCAACAGCCGCAAGAGGATCGCCAGATCGATTGAGTCCACCGTGCCGTCGCCGTTGAAATCCGCGGCCACATCCACGGTCCCGCACTTCCCGGCGAGGCAAAGGATGTCGAGCCCAGTGACCGCCGCGCCGGAGCCGGAGCCCATCAGAACGCCGTCATGCACGTCCACGGTGATGGTGGCCGACTTTGCCGGATCGGCAGCGGCGGCGGCCGTGACCTGGTACACCCCCGCGGTTGCGGCCGTGAACGCGGCGCTGCTGGAGGCTGCGGTTGGCGTGAGGCTGCACCCGGCAGAGCCAGTCCAGAGGATCGAACCATCAGCCGCTCCGCTCACGTTGGCGCTCAGCATGGCCACAGCCCCGACAAGAACGCCCACTGAAGTGGAACGCACACTGATGTCGACCCCGGTGACGGTAACGGTGCGGGTGGCGCGGGCGGCGATCAGGCTGCTGTCGGTGGCGGTCAAAGTCACCAGGAAGTCGATGCTGGCATTGCCCGGGTTGGTGAAGACATGGCTGGGGAAGGCGCCGGTGGCAGTGGCTCCGTCCCCGAAGTCCCAGGCGAAGGTGATTACCGCGGCGGCGCTGTCCGTGGCAGTTCCGAGGAAGGCCACGGAGGCGCCGCTGGCCACAGTGACCGATGTCGGCGGCGTGCTGATGGCGACGGAGACGACGTTCGGGGTCACGCTGACCGTGCAGGCGGCGGTGGCCTGGAGGCCGGCGCTGTCCGTAACCGTGAAGGTAACGGGCTCTGTGATCAGGGTAGCGCCTGGATTGTAGAAGGCATGGCTGGCGGCAGCCCCCGTGCCAGAGGCACCGTCCCCGAAGGACCAGGCATAAGAAGTGATGGTGGCGGTCAGGCATTGGTCGGTGGCAGTCCCGAGGAAGGCCAAGGCGGTGCCGCTGGCCACAGTCACGGCCGAAGCCGGGGTCACGATGGCGGCCACCAAGGAGCTCGACGCCACAGTGACAAGACGGGTGGCCGTGGCCTTGACCCCCGAACTGTCCTTGACCGTGAGAGTTACTACCTCCGACATCGGCGTGGTGCCCATATTGGTGAAGCTGTGGCTTGTGGAGATCCCGGTGCCGGGAGTACCGTCCCCGAAGTCCCAGGCGTAGGTGAACGTCGCCGCGGCGGAACTGTCCGCGGCAGTCCCGAGGAAGGCAACGGCAGTGCCGCTGGCCACGGCCACCGCCGCCGGCGGCTGGCTGATGGCGGCAGCAAGGGTGTTCCGGGCGACGGTGATGGCCATCGTCGTGGAGGCCGAGAGCCCGTTGCTGTCCGTCACAGTGAGGGTCACCGGGCAGATCCGGCTGGTGGTGCCGGGATTGCTGAAGACGTGGCCGGAAGATGAGCCGATGGCGTTGGCTCCATCCCCGAACGCCCAGGCGAACTGGAAGGCGCTGCCTTCCACCCCGCCCGTAGCCGAGCCGGCGAAGGCCAGGGCGCCGCCGCCCACCACCGTCGTGCCAGCCGCCGGAGTGGTGATGGCCGCCGTGAGGGTGGGCGGGGCGAAGGACGCGGCGCCGGCCGGGGCGCCCACTCCCGTCGCGTAATCCCAGCCGACCAGGGCCGGGAAGCCATTGTCGCCGGAGGTGATGTCCCGCAATGGAGACGGGCCTTCCAGGGCATTGCCGTAGATCCGGCTCAGCAACTGGGTCGTGTTGGCGCACGCCGCTCCGGCGAGGTTCACCATGCCGGCCACGCAGGGACAGGAGACGCTGGTGCCCCCGAAAACCATCCAGCCCGCATAGCCTTGATATGCCGTGCTGTCGAAGACGGCGACCCCGGTGCCGGGATCGGCATCCGACGAGATGTCGGGCACGCCGCGTTTCGCCCCGGTCATGCCGACCCCGCCCTGCCAGACCGGCTTGGCCAGGTAGAAGCTGTCGCCGCCTCCCCCCTCGGTCCAGGCGCTTTCCCCGATCCAATCCCCCAGCCGGTCCGTGGCGACGCTGGTGCCCCCCACGGCGACGACATAAGGCGAACAGGACGGATAGGTGACCACCCCGCCGGCGTCCCCGGAGGAGGCGAAAAACAGCGGGCCATCCCGGTTGAAATGGTTGTCATAGAGGTGCTCGTTGGGGAACTCCGAACTGGCCCAGCTCATAGAGACGCACGCCACCCCCGGCAGGGCGGCGGCCACGTCCACCGCCGCGAAAAGGTCCGCGAAACTGGAGGACGCGGCCTCGACCAGCACGATCTTGGCTGCGGGAGCCATGGCGTGGGCCCACTCGATGTCCAGGGCCGCCTCCTGGCTCCATCCGCCGTCGCCCGCCGGCCGGGCGCCTCCGGCGTAGACGACCTGGAACACCGTGTTGGTCGAAGCCGTGGCACTGGCCGAGGGTTCCTGGACCAGGTTGAAGTAGTTGGAAAAAGTGTTGAAGTCAGCGAGGGCGGTGGGGTAGTCGTAGGCGTCCACGATGGCGATCACGCCATGGCCTCCCTTGCCCGTTGCGGGCATGCCGTAGAACGCGAGGATCTGGGCAGGCGTCATCCCTCCTCCAGGGCCGTTGCCATAGGCCGTGCTCAGAAGGATCCGGTGATTGGTGTGCAACCGCGTGCCGGCGTCGCCGGGACGTTCAAGGCTGGAGGCTGGGATCAGGATGCCGCCAACCCTGGCGTCGACGGCCTGGGCCTGCAGCCTCGCCACGGCCAGTACGGATCCGAGGATGGCGGACAGGACCCGGAACCTGGTCATTCGCATGGGGAATCCTCTGGGGTGGCTTTCGCTGGGCGGAAGGCGATCATCCATGGCAACCGGTCGCCCGGAGCGGTAGCCCGCGGATCCTCGGGGACAGACCTCCCGGCACCAGAAAGGCCGCTCTCGCGGCCCCTCCGGCATCAACTCAGCCGCAAGGCCAAGGTCAGAACTGGGCTTTAAGGACCGCATCGGGAACGGTGATGATCAACCGGCGAGCGCCGACCAAAGAGGTCGGATCCACCGCCAGGCCCCAGTAGTAGGGCCCGGTGGCGTACACCGTGGTCGGCATCTGGGCGTTCAGCCCGCCCAGGAAGTTCATGGTCGAGAATCCGGCGATCGATGTCGTGAAGGCCGGCATCAGGGGTGAAGCCAGGCCTGCCGTCGCGGCGACATCTCCGGCCAGGTTTCCCATCCTGCCGCTTCCGTTCACGACGGTGGTCACTGGGTTCAGGCCCCCGACGTTGATCTGGCGGATGGCATTGTTGCCGGCATCGTATACATAGAGGCTGTTGCCGTCCTGGTCCCAGGCCAACCGGGTGGGATGGTTGAAGAATGCGGAGCCGGATATCGAATCGGCAAAACCGGGGTTGGTCGCATCACCCCCGGCCAGGACGGTGGCCGACCAGCCGGTTTCGCCAAGAGACACGGACTGGACATTGTTATCGTACACATCCGCCACATAGAGCTGGGTCGTGGAGGCGGCTGCGATGCCCACAAAGGTGGCGCCCATCCCTGCTCCCCCGGCGGGCCTGATGGTGGGAGTGGTGCTGCGGTAGTCAGCCAGCACCGGGATCGGAGTCATCCCGCTGGTCAGCGGGGCGGCCAGTTCGAAGATTCCGCCCAGGGGCGTCGTGAAGAAGATGTTCCCAGCCGGGTCCACGGTCAGCCCAAGCGGGTTCATGATCCAGGACTTCTCCCCGGCAAAAATATCCTGCCCGGAGAAGAGCAGCGTCTTCGTGCCGTCCGGGGTGACCCGGAAGATGCTGCCGAACTGCACGTCGTAGCCGGAGTCCGCCACATAGACGTTCTGTTGCGCGTCCACGGCCACATCGAGGACATTCTGGAACCCGTCGGCAAGGATGGTCGCGACCCCGGCAGGCGTGATCTTCCGGACTGAGCGGTTGCCGTTGTCCGCCACGTAGACATTGCCCGCCTGATCCACGGCGGCGCCCTGAGGCGCGGACAACTGCACGGAGGCACCCTCGCCGGTGCCATCGGAGCTGCCGCTGATGCCGGCCCTGCCGGCCAGGATGGACACTTGGCCGCCCGAAGTGATGCCGTCCGGTGTGACATCGCCTGCCCGGATGAGACGAACGGTGTTGGTCCCGAAATCAAAGCCGATGGCGGACTGGTTGAATAGGCTTTGCAGCGTGGAGAACTTGGCGGCGACTTCAACATCGAAGTCATGCCGGGTCGTACCTTCGACCACGAAGAGATCGCCATAGGCGTCGGCCGCGATCCCGCTGGGGAAGTTGAAGGTCGCGGTGGCCGACGGGCCGTTGTCGCTTCCGGCGGTCCCCGATGGATTGGCCCAGGCAACCGTGCGCATGCCCGTTGAACTGGTCGTGAAAGGGGCTCCCGTATTCGGACCTGAGCCGATGCCGTTGCTTGGACCGGGAACGATCTGCCAGATATTGTTGCTGAACATATCGGAAACGTAGACGTAGCCATATCCGTCCACAGCCACCCCGGAGGCGCAGGCGAAGCGATGATCCTGCGACAGCAGGGACGAGGTCGTGCTGACCACGAAATTGGCGTTGATGTTGCCGGAGAACCCCCGGGCCTGGTTGACCGGGGAAATCATGTAGACTCCGCCGCCACCCAGCGGGAAATCGCGGTTTTCGGCCACAAACAGATTGCCCCAGACATCGACGGTCAGCCCCAGGGAATTGCTTGGATTGGTGGTGGGATTCTCTTCGACCCCAGTCTGGTAGCCCAGATTCTTCACGAGGTAAACGAAGGTCGTCGGGGCGTTGGCAGGGCCTTGCTGGGTGATCATCTTGACCTGGTCGTTGCCGGTATCCAGGACATAGACGTTCCCGTTCTGATCCACGGCCAGGTCGCCGGGCCACACGAACGTCGCGCCGGCGTTCGACCTGCCCGCTTGCGTCAGATCCACGCCGGGGACCAGGGCGGGGGTGCCGCTGCCCCAACCGCTGTAACGATTGGAGTACTCATAATAGTAATTCTTCTTGGTGCGGATCGCCACGTCCACCTGTTCGGCCAGGTGGAGGGGCACCCAAGTGCGTCAGACGCCGATCCGCTTGAGCAGGTCGTGCAGCATTTCCTCATCGATAGGCTTGCCGAGGTAGTGGTGCATGGGGTTAGAAGCGGAATCCTGCCGGTGGATGGGCGAGAAGACTGCGCTCACGAACACTATGGGGATGGAGGCGGTGGCCGGGTGCTTCGCCAACAGGTTCGATACATCTATTCCATCGAGCCCCGGCATCATCACGTCCAGAAGGATCGCATCCGGCTTAAAGATTAGGTAGCTTTGCCATGAGCTCGGCCCCGTTGGAGGCGGAAAGGACAAGGTAGCCCCAGCTCATAAGGCGCCTGATGAGGAATTTCACGATGCTGGGTTCGTCGTCCACGACGATGATCCTCTTTGGCAAGCGCTGCTCCTATCGGTGAGGATAGCGCAACCGCACGGTCCGGAAGAGAGTCGGAAGCGGAATCTTTGGGTTCCGCAGTCGGTTGCAGGGGCAGGTGCGCTGAGTGACAACCTGCCCAGGTGGCATCGCAGAGATCAGATTGGCGGAAGGGGCAAACGCACCATACGAGGTGGTTGGAATACGTGCTATAAAAACAGTAAATCGTCAGGCCCTTCTCTTCCAGTCAGAACAGGAAGCACCCAATGGAAATAAGTTCATCAGACATTCTTCACGGCAATATCCTGATTGTGGATGACGAAAAAGCCAATGTCCTCCTGCTGGAGGAAATGCTGCGCCGTGCAGGCTACGATGCCATTTCTTCCACGATGAATCCGGCAAAGGTCTGTGAACTTCATATCTTGAACCACTACGACTTGATCTTGCTCGATCTGAATATGCCCGGAATGGACGGATTCCAGGTGATGGAAAACCTGAAGACGATCGAGACGGGAGGCTATCTCCCTGTCTTGGTTATTACCGCCCAGCCGGATCACAAGCTAAGGGCGTTGAAAGCTGGGGCGAAGGACTTCATCAGCAAACCCTTTGATCTCGCCGAAGTGATGATCCGAGTCCACAACATGCTCGAAGTTCGTCTGTTGCATATGGAAACGCTGAGGCTCTACGATCAGGTCGTGGCGGGGCAGAAGGCATCAGAGAAGCTGATCCTCATGATTCAGCAACGTCTAAATGCGGAACCCTTGCCTGGGCCTGCGAAAGCCGTGGCAGACAGGTCCGGTGTATTCACTGCCGAGAACAATGCTGAGGTTCTCAAGGGCGTCCTCCGTGATATTTTTACCCGAATGGACGGTCTTGATGGCGAATCAGCACATGAGAGAAGCAAGGCTCTCGGTGATGCGTACTTGGCTACCGTTGGGCTATCCGATACCGTTGCGGAGTTAATAATCCATGCGGCAATCCCAGCATTGGACATGATGGAGGCATTGGGTAGATTCAATGCACACGGTAGCTCCAGGTTAAAGCTGCGCGTAAGTTTCGAAATTGCCGGAACAGCAGAAAAACGCGTTAGCCAACGCAAAATTCCAAAAATGTTCCATGGTTAATTGAAAGTTCAGGTCAGCCTGCCATAAGACCAATCAGATGGATCTGCTGCGGGGAGGAGACGAAGAGACCCCGGTGATGTGGATGCACCAGCCCCTGCTGGTGAACCGCCCCCTGCCTCATCAGCATGCCGCCGCTCGTATAATTACTTCTGGAATGCTAGGAACACTTCCCGGCCAGCGGAAAGGCTTTATGGCTTGTAAATTCCGCAGCCCAGCACCAAGTCATCATAAAGTTCGACGTACGAGGTCTTGCTCTCTATCTTGTTGGTCACGGGGTCGAGGCGTTTGTAGTCTACCCATCCATTCCCTTTAGTCTTGGCGAGGAGAATAAACTCGCGGATGTATTGCTTTCCGTCCTGGTCCTTGACCGACATCCGGTTGACCCCGACGAAACCCTGGGGGCTGAAACCCATCCCAAGGCAAATACCAGCTTGGTCGTATATGAAAAGGTAGAGATCGCTGCCCTTACCAACATGGAAGCGGCCATCGCTCTGATTCGTCTGTTCGATCAACTTGGCCATACCGTTCTGCTTGGCGTATTCCATGGCCTTGTGGACGATGTTCTCCGCCTGGGCTGGCGTGTGGGTCTGAGCAATGGCCAATGCACAGGAAAGAACTACGATAGGGATTAACTTCCAGTTTCGCATTTCGCCCTCCTTTGGGCTAAAAAGAGAACCGCCTGGACATTGGGATCATCGGGAAGATCACCGCCGTGGCCGCCCAATCGACTAATCCCTACCGACTAGGCTTCGGTGTCCCGGTTAGTGTGATCCCATGGAAGCCGAGGTGGGGGCGTGGAGAGCAGGCCCAGGAGGACGATGCTCCTACTGGGGCATCTCCCCAGAGACGCAACCCTGGTCGCGCCAGAGACAATCCTCGATTCCGCAGACAGGGGCGATCTCCGACTGGTAGCACGGGCTGTTTCCTTCAGCGACCTGGATGGCTCGGATGAGGTCCTGGGTGGTGCCTGAGGGTTGATCCAACGCGCTCTTGGCCATGGCGAGGGATTCGAGTTCTTGATTGTTCATAGGGCCTCCAGAGTCCCGATCCAGGGAATGTTGATCTCATCATGAAAAATAGTCATGATTACCAGCATCGGCCACTATTTATTTGTCATATTTTGATATATTACAAAGTTACTAAGGTATTTTTGATACCTAATGTCCGCATCCTCCATCGATAACCCCCGGCATCACCTCGGGACAGGAGGAGTTGGTGGTGCTGGTCGGTCAGCAGAAGGCCCCCATATTCAGAGGGCCTTCTCTTCGCCACTGTCCTTGCTTCCAACCGGAAGGATGATCGTTGGGCTATGCGCCCAGCAAGGCGTTCACGGCCAAGGACGTGAAGAGGTTATGGAGAGCCTTCGCCTGACTGTCGCTCAGGCCGGGGTTACTGAGGATTCGGCTGATATCGCGGATTACCGCCTCCTTCACGGGGGATATCTCTGATACGGGAGCATGTGCCGCAGCTTTGATGGGTATGGGCTGGGCAGCAACGGATGGTGTGGAGGCAGCCTTGGTGAACTTTCCCTTTCCGGGCTGCCGGATCTGCTTTAGTGCCGGGGCCACTGGAGAATCGGCGGGGGTGGAGGGTATACGTCCACGTCTGACATGGGCTTTGGGTTCTGTGGCAGGAGCCGCCGGGGCCTTCACATCACCATTGGGCACAGAAACTGGTGCGGATTCTTCGCTGACAGGTGCAGAGGGGGTGAGGAGTGCTACCTCTGCCTTGGGGGCCTTGGCCGCTTTCTGCGTCTTGGCGGCCTTGGCCGGTTTCTTTGCAGCCTTCACGGCTTTGGGGGCAGACAGCACTGTGTCGCGGTCTGAGGTGGGAATCGAGGGGTCCTCGCCCTTCCCGATGAGTTCAAAGAACTGTTTCCGCTCAGAAGGAGTGAACTTCCGGCGGCCGGTTTCAACGGGACTCATCGTATTGAACTTGGTCTTGAACGCCTTTTGGATGTCGCCCTGAGAAATCCCTGCTTCCTCGCGGTACACCTTCACCTTCTTGGCCCAGTCCGGAACGACCTGGATGTCTTTGGGGGTCTTGGTTGGCGCGGTGCTCTTCTTCGGCATGGGGTGATCTCCATATGCATGATTACAGGGCTGTAGTCTCTCATAAGGATCTCGAACCCGAGGACGGCGATCCAAGCCGCTCGGCCCCTTCGTCCGGTGCGGTTTGGGCCAAGAGGCAGGGGCAGCGACACGGAACCTCGGAGGTGGAGGCAGCTATGCTTTCCCCGACCGGTTCGGTTTCTGCCTCAGCCCAAGTCGCTTCCCGAGGGCATCCAGAGCCTTGCGCTTGGCGTCCAGACTGGTTTCATTGGATCATCATGGTGGTTACCCCCGCTTGGGGCTAGGCAATGAGGGTGTGGTAGGCGTCGTTGACCTTGCAGGCCAGCGTGTGGGCCTGCTGGGGGTCGAGGCCGTGCTGAGAGGCCACATCGGGGTGGCATCGGAGCATTTGCGCCTTGTAGGCCTTCTTGATGGCCTCCTTGGGGGCGTTGGGCTCGAGGCCGAGAGTCCGGTAGTGGTGATCAACCGGCGAGACGAAGAGGTTGCGGAGCATCCGCTGGTACTCCTCCCACCACTCCTGCTGCTCCCTCTCTCGTTGCTCCCGCTCCCGCTTCCACTCCTTTTGTTGCCGCATCCACTCCGCATACCGGGCCTGCTGCTCTGCACTCTCCCGCTGCTCCTGCTCCCTGGCCTCCTCCTCAGCCTGGAGCCTCTCCTCGCGGATCCGGACCACCTCTCGGTCGATCCAGAGGAGGTCAGCTTCCCGCTTGGCCTGCCGAAGGGTGGCGAGGAGGTAGAGGAGTTCCGCTACCCTCTTGGTCAGGCGACGACGTTCAGGAAGCTCCTGGTCAGCCTGGATGCGCTGCTTGAGCCTCTGCTGGACTGCCCATTGGCAGGTGCGGACCACCTCCTCGATGCTGGCCAGCAGGAGCCTGCCTTGCCAGTAGGGGTCGAGGTAGGCCTCCGACATATCTCTTTTTTCCTGCTCTGAGTTGGGCATGGGAAGCTCGATCCGGAGCACTCGACCGGATGAGGTGGGTGGTTGGGGGAGGTTGTGGGAACCATAGTGGCGCATCGGGTAGCCTCAACATCTAATACTCGGTTCCCGTAGGCGCGGAACCGGCATTCCCGGCCTGTCTTTCTCGTGGCGAGGAGCATTGTGCGTCTCCCAGGCCCAGGCCAGACTGTCGCGGAAGATCGGACGCTCCATGGTGCTACTGGTTCCTGCTGGTGCCGGTGGCGGGGTTGGCCTTGTGGCGAGTGCTGGGGGCCTGAACCCGGCCATAGTGATCTCAACCCGGCTCGATGGCCCTCAACCGGGTCTCTCCGGCACCAGTGGCCGCAAGCCTACACGGTTCAGTCCGGCTCCTTTTGCTTGAATGTTTCGTGGAAGCGCAGAAGCTCGTCGGGACCACCTTTCCAATGGCAGTAGCCGCAGCCAAACTGCCCACTGCTTGCACCGATCATGATGGAGTGCCCTCTCCGACTCGGGCAGTCGGCATACCAGTCGTTTCCGTTCCGCCCTGAGGGTCTGGGGTTCAGGTGCAGTTCCCGAGCCATGAAGATGATGGCGGTGGCATTTCGCTCCGCGTCCGCGATCGCTTCCAACCGGTTGCGGTCCCACTCTCGTGGAGGTCGGACATCACCGCTCCGATGGCTTCCACGGAAAGCAAGCCGCCCCGGTAAGGCTCGATCGCACTGGTGTACGGGTAGTGCGCCCGTTGGAGGGCATAGAGGAAGAAGGTGGCAACCTCCTCAAGGCTACCGTTGGCGATGCCAGTCACGGCGAGGCCACGGGTGCCTCCAAGTTCCCTCCAGCCAGCCTGGATCGTGAGCCGCCTGGAGGTGCAGGATGCGCTCCAGGACCAGATCGGACTCGATGTGGATGGCCCACATCCTGGCTCCATTCCCGGCTTCGCCAACTTGGCCCGAGTGACCATTCCCGAGATGGAGCATGCCTTAGAGCGTTTGACCTCTCCAGACCCTTACGGCAGGATCACGGACAACGAAGGGCGGCGCATTGAGAAGGTGCCCGGTGGTTGGCGAATCCTGAACTACCTCCTCTACCGAGATGGGTTGCAGGATAAACCGGGGAGTAAGGCGAAGGCCATGCGGGAGCACCGAGGTCGGATAGGTAACGCGTTACCCCGCGTTACCTCTCCTGCCTCTGCTTCTGCCTCTGCCTACCAGGGAGAAAAATCAAATAGACGGATAGAAGATTGGGCTGGTCCAGTCTCGGAGGATGAACCATGACTGCCGCTAATTCCCTGAAATCCCACTCCAGATGTCCCTGGGCCAAGGACCCTGCTCAAAACCATCAGCATACCAATTTAAATCCTGGAGGACCTGGCATAATAAATGGCAGACCATCCAAGCTGCGCTTGACCTCACCCCCGAAGTAGGACGCGGACAGCTTGTGGGCCTCGTCCACCACGATGAGATCCCAGTCAGTGTTGGCCAACTTCTCCTGGAGTTCCTCGTTCCGGGAGAGCTTGTCTAGCCGGACGATCAGAAGATGGTTGTCCTCGAAGGGGTTCCCCGACCGGGAGGCGTGGATGTCTTCGTTGGTGAGGATGCGGAATACGATGCGGAGACCGGGAAGATCAAGGCTGAGCGCATTGGTGACGCAGACGATACAGGATGGTCGCTGGCCGGGAGAAGTCGGAGTTCCTTTTCATCCGCCACGGCGTCATTCGGAAGAAGGGGGTCGAGGCCCAGACCATGACCTACAACGGCGTAGAGGTCGTGCTGTCCCTCTACGAGAAGGAGCTGCTGCTGTTCCTGGTGGAGCACCGGGGGGCCACCACGTCCTACGACGCGATCAACGAGGCCATGTGGTCGGAGGTGCCGACGGCGGTCACGCGGATCAAGAACACCCTGAACCAGCTCCGGGCCAAGTTCAAGGCGCACGGGCTGGCCACCATCACGATCAACAGGGGCGGGGACGTCTCCTTCGATCTGGGCCCCGACGAGACCCTGGAGGCCTCACCTCTACCCGAAGATCTTACCCGAGAGGGTGGGGTCGATGATCGCTGGAGGAAGGACGATTGCCAATCCCCGCTGGCGAATGCCCTGGAAGTATCCGAGGTTGAACCCCTGACCTTCCATGAGCTGCGGCACACATACGCGTCGGGGCTGGTCAACGGGGGCTGCCCGCTTAGCTTTGTCGCCGCCCAACTCGGGCATGCCGACACCCGCATGGTCGAAAAGCACTACGGGCACCTGTGCAAGACGGCCCAGCGGGAGGCCATCCTGAAATACAGCCCCGTCCTGGGCATCAGCACCGCGAAGCCGGTGGAGCCGCTGAAGAAGCTGGTGATCACGCAATACGAGGAAATGCGGGGAGGCTTAATGGTGAAAATCACCGAGACTCCGGTCTCCACGCTCTAGGTTAACCGAGCAGGACCGTCTACGGCACCTGGTTGCCTTTGGCCTCGGCATCGACGACGGTGCCGCCGAGAAGACCATCAAGGTCGTGTTCGGCAGCATCGGAAAGCTGCTGATGGAGGCCAGCGCTTTGCCCGATTTTCATCTCCGGATCCGCGAGCTGGGCCTCTTCGAGATCAAGCAGGTCAAAGCCCGCGACCGCGTCAACCCCAGGACCGGCGCCGTCGGCCCCGTCCCGGCCCGCACCATGCTGTCCTTCAGGTTCGCCAAGACCTTGCGTGACCTCGGTAGGGCCCCGAGCCAGGCACGCGTGGCGCCGGGCCAGGAGGCTCCATAAGGCCTTGAATCCCTGAACCGTTAGATCGCGCCTCCGACGCCTCGAACGAGCCCGCCAGGGGGCGGATGCGGGTAGGGATGTGAGTTGCCACCTACATCCTGTGGCCCACGCCTTCCTTGCTTGAAAGCGGTGTTGGCGGCTGGGGGGGCCGCAAGTCAGATCGCGACCGCCGACAGGGGGGCACCATGGTTTTAACGAAGGGGCACAGGTTCGGAGCACACCCCTCGCACGGCGTCGTCCGCACCGAGCAAGGATCTCCGGCTGCCACCCGGTTCGACCGGGAGCCGAAGCAGTAGAGGGCCTGCTGGACGAGCCTGGGAGAGTGGTTGGGCAGGTCGGCCCGATACCGTCGCAGGTCAATCTGGGCTGCCTGCTCCCGCACCCAGTTCTCCCTGGCCTGGTAGGTCTTGGCCCCACACGTGCGGAGGGCATCGACCGCCCGAGCCACGTTGGTGTCCACGACTACGAGGTCATGGCCATCCACCTCGGGGAACCACGGGGTGAGCCCAGGAGCCAGGGACGGCGTGGACAGGGCGCTCACGAACATGGTCGCGAGCTTTCGGCCCACCCGATGCACCTGCCCCAGGCGTTCCACGAGGAGTTTGGCTCGCTTGGCGGGAGAGGGTTCCCGGTCGCACACTTCGGCGAGCACTGCGCTGAGCCCCCCCGGCTTCCACAACCGTAACCATGCTGATGTGGGTAGCTTGCCCAGGTCCCCCATCCGGTTGAACACTAAGGTCGCCTCCTTCACCTGGCACCTGACGCCCGGACACCGGCCACAGTCCACAACTCCGGCAATCTTGGAGACGTCGCATCTCGCCTCGAAGCCTTCCACTGAACCGAAGGCCGGGCATGGATGACCGGCCAGGGAGTCTTGGATATAGGCCGGATCGGCGATCACCCGCACCGAAAAGGCTGAATACCCTTGCTGCTGCCGCATGATGACCACGTCCCTCAGCGCCTGAAACATCGCCAACGCCACGAACAGCTTGAACAGCGCAGCTTCATGACCGGCGGCAAGCTCGCCGGGGTTCACGGCGAAGCCTCCCACCCTTGATGGATCGCAGTAGAAGGGCGGCTGCCGGTCACCCTGGAGGAAACCGTATGGGGAACGGAAATACCAACCAAGGACGGCAAGCAAGGCTGGAACCAGACCTATAGCCCCGTCGCCCTGGGGCGGGGGAGGTCCGGGATTGTCCAAGATGTCCTGTGGGGGGCGTTCAGTCATGGTGCCTTCAGCCCTTAGGATAGTTGGTCGGGGGCCGTGGACACCCGGTTTTCCCCAGGGCCGACGCATCAACCTTGCCCATTGCACGGGTTTGAAGGCGACCTTCCCTGGCCGTCATGCCAGAATGGGAAATGCCCCCACATCTACCCCAGGAGCGTCCACTGGACATTTTTTGACCGCCAGCCGTGGGTAGCCTGGGTGGCCACCAAGGAATCACTCATGGCTCTGCTCGAACTACTCACCCCCGGCGCTCGTGTTCGAGGCATCCTCGTCAATGACGTGGCCGTTGTCGTCAGCTCCCGGTGGTTCGGGACCGGGGCGATAGAGGTGACCTACAAGGACTCCAGCGGGGTGGCCCACTCCAACATTTTCTACCGGGACCAGGAGCACACCCTGGACGTGGTGGACGGGGGGCGGGCCTGGAGCTTCGATGGAGACGGCCAAGCCCTTCGGTTGGCCTATGAGGCTTACCGCATCAGGTTGGCTCATCTGTTCGACCCCATGCTGGCTGTCCACACCAGCCTGGTCAGGCCTCTCCCCCACCAGATCACCGCCGTCTACAGCGACATGCTCAGCCGCCAACCCTTGCGGTTCCTGCTGGCCGACGACCCTGGGGCGGGCAAGACCATCATGACCGGGCTGCTTATCAAAGAACTCATTGCCCGTGGCGACTTGAAGCGGTGCATGATCGTCAGCCCCGGAGTCCTGGTGGAGCAGTGGCAGGATGAGTTGGCCGAGAAGTTCAAGCTGGACTTTCGCATCCTCACGAACGAAGACATCCACGCCTCCAGGTCGGGGAACCCCTTCGAGGACAACCATCTTCTGATCGTCCGGCTGGACAAACTCTCCCGGAACGAGGAACTTCAGGAGAAGTTGGCCACCACTGACTGGGATCTCATCGTGGTGGATGAGGCCCACAAGCTGTCCGCGTCTTACTTCGGGGGCGAGGTCAAGCGCACCCTCCGCTACAAGCTGGGCGAGAAGCTCTCCGCCGTGGCCCGCCAGTTCCTCTTGCTCACAGCCACCCCGCACAACGGCAAGGAGGCGGACTTCCAGCTCTTCCTGGGCCTGCTGGACGGCGACCGCTTCGAGGGCAAGTTCAGAGAGGGCGTCCACACGACCAACACCCAAGACCTCATGCGCCGCATGGTCAAGGAGGAGTTGGTGACCTTCGAGGGCACCCCGCTGTTCCCGGAGCGCCGGGCCTACCCCTTGACCTACACGCTTTCCGATGACGAGGACGTCCTCTACAAGCGAGTCACGGCCTACGTCCGGGAAGAATTCAACCGGGCGGACAACCTGGACGGGCAGCGCAAGGGCACCGTCGGGTTCGCCCTCACTTCCCTCCAACGTCGCCTGGCCTCCAGCCCCGAGGCCATCTACCAGTCCCTACGCAGGCGACGGGAACGGCTGGAACGGCGGCTCAACGAGGAAGTGCTGAACCCGGACACCCTCAGCCGTCCCTACCCGAAGACCCTGGGCGCTGAAGACCTGGAAGACTACGATGAGGCCCCCGAGAACGAGCAGGAGGAGATGGAAGCCTCCATCCTCGACGAGGCCACCGCCCGCCAGACCGCCGAGGAGCTGCGAGCCGAGATCCAGACCCTGGCGGAACTCGAAGCCATGGCCGACAAGGTCCGCCGGGGGAACCAAGACGCCAAGTGGCGGGAACTGTCCAGCCTGCTCCAGGGGCAGGCCGAGATGTTCGACGCCCATGGGCACCGTCGCAAGCTCGTCATCTTCAGCGAACACCGGGACACCCTGTCCTACCTGGCCGAGAAGATCCGCACTCTCCTGGGGCGACCCGAACAGGTGGTCACCATCGACGGCTCCATGGCCCGCGAGGCCCGGAAGCTCTCCCAAGAGCGGTTCACGCAGGACAAGGACGTCATGGTGCTCGTGGCCACGGACGCCGCTGGAGAAGGCATCAACCTTCAGCGGGCGCACCTGATGGTGAACTACGACCTGCCCTGGAACCCCAACCGCCTGGAGCAGCGGTTCGGGCGTATCCACCGCATCGGCCAGACCGAGGTCTGCCACCTGTGGAACCTGATCGCCGGGAACACCCGTGAGGGCGAGGTCTTCCAGAAGCTCTTTATGAAGCTGGAGGAGCAGAGGAAGGCCCTGGGTGGCAAGGTCTTCGACGTGTTGGGCAAGCTGACCTTCGAGGACAAGCCCTTGCGGGACGTCCTGATCGAGGCCATCCGCTACGGCGATCAGCCCGACGTGAAGGCCCGGCTCCAGCAGGTGGTGGACCATGCCCTCGACAAGGCCCAGCTCCAGGATCTCCTCGAAGAGCGGGTGCTGGCCCACGATGCCATGGACGCCGAGAAGGTCCGCCGGATTCGCGACGACATGGAGCGAGCCCAGGCCAAGCGCCTCCAACCCCACCACATTGCCAGTTTTTTCCTGGAAGCCTTCCGCCGTCTGAACGGGGCCGCCTTCGAGCGGGAGCCCAAGCGATTCGAGTTGACCTTCGTCCCCGCCATCCTTCGCCAGCGGGACCGCCAGATCGGGACCGGGGCGGCGGTGCTGCCCCGCTACGAGCGCATCACCTTCGACAAGGACCTGGTGAACGTCCCCGGCAAGCCGCAGGCCGCCTTCGTCTGCCCAGGGCACCCTCTGCTCGACTCTGTCCTTGATCTGGTCCTGGAGCAGAATCGGGAGTTGCTCAAGCAGGGAGCCATCTGGGTGGACCCCAACGACGAGGGCACCGAGCCTAGGGTGCTTCTCTTCCTGGAAAGCAGCATCCAGGACGGCTTCGCGGTGAGCGGTGGCCAGCGTCGGGTAGTCAACCGCCAAGCCTGCTTCCTGGAGATCACCCGTAGTGGCGTGTGCCGCCGGTCGGGGCTCGCGCCTCACCTTGACCTGAAGCCCCTGGCCGCTGACCTCCTCCCCCTGGTCCAGCCCCTTCTGGAAGAGCCCTGGCTCCGCAGTGACCTGGAGGCCCTAGGGATGGACTATGCCATCCAGCACCTCATCCCCGAGCAACTCGGCGAAGTCCGAAAGCTGCGGATGGAACGAGCGAGCCGCACAGAGATCGCCGTGAAGGAGCGTCTCACCAAGGAGATCAACTACTGGGACCATCGAGCGGAAGAACTCAAGGCCCTGGAGCAGGCTGGCAAGCAGCCAAAGATGAACGCCCAGTATGCCCGTCGCCGGGCCGATGAACTCCAGGCGCGGATGCGGCGGCGGCTGGAAGACCTCCAGTTGGAGCGGCAGATCAGCCCCTCGGCCCCCCGCATCCTGGGTGGGGCCTTGATCGTCCCCATGGGCCTCCTGCCCAAGCCACCCGAGGTCGAGGCACCTGGCCTCTTCTCCCTGGACCCCGCAGCCCGCGCCCGCATCGAGCAGGCTGCCATGAAGGCCGTGATGGCAGCGGAGCGCAGCCTGGGCTTCGAGCCAAGGGACGTGAGCACCGATAAGTGTGGCTACGACATCGAGAGCCGGGAGCCCCAGAGTGGCCACCTTCGCTTCCTGGAGGTCAAGGGCCGGGCGAAGGGGGCAGACACCGTCACGGTGACCCGCAACGAAATCATCACGGCCCTCCATGCGCCCGACAGCTTCATCCTGGCGCTGGTGGTGGTGGAAGGTGATACGGCGGCCACACCCCGCTACCTCCGTAGGCCCTTCACCAAGGAGCCGGATTTCGCGGAGATCAGCTCTAACTACGACCTCGGCGAACTGCTGAACCGCTCCGTTGAACCCTGCTGACCGATGCGCCCATGACCCCAACCCAGAGCCCTCCCAACCCTGATGGAAGCCCCACGCCATGGGCAGCCCAGCCGGGGGTCCAGGCGTTCTTCCTGCCTGGGGAGGATTGCTGTCCGGCCTATCGTCATGTTCGGGATCGAGCCCATAACCTCGCCTACCGAGACTTCGTGGAGGCCCTCTGGGCACGGTATCAGCCGTCCCATGACCCCAACTTCCTCACTGATGCTCGCCAACACTTCCTCCAACGCTTCTGGGAGATGTATCTGTTCGTGGCGCTCCAGGAGCAGGGGCTGAACCCCCAGAAGGGTCAGGCCCTGGGGCCGGACTTCTACCTGGAGATCGACGGGCGGCGCTTCTGGGTCGAGGCCATCGCCCCCGATACCGGAGAGGGTGAGGATCGGGTGCCAGAAACTCACTACGACCCCCCAGGCGAGGTCATCGTCCGCGACGTGCCCAGAAGGGAGATCCTCCTTCGCTACACCCACGCACTGGCGGCGAAGCGGGACAAGTGGCTCGGCTGGCTCGCCAAGGGCGTCGTGGACCCCACTGATGGCTATCTGGTGGCCATCGACGGGCGGGGCTGCAACGACTTCCACGATGGGGTCATCCCCATGTTCATCGAAGCCTTCCTGCCCTTCGGCCACCTCACCTTGATGATCAACAAGGTCACCCTGAAGACCGAGGGGCGCTACTTCCAGCACAGCGACACCGTCCACAAGCAGAACCAGGCCCCGGTCTCTACGGCCCCCCTGCTCGATGACAGCTATGCTCCCGTGACGGCGGTCCTTCACAGCCTTGTGGACTGCGGGAACCACCCCGAGACCCTCGGTGGGGACTTCGTCGTGCTCCACAACCCGAAGGCCAGCGTTACCCTTCCGGACTCCGCGTTCTCCAAATGCCTACAGCACCACTTTGAGGACGACCACTTAGTTTCACTGGAAGCCACCCTATGACGACCTACCGCAAGAAGCTCATTGAAGTTGCACTCCCCCTGGATGCCATCAACCTGGCTGCAGGCAGAGAGAAATCTATCCGTTATGGGCACCCCAGCACCATTCATCTGTGGTGGGCGCGACGCCCACTGGCAGCTTGCCGAGCCGTGCTCTTCTCTAGCATCGTGGATGACCCCAGTGGTCACCCCGAGAATTTCCCGACAAAGGAGGCCCAGGATATTGAACGACTGAGGCTTCACGGCCTCATTGAACAGATGGTGCCCTGGGAGGCGACTCAGGACGAGCATTTGATGAACCAGGTCCGCGCTGAAATCCTGAAAGCTACAGATGGTAACCCCCCCTCGGTCTATGACCCCTTCTGCGGTGGCGGCAGTATCCCCCTGGAAGCCCAACGCCTAGGGTTGAAAGCTTTTGGTTCTGACTTAAACCCAGTGCCAGTCCTCATCACCAAGTCACTGATCGAGATCCCGCCTCTCTTCGCAAACCGCCCCCCTGTGAATCCAGAGAGTCGCAAGGTCAAGTTGGGAACATGGAAGGGAGCCCAGGGGTTGGCGGACGATGTTCGCTACTACGGGGAGTGGATGCGCAAGGAAGCCGTCAAGCGCATCGGGCACCTCTACCCCAAAGCCAAACTTCCAAAAGAGAAGGGGGGAGGGGAGGCTACTGTGATCGCCTGGATATGGGCAAGAACAGTTAGGTGTCCAAATCCGGCCTGTGGATGCTTGATGCCCCTAGTGAAATCCTTCGCCTTGGCCAACAAGAAAGGGCGCGAGGCCAGTGTCGAGCCAGTCGTTGACCGCCAAACAGCCCCACCCACAATTCGGTTTGAAGTGCGTGACTCTGCGCCCAGCCAGGAGGGCACAACCCCCCCGTGCCAACAATGTTGAGACAGAAAGTCTTCACTCGTCTCAGTTATGGTGGGCATGGAAGGAATGGGAATGTCGAAGGTCGTGAATTTAGGAAATGGCGAGGTC
>TBL_comb47_HYPODRAFT_10002249_pt1 | contig 23984 bp, 24 predicted proteins | sample TroBogypolimnion_40_FD_10682 | JGI IMG/M metagenome (IMG submission 10682)
ATGGTTTGTTCGAAGTGCCCAACGCCGGGGACGAAGATTACGGCAAGGAACGGCTCCTGGCCGCCGCGCGGCAATGGATGCACCTGCCGCTGCCGGAGCTGCTGGACGGGCTGATCGCCGACGTGCGGACCTTTGCCGGCGGCGAGGATTTCTGCGACGACGTCTGCCTGCTCGGAATGGAGGTTGCCAGAACCGGCGAGAGGGGTTAAAAGAAAATCAGGAACCAACCCCGCGCCATGAAAAAGATCGCCGTCGTCGAAGATAATCCGGACAACCGCCTGCTCGTGCGGGTGATCTTGGAGCCGCTTTACGAGGTCGTGGAATACGAGACCGGGTTTGCGGCGCTGGAAGGGTTGCCGAAAGAAAAGCCCGACGTCATTCTGCTCGATATCTCGCTGCCGGAAATGGACGGCACCGAAGTGCTGCGCCGGATCCGCCTCGACGCCGGGCTGCGGGCGCTGCCGGTAATCGCACTCACCGCCCACGCGATGAGCGGCGACCGCGAGAAATACCTTGCGGCGGGCTTCAATGATTATGTTACCAAGCCCATCGTGGACGAAAACGTCCTGCTCGATGCAATCCAAAAACTGTCGGCGGCCGGCGCGCCGGCCTGAAACCTGTCATGAACGAACCCAAACCATTCGATCCGGGGGCCATCGAACGCCTGCTCAAATTGGGCGGGCCGAAGTTCACGCTGGAGATGATGGATTTGTTCGGCAGTTACGGCGGCAAAAAAATTACCGAGGCGCGGTCGGCCCAGCAGGCGGGCCAGCTCCCGGCGTTGGCGGAAGCCGCGCATCCGCTCAAGTCCAGCGCCGGCAATGTGGGGGCCGTGCGGGTCCAGGAACTCGCCGCGCAGGTCGAGCTATTCGCGCGGGAACAGAAAGCCGAAATGGCGGGCGCGCGTTTGAACGAACTGGAGAGCGCCTTTGCCGAAGCTAAATTGTTTCTGGAAGCGGAGCGGACGCGGCTGGCGCCACCGCCCGCCTGACGGTTTTGGTATGTGCTCAGCTTTTCAGGCGGCAATTAAAATTGGTTAGCAACCGGAGTTAAAATTATGAATACGACCACCGATAATCCGCAGCCTTCAACCACCAAACCTGTGCGCATCCTCGTGGCGGAGGACTCACCGCTCAACCAGCAGGTGGCGCTCAAGCAACTGGAAAAACTCGGCTACGCCGCCGACGCCGCGGGCGACGGGGACCAGGCGGTCCAGGCCCACGCGCGCAAACCCTACGACATTATTTTGATGGACTGCCAGATGCCTGGCATCAGCGGTTATGAGGCGACCTGGCAGATTCGCAATCGCGAGCAGGAAAAAGCCGGCACGGCGGACGCGGGCAAGCGGGTTTACATCATCGCCATGACGGCCAACACGCAGGCCGACAACCGGGAAAAATGCACCGCGGCGGGCATGGACGGATTCATCAACAAGCCGGTGCAACTGGCCGAACTGGAAGCCGCCCTGCTGCACGCCCTGGCCGACCAGGCGGCGGCGAAGGAATTGGACGCGGTCATTGATCCCGTCATCATCGCCGGCTTGCACCAGCTGCGCACACCCGGCAAGCCGGATCCGGTCGCGGAGTTGATTGATTTATTCCTGCGCGAAGCCCCGGCGCAGTTGGACACGATGAGCGACGCCGTTGCCAAAAACGATTTTACGTCTCTGTCCCGCACCCTGAGCGCCGCGACCGCGCTCAAGGGCAGCGCAGGCAACCTCGGCGCCCGCAACCTCGCCGCGTTGTGCGATGAAATTGAGTTGACCGCCAAGACGTGGATCCTGTCCGACACCCCGCCGCTGATCGAGCGGGCGCGGGAGGAATTCAGCCGCGTGCGGACCGCGCTGGAACGGATCAAGGGCGGTTAAAACGTCCTGTCGCAGGCGCCAGTCAAATTACCAGCTCACCGGCACGGTCATTTTTTTGCCGAAGCGGTTGTGGTAATGCAGCTGGCGGTGGTGCTTGCCGTATTCGTGGACGAGCTTGGTGATCTTCACGTCATAGCAGCAATACTCCGCGATCTCCGCCAGCTTGCCCTCGTTGAACCACCGGATCGCCTGCAGTCCTTCCGCCGTTTTCTCCACGCCGAACGTCGCCGTCGCGATCGAGTCCAGCGAGAGCCGGTGATTCAGCGTGTTCTGCAATTCCACCAGCATGTCGAGCGTGGGGAGCTGGCTCAAATCAAAGGACGTGTAGCCGTGCAGGACTTCGTAGTCGAAGCGCAGGTTGTTGAACCCGACCACGAGATCCGCGCGCTGCAAATCCTTGATCAAGTCGTCCACCTGCTTCTCGCCGTAGATTTTATACTCGCCGGTTGCGCTGCTGCACGTCACGCCGATGCTCATGCCCATCTTGGAAATGTTGCCCCAGCCGCCCACTTCATCGGCGGACTTTTGCGTTTCGAGGTCGAAATAGAGAATGTTCTTTGCCACGGTGACAGCCATTAAAATTGCTGGCGCCCCAAGAAACAAACTTAAATTTCACGGCTTGCGAAAATTCGCACGGCGTTTCACATTGCGGGCATGGCATTGACACCGTCCACCATGCTGCCGCTCGGCACGGCCGCACCCGATTTCGAATTGCCCGATACCAACGGAAAACTGGTCTCGCTTGCCGACTTCAAGGCGGCACCCGCGTTGCTAGTGGTTTTCATGTGCAACCACTGTCCCTATGTGATTCACATTCGCGCCGGACTGGCACAACTGGCCCGCGATTACACGGCGCGCGGCAGCGCCATCGTCGGCATCAATACCAACGACGCAAAAAATTATCCGGCGGACAGTCCGGCCAAAATGAAGGACGAAGTGAAAGCCGCCGGTTACATTTTCCCGTATCTCTACGACGAAACGCAAGCCGTCGCGAAAAGCTATCGCGCCGCCTGCACGCCGGATTTCTTCCTGTTCGACCGCGGCCGCCGGCTGGTTTATCGCGGCCAGTTCGACGCCAGCCGGCCCGGTAACGGAATTCCCGTCACTGGAAAAGACGTGCGCGCCGCGCTCGACGCCGTGCTGGCCGGCAAGACGACCTCGGAATTCCAGGTGCCCAGCATCGGCTGCAACATCAAGTGGAAAGCTGGGAAAGAGCCGGATTATTTCTGATTTTCGCTGACAAGCGCGCCGCAAATCCTCATCCTGTCACCATGAACCAGTGGATTAACGATTACGTTCAAGCCCAGAAAGCCGCGTTTGATTCCGTGCCCGCCGAGGCGGTCGCGCGGCTCATTGAACTCTTGCGCGACGCGCTCAAGGGCGACCATCAGATTTTTGTCTTTGGCAACGGCGGCAGCGCCATGAACTCCTCGCACTTTGCCACCGATCTCGGCAAAGGCTCGTCTGACAAGCTCGGCAAGCGCTTCCGCGTCCTCTCGCTCAACGACAACGTGAGCTGGATGACCGCGCTCGCCAACGATTATTCCTACGAGGACGTGTTCGTCGGCCAACTGCAGAATTACGGCAAGCCCGGCGACATCGCGCTCTCGATCAGCGTCAGCGGCAACTCGCCCAACTGCGTGAAGGCGCTCGACTGGGCGAAGAAAAACGGCCTGAAAACCGTCGCGCTCGTCGGCGGCAAACGCGGCCGGATGGCCGAGATCGCCGACCACGTCGTCGTCATCAACGACACGCACTACGGCCGTGTCGAGGACGTGCAGATGAACATCTGCCATCTGCTCTGCTACGCCTTCATGGAAAACCCGCAATGGGCGAAATAAGTCTGGTATGCCGATCTACGAATTCCATTGCGAACAGTGCGAGCGCGACAGCGAAATCCTCGTCCGCTCGACCGACTGGAAGAGTTCCAAATGCCCGCATTGCGGCTCGGCGAAGTTAAGCAAAAAGTTTTCCACCTTCGCCTCCGCCAACGCGGGCGCCTCCGCGCCGTCCGCTAAAAAAGGCGGAGCCGGTGGCGGCCACCACTGTTGCGGCGGCGGTTGCCACGTGCACTGATTTGCAGTGTCGGCGCTGTGCGCCGATTCGTCGAGCCGCAGGCTCGACACTACAGCCTCCCGCAAATTTCCCGCGCGCTGATGTGAGTCAAATCCGCCACCGCCCAGTCGGGTTTGTGTTTCTTTAATTCCTCCAGCTTGGCGCCACCGGTCGCCACGGCCAGAACCTTTGCACCAATCGCCTTGCCGCAGCGGATGTCCAGCGGCGTGTCGCCCACCACGACCATTTCCTCGCCGCGCAAACGCCGGCCCAGGATGCGGTGGCTGCGATCGTGCGCGGCGGCGGCGATGAGGTCGCGCTCTTCGTGGTCGTCGGCAAACCCGCCGAACTCGAACTCTTCCCACAGCCCGAAATGGCGCAGCTTGATTTCCGCGCCGAGCCGGATGTTGCCGGTGAGCAGGCCGATGATCGGCGGCTTTGGCAATGCGCGCAGGTCGCGCAGCAGTTCCCAGACGCCGGGACAGATCGAGGTTTGGCTGCGGGCGAGAATCTGGTCGAGCCAGAAAACGTAACGTTCAAAAAAGCGGCGGAAGTTTTCCTGCGTGGCGGGAATGTCGTTGTGCTTGAAAAATTCGCGGACGAGACTGACATCGGTGCGCCCGGCGAAACTCATCTTTTCCAGGCCCGTGTGGGCTTTGAACTCGGTGGCGAAGGTCTTGGCGAACGCCTGCGTGCCGGCGTGGCCCGTGCGCACGAGCGTCCCGTCTATGTCGAACAAAACCAGTTTTACCATGCGCGAAAAATATCAGAATCCGTGATGCCAGCCAGATTTTTAGGCCTTTTGATGGAGAATAGTTTCGAGACCGCCCGTTTCACCGGCAGTTTTCAATTGCGCGAAGGCGGATTGCATGAAAAAATGGGGTTCGATTTGACAGATTGAAATTCACCATGACGCAAACGCTAGAAAAAAAATCCGGCGACCGGACCGCGACCGAACCGTTCCTCGAAAAATTCCGCTGCTTCGAGGCGGGCGCGAAATCATCACTGCTGCCGTTCCGCAAGGCCGGCCTCGCCCTGTTCGCCGAACTCGGCTTTCCGACGTTGCAGCATGAGGACTGGCGTTTCACCAACATCGCGCCGCTCGCCAAGCTCCCGTTTCGGCCGATGTTTGACGCGCCCGACGTCAACGGCGCGGAAACCAGGGCGCTGAACGAATTTGCCTTCGCCAAGCTCACGGGCACGCGCCTGGTCTTTGTGAACGGCCATTATTCGCCGAAACTTTCGACCATCGAAAAACTTCCGGCGGGAGTGAAGGTCGGCAGTCTGGCGGCCGCTTTGACCTCCGACACTGCGCTGGTGGAAAAATATCTGGGCCGTTGCGCGCCGGAATCCGACAACGCCTTCACCGCGTTGAATCAGGCATTCTTTCTCGACGGCGCATTTGTCCATGTGCCGAAGGGCGTGGATCTCACCACGCCGATCCAGCTCGTTTACATCTGCTCGGCCACGGAAACCGGCGCGACGGCGCATCCGCGCAACTTGGTCGTGGCGGAGGCGAACAGCCGCGTGACGATTGTGGAAAGCTACATCACGACCACGGCGGCGGCGTATTTCACCAACGCGATGACGGAAATCTTCGCGGGCGACAATGCGTTCGTGGAGCATCTGAAATTTCAGGACGAGGCACCGGCGGCGTTTCACATCGCGGCGATCCACGGCGAATTTGGCCGCGCGAGCAACGTGAACATCCATTCGTTCGCGCTCGGCGCAAAACTCTCGCGCAACAGCATCCGCACGAAACTCGCGGGCGAAGGCCTGGAGTGCGTCCTCAACGGGCTTTACCTCACGCGCGGCGAGCAACTGGCCGACCATCACATGGTCGTCGAACACGCGCAGCCGAACTGCGCCAGTCACGAATATTTCAACGGCATCCTCGACGACAAATCCAAGGGCGTCTTTCACGGGCGGATTCTCGTCCAGCAGATCGCACAGAAAACCGACGCGAAGCAGACGAACAAGAACCTGCTGCTCTCCGACGACGCGACGGCGGACACGAAGCCGCAGTTGGAAATCTACGCCGACGACGTGAAATGCACGCACGGTGCGACCATCGGCCAGTTGAATGATGAATCCATTTTCTACCTGCGTTCCCGCGGCATCGGCACGGACACGGCGCGGCAGATGTTGATCCACGCCTTTGCCGGCGAGATCATCAACCGCGTGAAGTGCGAGGCGGCGCGCGAGGAGTTGGACAAGGTCATCTGGGATCGGCTCGAGGCGAATCCGCATTTGTTAGGAAAATAATTTTAAGGCGCAAGGCGCGAGGCTTTGGACCCGAGGAAAACCTCAAGCCCAGCGCCCCAAGCCTGGGAGCAAAGCGAACATGTTCGACGACATCAACGATCTTTATCAGCAGGTCATCCTGGACCACTGCAAGCAGCCGCGCAATTTCCGCGAAATGCCGGCGGCCACCTGCTCCGCGCAGGGGCGCAATCCGATTTGTGGCGACCAGTTAAAACTGTTTCTCACGGTCGAGGGCAACGTCATCAAGGACGCCAGCTTCACCGGTTCGGGCTGCTGCATCTCCAAGGCGTCCGCGTCGTTGCTGACGGACAACGTCAAAGGCAAAACCCGGGCCGAGGCGGAAAAAACGTTCGAGCAGGTGCGCGAAATGGTCACGACCGGCACCGTGAACGGCGACGTGGGCAAGCTGGCGGTGTTCGCGGGCGTCCACAAATATCCGGCCCGCGTGAAGTGCGCGATCCTGGCGTGGCACGCTTTGATGGGCGCGCTCAAAGGCGAAGCCGAGCCAGTGACGACGGAATCGGAGCAGAATTGAATCAAGAATTCTGCGCGGAAAACGCTATTGACCGAGCAGTGAGTCAGGGAGTGTTTCCCAAACCTGTTATAACGAAATATTCCCATCCGAAGTAAATTGCCTGAAATGGAGAGGTCGCAATATCGACTGGAACTGTTAGTGGCAGTAAAAAATAATACGCAGGGTGGTCAGTGCGTTTTTCTGAAACAAGGGTTGGATCAACCGTTATAATTGTAAATCGTCGCTTCAGTGAAGCATCAACTAACACAAACTCAATCGGCGTATTTCTTGTCAGATAAACAGTCTGCGTTGCATTTGAAATAAGGATAAACTTTTCACCGTGTAGGGCAGTCCAATCATGAACTTTTTGGGTTAAGATTGTTTCCGTTGGGAAAAAATGCAAATCGCTTTTTGAGCTTTTCAATAGCGTCCAATTTGTGCAAATCGTGCCGCCGGCAACTTTAAATGTCCAGTATTTGGTGCGTTAGTAGCCGGGGGAGGGTTTTCCCAAGGCACAAAAGTTACAGATCCTCTGGTAGGGTTAATCGTGTTGTCATGGTATTGTGAATTTGTTTGGATTTGTGCCAAAGGAATAGTAAGAGAAAAGTGACTTTGCTGTATCGAATTGGTCAAATCCTTTTCAAAAAAAATGCAGAGTTGATCGTCTTTGATGACCGCTGCTTTTTCAATTCTATCAGCCGAATTGTATAAAGTTATTTCCACCGTATGCTTGTTAGCGGCTTCTGTAGCCTTCATCGAAAGACAGCCTGATAGAAACGGCAGAAAAACAAGGAATGCCAGATACGAGATTAGCTTCAAATGCGAATGTTGTGCTGCTACGCAAATTCTATTAATCATGCTTCTTAAAACCGCTATTTATTTGTAGCTTTTCACTTCACATTCAGCTCGCGCAGGATGCCGAATTTATCAATGCGTTTGCGCAGCGTGGCGCGCGTGATGCCGAGCATCTTGGCGGCGTGGACCTGGTTGTTGTTGGTTTCCTTGAGCGCCTGGATGACCAGTTCGCGTTCGACGGCAGGAATGATCTTCAATTTCGGGTCGCGCCGGGCCCATTGAAACAGTTGCCGCGCCAAAGACGCAGCGTCAGTTGCTGCCGCTTCGCCGGCTACGGTGGTGGCCGGGATCGCCGCGCCGCCACCGCCCTGGCCGGAAATCTCCGGCGGCAGGTCGCTCAACAAGATCGCATCGCTCTTGGCCATGACAATCGCGCGACGGATGGCATTCTCCAGTTCGCGCACGTTGCCCGGCCAGTGATATTTTTCGAGCGTCTTGATGACGCTGGTGGCGATGGATTTCGGATGCTGCTGTTGCTCGCGCGAAATCTTCTTCAGGAAATAATTCACGAGCAGGGGAATGTCATCGCGGCGGTCGCGCAACGGCGGGATGTGGATGCGAACGACATTCAGGCGGTAGAACAGATCTTCACGGAACTGTTTCGCGGCGACAGCGGCTTCGAGCGGCTTGTTGGTCGCGGCGATGACGCGCACGTCGGCCTGAATCGGCTGGTTGCCGCCGACGCGCTCGAACGTGCCGGATTGCAGCACGCGCAAAATTTTCGTCTGTGTGGGCGGCGTCATGTCGCCGATTTCATCGAGGAAGATCGTGCCTTTGTTGCACTGCTCGAACTTGCCGATGCGTTGCAGGGTCGCGCCGGTGAACGCTCCGCGCTCGTGACCGAACAGTTCGCTTTCGAGCAGTTGCTCGGGAATGGCGGCGCAGTTGATGGCGAGGAATGGCTGCGTGCTGCGCTGGCTGTGGCTGTAAATCGCCCGGGCCACGAGTTCCTTGCCGGTGCCGCTTTCGCCGGTCACGAGCGCGGTGGCGTCACTCGCGGCGACCTGGCCGATGAGTTTGAACACCTGCTGCATCGTTTCGCTGCGGCCGACGATGCCAAGATCATAATCTTCCGATTGCAGCATCGGTTCGTAGGACACGACCTGCTTCATGTCGCGCGCGGCCTTGAGGGCATTGGCGACGAGGGCCTTGATCTTCACCGCATCGAACGGCTTGAGCAGATAATCATACGCGCCGAGCTTCATCGCCTCGATGGCGGTCTGCGTGGTGCCGTAGGCGGTCATCAGGATGACGAGCAGTTTGGGATTGGTGGCGCGGATGCGGCGCAAGGTTTCGAGGCCGTTCATGCCGCCCATGCGCACGTCCATGAGCACGAGGTCGGGCTTGAATTTGGGGATGACTTTCAACCCCTCTTCGCCGCTGGACGCGGTGGCGAACTCGATCTCCGGCGAATCGAAAATCCGCTGGAACGAATACCGCACGTCTTCCTCATCATCAATCAACAGGAGCTTGCTCATGTGCGAGCGTAAAATAGCCGATTTTTACGGAACGCACAGTGAATTTTGAAGGATTGTCTCCGTGGGCACCGAAACCGGTCAGAGCCACGACTTCAACCGCTCGCGCAAAATCTGCCGGGCGCGATAAAGTCGTGATTCCACGGCCTTCGGCGTCGATTCAAGAATGGTCGCGGCTTCGGCCACGCTGCGCTCTTCCCATTCGCACAACACGATCGCCTCGCGCAAATCCTCCGGCAAATTACCCACGGCGGCGCGCACGGCCTGGGCGCGTTCCGTGGCGAGCGCTGCCTCGTTCGGCGCGGGATGGTTCGCCGGCAAGGTGCTGCCGAGCGATTGTTCCGTCTCCGGATTCTCCGCGTCGAGCGAAAGGTTTGGATGACGCGTCCGCCAGCGGAAATGATTTCGCGCCAGATTGGCGGCGATGGTGAACAGCCAGCTGGAGAATTTTTGTTCCGCCCGGAAGCTGGCGCGCGATTTGAAGACGCGGGCGAACGTTTCCTGCGCCAGATCGTTCGCGTCGTCCTCGTTGTTCACCATGCGGCAAAGGAAATGAAACACCGGCGTGGCATGACGCTCCATCAAATCATTGAGTGCGGCATCGTGGCCGGCCTGCAGCTTTTCCATGTCCGCCCGGTCCAGCGCTTCGGCCTGCCGCGCGGCATCGTCCGGCGGAGGCTGGGCGTCAGTGATGATGCTCATGGCCGGTGTCGCCCGACATGGATTGTTCCAACTGCTCGTGGGTGCCGAGCGTGAGCTTCTGCATTTCGGCGAGGTAGCGCCGCCCCTGTTCCGGCGGCATGGCCTGGCTGACGGTGGCAAAATGCTGGAGCATCTGCGCCTGGCATTGGGCCCGCAGGGCGGCGAGTTCGTTTAATTTCACCTGCGCCTCCGGGTTGATATTTGTGCCGCTGCCGAGTGCGGCTTCCAGTTCACCTTTTTTTGCGGCAATCTTCGCGCACATCTCGGCGCATTTGGGGAGATACCCTTCATGCAATTCGCGAATGTGCGCCATTTCCGCGTCGTCCAGATGAAATTCCGTGCGCAGCCAGCTTAAATCGTCCGCCGGATTTGCGCAGCAGATCTCGGTCGCCCGCTGGCTCACGAAATACGACCCGACAAAAATCGCCGCGCCGAGCGCCAGTGCGCCGAGGAGGATGGCGAGCGAACGGTTCATATCAACGGAGGGAATGGGGCGCGACCGCCGCGAGATAATTCATCTGCGCCTCATGCCGGGCCATCTGCCGGCCTTCCTGCATGCCGGCGAAAACGCCGATCAACATCAGTGCCGCGACGGCCGCACCGGCGAAGTGCGGACGCAGGATCAGGCTGGCCAGCACGTCGAGCCACGAGGCCGGCAGCGCGGCAGCCTCGGCGTCCTCAATGCGCCGCCAGACATTTTGCTGGAAGCGGGGCGGCAAGGCTGGGAACGACCGCGATTCGCGCAAGAGAGCGCCGAGCTTTGCATCAGCTGAATTGAAATTTTCTTTTTTCATCGGATCAAGGGCGGCGGCGATTTTGTCCGCCGCCCGCAGTTTACTGTTTTGTCCGGGCCGGGACAACCCGGCTGTTAAGTTGGCGGAGCGGCATAGTTATTTTATGGAGGCGACTTTCATGCATCCGGGCATGGTCGTGTGCGATGTGCATTCGCTGATCGCTTTCGGGCTGGCGGTCATGTTTTTGGCGCAGGCCAGGGCCGGATTCGAGTCGTTGACCACGCCGGTGACCATCTTGATTTGATTGTCTTGGGCGCGCGGCGTCAGGAGGACGGCGTTCGCCGGAGCGGGCTGGACGGCGGTGATGCCGGGAACTACCTTGATTTGACTGCCGGCCGCGCGGGGCGTGAGCAGCGCGTCAGCGGCAAACGTCGTGAAGGTGAAGGCGGTAATGGCTGCGGCGGGGAGGAGGTATTTGATTTTCATATTTTACTTTTGGTTCGACGGAGCTTGACTGCGCCGCCGTTGTTGTCATTGGCTTACCCCGCGCCAGTGAAAATCCCCCAAAAAATAAAAAAGTCCCGGCCGGGAGGTTGATCCGCCGGCCGGGACTGGAAGAATGAAGCCGCTCGTAGTTTGCTGGCAGACTACTATTGGTTCAAGACCCGATGGAAAGATGAACGCAACTGATGTGCCAAGTCGGATTTCCGCTGATTGGCCGCGATTCAGACCGTTTTCGATCCCGCTACCCGCTCTCAAGTGGCGTTTATTGTCCCACGCGGACGAAAGCATTCATGCAATATTAGCGCTTCCGCCGTGATTCTTGAATCGGCCGATCAGGCCTGGGACTTAAGTGAAATTTTTCCGAGCCGCTTGTGTAATCAGCCAAGATTGATAGTTTGGAGGCGTCAGAACCGGAAAACTGAAAATAATTTGCGGGGTTTACGGTTTTCCGGGGTAAGTCACCGGTGCAACACCAGCACAACAACACTTAACATTCAACCAAACATGAAAAAAACAAATCTGTATATCCTGCTCGCGGTTGGCGCCCTCGGCGTCCTGGCTTTAACCACCAAACACACGGCGACGGCGGCGGAGTGCTCCATGCCAGGCTGCTGCGGCGGCATGGCCATGCCCATGGCGTCCGATGTCAACACCAACGCCACGCCCGATTTGCTGGCGACCTGCCCCGTGTCCGGCGAAAAGCTCGGCGGCGACATGGGCAAGCCGTATGTGTTCACCTACAAGGATCAGGAAGTGAAGCTCTGCTGCAAGGGCTGCAAGAAGGATTTCGACAAGGATCCGGAAAAATACATCGCAAAGATCCGCGCGGCGGACAAGAAGTAATCGGCGACCGCGCACGCAGCTTGTGCCCGGCGCGCGGAAGCCATTTTCCGCGCGCCGTTTTTTATGCGCCGACACCTGACCCGAATCCAATCGTTGATTTTTCCCGGCCTCGCGCTCATGGTGCTGGCCGCCGGCTGCCGGGGCATTTCCGCCCGGGGGGAAAAATCGGCGCGGGAGGAGCTCGCCGCAGTTGGCGGGCTGCTGCAGACCAACCTGCCCTCCCTCACCACCAACTCGACGCTGCGTGACTCTGTTTTGTTTGCGGTGAAAAAACATCCACAGGTCATCGCCGCTTACGACGACTGGGCCGCGTCGGTGGAAAACATCACCGTCGCCCGGTCGCTGCCGGATCCGAAGCTGACGTTTGAACTTTATGTCGGCGATATTTTGACGTCGCTGATGCCCGGCTTGGAGGCGGACTTCCCCGGACCCGGCAAGCTGGCCGCCCGCGCCGCCGCCGCTTCGGCGGAGAGTCGCGCGAAGTATTTTCAATTCGCCACGGCCGTGCAGCAAACAGCGTTTGCGGTGGAAAAAAGTTTCTATCCGCTCCATTTCCTCGATGCCAAATTGGATGTGAACCGCCAGACGCTCGGGCTGCTTGCCAGCCTCGAAAATCTGGCGCGGGCGCAAAATGAAGTCGGGCGCGGGACGCTGCAAGACGTGTTGCGGGCGCAGATCGAGCAGGAAAAACTCCGGACGGAAACGGCGAACCTCGAAGACTCTCGCCGCGTGCTGCTAGCGCAATATAAAGCGGCGCTTGGCCTACACTCCGAGCAAGCCGACCCGCCGGTGCCGGTGCAACCAGAATTCACGAAGACAAAAACCAGCGACGAAGAACTGTTCGCCGCCGCACTAAAGCAAAATCCGCGTCTGAAAGAACTGGAAGCAGAAATCAAGGTGGCCGACGCATCCATCCGCGTGGCGCAAAAAGACAAGGTTCCCGACTTCACGGCGGGCGGCAAGGTGGACGTGAAAGCCAATCCGTTTGTCTGGAATCCACAGTTCAGCATGACCCTCCCGATCTGGCGCGACAAGCTGGCGGCCGAACTGGCCGCCGCCCAAGCCGGCAAACGCGCTGCCGAGGCGCGGCTTTCGGCGGAACAAATTTCGCTCGCAGTGGATTTCGCGGAGCAGACCTATCTCATTCGCGAGGCTGATCGTGAACTGACCTTGCTGCGGGAACGGTTGCTGCCGCGCGCCCGGCAGTCGCTGGACGTTTCCCGTGCGGCATATCGCTCCGGGCAGGTGGATTTTCTGAACGTGATTGACGCTGAGCGGACGCTGCTCAATTTCCAGCTCGACGAAATCGCCGCGCAAATCCAGCGCGAACTTGCCCGGGCGGAGCTCAGCTTGCTCGTCGGCGGTGTGCCGCCGGAAAATGCGCCCCTGCTCGAAAATTCAAAACCAGCCCGTTGATTTATGAGAAAAATCCTTTCCGTTTTCATTGTTCTCACCGCGCTGCTCTGGCTCGCGACGGTCGCGCATAGCGACGAGGCCAAGAAGCTTTACACCTGCGGCATGCATCCGCAGGTCATCCAGGATCATTCGGGCAACTGCCCGATTTGCGGCATGAAGCTCACGCCGATCCGAAATGGCGGAGCGATCGCGGAAACCAACTCAGCGAATTCGTCCGCCATGGCGGTGGATGCGGCGACGCAGCAGAACATGAACGTCCGCACCGCGGAGGTTCAACGCGGCCCGCTCCGCAAAACCATCCGCACCGTCGGCGCGATTGATTACAACGAGACGGCACTCGCGGACGTGACCACGAAGTTCAAGGGCTGGATCGAAAAACTGAACGTGGACGCCACCGGGCAACTCGCGCATCGTGGCGAGCCGATGTTCGAGATCTATTCGCCGGAACTTTACAGCGCGGAGGCGGAATATTTGCTGGCGCTCAATTCCGGTTCCACCAACGATCCCGGCGTGGTGGCGCTGCGCGAGACGGCGGCGAGCAAGTTGAAATTTTTCGACGTGCCGGACGCGCAGATTGCGGAACTGGAGAAATCCCGCACGGCGCGCAAGACGCTGCCGGTGTCGGCGCCAATGTCCGGCTTTGTCATCGAGAAAAATGTCGTAGCTGGCCAGATGGTGGACGCAGGCATGCGACTCTACCGGCTCGCCGACCTCGGCATCGTCTGGGTGATCGCGCAGGTATATGAACAGGATTTGCCGTTTGTGAAACTGGGGCAGGAGGCGGTCGTGAAAGTCGCCTCGTTGCCGGACCGCGAATTTCGCGGACGCGTGACGTTCATCTATCCAAGCGTGGATGAGAAGACGCGCACAGCCAAGGTCCGGCTGGAGTTTGAAAACCCGGGTTACTTCCTGAAGCCGGGGATGTTCGTGTCCGCATTGATTCACGCGGAGCTGGAAGACTCTGCCGTCTTGGTGCCGGAATCGGCCGTCCTGCGGAGCGGCGCGCGGAACACGGTGTTCGTGGCGCTGGACGGCGGCAAGTTCGAGGGACGCGACGTGGTGCTGGGCGTTGAGGCGGAGAACGCTCTGGTTCAAGTCTCGAGCGGCCTGAACGCGGGCGAACGCGTCGTGACGTCGGGACAATTTTTGCTCGATTCGGAAAGCCAGTTGCGTGAGGCGATCGACAAGATGCGCGGCTCGACGTCGCAAGCAAAACCGGAAGCACACAGCCCGAGTTCCACGAATGAAATCGCCACCATAACCTCTGCCAGGCCTGAGATGGAAGCGGTCGTTTACGTTTGCCCGATGCCGGAGCATGTTTCGATCATTTACGATCACGCCGGCAATTGTCCGATTTGCGGCATGGCGCTGGTGCCGGTCACACCGTCGGAGCTGAAAAAAATCCAGCCCGGTGGAAAAGTTCTTTATTACACCTGTCCGATGCCGGAGGACGCCAGCGTGCATGAGGACAAGCCGGGCAAATGTCCGCGTTGTGGCATGACGCTGATTCCCGTAATGGCGGCGCAGGCTGTCGCGACAAACGCCGTGCCAGCCAAGCAGCTTTATACCTGCCCGATGCATCCCGACGTGATTTCTGACAAGCCGGGTAAATGCCCGAAGTGCGAAATGGACTTGGTCCCGGTGAAGTCAAAATAATCCACCATGCTCCAACGCGTCATAGATTTTTCGCTCCGCAACAAGTTCCTCGTCGTGCTCGCGACGTTGAGCTTGCTGCTCGGCGGCGTGTATGCCGCACGGCATATTCCGCTCGACGCCATCCCTGATCTCTCGGACACGCAGGTCATCATCTACACGCCGTGGGAAGGCCAGGCGCCTAATATCGTCGAGGATCAGGTCACTTATCCCATCACGACGAAGATGCTCTCGGTGCCGAAGTCAAAGGTCGTGCGCGGATATTCGTTCTACGGATTCTCGTTCGTGTATGTGATTTTTGAAGACGGCACCGACCCGTATTGGGCGCGGAGCCGCGTGCTGGAATATCTCAGCAGCATTGGCAGCCAACTTCCCAAAGGCGTCACGCCGTCGCTCGGCCCGGACGCGACCGGCGTTGGCTGGGCATTCATGTATTCGCTCAACTCGACAAACCGAGACCTCGCCGAATTGCGCTCGATCCAGGATTGGTATTTGAAATACCAACTCACAGCCGTGCCGGGTGTCTCGGAAGTCGCTAGCGTCGGCGGCTTCGTGAAACAATATCAGGTCACCGTGGACCCAACGAAACTGCGCGCCTATAACCTTGCGTTGAAAGACGTCAGCACCGCGATCGAACGCAGCAACGGCGAGGTCGGCGGTCGTTCGCTGGAACTGGCCGAGCGCGAATTCATCCTGCGCGTGAAAGGTTATGTCACGAGCCTCGACGATCTTAAAAAAATTGCTGTCGGCATCGGCGACAAGGGCGTGCCGATTTTGCTGCGCGACGTGGCGACGATTCAATTTGGTCCCGATATGCGGCGCGGCATCGCCGAGGCGAATGGCGAAGGCGAAACCGTCGGCGGCATTGTCGTCGTGCGTTACGGCGCGAACGCGCATCAGGTCATTCAAGATGTCAAAGCCCGGCTCGCAACGGCGATGAAAGCGTTGCCGGCCGATGTGAAAGTCACGGTGAACTATGACCGCTCCGAGTTGATTGACCACGCGGTAAAGACGCTCGAAGAAAAGCTAATTGAAGAAAGTATCGTCGTGGCGCTGGTGTGTTTCCTGTTTCTGCTGCACCTACGGAGCGCGTTGGTGGCGATCATCATTTTGCCCGTCGCGGTCTTGATCGCACTGCTCGTGATGTTCGGCCAGGGCATCAGTTCTAATATCATGTCGCTTGGCGGAATCGCCATTGCCATCGGCGCCATGGTGGACGCGGTCATCATCATGATCGAAAATGCCCACAAGCATCTCGAACACGATCAGGGCAAGAAACCGCACTGGCAGATCATCCGCGACGCGGCGGTGGAAGTCGGCCCCACGTTATTTTACTCGCTGCTCGTCATCACCGTGTCGTTCCTGCCGGTGTTTACGCTGGAGGAGCAGGAAGGTCGGCTGTTCAAGCCGCTGGCATTCACCAAAACCTATTCGATGGCCGCCGCCGCGCTGCTCTCCATCACGCTGGCACCGGTCCTGATGGGCTGGTTCATCCGCGGAAAAATTCCGAGCGAAGAAAAAAATCCGCTCAACCGACTTCTCATCTGGATTTATCATCCGCTGCTCGATTTCGTGATCAAACGGCGCTGGGCGGTCATCATCACTGCGGCCGTGATCATCATTTGGGTGTTCATGCCGTGGAATTGGATCGTCTCGCACACATTGCCCGAAGGTAAAGCTCGTGACGCAGCGTTCTCGGCCGGAAAATTATTTCCGTATCAAAACATCGGCTCGGAATTCATGCCACCGCTTTACGAGGGCGATTTGCTCTATATGCCGACGACCTTTCCCGGCATCTCGCCGACCAAGGCGCGCGAAATTTTGCAGGTCACGGACCGGCTGATCAAATCGTTCCCCGAGGTCGCGGAAGTTTTCGGCAAGGCCGGCCGCGCCGAGACCGCCACCGATCCCGCGCCGATGGACATGATTGAAACGACCATTCGACTCAAACCTGAGTCCGAGTGGCCCGCCGTGGACATCAAGGACGACGAGGGCAAAGTCATCGCACATCGCCAACGCACGCCGGATGAACTCACGGACGCGCTGAACGAAGTCGTGCAGATTCCCGGCCTGAACAACGCGTGGACCATGCCCATCCGCACGCGCATTGACATGCTGTCCACCGGCATCAAGACGCCCGTCGGCATCAAGATCGCCGGCGCGGATCTGGCCACGCTCGAACGCATCGGCACCGAGGTCGAAGCGGTCGTCCGCAAAGTTCCCGGCACGACCAGCGTGTTCGCCGAGCGCGTGATGGGCGGGCGCTTCATCGAATTTGAAATTGATCGCGAAGCCATCGCGCGCTATGGCCTGACGCTCGCCGATGTGCAGGAAGTTTTGTCTGTCGCGCTCGGCGGCATGGCGTTGACGACGACCGTGGAAGGCTTGCAGCGCTACACGATCAATCTGCGTTACGATCGAGATTTCCGCTCCGATTTGCGGGCTTTGCGCGAGGACATCGTGGTGCCCACGCCGACCGGTGCGCAGATTCCACTCGGCCAGTTGGCCACGGTGAAAGTCGTGGACGGCCCGATGGGCATCAAGAGCGAGGGCGCGGTGCCGAACGCATGGGTCTATGTCGACATCCGTGGCGTGGACGTGGGAACCTATGTGCAAATGGCCATGCGCGCGGTAAACGAAGCCGTAGCACACGGGGACATCAAGCTGCCCGGCGGCTATAATATTTTCTGGAGCGGCCAATACGAATACATGCTACGGGCCAAGGAAAGGCTGATGATCGTCGTGCCGCTGACGTTGCTGCTCATCACGCTGATCATTTTTCTGAATACGAAATCCGCCATCAAGACCGCTATCGTGATGCTGGCGGTGCCATTCTCGCTGGTCGGCGCGTTCTGGGCGATTTATCTGTGCGGCTACAATTTGAGCGTGGCCGTGTGGGTAGGCATCATCGCGCTCGCCGGCCTCGACGCCGAAACCGGTGTGGTGATGTTGCTCTATCTCGATCTGGCTTTTGCCGACTGGAAAAAACGCGGTGCACTCAACTCCACCGCCGATTTGCGCGATGCGATTTATCACGGCGCGGTGAAGCGCGTCCGGCCGAAAGCCATGACCGCGTGCGTCATCATCGCCGGCCTTGCGCCGATTTTGTGGAGCCACGGCGCGGGGGCGGACGTGATGAAACGCATCGCCACGCCGATGGTCGGCGGCGTCATCACCTCGACCATCATGGAACTGGCGGTGTATCCGGCGATTTACTTTTTGTGGCGCTCGCGCGGATTGGAAAAGAAAGCAGTTCAACTCTGATGAAGGTTGCGGCCCCGACGAATGGTGTTACGTTACGCCCAGCCGCAAGCCGTTTTGCAGGTGTTTTAAAATCCAAAGCGCAAAAGCAAACCAACGAATATGAAATCAATAATGATCCTGGCTGCGGTTTTTGCCGCAGGAATTCTGATGACGACCGGCTGCTCGACCTGCTGCCACAAGGACAAGGCCTGCGCCAAGCCGGCCATGGCCTGCGACGGAAGCTGCTGCAAAGACAAGGCGACCTGCGCCAAATGCTGCACGGACGCCGCCGGTTGCGCCAAGTGCTGCCACAAATCATAAGCGTCATCAACCCTGATTACATGCGGTTACGGTGCGTCTGGTCGCGCGGCGAAGACGTAACATTCCCATGATGATGGAGTCACGCTGCGCTTCTCCAATACGCTGTGCAATCGGTTCGGCTGGATTTTTCCGGTGCGCCTCGTTCGGCGACAGCCTTAAGGGTTGGTTGGTCGGGGTAAAATCGCACCCAGCCGGCAGCGGAGGCGGGAAAATATTTGGAGTTGCGCAGGAAATCAAATCGGCATATCTAATCCGCAAGTTAAGGAAAGGAATCCCATGTCTGAAAACCAAACCCAGGCTCCGCCGCCCATCCAGCCGCCACCTTCAGCCCCTTCGTCCCCGCCTCCGCCCGGTCCCGAAGGCCAGGCGCGCACCTGGAACATGCTCTGTCATCTGAGCGCGCTGGCTGGCCTGGTAATTCCGTTCGGCCATCTACTGGGACCGCTGATCGTGTGGCAGATCAAGAAGAACGAATTTCCTTCGGTGGACGTTCACGGCAAGGCGGCTTTGAATTTTCAGATCACCGTGACCATCGCGGTGTTTGTTGGTGCGTTTGCGGCGGCGATCCTGACCTTTATCGGCATCGGTTTCCTGCTCTTCCCACTGGTCATGCTGCTGGGCTTGGCGGGGTTGATCCTCGCGATCATCGCCGGCATCAAGGCCAACAACGGCGAGGATTACAAGTATCCCTACAGTCTTGAACTGGTGAAGTGACGACAGGAACCGCGCCGCGACCAGCCAGGAGCCGCCGGTCGGCTCCTACTTTCCGGCGGCGGGCGCGTTGGTGGGCACCGGGACGGAATTCGTCGGAATCGCAATCGTGTTGGTCGCGCTCGTGGAGACTTCCACCGCGTTCGTCGGCGGATGTTCGTGGTCAACGAGACTGCGCTCGAGACGTTTTTTCATGTCCCCCAGGGCGGCGTTGGTCACGGCGGCCAGCAGTCCGCGGGATTCGTCAAACTGGCTGATGGACATTTTAATCCGCGCCAGATGGAGGTAAACCCCCTCGCGCTCCACGTCGTCATGCGCGATGGCCAGGGTGTTCGTCCACGCGACGAGGGCGTCGTTGGTGCGAAGCGGCTTGATGCCGTAATAGCTCTGCGCGTAATCGGTCGCGAGCGGAAAATTATCCGGCGCGAGCTTCATCGCCTGCCGGTAAAGCCCCAGCGCCTTGTCAAAGACCTGCTGCTCGTTGATGCCGAAAAATTCGCGTGCGTCCTTGCGGAACAGATAAACCGTGGTGGCGAAATTCTGGTAATAGACCGGCTCGGCGGGATTCAACTCGATCGCCTTGGCGTAATAGATGAACGCGTTCGTCACCGGGCTGAATTCGCCGTAGTAATTGGCGAGGTTGTTCCAGACCGCCGGGTTCTTGGGATCGAGCGCGCGGGATTTTTCATACTGCTCCGCCGCCGCGTCCTCCTCGCCGATGTCGTTGAGAAAGCTGCCGTAAGCCAGATAGCCGTGGGCGGAATCCGGATGCCGCTCCAGGAAATCCTGATACCCCTTGCGCACGGACGCGAAGCGTTCGCGGATGCGCTTGTTCAAATCGGCATTCGACTCGCCGGCGCCCTCCTTCAAAAAGTCGCTGTTGTCGCGGATCCATTTGTCCACCTCGGCCTGCGCGTCATCGTCGGCGATCATGACCTTGTCCAGTTCCTGCTCCACGGGATCCTTGACCGGCACGGTCACGGAGATGCCGGTGGCTTGCTGGATTTCATTACTGACGGCGAAGGCGGGCGGATTTGTCGCCACAAACACGGACAAAAGATGGGTCAGCAGGCTCACGCGGCAAAGGTATCATGGTCGCGCGACGAGTCGAGCGGCAAGCGGAGGTTATTGCGGCCTTGGTTTTGCCAGATCGTGCGGCACCATCTTCAGCACGTAATAGGTCGCGCGGTTCGTGCCGATGTTGCGCAGGCCGTGCCATTCGTTCGACGCCTCGAAAATGATGCCGCCCGCAGTCACGATGTTTGTCTGGCTGCCTTGCAAGGCTTCGAGCGTGCCTTCCTTGATGATCATCAGCTCTTCGGCGGGATGCCGATGTGGCGGGTGCGGCGATTCGCCCGGATTGAGCGTCGTGATGTGCATCTCCAGATCCTCGAGCGCGGGCGTGGGCGCGTCGCAAACGCCGCGGCGCTCGCCCGTCTGAGTCGGCGCGACCTTCAGGCTGTCCCAGCTGAAAATGGAGGAATGCAGCACCGGTTTGGCGGCGGTTTGGGCGAAGGTGGCAACGGTGGCCGCGGCAAGAATGGATGCGGCAGCGACAACGATATCTCGGCGGGTGATCATGGAACCATTTCCACCGGAAAGTGAAAACAAGTCAAGCCATTGCTCGGCTTCGTCATGATAAAAGCCTGGTTCTGGAGACGTCGGCTTAATTGGCCGCCGTTCGTAGTTGAGTTTGTGGCGAATTTCTGCAACTTTTCACAGCTCTTGCTGTTGAACCAGAGATAACAAATGGCCTTTAGCCCGGTAAAAAATCTGATCGCGACCGTCGCGGAAGCTTCGCCCGTCCAGTTCGAGGACTGGCGGAAGTCGTGGCGCTCGTCGGCGGACGCCGGCTCGGTGGAGCCGCTGCTGACCTTCGTCGCGCGCGAACGCGGCGTGGCGGAGGATGTCTTCATCCAAAAGCTCGCGGCGGCGCTCGGCTGGCCGTATCTGGATCTGCCGAAGCTTTCCATCGCCACCGAGGCGCGCAACAAGCTGGCCACCAAGATCGCCTTCCAATATTCCGTCCTGCCTACCGCGCTGGAAAACGGCACGCTGCAGGTCGTTGTGAGTGATCCGTTCGACGCGGCGATGATGAACGCGGTGAAGTTCGACGCGCATATGCCGGTGCAATTCGCCCTCGCGACCAAGTTGGAAATCGAGAAGGCGCTGAAGAAATATTACGGCGTCGGCGCCGAAACGCTCGACGAAATGGGCGAGGCCGATCCGATGGACCTGGAGCTCGCCGCCGACAAGGAAATCACCGAGGACGACCAGGAGGCCAGCGTCATCAAGTTCGTGAACCAGATCATCTGGGAAGCGTTCAAGGACCGCGCGACGGACATTCATTTCGAGCCGGCGGAAGACGAACTGCGCATCCGGTATCGCATCGACGGCATTTTGCACCAGACACCGATGCCGCCGCAGCTGAAGCGCTATCAGGCCGCGCTTATTTCGCGCATCAAGGTGATGAGCGGGATGAACATCGCCGAGAAGCGCCTGCCGCAGGATGGCCGCATCAACGTCCGCATCAAGGGCGAGGAAATTGACATCCGCGTCTCCACCGTGCCGACGGTTTACGGCGAAAGTGTTTCGCTGCGCTTGCTAACGCGCGGCAAAATCTTCCTGAGCCTCGACAAGCTGGGTTTCGCGCCCGCCGAGGAAAACGCCATCAAGGAAGTCATCGTCAAGCCGCACGGAATTTTCCTGGTCACCGGCCCGACGGGTTCCGGAAAATCCACGTCGCTCTACGCTTTCCTAAGCTCCATCAACTCGGTTACGAAGCGCATCATCACGATCGAGGAACCGGTCGAATACGAACTCAAGGGCATCAACCAGATCGCGGTGCGCTCGGACATCGGGCTCACGTTCGCGATGGGCTTGCGCCACATTTTGCGGCAGGATCCGAACGTCGTGATGGTCGGGGAAATCCGCGATTCCGAGACGGCGGAGATCGCCATCCGCGCGTCGCTCACCGGTCACTTGGTCTTCTCCACGCTGCACACGAACGATGCGCCCAGCGCCTTCACGCGGTTGATCGACATGGGCATCGAGCCGTTCCTGGTGGCGTCGTCTGTCGAGGCCGTCATGGCGCAACGGCTCGTCCGCACCATCTGCAAGCATTGCAAGACCGAGCAGGTGGTGTCGCGCGATTATTTGAAGCGCATCGGTTTTCCGGCGGCGGACATTGACACGGCGAAAGTCTGGCACGGCGCCGGTTGCGAGGAATGCCGCCAGCAGGGTTATCAGGGCCGCAAGGGCATCTACGAATTGCTCGTCGTCACCGAGGCCATCCGCCCGCTGATCATGAGCCGGGCTTCCGCCGTGGCCATCGCCCAGCGCGCAATCGAGGCTGGGATGCGCACGCTGCGCGACGACGGCTGGATCAAGGTCAAAAACGGCGAAACGACCATTGAGGAGGTCCTGCGCGTGACGCAAATGGAAGAACATCTCGAATCGCTGGCCGGCGGCGAGGACAAAACCCAGTTTATTACGCGTTGAAATGAATTCAGCCGCAACATTTGCGATTTGCGATTTACGATTTACGCGTCGTCAGTCAGAAATGCGCCTCAATCGTAAATCGTAAATCTAAAATCGTATATTTCCATGGCCCGCTGGCATTCCTGCAACATCCTGCACACCGCGCCCGACGCGAACCGCCTCTGGCAGTTCGACGCCAAAAGCGGCGCGCTGAACCGCGAGGCCAGCACCGCGCCGGGCCAGCCGCTGCCGTCCGGACTGACGGACAAGTCCTGGACCTCGCTGTATCAGAAAAAGCTGAACATCGCGTGGCTGCCGCCGGAAAATATTTTTCTGCGCGTGATCGAGCTCCCCAAGAGCAGCTTCGGCGAAACGCTCTCGATGGTGGAATTGCAGCTGGAAAAGCTGTCGCCCGTCCCCGTCACGCAGATCGTGTGGACGCTCCAGCTGTTGCCGCAGCCACCGGCGGAAAACATCCAGACCGTCATCGTGGTCATCGTCGAGCGCAACGTGGTGGAGGAATATCTCGGGAAACTGGAAACGCAGGGGTATCTGACCGACCAGCTCGAAGTGCCGATGCTCGACCAACTGGCGGGGATGAAGGCGGAGGAAGACGGCGCCTGGATTTATCCAGCGTTGTTGAACGGCCAGAACGCCGCGCTGGTGGCCTGGTGGGTCGGCGGCGCGCTGCGGAGTCTGAGCTTCATTGTCCTGCCGGCGGAAGGCGACCGCGCCACAAGCATCAAGGAGCAGCTCCGGCAGCTCGTCTGGGCGGGCGAACTGGAAGGCTGGCTGACGACGACGCCCAAATGGCATCTGGTGGCCGAGGGCGCGATCGCCGGTGAATGGGAAACTTTTCTGCGCGACGGCCTGGGCGAACCGGTCGAGCTCACGAAGCCGGTGCCGCTGCCGGAACTGGCGGCGCACACGGCGCGGCGCGCGACCGCGGCGGACACCAGCAACCCGCCGTTGCTGCCGGCGGAATTCTCCACGCGCTATCATCAGCAGTTCGTGGACCGGCTGTGGCTGCGCGGCCTGATGGCGACGGGCGTCTTGTATGCCATCGGCGTGGTGATTTATTTCTGCGCGACCTGGGTGCTGGGTTATCAAACCGGCAAAGTGGAAGCGCAGGCCGCCTCCTTCAGCGGCAGCTACACGAACACGCTGCAGCTCAAGGCGCGCTGCGAGGTGCTGCAGGAGCGGCAGGATTTGAAATTCGCCGCGCTGGACTGCTGGAAGCTGGTCGCCGACAACCTGCCCGCCGGAATTTCCCTGCAGCGGTTCAGTTTTGCCGACGGACATCGGCTCGCGCTCGGCGGCACGGTGACTTCAGATCAAATCACACC
>TBL_comb47_HYPODRAFT_10002251_pt1 | contig 23960 bp, 24 predicted proteins | sample TroBogypolimnion_40_FD_10682 | JGI IMG/M metagenome (IMG submission 10682)
CCGCCAGGTACGGAGGCGCCGCTGCGGGCGTGGATCCGGGTGGCGACGCTCATGGTCCGGGGGTCGGGCCCTGGGTCCTGGGATTGGCGGCTAGATTACTTAGCGTATATATAATTATATTATGAGTTAATTCAACATTAAATAATTCGTTGCATAACCGGATGGCAATCACACCTTTTGAGTCCCAATTGGGAGCCCGCCCGCAAAAGGGTCGGGATTAGTTTTTGCTGAAACCAGTTATCTTAAATTCCAAAAATAAAATTATGCACGTTTAAACTTCAAGAATTGGGCATCTTCGGAGCATTGAAAAAATCATTCATTTAATCGGGAGCGTGCGGAATATCAGGCTTCCGGCCGTTCAGGCCCTCGCCTGCCGCACGGCAAAACAAGGAATGTAGGCACTTCCCCTTGGAAAATAGCGCGGGGTATGCTGGCCCCGCCGGCCTGGACCGGCGCGGGGAGGATGGATGCACGCAGTGGGGACCCGTTGGCTAGGCCCGGCGCCGGCGCAGGAAGTCCAGGGATCCCGTGGCCGCCCCGGCCACGATCAGGGCCATGGCGCAGGCCGCCACCGGGGAGAGCCGCCGGCCCCCCAGGACCACGAGCCACAAGGTCGAGAGCAGGGGCGTGAGGTAGGCCAGGGCGCCGATCACCCGCGGATCTCCGCGCTTCATGGCCGCGTCCCAGGTATAGAAGGCCAGGCCCATGGGGCCCAGGCCGAGCAGCGCCAGGCGGAACCCATCCGCGCGGGTCAGCGGCGGCGGGGGTTGGCCGTGGCGGGCCAGGAGCGCGTGGACGCCGAGGGCCAGGAGCCCCGAGGCCAGGCAGAAGCCCCCCACCGCCCCGGTGGGGAAGGGCCGGACCCGCTTGGTCAGCAGGGAATAGCTGGACCAGGTCAGCGCGGCGCCCAGGGCCAGGAGATACCCGGGCAGATGGCGGAGATCCAGCCTGAGCCGGCCGCCCGAGAGCACCAGGACCGCCCCCGCGAGCCCGAGGCAGGCCCCCAGGAGATGGTGGCCCGCCAGCCGCCGGCCCGGCAGAAGGACCGGCGAAAGCAGCACGATCAGCAGCGGCCAGAGATACTGGAGCAGGTTCGCCTCAAGCGGGGGCGCCAGCCGGAGCGCGCCGAAAAACAAGGCGTGGTAGCCGAAAATGCCCCCCAGACCCAGGGCGAAGGTCCAGGGCGGCACCCGCCAGTCCCGGACCTTGACCAGGCCCACCAGCCCGCCGATGCACAGGGCGATGCCGGCCGACAGGAACAGGGGCAGGTGGCTGATCCCGGCGCTCAGGACGGTCAGGGTGCTCCAGAGCAGGATCGTGATCAGGGCCAGGATGACGGCAGGCACCGTTCAACTCCTCGTAATACGATGCGATTGCGGAGGTTGCGTTTTCCAAAGGCAATAGCGTATTCTACCCGAAAGCCACCGGAGATGTTCATGAAGCTGATCGCCCTCCTGCTCTGCCTCGGCCTCGCCTCGTGTGCCAAACACCTGGATTGCATAGTGTTGGATAAGCTGAACCCGGGTTCGACGACCCTCGCGGAGGCCGTCGCCCTGCTGGGCCAGCCCACCCGCACCGCCGCCGCCCCGGGTGGCGCCGTCGTGGAATGGGTGGGCACCCGGCATATCAACACGGGCGGCGGCACCACCACCGCCCTGAAGCTCACCTTCGGGCCGGACGGGAAGCTGGTGGCCAAGGATTGCTCCACCAAAGTGACCGCCCCCCTCATCAAGGAGCCGGCCGCCTGACCCGGAAACGGCAGAAGATGCCCTTTCGATGAAAAAAGTTCCCTACGGTACTTTTTTTCTTTCAAACGGGATTTAATGGGACTACCATATCCTTAAATACTCGCTCTTGCCACAACTTGACCTCAGGGAACCTCCCCTGCCCCCCTCCTCCTCCGAGCCGCTCAGACCGAGCTGGCTATTTCCCTTTCAACCCAGCCACATGATCCGTGGCGTTCACCCCGGGAGTAGTAAATGAGCCAAAACCTCCTCTCCAAAAGGTTGCTGACTGCGACCCTCCTGACCCTGCCCTTCGCCCTGGTGGCGGGTGACACCCCCGGAATGTTCAAGATTCCCGGCACCGACACCTCCCTGAAGATCTACGGGTTCGCCGAACTGAACGGCACCTACGACATGGGCTCCTTCAACACCGACATCGACGACTACGACTGGGCCTCCTGCCTCATGTCCCTGCCGTTCGACAACCCCACCGCCAACCAGGCCTATGCGCAGCGGAAGAACTCCCTGTACATGACCGCCCGGACCTCGCGGCTCGGCTTCATGACCGTCACCCCCTCGGCCGTGGGCAACGTGACGATGGTGTTCGAAGGCGACTTCAACTCGCCCTCGCCCTCCAACTTCTCCTCCCCCACCACCACCAACGGCAACACCTTCCGGGTCCGCAAGGCCTACGGCCAGATCGGCAACTTCCTCTTCGGCCAGACCTGGTCCACCTTCTTCGACGGCGACTCCCTGCCCGACACCGTCGACTTCAATGAAGTGCCCTCGGCCACCCTCGAACGCCAGCCGATGCTGCAGTACACCTTCACCACCAGTTCCAAGTCCAACCTCGCCATCGCCATGGAACTGCCGTTCAACCGCCAGTTCCTGGGCGCCTCCGGCCATGTCGCCTCCCAGACCAGCGACGGCGGCAACGGCAACGACACCAGCAATGGCGGCAGCGGCAACATCAGCACCCTGAACACGCCCGACCTGATCGCCAACTACACCTTCAGCGACAAGTGGGGCCACATCTCCGTGCGCGGCGTCGTGATCCCCTACCAGGGCGGCGGCAACCTGCTGGCCAACGGCACCACCACCAAGGACCTGACCGCCACCGGCTTCGGCGGGGCCGTGTCCGGCCACTTCAACATCAGCGGGGACAGCCTGGTCTGGTCCGTCACCGGCGGCCCCGGCGTCGGCCGCTACATGTTCGGCAGCCTGTTCCAGAGCGCCTACAACGACGGCACCAAGATGAACCTCTGGACCGGCATGGGCTGGCACGTCGGCTACACCCACAACTGGGATTCCAAGTGGCGCAGCAATATCATCTACAGCCAGGTCAACATGAGCGACAACACGAGCACCGGCGTCTCCGGCATGAGCCTCGCCCAGCTCGTCGGCACCGGCGGCGGCGGCGCCGACCTGCAGCCCAACAAGACCCTGACCAACGCCCTGTTCAACACCTTCTACCAGATCACCAAGTCCACCTACTGCGGCTTCGAATACAACTACGGAACCCGCAAGACCTTCGCCTTCAACCAGGTCGGCGAGACCACCACGGCCATTCCGCAGTACACCGGCACTATGAAGCGCGTCAACTTCGTCTTCCACGTGAGCTTCTTCTAGACCCGAGCCCCATCGCCGTCCCCCCCCTCGGGGGGACGGCTCCTTTCATCCCATCCTGGAGGTTGCATGAAGAAATCATACATGATCGCGCTTGGACTGGTGGCCGGGGCCCTGCTGCCCTTCGCCGGCTGCGACAAGGCGGCCAAGACTGTCAACATCGGCGGCGTCGCCCCGCTGACCGGTGAAGCCGCCACCTTCGGCGTCTCCACCAAGAACGGCTATGATCTGGCCGTGAGCGAATGGAATGCCAAGGGCGGCATCCAGGGCAAGCAGGTCAAGCTGGTGTTCGCCGACGACAAGGGTGATCCCGCGGAAGGCGCCACCGTCTACACCAAGCTCATCGAGCAGGACAAGTGCTGCGCCATCGTCGGCACCGTCATGTCCAAGGTCTCCCTGGCCGGCGCCCCGATCTGCCAGGCCGCCAAGGTGCCGATGATCGCCACCGCCTCCACCAACCCCAAGGTCACCGGCGTGGGCAACTTCGTCTTCCGCGCCTGCTTCATCGATCCGTTCCAGGGCACGGTCGGCGCCAAGTTCGCGTTCGACGAGCTGCATGCCAAGAAGGCCGCCTGCCTGTTCGATGTCGGCAACGACTACACCAAGGGCCTGAGCGAATTCTTCAAGACCAAGTTCACCGCCCTGGGCGGCGAAGTGGTCGGCTTCGAAGGCCACGCCACCGGGACCTCGGACTTCAAGGCCCAGCTGACCAAGGTGCTCGCCGCCAAGCCGGACGTCCTCTACGTGTCCGACTACTACAGCGACGTGGCGATCATCGCCAAGCAGGCCCGCGAGCTCGGCTTCAAGGGCCCGCTGGTCGGCGGCGACGGCTGGGATTCCCCCAAGCTGGTCGAGATCGCCGGTCCGGCGGTCGAAGGCTGCTTCTTCACCAACCACTACTCCAAGGACGACAAGGCTCCCATCGTCCAGGAATTCGTGGCCAAGTACACCGCCAAGTACGGTTCCGCCCCCGACGCCCTCGCGGCGCTGGGCTATGATGGTGCCAACATCATGCTGGACGCGGTCAATCGCGCCGGCTCCACCGACGGGACGGCCATCCAGGCCGCCATGGTCAAGACCGATCTGCGGGTCGTGACCGGCCAGGTCAAGTTCGACGGCGATCGCAACCCCGTGAAGTCCGCGGTCATCATCGAGATCAAGGACGGCAAGCAGGCCTACAAGGCCACCGTCGCGCCGTAATGGATATCTGATCCACAGCATCAAACGGGGGGGGCCAAGGCCCCCCCCGTAAAATGAGAAAGGGGTGCCCCCAATGGGTTCAATCTTCAGTCCACAGCAGATCGTCAATGGCTTACAGCTAGGAGCGATTTATGCCCTCATCGCCCTGGGCTACACCATGGTCTACGGGATCGTCCGCCTGATCAATTTCGCCCATGGGGATTTCTTCATGGTCGGGGCCTACGCGGCCTTCGGCTCGTTCTTCATATTCAACGTCTACCTGCCCAAGGGCAACATGCTGGCGTTCGTGGCGCTGATCCTGGCCATGGCGGCCAGCGGCCTGATCGCCGTCCTCACCGACCACTTCGCTTACAAGCCATTGCGCTACAAGCCGAAGCTGAGCTCCCTGGTGACCGCCATCGGCGTGTCCATGCTGCTCGAGTACACCTTCTCGGCCATTCCGTTGATCGGCCCCTCGCCCCGGGGCTTCCCGGAGATCCTGCCCAAGAAGATGTACCACTTCGGCCACGCCGAAGTCTCCAACTACGTGGTCGTCGACCTGGCGGTGGCGGCCGTGCTGATGATCGGCCTCACCCTGCTGATCCAGCGCTCCTCGCTGGGCCGGGCCATGCGCGCCGTGTCCCAGGACAAGGACGCCGCCCGGCTCATGGGCATCAACGTGGACCGGATCATCTCCCTGACCTTCCTCATCGGCGGCTCCTTCGCCGGCGCCGCGGGCCTGCTGGCCGGGCTCACCTACCCGCGCATCCAGCCCTACATGGGCATCCTGCCGGGCCTCAAGGCCTTCATCGCGGCCGTGCTCGGCGGCATCGGCAGCATCCCCGGCGCGGTGCTGGGCGCCTTCATCATGGGCATCGCCGAGACCTGCGCGACCGCCTACAACTCGCTCCTGGGAGAAGGGATCGCCTTCGTGATCCTGATCGTCGTCCTGCTCCTGCGGCCCAGCGGCATTTTCGGCGAAAAAACCGCCGACAAGATTTAGGAGAGGCGCATGAGCAAACTCATGAACTTCAAGCTGCTCATCGCGGGCGCGATCTTCTTCCTGATCGTGACGATCCTCCAGGCCACCGGAGTCCTGAACGGGTACTTCATGGTGATCATCAACCGGTCCCTGATCGGGGTGATGTTCGCGGTATCCCTCAACCTCATCAACGGCATCACCGGCCAGTTCTCCCTGGGCCACATGGGCTTCGCGGCCGTGGGCGCCTACACCTCCGGCTGCTTCACCACCCTGCTCTTCCACCTCAACCCCCACCATTCCCAGGACATGGTGTTCTTCCTGGGGGCGATCATCGGGGCGGCATCGCCGCGGCGGTGGCGGGCTTCCTGATCGGCTTCCCCTCGCTCCGCCTCAAGGGCGACTACCTGGCCATCGTGACCCTCGGCTTCGGCGAGATCATCCGGACCATCCTCAACAACATCCCCTACGTGGGCGGCCCCCGCGGGCTGCTGGGGATCCCCAAGTTCTCGAGCTTCCCGGTGATCTTCGTGTTCACGCTGGGCACGATCATCCTCATCCGCAACCTCATCCAGTCGTCCATCGGCCGCTCCATGCTCTCGATCCGGGAGAATGAGCTGGCCAGCGAACTGGTCGGGGTCGACACCACCAAGTACAAGGTCATGGGCTTCGTGGTCGGGGCCTTCTTCGCCGGCATGGGCGGGGGCCTCCTGGCCCACCTGCTGCAGATCGCCCATCCCACCCAGTACGGCTTCTACGCGTCGGCCCTGATCCTGATCATGGTCTACGTGGGCGGCATCGGCTCGATCACCGGCTCGATCATCGCCGCCTTCTCCCTGACCTTCCTCACCGAGGGCCTGCGGGTGGGCATCGACTGGCTGCGCGACACGGTGGGCATCCCGATCGGCACCGAGTGGACCATGGTGATCTACGCCCTGCTGCTGATCCTCATCATGCTCTACAAGACGGACGGCCTCATGGGCATGCGCGAATCCTCGGTTCTGATCATCAAGGAGAAGGCATGACCGCGCTCCTCTCCATCAAGGACATGACCCACTACTTCGGCGGCCTGAAGGCGGTCTCGGAGTTCTCCTTCGACGTCCCCGAGGGCGTCATCTACGGCCTGATTGGCCCGAACGGCTCGGGCAAGACCACCTGCTTCAACCTCATAACCGGCATCTACACCCCCACCAAGGGCCAGATCCTGTTCCAGGGCGAGGAGATCAAGGGCCAGAAGCCGTTCCGCATCGTCCACCGGGGCATCGCCCGGACCTTCCAGAACCTGCGCATCTTCAACAACATGTCGGTCATCGACAACATCCGGGTGGCCCGCCACTTCACCACCACCTCCGGGGTGTTCAGCACCCTGCTGCGGCTGCCCAGCTTCCGCCATGAGGAGGACAAGGTCCGGGAAGAGGCCATGAACCTCATCAAGCTCATGAACCTCGATTCGCGCGCCCGGGAGCAGGCCAAGAACCTGCCCTACGGCGAGCTGCGCCGGCTGGAGATCGCCCGGGCCCTGGCCACCAAGCCCAAGCTGATCCTCCTGGACGAGCCCGCGGCCGGCATGAACCCCAAGGAGACCGAGGACCTGATGAAGCTCATCCAGCGCGTCCGGGACGAATTCAAGGTCACCATCTTCCTCATCGAACACCACATGAAGTTCGTGACCGGCATCTGCGAGCGGGTCAAGGTCATCGATTTCGGCACCACCATCGCCGAGGGCAAGCCCGAGGACGTGGTCAAGGAAGCCAAGGTCCTCGAAGCCTATCTCGGTCGGAAGGCGGTCGTATGCTAAGCGTCACCAACCTCAAGGTCACCTACGGCAACATCGCCGCGATCTCCGACGTCTCCTTCGAGGTCCCGGAGGGCAAGATCGTCTGCCTCATCGGCGCCAACGGCGCCGGCAAGACCACCACCCTCCGGGCCATCAGCGGCCTGGTGGCGCCCACGTCCGGCTCGGTCAAGTTCCGTGGCCAGGAGATCGCCGGCACCCCCGCCCACAAGCTGGTGGGGATGGGCATGTCGCACGTGCCCGAGGGCCGGCGGATCTTCCCGGTGCTCACGGTCCGGGAGAACCTGGAACTGGCCGCCTGGACCGTCAAGGACAAGGGCGAGGTCAAGCGGCGCATGGAAGAGGTCTACGACATGTTCCCGCGGATCAAGGACCGCATCGCCCAGCTGGGCGGCACCCTGTCCGGCGGCGAGCAGCAGATGCTGGCGGTCGCCCGGGCCATGGTCACTGGCGGCCAGCTGCTCCTGCTGGACGAGCCGAGCATGGGCCTGGCCCCGGTCCTGGTCGATGAGATCTTCGACAAGATCATTGCCATCAACAAGATGGGAACCACCGTGCTGCTCGTGGAACAGAACGCCAGCGAGGCCCTGGAGATCTCCGACTTCGCCTACGTCCTGGAGGTGGGCTACAGCACCATCTCCGGCCCAGCCAAGGAGATCGCCTCGGATCCCCGGGTCCGGGAGGCCTACCTGGGAGTCTGAGTGGCCCAGGAACCGAGCATTCCCTCCCCTGGCGCCGAGCTCTGGACCGGCGCCAGGGACTCCCTGCCCATGCTGGTGGGGGCGGCGCCCTTCGGCCTGATATTCGGCACCCTGGCGGCCCCCAGCGGCCTCTCCGCGGCCGGGGCCCTGGCCATGTCGCTGTTCGTGTTCGCCGGCTCCTCCCAGTTCATCGCCCTGACCCTGGTGGCCAGCGGCAGCGGCCTGGCGGTGATCCTGCTCACCACCCTGGTGGTGAACCTGCGCCACGCCCTCTACGGCGCCACCCTGCTGCCCCACGTGGCCAGCCTGCGCCAGCTCTGGCGGGTGCCCCTGGCCTTCTGGCTCACCGACGAGACCTTCGCGGTGGTCCAGCTGCGCTACGCGGCGCCCGACCCCTCGCCGCACAAGCACTGGTACTACCTGGGCTCCTGCCTGGCGATGTACGGCAACTGGTTCGCCTGGAGCCTGGCCGGGGTCCTCCTGGGCCGTTCCCTGCCCCATGTGGAGAAGCTCGGCCTGGAATTCGCCATGGCCGCCACCTTCACCGGCATCGTCGTGCCCATGCTCCGGACCCGGCCCATGCTCGGCGCGGCCCTGGCCGCCGCCGTGGTGGCCCTGGCCGGCCGCGGCCTGCCCTACAAGTCCGGCCTGCTCCTGGCCGCCGCCGCCGGGGTCACCGCCGGCGTGCTCCTGGAACCCCGGAAGGTGGGCCCATGAAAGGCCACGAGGTGGCGCTCATCGCCGGCATGGCCGCCATGACCTTCCCGGTCCGCTACGGCTTTTTCGCCCTGGGCGAACGGATCACCTTCCCGCCCCTGGTGCATCGAGCCCTGGGCTACGTGCCCGTGGCGGTGCTCACCGCCATCGTCGTGCCCATGGTGCTCCTGCCCGACGGCGCCCACTGGCAGATCAGCTTGCGCAACCCCTGGCTCCTGGGGGCCCTGGTGACCGCCGGGATCGCCTGGAAATGGCGGCACCTGTTGGGTTCCATCGCCGGCGGAATGGCGGTGTTCTTCCTCTACCGCTGGCTTGCCGGCTGACCTACATATTTCCAAAGGGATTGCTGGGCATGCTCCCCGGGCCGATTCCCAGCGCGCTGGGATCGACGGCCTTCATCTGCAGTTTTTCGAGAACCTCGACCTGGGCCAGGTGCAGGGGGTTGCCGTCGTTCAGTTCGACCTTGATGTAGCGGGCCTTGACGCCCTGGCCGTTGTTGATGTTGAGGGTGAGGGTGTCGAAAGCCTTGCCGTCGTCAGGCCGCGGGATGGCGGTATAGGTCTTGTCATCCAGCGAGTAGGAGACCTTCAGGTTCTTCGCCCGGTCCTGGTAGCCGTCCCCCCGGTTGTAGACCTTGATCATCCCGACCTCCTTGACCTCCTGGAGATCCACCTTCCACCACTGGGTGCCCTTGTCGGACGTGTGGAACCCGAAATCCTTCTTGACGTTGCCATCATTGGCGCCGGTCGGATGCAGGGTCGTCGTCCATCGACTGGTCGAACTGATGGTGGCCGGCTTGTTCAAGGCGAGGTTGGCGGGCTCGCCGTCCTGGGCCCGGAGGGCCGAAGCCATGGAGCCGGTCACAGCCAGGGCCAGGAACATCCGGGCAAGCCAAGGTGATTTCAGGGCAATGGGCATGATCAACTCCTCTGGCCTGGGGTCCGGCCGTTTTCAGGGATGGACCCGATCGATTCGGCCCATTGAAATAAATTAATTATTTAAACGCCCCGGTCAAGCCCCTCAAGCCCTCGGGAGCCCGCGGCCGGCCCTCGCAGCACCAGGGCCAGCCCGACCAGGATGGCCAGGGAGGCGCCCACCAGCCTGGGCGTCACCGGCTCCCCCAGCAGCACCACCCCCGCCAGGGCGGTGAGGACCGGGACGCTCAGCTGGACCGTGGCGGCCGCCGTGGCCCGGAGCCGCCCCATGGCCGCGTACCAGAGGGCATAGCCGAGCCCCGAGGCCAGGGCGCCCGAAAGCGCCGCCAGGCCCGCGCCGGCCGGATCGACCCGCGCCCAGGGGCGCCCGAGAAGGCTGAGCCCCAGGGCGAGGGGCGCCGCCCGGAGGAAATTGCCCGCGGTGGCCCCGAGGGCATCGCCGGCGCCCCGGCTGCGGAGGGAGTAGCAGCCCCAGGCCGCGCCAGCCGCCAGCATGAGGCCTGAGGCCGCCAGCGGTGGGGCGGTCAGCCCGGGCACCAGGAGCCCGACCAGCCCAGCCAGGGCGAGAACCAGCCCACCCCACTGCCGGCCGGCGAGGCGCTCGCCCCGGCGCAGGCCGGCGAGGACCATGGTGGCCTGCACCGAGGCGAACAGCAGGAAGGCGCCCAGGGCCGCCGGCAGGGACCGGTAGGCGAAGGAAAAACCGGCAGCATAGGCGAACAGGAACAGGGCGGAAATCCAGCTGCCGCCCACGGCCCCGCCCCGCGCCCGGACGAGGAGCCAGGTGCTGGCGGCGCCGGATGCCAGACGAAGGGAGGTGAAGGTGGCCGGGTCGATGGCCGTATGCCTCAGGGCAGCCCGGCAGAGGAGGGAATTCCCGGCGAAGGCGACCATGGCCAAGCCGGTGGCCAGGTAGGCGAGCGGCAGCGCCGTCCGGCTCGGAGCGTCGTCTTCGGCCGAGCTGGAAGGAAGGATCATCAGGCAGTCCGGACGGGAAGGGGTCTGGAGGCCATCTTAACGTGGCGGGACCCAGGTCGGGCGGAGCGGGACCACCGGTCCCTCGACCGGCGGTATACTCCACCCGGGCCGGACATGGAGGAGGGCCCGGCCACGGCACCGACCGCGCCGGTGGTCGAGGTCCTTGCGGCCACGGCGCTGACGGTGACCCTCTCGGCCGAACTCGCCACCAATAAAGTCCAGGCCGGCGACACCTGGGACGGGGTCATGGGCGAAGACGTGGGGACCTCCGGCAAGCCGATCGTCTTCACCCTGACCGCCCCGGAACGGGTGGCCCTGAAATAGCTTGTGCTACACCCCCAGGTAGGCCTTGCGCACCATGTCATTGGCCTTCAGGTTCGGGCCGGTGTCGGTGAGCACGATCTGGCCGGTCTGCAGCACGTAGCCCCGATGGGCGATGGACAGGGCCATCAGCGCGTTCTGCTCCACCAGGAGGATGGTGGTGCCGCGGGCGTTGAGTTCCTGGATGATCTCGAAGATCTGGTCCACCAGCACCGGCGCCAGGCCCATGGAGGGTTCGTCCATGAGCAGGATCTTGGGGTTGGACATGAGGCCGCGGGCGGTGGCCAGCATCTGCTGTTCGCCGCCGGACAGGGTGCCGCCCTTCTGCTGGGCCCGCTCCTTGAGGCGCGGAAACAGGTTGAAGGCGTTTTCCATGTTGTTCTGGATCTGGACCTTGTCGTTGAGGATGTAGGCGCCCATCTCCAGGTTCTCGGTGACGGTCAGGTTGGGGAAGATGCACCGGCCCTCGGGCACCAGGCCCAGGCCGTGGTGATGCACCACGTGCGGGGCCATGTTGTGGATCTCCTTGCCCTCCAGCAGCACGCTGCCGCGCCGGGGATGCAGCAGGCCCGAGATGGAGCGCAGGGTGGTGGTCTTGCCGGCGCCGTTGGCGCCGATCAGGGCGACGATCTCGCCCGGCTCGACCGTGAGGGAGATGCCCATCAGGGCATGGATGTTCCCGTAGTAGGAATGGACGTCTTTGAGTTCCAGGACACTCATGGGTTTGCCCTCACGCCTTTGTGTGGTCGCCGGCGGCGCCCTTGCCAAGATAGGCTTCGATGACCTGCGGATTGGAGGCGATCTCCTGCGGCTTGCCCTGGGCGATCTGTTCGCCGTGGTCCATCACGTAGATGTGCTCGGAGATGTTCATGACCACCTTCATATCATGCTCGATGAGCAGGATGGTGATGCCCCGCTCGTCCCGGATGCGCCGGAACAGGTGCATGGCGTCCTCGCTCTCGGCCGGGTTCATGCCCGCGGCCGGTTCGTCCAGGAGCAGCAGCCGGGGCTCGGACGCGAGGGCCCGGGCGATCTCCACCCGGCGCTGGGCGCCGTACGGGAGGTTGCGCGCCAGTTCGTTGCCGACGTTCCGCAGGCCCACGTATTCCATGAGCGCCTTGGCCCTGGCCTGGGCCTCGGCCTCCTCCTTGCGGAAGCTGGCGGTCCGGAAGATGGCCTGGATCGGGTTCTGCTTGAGCCGGGTGTAGGCGCCGACCATGATGTTCTCCACCACGGTCATGCTGCCGAACAGGCGGATGTTCTGGAAGGTCCGGGCCATGCGCAGATCGGTGATCTCGTAGGGGTGCAGCGTCTCGATGCGCTTGCCCTCGAACTCGATGGCGCCCTCATCGCAGTGGTAGAGCCCGGAGATGGCGTTGAAAAATGTCGTCTTGCCGGCGCCGTTGGGGCCGATGATGCTGACGATCCGGCCCTTCTCGATATCCACGGTCATCTTGTTGACCGCGGTGAGGCCGCCGAAGCGCTTGACCACGTCGCGCGTGGTGAGGATGTTCTCAGGCATTTTCGGCCCCCTTCCCGGCGTCGCCACCGTCTTCGCCGAGCTCGCGCTTGCGCCGGGCCGCGGGCAGGAGACCCGTGGGCCGGTAGATCATCATGAGGACCAGCACCACGCCGAAGATCAGGCGCTGGTACTTGGTCGGGTCCAGCTGGTTGGAGAGGTTCTTCCAGTGGAAGCCGATGATCGGGATCACCGACTCGCTCTGCCGCAGCTGCGACAGGTAGAGGGAGAAGCTCTGCAGCACCTGGATGTTGAGCAGGGTGACCACGGTGGCGCCGACGATCACGCCGGTGATGCTGCCGATCCCGCCCAGGATCACCATGGTGAGCACGCCCACCGACTGCAGGAAGGTGAAGGTCTCGGGGCTGACGAAGGTCCGGCTGGCGGCGAACAGCACGCCCATGGCCCCGGCGAACGAAGCTCCGACGGCGAACGCGCCCAGCTTGAGCTTGTTGGCGTTGATCCCCATGGCCCCGGCGGAGAGCTCGTCCTCGCGGATGGCGGTCCAGGCCCGGCCGACCTTGGAATCGTCCAGGCGGTAGGTGATCACGATGACGGCGATCACCACCAGCAGGGCGATGAGGTAGAAAAGGATGTTGTAGGCCTGGTTGTCGGTGACCCGGTGGCCCACCACCGGTTGGATGATGTGGTTGAACAGCTTGAGGATCCCCTCCGGCATGGTCGGGCGCTGGATGGGGGTGATGCCCTGGGGGCCGTTGGTGAAGTTGAGGGGCTTGTCGAGGTTGTTGGCCAGCTGCCGGACGATCTCGCCGAAGGCCAGGGTGATCACCGCCAGGTAGTCGCCGCGCACCCGCAGCACCGGCAGGCCGAGGATCAGGCCGAGGATGGCCGCGACGATCACGCCCAGAAAGATGAACAGGTAGAAGTAGTCGGGCGCCAGGAAGAATGGCGTGTTGAGGGCCTTGGTGGTGACCGTGGAGTGGAGCAGGTACGGCTGCTGGGAGCCGAAGAAGGCCCAGAGGTACGCGCCCACCGCGTAGAAGGCCATGTAGCCGAAATTGAGCAGGCCGGAGAAGCCCACCACGATGTTCAGGCCGAGCGCCAGGGCCGAGAACACGGCGATCTGGAAGATGACCTCCAGGTAGAAGACGTTGCGCGCCCCCAGGATCGGCACCAGCACCACGGCGAAGATCACCGCCAGGGCCAGCTGCGCGGCCCGGTTCAGGTTCAGCCAGTAGATGGAGCTGCCGGCGAACAGGAACACCAGGAAGCCCGGGATGGACCGCGGGCTGCCGTAGACCAGGGCGAAGCCCAGGATGATCAGGCCGCAGCAGACGAAGTACGGATTCTTCCCGCGGTTCAGGAAGGCCATGAGCGACTGGATGTTCTTCTTGATGAGTTCTTTCATCTCAATCCTCCTATGCCTTCTGGGAGACTTGCTCACCGAGCAGGCCGTTGGGTCGGAAGACGATGACCAGGATCAGGATGAGGAAGGCGACCATGTCCTTGTACTCGGCCCCGAAGGCGCCCATGGTGTAGGTCCCCAGGTAGGCCCCGGCGAAGCTCTCGATCATGCCCAGGACCATGCCGCCCAGGAGCGCGCCGGTCAGGTTGCCGATGCCGCCCAGCACGGCCGCGGCGAAGGCCTTGATGCCCGGCATGAAGCCCACGAAGGGATCGATGCGGGTGAATTTGAGGGCATACATGACGCCCGCGGCGCCGCCCAGCGATCCGCCCACCAGGAAGGTCAGGGAGATCATGAAGTTGACGTTGATGCCCATGAGCGCGGCGGTGTTCTTGTCCTGGGCCACGGCCCGGATCGCCTTGCCCACCTTGGTGGCGCCCACCAGGTAGTTGAGGGCCACCAGCATGACCACGGCGGCCACGATCACCACCACCGACTTCACCTGGATGTCGATGATCTTGGAGCCGACCTTGAACAGGGTCAGGCGCTCGTCGAAGTTGCCGAAGGTCGGCATCACCCGGTAGAACTGGCCGGTGGTGAGGCTTTCCGCCAGGCGGATGACGTCCTGCAGGGCGAACGAGACACCGATGGCCGAGATGAGCGCGACCAGGGTCGGGGAGCTGCGCAGCGGCCGGTAGGCCACCCGCTCCACCAGCATCGCCATGCCGCCCGAGGCGCACATGCCGATCAGCAGGGCCAGGGCCAGATAGGCGAAGGCGCCGATGACGCCGGCCCGGACCAGGTGCCCGGCGCCGTTGAGGGCGATCAGGGCTTCCACGCCGCAGAAGGCGCCGATGGCGAAGATCTCGCTGTGGGCGAAGTTGATGAACTGGAGCACCCCGTAGACCATCGTGTAGCCCAGGGCGATGGCCGCGTAGACGAAGCCGATGGTCACGCCGTCGATGAGCACCTGCGGCAGGCTGTTGATGGTGTAGCCGAGGATCCCGATGCCCTGGGTGGTCTGCAGCAGGTGATCCGCCCCGGAACCCCGGAACAGCATGGCCAGCACGAGCATGACCACGGAGCAGACGGCCCCGGCGCCGACGACGAAGATCGCCATCTGCCCAATCGGCAACAGAATTTGACGCACATTGATCGATCCCATGAACTTGCCCATAGGGTCTCCAGAAAGCCCCTCCCTCGTCTGAGGAGGGAGGGGGTGACGCGATGCTTATGGATTACTGGGGAGGCGCGATGTTGAGGGTCTGGTCGATCTTGTTGCCGGCCCACTTGGTGGGATCGGCCGAGGTGACCTGGATGATGAAGTACTTGCCCATGACCAGATCGCCCTTGGGGTTGAAGGTCATGGTGCCGGTGATGCCCTTGAAATCCTTCAGGGCGCGCACGGCCTTGCCCACGTCGGCGCGGGCGGGCAGCTTGCCGCCGTTGGCGTTGACGGCGTTCTCGATGCCCTTGAGCAGCAGGGCGGCGCAGTCATAGGACTGGGCGGCGAAGGGCTGCGGGTTGTTGCCGAACTTGGCCTTGAAATCGGCCATGAACTTCTTGGTGTCGGGGTAGACGTCGGCCGGGCCGGACACGGTGGAGAAGTACGTGCCGGCGCCCTGCAGCAGCGCGTCGCTGCCGATCTTGGCGGCGTCGGGGGAATCGAAGCCGTCGTCGGACATGCACATGCCCTTGAAGCCCTTCTGCCTGGCCTGCTTGAACAGCACCGCGGCCTGGTCGAACATGCCGCCGAAGTAGATGCACTCGGGCTTGGCGGCGATGATCGGGGACAGGATGGCGTCGAAGTTGGCCTTCTCCTCGGTGCCGGCGAAGCCGACGACCTTCATGCCGCCCGCTTCCGCTTCCTTCTTGAAGTACTCGGCGATGCCCTGGCCGTAGGCGGTCTTGTCGTGCAGCACGTAGGCGACCTTGATGCCCTTGCTCTTGGCGTACTGGGCACCCACGGCGCCCTGCACGTCGTCACGGCCGCAGACCCGGTTCACTTCGGCGTAGCCGCGGTCGGTGACCTTGGGGTTGGTGTTGGCGGGGGACACGTTGCACAGGTTGGCGGCGTGGTATTCCTCGGACGCGGGGATCTGCACGCCGGAATTGTAGTGGCCGACGATGCCGAGCACGGACGGGTCGGAGACGATCGCCTTGGCGTTGGCCACGCCGGTGTCCGGGTTGCCCTGGTCATCGAAGGGGGCCAGTTCGACCTTGTAGCCGAGCTTGGTCAGCGGCTCGGAGAGCTGCTCGATGGCGAGCTGGGTGCCGGCCTTGATGTCGCTGCCGATCACCGAGGTGGCGCCGGACAGCGGGCTCTGCGTGGCGATCTTGATGGTCTTGTTCTCTTTCTCGCAACCCGCCGAGACGAGCAGGGCCAGCACCGCGAGGGCCGGCGCGAGGATGGATAGAGGTCTGCGCATTGTCTTGCCTCCTTGAGTGGAATTTGGTGGGACACCCGCGGACGCGAATGCACCGGGGGGGTTGGAAAGGATCCGGTCGCGAGGCGCCACGCGGCGCTGCGGCAGGCACGTTATGTCGATAAAAATAAATAGATTCCCTAGAGGTAGGTTAACGAATCCCGGGGCGCTTTTGGAAAAAGAATTATCTCTCGTAGTCAAAGTTTATGGCATAACACATATATTTCTAATCAGGACGGTTCCGGTAATATTTCCGCCGCCGATCTCCGCGGGCGCACGCAGCTTTTACCATGGCACAATGGGACCGGAAAAAATCTTCTTCCACCTGGAATCCAACCCCATGTTCCATCAGACCCAGGTCCGGGTGCATCTCGGCAACATCCGGGACAACCTCGAAACCCTCCGCCGGATCATCGGCCCGGACCGCCGTATGCTGGTGCCGGTCAAGGGCAACGCCTACGGCCACGGCGCGGTCGCGGTCGGCCAGCTGGCCGCCGAGTGCGGCGTCGACTGGCTGGGCGTGGCCACCGTCGCCGAAGGGGAGGAATTGCGCGCGGCCGGCCTGCGGCTGCCCATCCTGGTGCTGTGCCCCACCCTCCCGGACGCCCAGGAGGCGGCCCTGGCCGCCGGGCTCACCCTCACCCTCTCCAGCCAGGACCAGGCCGCGTCCCTCCAGGGGGCATGCCGGAAGCTCGGCCGGAGCGCCCAGGTCCACCTGGAATTCGAGACCGGCATGGGCCGCAGCGGCCTGCCGGTGGCCGAGGCGGCGGCCATGGCCGGCTTCCTGGCCAGCCAGTGCCCGGATCTCGGGATCCAGGGGGCCTGCACCCACCTGCCGGCCAGCGACGGCCCCGACCTGGCGTACACTGGCGAACAGGTGCGCCGCTTCCGGGCCGCGGTCGCCCAGCTGGAGGGAAGCCTGGGCCGGCCCCTGGAACTGGTGCACTGCGCCAACTCCGGCGGCGTCCTGCGGGTCCCGGAGGCCTGGCTGACCATGGTCCGGCCCGGGATCGCCGTCTATGGGCTCTACACCGGCCCCGGGGCCGGGATCGCCTTCAAGCATGGCCTCTCCTTCCTCACCCGGCTGGTGTTCGTCCGGCCCGCGGCCGCCGGCGAAACCGTCGGCTACGGCCGCACCTGGACCGCCCCCCGGGATACCGTCATCGGCACCCTCGGCTGCGGCTACGCCGAAGGCTTCAACCGGCTCTTCTCCAACCGCGGCCGGGTCCTGGTCAACGGCCGCGCCTGCCCCGTGGTGGGGCGGGTGTGCATGAACCAGACCATGGTCGACCTGGGGCCGGACAGCCAGGATCTGCCCGGCGACGTGGCGGTGCTCATCGGCCGTTCGGGTGGCCTGGAGATCACCGCCCAAGAATGGGCCGAATCCCTGGGCACCATCACCTACGAGGTCGCCTGCCAGATCAGCGCCCGGGTGGACCGGGTCTACGAACCCTGAGCGCGGGGGATCACCGGCGGGCCGGGAGGAACCCGGGCAGGTCCCGGAAGATGTCGACGGCTGGACCTGGAATCTGATATATTAGATTTCAGATGGTACCCACCCGACTCGCCCCCCACCCCCTCCAGACCCGTTCGCTGCGCGAGCAGGTCTACGAATTCCTGCGCGACGCCATGAACCGCGGGGAACTCCAGCCGGGCGCCTTCCTGGACCTGAACGCCCTGGCGGCGCGCCTGGGCATCAGCCGCACGCCCCTGCGGGAGGCCCTGCTGCAGCTCGAGACCCAGGGCTTCGTGACCGTCCTGCCGCGCCGGGGCTTCCGCCTCAACTCCCTGACGCTGGATGATATCCGGCATTTCTACGAGATCATCGGCGCCCTCGAGGCGGCCACCCTCAAGGACCGGGGCGCGGCCCTGACCGCCGAGGACCTGGCCCGGATGCGCGAGCTCAACGCCCGCATGGCCGAGGCGGTGGCCGCCGAGGATTTCGGCCGCTACTACGACCTGAACCTGGCCTTCCACGAGGTGATCCTGGGCCTTTCCGACAACCGGCCCCTGCTGGCCCTGGTGCGCTCCCTCAAGCAGCGGCTCTACGACTGGCCGCGGCGGGCCGGATTCCTGCGCACCTGGGAGGAGCATTCCATCGCCGCCGAGCACGCCCGCCTGCTGGACCTGCTGGAGGCGGGCGACATCCGGGCGGCGGCCGAGTATCTGCAGGATGTCCACTGGTCCTACCAGGTGCAGGAGCACTTCATCCTCGCCTACTACTTCGCGGAGGGGGCGCGCCCATGACCACGGGCACCGTCTTCAACATCCAGCGCTTCTCCCTCCAGGACGGCCCGGGCCTGCGCAGCACGGTCTTCATGAAGGGCTGCCCCCTTGCCTGCCTCTGGTGCCACAACCCGGAAAGCCAGGCGGCCCGGCCCGAGCTGATGCGCCTGGAGAACCGCTGCATGGCCTGCGGCCGCTGCAGCCCGGAGGAGCTGGCCGGCCATGACTGCGCCGGCCGGGGCGACGACGACCTGGCCGCCTGCCCCACCGGCGCCCTGCAGCAGGTGGGTGGCGTGCGGGAACCGGCCGAACTGGTCCAGGAGCTTCTGCGGGACCGGATCTTCTTCGACCAGTCGGGCGGCGGAGTGACCTTCTCGGGCGGCGAGCCGCTCCTGCAGACCCCCTTCCTCCTGGAGGCCCTGGCCGGGCTTCGCGACCAGGGCGTGCACACGGCCCTGGACACCTCCGGCTTCGCGCCCTGGGGCGATCTGGAAGCCGCCGCCGGGCTGGCGTCCCTGGTGCTCTACGACCTCAAGCTCATGGACGAGGACCGCCACCGCGCCGCCACCGGCCAGTCCAACCGGCTCATCCTGGACAACCTGCGGGCCCTGGCCGGACGCCACCGGGACATCTGGATCCGGATCCCGGTGGTGCCCGGGGTCAACGACGACCTGGAGAACCTCGAGGCCGCGGCGGCCTTCCTGGCCCCCCTGGAAGGGATCCGGCGGGTCGACCTGCTGCCCTACCACCCGACCGGCGAGGCCAAGTTCGCCCGGCTCGGCCAGGGCTATGCCCTGGCCGGGCTGGCCCCCCCCACAACGCAACGGATGGAGTCCCTGGCGGCGGTGTTCCGCGCCCGCGGCCTCGCCACGACCCTTGGAGGCCGACCATGAGTGAACGCACCGATCGCCTGCGCCGGGCCAGCCTCGCCGCTGAGCCCTGCATCACCTCGGAACGGGCGGAGCTCGTCACCGCCTTCCACCGCGAGCACCTGGGCAAGCACAGCGCCCCCGTGCTGCGGGGCCTGAACTTCCTGGCCATCACCGAGGCCAAGGCGCTCTGGCTGGGCGAGGACGAGCTGATCGTCGGCGAGCGCGGCCCCTGGCCCAAGGCGGTGCCGACCTTCCCGGAACTGACCTGCCACAGCGCCGAGGACCTGCGCATCCTCGACTCCCGGCCGCTGACGCGCTACGCGGTGGCCCCGGAGGTGATCGCGACCTACGAGCGGGATATCATCCCGTTCTGGACCGGGCGCTCGCTGCGCGACCAGATGTTCGCCCAGCTGCCCCAGGATTGGCTGGACGCCTACCAGGCCGGGTGTTTCACGGAGTTCATGGAACAGCGGGCGCCGGGCCACACCGTGGCCGACGGCAAGATCTACCGGAAGGGGCTGCTGGACTTCCAGGCCGACATCGCGGCCGAGCTGGCGGCGCTGGACTTCCAGCGCGATCCGGAGGCCCTGGACAAGCGCGAGGCGCTGCAGGGCATGGACCTGTCCTGCCGGGCGGTGCTGCGCTGGGCCGAACGCTACGCCGAGCTGGCCGAGGCGCAGGCCCGGACCGCCGCGCCGGCGCGCCGCCCGGAGCTGCTGCGGATCGCCCAGGTCTGCCGGCGGGTGCCCGCCCACGCGCCCCGGGACTTCCAGGAGGCGCTGCAGTACTACTGGTTCTGCCACCTGGCGGTGATCACCGAGCTCAACGGCTGGGACGCCTACAGCCCCGGCCACCTGGACCAGCACCTCTGGCCGTTCTACCAGCAGGGGCTGGCCGACGGCACCCTGACCCGGGCCTCGGCCAAGGAGCTGCTGGAGTGCTTCTTCATCAAGTTCAACAACCACACCGCCCCGGCCAAGCAGGGCGTCACCGCGGCCGAGAGCGGCACCCTGACCGACTTCGCCAACATCAACCTGGCCGGGCTCCAGCGCGACGGCTCCGACGGCTCCAACGAGCTCACCCACCTGCTCCTGGAGATCATCGACGAGATGCACCTGTTGCAGCCCAGCTCCAACCTGCAGGTGTCCCGGCGCACCCCCGACCACGTCCTCAAGCACGCCCTGCGGGTCATCCGCAACGGCTACGGCTTCCCCTCCCTGTTCAACGCCGACGCGGTGGTGGAGGAGCAGCTGCGCCAGGGCAAGACCCTGGAGGACGCCCGCGAGGGCGGCACCTCGGGCTGCGTGGAGGTGGGCGCCTTCGGCAAGGAGGCCTACATCCTCACCGGCTACTTCAACCTGATGAAGATGCTGGAGCTGGCCCTCCATGACGGGTTCGACCCGCGCACCGGCAAGGTGATCGGGGCCCGCACCGGCGACCCGGCCGGGTTCCGGGACGGCGACGCCCTGTTCGCCGCCTTCGAGGCCCAGGTGCGCCACTTCCTCGACATCAAGATCCGCGGCAACCAGCTCATCGAGCGGCTCTACGCCACCCGCATGCCGCACACCTTCCTGTCGGTGCTCACCGACGACTGCATCAGGCGCGGCCGGGACTACAACGCCGGCGGGGCGCGCTACAACAACACCTTCATCCAGGCGGTGGGCATCGGCAGCGTCACCGACAGCCTCTCGGCCCTGCAGGAGCTGGTGTTCGACCGGGGCGAGCTGGCCATGGCCGAATTCACCGGGATCCTGGACGCCGACTTCCAGGGCCGCGAGCCGCTCCGCCAGAGGCTCCTGCACAAGACCCGGAAGTACGGCAACGACGACGACTACGCCGACGCCCTGATGACCCGGACGTTCCGCATGCTGTTCGAGGCCATCGATGGCCGGCCCAACACCAAGGGCGGCGCCTACCGCCTGGAGATGCTGCCCACCACCTGCCACGTCTACTTCGGCGAGGTCTGCGCCGCCTCCGCCGACGGCCGGCGCAAGGGCCTGCCGCTGTCGGAGGGCATCAGCCCGGTCCAGGGCGCCGACCGCCAGGGCCCCACCGCCGTGCTCAAGTCCGCCGCCAAGATGGACCATGTCAAGACCGGCGGCACCCTCCTGAACATGAAGTTCTCCCCCAGCCTGCTGGAGGGTGAAGCCGGCATCGGCCACCTGCACGATCTCGTCCGCACCTACTTCAAGCTGGACGGCCACCATCTGCAGTTCAACGTGGTCGGCGCCGGGCGCCTGCGCGAGGCCCAGGCCCACCCCGAGGCCAACCGCGACCTGATCGTCCGGGTGGCCGGGTACAGCGACTATTTCTGCGATCTCTCCCCGGCCCTCCAGGAGGAGATCATCCAGCGCACCGAGCACGCCAACTTCTGAGGCCGCCGCCATGTCCCAGGCCATCCAGCCGATCCTCGACACCCTCCTCGACGGCCGCACCAAGGGCTTCCCCCAGGACCGGCCGCCGCTGGCGCTCGGCGCGGTGGGGTCCCAGGGCTGGAACCTCCTGGCCGGGGACCTGGATTTCCCCGCCGCCATCCTGCGCCGCTCGGTGCTGGACCGCAACGCGGCCTGGATGCGCGAATTCCTCGGCCGGACCGGGGCCTCCATCTGCCCCCACGGCAAGACCACCATGGCCCCGCAGCTGTTCCACCGGCAGCTGGAGGACGGCGCCTGGGGCATCACCCTGGCCACCCCCCACCAGGCCCGGGTGGCCTACGATCACGGCGTCAAGCGGATCCTGCTGGCCAACCAGCTGGCCGGGGCGGGCCCGATCCGGTGGATCCAGGAGACCCTGGACGCAGACCCCGCGTTCGAACTGTTCTGCCTGGTGGACTCCCTGGAGGGCGTGGGCCGGCTGGCCGCCCTGGCCAAGGGCCGGCGCCCCATTCCCGTGCTCCTGGAACTGGGCATCCCCGGGGGCCGCACCGGCGTGCGCTCCCTGGCCGAGGGGCTGCAGGTGGCCCGGGCCGCGCATGCCTCGGACCGGCTGGTCCTGGCCGGCGTGGAATGCTTCGAGGGCATCATCGGCACCCGGGACCCCGCGGCCGACGCAGAGGCCGTCCGCACCTGGCTCGATGCCCTGGGCGACCTCGCCCGGGCCTGCGCCGCCGAGGACCTGTTCGGCCCCGGCGAGGTGCTGCTGAGCGCCGGCGGCTCGGCCTACTTTGACCTGGTGGTGGCCAGCCTGGGCCAGGTGCGCCTGGACCGGCCGGTCCGGGTGCTGCTGCGCAGCGGCTGCTACCTCAGCCACGACGCCGGCCACTACAAGCGCCTGGTGGCGGAACTGGAAGGCCGCCTGCCCGAAGCCTGGCGCGCCCCCGGCCATCTGGCCCCCGCCCTGGAGGTCTGGGCCCAGGTGGTCAGCCGCCCGGAGCCGACCCTGGCCTTCCTGAACCTGGGCAAGCGCGATGTGGCCCACGATCTGGGCCTGCCCGAGCCGGCCTGGTGGTACCGCAAGGGCCCCGAGCCGGCCCTGGTGCCCGCGCCGCCCGGCTGGAAGCTGACCACCCTCTACGACCAGCACGCCAAGCTGGAACTCCCCGCCTCGGACGCCCTGCAACCGGGCGACCTGGTGGGCTGCGCCGTCAGCCACCCCTGCACGACCTTCGACAAGTGGCAGGTGCTGTACGAGGTGGATGACCAGTATGGGGTGGTGGGGGCGGTCCGGACCTTCTTTTAGGATTATCCTGGGAGCATGGCCACCTATCCGATCGATACCATCCGAGCGCAGTTCCCGGCCCTGGAACGCCGCCACAACGGCCTTCCGGCGGCCTATTTCGACGGTCCCGGCGGCTCCCAGGTGGTGGCCGGGTGCATCGACGCCATGGCCGGCTACATGCGCCGGGGCGGCGCCAATCTGCACGGCGGGTTCCCCTCCAGCGTCGAGACCGAGGCGGTCATCCGGGAAGCCCGCTCCGCCATGGCCGACCTGCTCAGCGCCGAACCGGACGAGATCGCCTTCGGGGCCAACGCCACCACCCTGCTCTACCACGTCGCCCGCGGCCTGGCCCTCGACTGGCGGCCCGGGGACGAGATCGTGGTCACCGAACTGGACCACCGGGGCAACGTCGACCCCTGGCTGGCGGTGGCCGCGGAACGGGGCGTGACCGTCCGCTGGCTGCCGGTCGATCTCCAGACCTTCAGCCTGGACCTGGACGCCCTGGACGCCCGGATCACCCCGCGGACCCGGCTGGTGGCGGTGGGCCTGGCCTCGAACGCCGTGGGCACCATCAACGACGTGGCCCGGGTGGCCGCCCGGGCCCACCAGGTGGGCGCCCTGGTGGCGGTGGACGCGGTCCAGGCCGTGCCGCACTTCGCCGTGGACTTCCCGGCCCTGGGCGCGGATCTGCTGACCTGCTCGGCCTACAANTTCTTCGGGCCGCACCTGGGGGTCGTGGCGATCCGCCGGGAGCTGTTCGACCGCCTGCAGGCGCCCCGGCTGGTGCCGGCGCCGGCCCAGGCGCCCGACAAACTGGAGACCGGCACCCTGAACCACGAAGGGCTGGCCGGATTGCCGGCGGCGGTGGGCTTCATCGCCTCGCTGGGGGACGGAGCCGACCGCCGGGCCCGGATCCGCGCCGGCTATGCGGCGCTGGAG
>TBL_comb47_HYPODRAFT_10002252_pt1 | contig 23955 bp, 19 predicted proteins | sample TroBogypolimnion_40_FD_10682 | JGI IMG/M metagenome (IMG submission 10682)
TCCCCAGGGCCTTCTTCTGGCTTGCGCTCTCCACGCTTCACAATCGTCCTTTCTAAATGACCATTGCTAGTTTACACCTTGGTTCTCGATGAACCTTTAGGCTGAGGGTCGCCGATAATCAGGTAAACAAAAACCCCCGAGCTCGAGGGTCGGGGGCGGGAGTGCGGGAGCCTATTGTCGATCTAGATCCCCGTCCACCTCACCACCGGAGTGGCATGGTTAGGGCGAGGGTTAATGGTCAGGGCGCACTTCATGATGGCGCCAGTGTCTCCTGAATGGTTCACGCCGTGCAAGGTAAAAATAGCCCACTTCAGAAATCGCTTAGATGCCGAGTCGATCCTTGAGGCCCATCAAATACCGCCGACTCACCGGAGCCTGCTTGCCAGAACGGGTACGGAGGGTGGCAGGGTCGTTGCGCCCGATTTCGTCGATGCAGGCGAGATTGACCAGGAACTGCTTGTGGCACCGCACCATCTGGGGAACCCTGGCCTCCAGGAGCGTCAGGGTGAGCTCCGTGAGGAATTCGCCTCGGGTGGTGACCAGGTGCACACCGGTTTCCCCGCTGCGCACGAGCTCCACCTCCGTGGTATCCACAAGCTTGATGCCCTGGGAACTGACGCATGGGATCCGCTCGATGGCTGGGGTGGGGTAGTGGGCCTGGCGGCCCTCCCCCAGGAATTGTCGGACCTTGTGCAGGGTGCGATCCAGGCGCTCCGTCGTGACCGGTTTGAGCAGAAAGTCGATGGCGTTCTCGTCGAATGCTTTGAGTGCATGCTCTTCGTGGGCCGTGACAAAGACCACACAGGGCATGAACTCGGGCTCGATCATGGTCACCAGCTGGAAGCCATCTACCTTGGGCATGTGGATATCCACAAAGAGCAGGTCCGGCCGGGTGGCCCGGATCACCCGCAGGGCCTGGAGGGCGTTGGCGCAGGCTCCTACCACCGAGACGTCGCCCCGTTCCGCCAGGAGGGCCTCAAGCTCCTCCCGGGCATTGCGCTCATTGTCCACCACCACCGCACGTCTCATGCAGCCCCCTCGGTTGGTTCAGCGCCGGGGAGTACGATGGAGATGCGGGTGAGGCGATCCGGATCGCAGTGGATCCGCAGGCCTCCACTTTCCCGCATCAAGGTCCTCAGGCGTCGGTCCACGATGTCCATGCCCATACCCAGTCCGCTGCCACCAATCCGGGACTTGAAACTGCCTGCGTCATCCTCGACATCGATATGCACGGCGGCCCCCTCACGGAAGATGTGGACCCTCACGGTGCCGGGTTCCAGCATCTCGGCGATGCCATGCTTGATGGCATTCTCGATGAGCGGCTGCAGGGTGAACGTGGGGAGCTTCACCTGGAGCAGTGCGGGGTCCACATCCAAGGCCACCGTGAGCTGGTCCTCGAAGCGCGCCTTCTCGATCTCCAGGTAGGCGCTCACATGGGCCAGTTCCTCTTGGAGCGTGGAGAGTTCGGGGTTGCGTTTGAGGTTCATGCGGAGGAAGTCGGCCAAGTGATTCAGCAGGGCCCGGGCCCGGACTGCATCCTTGCGCATGATGGCCTGAATGGTGGCCAGGGAGTTGAAGAGGAAATGGGGGTGGATCTGGGCGTGCGCCAGCTTGAGCTCCGCGAGCACGAGCAGTTCCTTCTGTTCCTGGAAGTGGGCCCGGGTCAGCTGGCTGGCCAGCAGCTCGGTCAGGCCCTCCCCCAGGGTGCGGTTGATACTGAGGAAGCGCTTGTGGGCCTTCTCATACAGCTTGATCGTGCCGATGACATCCCGCCCCACGAGTAGGGGTACCACCAGGACCGAGCCCAGGGGGCAGTCCTGCTTGAGGGTGCATTGGTAGGGCTTTCGGACGCCGTCCAGGAAGACCACCTCCCCGCTGGTGATGGCCTGCCGAGTGGAGGCCGACAGGATGGGCGTGCCGGGTCGGTGGTGGTCAGTGCCTAGACCCGTGAAAGCCAGCACGCTCTCCCGGTCGGTGATAGCCACGGCGCCCACATCGGTCTCCTGGAGGATGATCGTCGCCAGGTCTGGGGCCACCTCCGGGCTGAAGCCCTTGCCCAGCAGGGCCAGGGTCCGTTCGGCGATGCGCAGGGTGCGGTCTGTGAAGGCGGTGCCGGCCAGGTCGTAGATGTCCCGGCGATCCCGTAGGATGCTCATAAACAGGGCCGCACCGCAGGAATTGGCCAGGATCATGGGGACCCCGATCACCCTCACCAGGGCCCATGCCTCCCGGAAAGGCCTCGCCACAACCAGGATGATGAGCATCTGCAGCAGCTCGGCTACCAGCATGGTGAGGCCGGCCGTGAGCGGGCTGAGGGAACGGTCCTGGGCGGCCTTGCGCTGGAAGTAGAGATGCACCAGACCACCAATGAGTCCCTCTGCCGTGGTGGAGATGCCGCAGGCCAGGGCCGTGAACCCCCCGAAGGTGAATCGGTGGATGCCACTGACCAGGCCGACACCCAGGCCCAGGGCAGGTCCGCCGATCAAGCCGGCCAGCACTGGCCCGATGGCGCGGGCATTGGCGATGGCCCCGTGGACCCTCACGCCCAGGTAGGTGCCGCCTATAGAGATCAGTGAGAAGAAGATGAACAGGGCAAGCTTCTGACCACTGCCCAGGGCCTCCGAGCGCCGCAGCCGGTAGGCCGGAGACTTGCAGTAGACGTAGGCCACCAGCAGGAAGAACGAGACGACCTGGATCAATGAGAAGAGCAGCTTCAACATGGGCGCGGGTTCCAGGGTGGACATCGCCGGTCAGGTGGTGAAACCGACCGGATAGGGTGCCGGTGGCTCCTGTGGGGGCATTGGGGCGGGACCGCAAAGCCTACCTATCCATCATGAACGCATGGATCCATTTTTCCAGGGGCCATCGCCCCTGGGCACCCAGCAGGAGGTTGATGCATGAACGCTCTTACCCTTGTTTTCGTGACGCTGTGCGTTTTTGCACTGGCGTACCGCTACTACGGGATCTTCCTGGCCACCAAGGTCCTGAACCTTGATCCCGACCGCACGCCCCCGGCCGTGGAATTGGCCGATGGGCACGACTACCACAAGACGAACAAGTGGGTCCTCTTCGGGCACCATTTCGCCGCCATCGCTGCCGCCGGCCCCCTGCTGGGACCTGTGCTCGCCGCGCAGTTCGGCTGGCTCCCGGGCACCCTGTGGATCCTCATCGGCTGTGTCCTGGGTGGGGCTGTGCACGACATGGTGGTGCTCTTCGCCTCCGTCCGCTACAAAGGCAAAAGCTTGGCCCACATTGCCGAGGAGGAGATCGGCAAGCGCGCCGGGATCGTAGCTTCCTTCGCCATTCTGTTCATCCTCATTCTCACCCTGGCCGGGCTCTCCATCGGCGTGGTTAATGCCCTTTTCAACAGCCCCTGGGGCACCTTCACGGTGCTGGCCACCATCCCGATCGCCCTCTACATGGGGGTTCACCTCTATATCCTGCGCAAGGGCGATGTGGTCGGCGCCAGTGTCATCGGCGTAGTCCTGCTGTTCCTGGCCCTCCTGGCTGGCCCCTATATCGCCGCCAATCCCACCTGGGCACGGATGCTCACCCTCACCAAGAACCAGCTGGCCATCATCATCCCACTCTACGGTTTCGCCGCTTCGGCCCTGCCCGTGTGGCTCCTGCTCTGCCCCCGGGACTACCTGTCCACATATCTGAAAATGGGCGTCATCGTCATGCTCATCGGCGGCATCGCCTTCGTCCATCCCACCCTGGTCATGCCTGCCCTGACCCCGTACATTCATGGCGGCGGGCCCATCATCCCCGGCTCAGTGTTCCCCTTCATCTTCATCACCATTGCCTGCGGCGCCCTGAGCGGGTTCCACGCCATCATCGGCACGGGCACCACCCCCAAGATGATCGCCAGCGAGAAGGACATCCTCTTCGTGGGCTTCGGCGCCATGCTGGTTGAAGGCGTGGTGGCCATCATGGCCCTCATCGCCGCCTGCGTCCTGGTGCCCTCGGACTACTTCGCCATTAACGCCCTACCCAAAGCCTATGCGGCGCTGCACATGGTGCCCGTGCATCTGCCTGAATTGGGGCGAGCCGTGGGCGAGCAGCTTCAGGGTCGTCCCGGGGGCGCCGTCTCCCTGGCCGTGGGCATGTCCTACATTTTCTCATCCATCCCGTTCATGAAGCATCTGGCGGCCTATTGGTACCACTTCGCCATCATGTTCGAGGCTGTCTTCATCCTCACTGCCGTGGACACGGGGACCCGTGTGGGCCGCTACATGCTCCAGGAGATGTTCGGCAAGGTCTGGCCCCGGTTCGAGGAGAAGAAGTGGATGCCCGGCATTCTGCTCACCAGTGCGCTCTTCACCGCAGCCTGGGGCTACCTGGTATACACCGGCGAGATCTCCACCATCTGGCCCCTGTTTGGCATGGCCAACCAGCTGCTGGCCACCTGCGCGCTCATCGTGGGCACCACCATGCTCATCCGCCACGACAAGGTGAGGTACGCCTGGACCACAGCTATCCCTGGACTCTTCATGATTCCGGTCTGCTTCACTGCCGGCTACCAGAACATCGTTTACAACTACCTGCCCAAGGGGCTGTGGCTGCTGGTGACCTTCTCCGTAGTCCTCATGATCCTCATGACCATCGTATTCGTGGAGGCCTTCATCAAATGGGCCCAACTGCTCATGGTCCGCGTCCGAATCCGGGACCGGCACGGCTTGATGGTGCTGGTGGAAACAGAAGAATAGAAGGCCTGTGTCTCAGGGACCCTCTTGGAGCCGGACTCGAGGAGGGTCCCTGAATATCTGGGTCAGATCACCGGTGTGGAGCCACCGGTTGAAGCAGGCCCTAGGGCCTGTTTTCAAAGTGGATGCGAGCCGCGATGGGTCCAGCCGCGTGATCCAGGAAGGATGCGGCCGCAGGGCGACGTGGTTCGTCGTTCAAGGCCGCAGGCGCCGCTGGGCGCGCGGCTGGACCCGTCCCCCTCTCCCTATCGCAGGCCCCGGCAAGGGGCGGCGCCCGGCGCGATACTGCGTCAAGCTCCTCGTCAATAGTGCCGCTATTGCCATCGTCGCCTTCCTTGGCTCGCTTTGGCGGCGCCCCTTGCGCGGCCACACCCCACTTTGAAAACAGGCCCTAGCCCTCCGCTGCAGCCTTCAGCAGGTCCCACAGCGCCTCCACATGCCGCCGCTCGGTGGTCTCGGCGCCGATGCTCACGCGGAGCATCTGGGTGCCCTTAAGGACCGAGGGCGTGAGGTAGGCCTTGCCACCCTCATTGATGCGGCGGGCGAGGTCGAGGTTGTGGGCGGCGGTGGCGGCTTCGTCCAGACCGGGCTTGATATGGCGGATGCACACGGTCTGGAGGGGCACCGGGGCCAGGCGCTCCCAGTCCGGGGCGGCGTCAATCTGGTCCTTGAACCACTGGGCGTGGTCCAGGTCGCGGCGCAGGCGGGCCTGAAGGCCTTCCACGCCCACGTCCATGAGGTAGAACCAGAGCTTCAGGGCCCGGAAGCGTCGGCCCAGCTGGATGTGCCAGTCCCGGAAGTTGCTGACCTGACCGTCCTGGGCCGTGCGCAGGTAGCTGGGGTTGGTGCTCATGACGCGGATGAGGTGCTGGGGATCCCGCACATAATAGGCGCTGAGGTCGAAGCCCACGCCCATCCACTTGTGGGGGTTGAAGACCAGGCTGTCGGCCCGTTCCACGCCCGCCCACATCCAGCGGCACTCGGGCAGCACCATGGCCGTGCCCGCCAGGGCCGCGTCCACGTGGAGCCACATCCCGTACTGCTCGGCCAGGTCTGCCATGGCCGCGATGGGATCCAGGGCCGTGGTGCCCGTGGTGCCCACGGCGGCGACCAGCGCGCAGGGGCGCAGGCCGATCTCGATGTCCTTCTCGATGGCCGCCTGCAGCAGGTCCAGGCGCAGGGCGTGATTTTCATCGGTGGGGATGAGCCGCAGGAAGCTGCGGCCGAAGCCCGCCAGCAGGGCGGCCTTCTCGATGGAACTGTGGCCCTGGTCGGTGGCGTAGACCACCATCGGCGACTCACCGCCCTGGAGGCCTTCCTCGTTCTGGCAGTAGCCCGAAACCTTCTCCCGGGCGCAGAGCAGCGCCGTGAAGGTGGCGGTGCTGGCGGTGTCGTGGATGACCCCCGTGAAGGCGGGGCTGAGACCCACCATCTGGCGAAGCCAGTCCATCACCACTTCCTCCACCTCCGTGGCGGCGGGGCTGGTCTGCCAGCTCATGCCCTGGGCGCCGATGCCCGAAGCGGCAAGGTCGCCTAGGATTGAGCTGTAACTGGTGTTGCTGGGGAAGTAGGCGAAAAAGGATGGATGGTTCCAGTGGGTGATGCCTGGCATCACATCGCGGTCCAGGGCCGCCAGGGCCTGGTCCATGCGCCCCCCCTGCTGGGGTGGGTGCGCCGGGAAGGCCGCCCGGATCTCGCCGGGCTGGGCCTGGCTCATGACCGGCAGGCGCTCCAGACCCTCGCGGTAGTCCGCGATCCAGTCCACGAGTTGATATCCAAGGCGGCGGAATTCTTGTGCGTCCATCCCACCATTGTGCCGGAAGGCGATCACTGCGCGGTCTGCTCAGGTGGAAAGATCGCTGGGGTGAGGCTCGTAGCGCAGGAGGTCGCCGGGCTGGCAGTCCAACTCGCGGCAGAGGGCTTCCAGGGTGGAGAACCGGATGGCCTTGGCTTTGCCGGTCTTCAGGATGGAGAGGTTGGGTGGGGTCAGGTCGATGCGCTCCGCCAACTCGCCCAGTTTGAGCTTCCGCTGGGCCAGCACCACGTCGAGGGTCACGATGATGGGCATGGGGGTGTCCTCAGATGACCAGGTCCTGCTCGGCCTCCAGACGGAAGCCGTCTTCCAGCACATAGGCGATGAGCAGGGTCAGCCCGCCCCAGAAGAGACCGTCCAGGGAGGCTGGCCCAAGTTGCTTCCAAGGTTGCACCACCAGCCCAGCAACCTGTTTTGAGACCATGGAGAAAGCTCCGAGCATGAGGAACCAGACGGGTACTTTGGCGACCTGGATCCAGCCAAGGATGCGCACCAGGCGGATGCTCTCCTGAGAAAACGCTGTGCCCCCTTCGAACTGGTGGAGGAGCCGGATGAGAACACTCAGGGTGAGGACAGCGGCAGTGCAGCTGATTGACACCAGGCCCCAGACAAACATTCGAAGCATTCCACCCGAGTGAGCTGCCGTGAACCGGAATCCATCCATATCCAGTAGCCGGAGCAGGTGGTTGGCTGTGTCTGGCACGAAACCATTGAGAAATACGATCCCTGGCGAAAAGACCACCAGCAGCACAGAGAGCCAGAGGACACCCGAGGCGAAGCGGCGCAAGGTGCTGCTGAGGTGTTGGGTGTGGCTCATGGGCGCTCCGATGCCATCCAATGGTAAGTTGTACATGTTGGTAGTCAATATAAAAATATTGAAATACAATAAAAAAATAACGATATACGATTGTGGTTAAACTCGTTAATCAATGCCACCATTTCTTGTAATCTAATATTGAAATCATGAAATGATTTCAATGTATCCCCACCCCCAACCAAAGCGAAACCATGACCTTCACCACCACCCTCCGCCTCGACGATGACCTGGGCCACTTCCTGCGGGAGGCGGCGGAGGCCCATGGCCTGAGCGTGAACGGGTGGCTGGTGGAGTTGGTGCGGCGGGAACAGGTGGTGGCGGCCCGGCTGCGGCTGGCGGCAGACTGGGCGGCCTACGCCCAGGCGGACGAGGCCCAGGCAGTGGACTACGCCTGGCCCGCTCTGGCCGAGGCAGCGGAAGCACCTCGTCGTCGCAGCTACCGGGCCCGGAAGCCCAAGGGTGTGGAATGACTGCCGAGCTGCCGCGCTGCAGCCGGGGCGAGATCTGGCAGCTGGACTGGAACCCCCTCCGGGGCTCAGAGCCGAGCGGCTTCCGGCCCGGTCTCATCGTGCAGTCGGACCTGGGCAACCACGCCCCCGGGGCCCGCACCACCATCCTGGTACCCCTCAGCCACGAGGGTGGCCCCTACGCCTTCTGCATCCCCATCCCCAGGTCGAAGGAATCCGGCCTCGCCACCGATGCCTGGGCCAACGCCACCCAGGTCCTCACCGTGGACAAGGACCGGCTCATGAAACGGCTCGGCGCAGCCACTCCCGCCCAGATGAAGGCGGTGGCCCTGGCATTGAACCAGGTGTTGGACCTATAGCAAAATCGCGCAGCGATGTTGCTCAGTGATGCGCAGCCGCCGCCGCCACGCTCACCGGCTTGAAGAAGCTCACCTTGCCGCTGGCCAGGTTGTAGATGGCCGGGACGACCCAGACCTTCTCGGCGGCAGCGGCTTCGCGCAGCATCGCAGAGCGGTCCAGCATGGCCTGGGCCTGGCGCCGCGCATTGGCCTCTTCCAGACGGGTGCCGTAGGCCTTGGTGTCCTCGTTGGGATCCTGAGGCGTGCTCTCCAGCAGGCCCGCCATGCCCGCCTGCAGGGACCAGAGGTTGCCGGGCAGGGCCTTGCCGTTGGCCTCACGCACGGCCTTCACGGCGCCGCAGCTGGTGTGGCCCATGAGGACGATGAGCTTGGAGCCCAGGTGCTCCACGGCGTACTCGGCGGAGGCGATGCCCTGCAGGTCCGGGGCGTTGCCCGCCTCGCGGATGGTGAAGAGGCGGCCGGCCTCCTGGTCGAAGAGGAGGGCGTCCGGCACGCGGCTGTCCGAGCAGGTGATGACAATGGCGAAGGGGGCCTGGCCGCCCACCAGGGCCGTGCGCATGGCCGCGTCATGGCCCGTATCCAGGGTGCGGACCCGCTTGCCGGCCACGAAGCGGAGATTCCCGGCGTTCAGTTCCATGAGGGCCGTGCTGGGGCTGTCCGGGCTGTCCGCCGAAGGGGCCGGTCCGTGGGCGGCGGCTTCGTGGTTCTCCACCTTGGGTTTCGGCTTGGGCTTGGGGGCGGCCTTGGCTTTGGGAGCAGCCTCGTGCTCGGCTTCCGCCGGTTCTGCCGCTGGTGCCTTGGTGTTGGCTTTGGTCGCGGGCTCCTGGGCTGAGGGCTTGGCAGCGTGTTCGTCATGCTCCTGGGCCACGAGGCACAGGGAGGTAGCCAGCAGCAGGGTTTTCAGGGCGCGCATGGGGGCTCCAGTGGGGACTCCCACTTGATCGGAGGAATGGAGATCAGGGATGAATCGGGACGCCTGGGTGGGGGCTCCTGGGTGGGGGCTCCTGGGTGAAACCAGTCAGCATGATGTCAGACTGCAAGCGGTACCCGTGCGCGAGCTGGGGGCCACCTGGTCCGAGCGAACCCGGCCAGCAACCAAGGGGAAACATGAAGCTGGTCCTGGTGGCGATCCACATCGAGCCCTCTCCGCGTTCCCTGCCGCTGGGGCCGGCCATGCTGGCCTCGGTGCTGCGGGATGCCTTCGGTGAGCGGATCGAGACGCGGGTGGTGGATGCCTTTGTGGCTGAGGAGGCCGAGGTCTGCGCGGCCCGGATCCTGGAGTCGGAGCCCGATCTGGTGGGCTTCTCCATGTATATATGGAACCGCCACCTGAGCCTGGCCATCGCCGCCTGCCTCAAGGCTGCTCGGCCTGGCATCGGCATTTTCGCGGGCGGGGCCGAGGCCACGGCGGACCCGGCGGGCGTCCTGGCGGATCCGGCCATGGACCTGGTGCTGCCCGGCGAAGGCGAGGAGCTGTTGGTGGCTGCCATGGAGCAGGTGCTGGCGAGAACTCCGCTTGCGGATCTGGCGGCCTGGGCGCGGCCCCGGCCCGTGCAGGATCTGTCGAAGCTGCCCTCGCCCTACCTGGATGGCACCCTGCGTCCCGAGGACTACGGCGGCGCCCTCTGGGAGCTGTCCCGGGGCTGCCCCTTTACCTGCGACTTTTGCTACGAGGCCCGCGGCGCGGCGGGCACGCGGCGGGTGCCCCTGGCCCGGGTCGAAGCGGAACTGGAGCTCTTCGAGGCCAGGGGCATCCGCGAAGTCTTCGTCCTGGATCCCACCTTCAACTACCACAAGGCCCAGGCCAAGCAGGTGCTGCGCCTCATCGCCGCCAAAGCGCCCTGTACCCACTTCTTCTTCGAGGCCCGGAGTGAGTTCCTGGACGCGGAGATGGCGGACCTCTTCGCCGCCGTGCACTGCACCCTGCAGATTGGCCTCCAGAGCGCCCACGACGAGGTGCTGAAAAACATCAGCCGCAGCTTCGACCCGGCCGACTTCGAGGCCAAAATCCTGCTGCTGCACCAGGTCGGTGTGCCTTACGGCTTCGATCTCATCTACGGCCTGCCCGGCGACAGCCTGCAGGGCTTCCAGGCCAGCCTGGACTTCGCCATGGGCCTGGTGCCCAACCACCTGGATGTGTTCCGGCTCTCGGTGTTGCCCGGTACCCGGCTGGCCGAGACTGCCCCGGGCCTGCAGCTGCGCCACCAGGCTCTGAATCCCTACTCAGTGATCGAGTCGCCCACCTTCAGCGCCGGGGACCTGGATCAGGCTGGGAGGTTGGCGAAGGCCTGCGAAGTGCTCTACAACCACGGCAAGGCCGTGCCTTGGTTCGGCATGGTGCTGGAGCCCCTGGGCTTGCGGCCCTCGGAGGTCTTCGGCGCCTTCGCCGACTGGCTGGATCAGCACGCAAACCAGGCGCCCATCGAGGCTCAGCAGACTTTCTTCCTGTCCCTCTTGGAGGCCCAGGACCAGATCGCCCTGGGCCACCTGGCCGCCGATGTCATCGCCTGCTTCGGCCACAGCGCCGCCCTCATGGAGGAGGCCGATATGAGCGGCGCCGCACCCCTCCGACGAGTCCGGTTCCACCACGACCCCAGGGACCTCATGGCCCTGATCGAGGAAGGTGTGGCGAACCTGGAAGAGCTGGCCTACAGCGTCGAGGCCCATCCCTGCGAAGCCGAGTTCGCGCTGCTGAACGGAGAACTGTTGCTCACTGTTTCTTAGGCAAGCCCCAGAAAGAATAAACACGAAAAAAGAATGATGAACACCGCGTGTGGTTTATCGGCGTTTACCAGCTTTGATCGGTGTTCATCGGTGTTCTGCTTTTTGAGACCAGCTCACTCGTAGCGCAGGGCCTCGATGGGGTTCTGGCTGGCGGCTTTGAGGGCGGGCCAGAGGCCGAAGATGAGCCCCACGGCGGTGCTGACGCCGAAGCCCAGGGCGATGCTCCAGAGGGGGGCGGCGGCGGGGAAGTCGAAGGTCAGACGCACCAGCATGGCGATGCCCAGGCCCACGCCGATGCCGATGGCGCCACCTACGCAGGTGAGTGTGACGGCCTCCACCAGGAACTGCACGGCGATGTCCCGGCGAGTGGCGCCCATGGCCTTGCGCACGCCGATCTCGCGGGTACGCTCGGTGACGCTCACCAGCATGATGTTCATGACGCCCACGCCCCCCACCAGCAGGGCGATGGCGGCGATGAGGATCATGGCCCCGGCGATGCCGCCGGTGATGGCCCGGAAGGTCTCCAGCTGCCCCTCGCTGGTGAAGATGGCGAAGTCGTTGGGCATGTTGGCCCTGAGGCCCCGGCGTCCGCGCAGGATGGCGATACCCTGGTCCATCATGGCCTGCATCTGCTGGGGATCCCGGGGCACGGTGGCGATGTGGATGGTGTCGCCATTGCTGTTCTTCACATCCGGGAACATCTCGTCGAAGGTGCTGAAGGGGATGAGCACGATGTTGTCGGCGCTGCCACCCAGGGCGGAGCCCCGCTTCTCCAGGAGGCCGATGACGCGGAAGGCCACGCCGTTGATGAGCAGCTCCTGGTTGATGGGGTCGCGGCGGGGCCAGAGGGCCTCGGCCACGTCGGGGCCGATGGCGGCGGTGCGGGCGGCGTGGCTCACATCTGCGTCCACGAAGAAGCGGCCATCGGCGATACCGGCGTTGTTGGCGGGCAGGTAGTCGGGCACCACGCCCGCCAGGGCGGGGCCATTGGCCTCCTTGCCCTTGCGGTTCTTGAAGGTGGTCGCGGCGGCCAGGGTGGGCAGGTTCAGGTAGCGCTCGGGGCTGACAGCGGCGGCCAGGGTGTTCAGCCGCTTGAGGGCCGCGGCGTCCTCCGGGGTGAGGTCCCGGCGCCGGCGCTGCTCCTCGGGAAGGGTCGAGGGCCCGCCGCCGAAGCGGGGTTCGTACTTCTGGTACTGCACCAGGGTAGTGCCGAAGCTGGAGAAGGCGCCGGTGATGGCGTCGTTGAAGCCCGCCACGAAGCTCACCATGGCGATGACCGTGGCCACACCGGAGACGATGCCCAGCAAGGTGAGGAAGCTGCGCAGGCGCTGCACCAGGATGGAGCGCAGGGCGAAGCGGACGTTCTCGAGGCCGAGGCCGAGGAGGCTGGTGCGGTGGGAGGCGGTCATGGCTCCTCCTACTCAGCCCGGAGGGCGTCGATGACGGGCAGGTTGGCGGCGCGGCGTGCAGGCAGCAGGCCCGCCAGGAGGCCCACCACCGTCGAGAGGGTCACCCCCATGAGCACGATGCCCACCGTGATCTGGGCCGGGAAGCCTGTGAGGGCCTTGACCAGAAGGGCCGCGGTGCCACCGAGGAGGACGCCGATGATGCCACCCGCCATGGAGAGCAGGGAGGCCTCCAGGAGGAACTGGCGGTTGATGTCGCGCTTGCGGGCCCCCAGGGCCATGCGCACGCCGATCTCCTGGGTGCGCTCGGCCACGCTCACCAGCATGATGTTCATGATGACGATGCCGCCCACGCCCAGGGACACAGAGGCGATGAGGGTGAGCAGCACGAAGGTGGCTGTGCTGATCTGCCGCCACAGCTCCTGGAGCTGGTCCTGGGTGAGGAAGCCGAAGGGGTCCGGATCCCGCCAGGCCGTGTGGCGCAGGGCCCGCAGGAAGGCCCGGGTCTCGTCGATGGAAGCGCTGAGGCCCTCCACGCCACCTCGGGCCTTGATGAAGTAGTCCAGGGGGTCGTTGGGCGCGAAGAAGGTCTTCCGGTAGATCTGGAAGGGGATGATGACCATCTGGTCTTTGTTGATGCCCAGGCCCTTGCCCTCCTTGGGCATGGTACCGATGACGCGGAAGGGCAGGCCCCGCACCAGCACCGTGCGGCCGATGGGATCCAGGTTGGGGAAGAGCTCCTCCTTGATGTCCGCGCCGATGATGGCCACGGCGTTGGAGGACTGGTCTTCGGCATCCGTGAAGAAGCGCCCGTTGCCCCCGGTGTCCATGTTGAGCACGGCGGGAAAGCTGGCGGTGCAGCCCACCACAAAGGTGTCCGCCAGGCGGTGGGTGCCGTAGCTCACGGGCAGGGTCTTGAAGGAGCGGGTGGCCGTGAGCTGGGCGTGGTTGAGGACGCCGCTGCTGAGGCGCTGGTACTCCTCCCAGGTGAACTGGGGGCGCTTCACGGCCTGGATGAACTCCTCGCGGCTGCGGATGATGCCGAAGCGCGTGACGATGAACATGTCCGGCGCCAGGATGATGACCTTCTCCTGCACGTACGTGTTCAGGCCCGTGATGATGCCCACCACACCCACGATGGTGGTGACCCCAATGATGATGCCCAGCAGCGTGAGGAAGCTGCGGAGCTTGTGGGCCCGGATGGCCCGTAGGGCCAGTCGGAACAGCTCTTCGAAGTTCATGGGGGCTAGGCCTTCTTCTCTTCCTTCTTCTTGTTCTTGTCCTCATGGACCAGCTCGCCGCCCTTGAGGTCCCGCAGGACGCGGAAGGGGCCGATGACCACGGTCTCATCGCCCTTCAGGCCGCTGAGGATCTCCACGTCCAGGTCGCCCAGGAGGCCCGTGGTGACGGGCAGGAACTTGACCTTGTTGTCCTTGTCCAGGGTCCAGACGCCCTCTTCGTCCCGGGGGGCGCCGGGCTTGAGGGTCTCGCCGGGCTTGGCCTTGATCTCGCGGGTCACGAGGGACTGGATGGGGATGGCGATGACCTGATCGCGGCTGCCGGTATAGATGTCCGCCTGGGCTGAGAGGCCGGGCTTGATGGTGAGGGGGGGGTTCTTGATCCAGACCTTCACCTTGAACTTGATGGCCTCGTTGGCGCTGGCCTTGAGGATGGGGCTGCCGCCCACTTCCGTGACCTCGCCGTCATAGGTCTGGTTGGGGTAGGCGTCGATGCGGACCTGGGCCTTCTGGCCCAGTTTCACCGTGGGAATGGAGGCCTCGTCCACCTCCATCTCGGCCTCCACCTTGCTCATGTCGGACACCGTGACCAGCACCGTGCCGGCCTGGTTCTGGATGCCGGGCACCGCGGTCTCGCCCAGCTCGATGCGGCGGGCCGTGACCACGCCGTCCATGGGGGCCCGCAGGGTGGCGTAGCCGAGGCCAACACTGGCCTGGGCCATGGTGGAGCGAGCTTGTTCCATGCGGAGACGGAAGCCCTCTTCGGCGGCCTTGGCGGTCTCGAAGGCCGTGCGGGCCCGTTCGAAATCCGCCGTGGCGATGATGCCGGCCTCGCGGTTGACCTTGGCCCGCTCGAAATCGGACTTGGCCTGTGCGAGGTTGGCGGTGGCCGAGGACAGGTCCGACTTGGCGGCCTGCATGGCGGCCTGCAGGGCATTGGTGCTGGCCTGGGCGCTCCGGGGATCGATCTCCAGGAGGAATTGGCCCTTGGTGACCTTGTCGCCCTCCTTCACGGCCAGCCGCGTGACCTGGCCGATGAGGTTGGCGGAGATATCGGCCTTGGTGACCGCCTGGACCTTGCCGTTGGCACTCACCTTGGCCTGGATGTTCTGGCGGCCCACCTTCGCGACCTGTACGCCGAGTCCCTTGTCCTGCATGCTGGCGGCGGCAACGCCGATGACCACCAGGGCCACCAGGGCACCACCAAGAATCCACACCTGCTTGCGCTTCATGTCAAAGGCCTCCACAACCCATAGATTGATAGGCTTCGCCCCGGGCCGCAGCCGGTTTAGTGCACACCTTGATCGTAAATGAAAATTATTTCCATTGACCGCCGCCGAATTAGATGGAAAATAATTCCATCTGGAGCCCGAACCGTGTCCAAGTCCTACCTGCGCGCCTCCCTGCTGACGCTGGCCACCCTCGGGCTGGCCCAGGCCCAGTCAGTTCCCGCCCCGAAAGATCCAACCCCGGCGGCGAGCCAAGACCCGGCGAAGGCCCAGGAGGAGCGGATCCGCAAGCTGGAGGAGGAGGTCCAGGCCCTGAAGGCGGCCCAGGCCGCAGTGCCTGCGGTTCAGCCCCAGCCCCTCCAGATCGGTGGGGCAGGGGGCTCCGCGGCCAAGGCCTTGAACCCTGACATCAGCCTCAACGGTGACTTCCTGGGCGCCATGGGGCGCAACACCGTTCGGCCCGTGCCCGGTCTGGAGATGCACGAGGCGGAGCTGGGCATCCAGTCCGTCATCGATCCCTATGCCCGCGGTGACGTGTTCCTGTCCTTTGGGGATAGCGGAGTCAGCGTGGAAGAGGCCTTCATCACCTTCACGGACCTGCCTGGTGAGTTCGTGGCCAAGGTGGGCAAGTTCCGGGCGGCCTTCGGCAAGGTGAACGCCACCCATAACCACGCCCTCTCCTGGACGGACCGGCCTCTGGTGACGGAAAACCTGGTCAACGGTGAGGATGGCCTCGACGACATGGGCCTCTCCCTGACCCGCATCCTGCCCGCCCCAGGCGACCTCTTTCTGGAAGCCACGGCCCAGGTCTTCAAGGGCGATTCCGGTGCCCTCTTCAAGTCCAGCCAGAACAACGACCTCAGCTACGTGGGTCACCTGCGCGGCTACGAAGACCTGAACGAGAACACCAATGTGGAGCTGGGCTACTCCTTCGCGCAGGGCCACAACGAGCTGGGCCACGCTTTCCTCACGAAGCTCCAGGGGCTTGATCTGAGCCTGCGCTGGAAGCCCCTGCGGCGCTCCATCTACAATTCCCTGATGTGGCGCACCGAGGCGGTGTGGAGCCAGCGGGATCAGCTGCCCACCACGCAGAAGGCCTTCGGCTGGTATTCCAGTCTGGACTACCGCCTGGATGAGCGCTGGACCGTGGGCACCCGGTACGACTGGTCCCAGCGGGCCACCCTGGCCAGCCAGGTGGACAAGGGCGGCTCCCTCCTGGCCACCTACTGGATGAGCGAGTTCAGCCAGCTGCGCGCCCAGTACCGCCTGGCCGACTACCAGGGCCAGGGCCGGGCCAACGAGCTGCGGCTGCAACTGATCTTCGTCATGGGCGCCCATGGGGCGCATGCTTTCTGAGGCCGTTTTGACCGCACCTGTCACATCGCTCCACTATGGGGGAATCTCATGAAGTTCCAAGCGCGTCTTCGCCCCATCCTGCTTGCCCTGGCGGGACTGCTGTTCCTGGCGGTCCGGCCCGCCCTGGCCGCAGGGAAGCTCAACATCGTCACGGCCACGCAGGACCTGGGCGCCCTCGTAACGGAGGTGGGCGGGGACAAGGTGAACGTCCTCGCCATCGCCAAGGGCTACCAGGATCCTCACTTCGTAGAGGCCAAGCCCAGCTTCCTGCTGAACCTGCGCCGGGCGGACTTGCTGGTGGTGGTGGGCCTGGAGCTGGAGGTGGGCTGGCTGCCTCCCCTCATCAACCAGAGCGGCAACCCCAAGATCCAGCCCGCCTCCGTGGGCTATTTCGACTCATCCCGGTATGCGGAGATCCTGGAGATCCCCACGGCCCAGGTGTCCCGGGCCATGGGCGATGTGCATCCCATGGGCAATCCCCACTACTGGCTGGATCCGCAGAACGGCCTCCGGGTGGCCCAGGGGCTGGCGCAGAAGCTGGGCCAGATGAGCCCCGGCGACGCCGGCTACTTCAACCAGCGTCTGGAGAGTTTCCGGCAGCGCCTCACGGCGGCGGAGCGGCGCTGGGATGAGCAGATGAAGCCCTATCGCGGCCGCAAGATCATCACCTACCACCAGAGCTGGCCCAACTTCGTGAAGCGCTTCGGCCTCACGGTGGCCGACTACGTGGAGCCCCGGCCCGGCATCCCGCCCAGCCCCGCCCACGTGGTGGAGCTCATCACGCTCATGAAGCGGCAGGGTGTGAAGCTCATCCTGGTGGAGCCCTACTTCGACCTGAAGACGCCCCAGAGCGTGGCCCGGGAGACCGGCGGCCAGGTGGTGGTGCTCATGCCATCGGTGGGCGGCAACAAGGAGTCCGGGGATTACATCCAGCTCTTCGACTATGACGTGAACCAGCTGGTGAAGGCCTTCCAGCAGACCCGCTAAGACCAGAAAAAGGAAGACCGGACCATGGATATTTTTCTATTCCTCCTGGCGCCCCTGGCGGCGAGCCTCATCCTGACGGGCATCCACGCATACCTGGGCGTGCACGTGGTGGAGCGGGGCGTCATTTTCGTGGACCTGGCCCTGGCGCAGATCGCGGCTCTGGGCGCCATCGTGGCCCTCATCATGGGTCTGGATCCCCACGGCGCCTACGCCTACTGGATCAGTCTGGGCTTCACCTTTTTCGGCGCCTTCATCTTCTCCATGGCCAAGTCCAAGCGGGGCCACATCCCCCAGGAGGCCTTCATCGGCATCGCCTATGCCGTGGCTTCGGCGGCGGCCATCCTGGCCATGAGCAAGGCCACGGGCGAGACCGAGCACCTGAAGGACATGCTGGTGGGCAACATCCTGGCCGTGTCCTGGCGCGAAGTGGCCAAGACCGCGGGGCTCTACGGCGTCATCGGCCTCTTCCACTACATCTTCCGCAAGCGCTTCCTGCTCATCTCCATGAACCCCAAGGAGGCCGAGGCCCAGGGCATGTCCGTGCGCTTCTGGGACTTCCTGTTCTATGCCTCCTTCGGCCTCGTGGTCACCTCCAGCGTGGCCATCGCCGGCGTGCTCCTGGTCTTCTGCTACCTCATCGTGCCCTCCGTGGGCGCCATGCTCTTCACGGACCGCATCGGACCCCGCCTAGCCATCGGTTGGACCATGGGCACCCTGGTGTCGGCCCTGGGCGTGGTGCTATCGGTGAAGATGGACACTCCCACCGGCGCCACCATCGTGTGCACCTTCGGCGGCGTTCTGGTGCTCATGTTCCTCGTGCACATGGTGATCTACCACAAGCGTGGCGGCGGCGCGCAGCCCCAGCTCAAGGGTGCCGGGGAGCGGGCCTACGAGGCGGAGACTAGGTAGGCCCGTATCCAACAGCGCCTACTTCACCTTCATGAACGGGTGCTCGAAGCTGAGATACAGGAAGATGGCCTTCTCGCCTCGGCTGGAGCCCACGCCCAGGGGCACGGCGATGCCGGGCACAATCTGGAGGCCACTGGGGAAGTTGTAGGCCCAGCGGATGCCCGGGGAGATGAAGGTGCTGTTCTGGTTCTGGACCTGGCCCGGGGCCAGCACCACCTCACCGCGGGTGTGGACGGCCTCCAGCATGACGTTGAAGCGGGAGTTCACCAGCCAGATGAAGCTCTGGCCCAGGGTCAAGTCGTGGGTGGTGGCCTTGTCCCCGACCTGGTTCTTGGCACTGGGCGTGAGGGTGAAGCCCACATTGCTGTGGGCCACCAGGGACTCGCTGAGTACCCAGCTGACCGGCAGCATGGCCTGGTAGCCCGTGGCGCCTCGGCCATAGCCCAGTCGTTCATTGCCCGTGGGCAGGATCACAGAGAAGCGCGGGGCGATGGCCACCTTGGCCTCCCCGTCACCCAGGAGCTGGTACCGGTAATTGATCAGCGCGTCGCCGATGGTCGGGGAGCCGTTCAGGGAGCGCAGCTGCTGCCAGGGCAGGGTGTAGCTCAGCTGGTGGGTCAGGCCGCCCACAGGCCATTCCTGAGTGAAGGTGTAGACCCAGTCCTTGGAGACCTGGTTCCGGCTGAAGGTGCTGATGTGCTGCACCACGCCAGGTTCCTGGTTGTAGGCCTCCTCCACGAGGAAGGAATTGTCCTGGATGGGGCCCTCTTTTTTGTCCTGGGCCACCAGGGCGGGGGACAGAAGCAGCAGGGCGAGAAGGGCGCGTAGGGGGAGGGTGGGTGTGTACATGAAAATGATACTGAGTCTCATTAACGATTCATACAAGACCCAGAGGACCTGAAGTGACCCACGTCACCAAGCGAGACAGAGGACTGGCTTGGTATCTATCAATCCACTCATATTTCCCATGATTTCCGATGCTTTTACAGCCTGCCAGGGGAAGGGGCAAAGATACTTAGTGATACGATGGTCCGACCTTTTCAGTCCCTGGAGTGTGCATGAAAACCCGTTCCCTCGTTCTTTCCCTCCTTGCCCTCGGCCTCGTGGGTTCTACGCTCCGGGCTGAAGAGGGCATGTGGACCTTCGACAACCTGCCCACCAAGCAGATCCAGGCCAAATATGGCTGGGCACCGGACCAGGCCTGGCTGGACCATGTGCGGCTGTCGGCGCTGCGCTTCCCCGGGGGGTCCGGCTCCTTCGTGAGCAAGGATGGGTTGGTCTTGACCAACCACCATGTGGGCCGCGGCTGGATCCAGCGCGTGAGTACCAAGGAGGCCGACTATGTGAAGAACGGCTTCGCCGCCAGCACCCGGGAGCAGGAGCTCAAGGTGCCCGGCCTCGAGGTGATGACCCTCATGGGCATGGAGAACGTCACAGAGCGCTTGGCCAAGGCCGTGAAGGCGGGTCTGCCTGAAAAGGAGGCCCAGAAGGCCCGCGAAACCGAGATCGAGAAGCTCAAGAAGGCGATGCAGGAGAAGAGCGGCCTCATCTGCGAGCACGTCAACCTCTACCAGGGCGGCGAGCACTGGATCTACAGCTACAAGCGGCACACGGACGTGCGCCTGGTCTTCGCGCCCGAGCAGCAGATCGCCTTCTTCGGCGGGGACTTCGACAACTTCACCTACCCCCGCCACAACCTGGACTTCTCCATTTTCCGGGTCTACGAGAATGGCCAGCCCTACCAGCCCAAGGAGTTCCTGCGCTGGACCCAGGGCGGCGTGAAGGCCGGCGACCTGACCTTCGTCACGGGGCATCCAGGCCGGACCAACCGCCAGGACACCCTGGCCCAGATGATCTATTCCCGCGACTTCGCCATCCCCGCCCGGCTGAAATCCTTTGAGCGTCGCAAGGCGGCCCTGGTGGCTTACGGCCAGACTTCCCCCGAGGCCATGCGCCAGGTGAACACCCAGATCTTCGGCATCGAGAACGGCATCAAGGCCACCACGGGCAACTTGTCCGGCCTGAAGGATGTGGCGGCCATGAAGCGCATCGCCGATGCGGAAAAGGACCTCCGCGCCAAGGTCGCCAAGGATCCCAAGCTGGCCTCCGTCACTGAGAGCTGGGCGAAGATCGAGCAGGCCACAGCCGTGGCCAAGGGACTCACCAAGGAGAGCCTGAACGTGGGCACCGCCAACTCCACCCTGCTGGGCTATGGCCTGGGCCTGGTCCGCATCGCCGACGAGGAGGCCAAGCCCAGTGAGCAGCGCCTGCCCGAGTTCAGCGACGCGAACCTGAAGACCGCCAAGGCCCGCCTCGGCGTTCCCGCCCCCTACTACCAGGCCCAGGAGATCTTCCTGTTCACGAGGGGCCTGGAAGAGGCCGCCAAGGAGCTGGGGCCCAAGCACAAGTTCGTGAAGGCCATGCTGGGCGGCAAGGCCCCCGCCGATGTGGCCAAGGCTGCCGTCGAGGGCTCCAAGCTCGCGGATCCCGAGGCTCGCAAGGCCCTGCTGGCCGGGGGCAAGGCGGCCATCGCCGCCAGCACGGATCCCATGATCCTGCTGGCCCGCAAGCTGGACCCCATCTCCCGGGAATTGCGCAAGAAGCAGGAGGACCAGGTCACCAGCGTCATCAGCGAGCACGGCACCCGCATCGCCAAGGCCCGCTTTGCCATTTACGGCAAGAACACCTACCCGGATGCCACTTTCACGCTGCGCCTTTCCTACGGAGCCGTGGCCGAATACAAAGGCAATGGCACCCTCATTCAGCCCTTCACCACCTTCGGCGGGCTCTTCGACCGCTACGACGCCTGGGGCGGCAATGAGGCCAAGGCCCACGATGGCTCCTGGACCCTGCCCCAGCGCTGGCTCGACAAGCGCAGCGGCCTGAGCCCCGCCATGCCCTTCAACTTCGTGCACAAGGTGGACATCATCGGCGGCAACTCCGGCTCCCCCGTGGTGGACCAGAAGGGCGAGCTGGTGGGCCTCATCTTCGACGGCAACATCGAGATGCTGCCCGGCAACTACTTCTACGACGAGGCCGTCAACCGCGGCGTCTCCGTGGATGCCCGCGCCATCACCCACGCCCTCGACAAGGTCTACGGCGCCACCGCCTTGGCCGCCGAGCTGACGGGTAAGTAGAGGTTTCTAACGACGAAGACCACGAGGACCACGAAGAAAAACACGAAGAGCTGCCTATATGGCCTGTCTTCCTGTCTTCGTGGTCCTTGTTTCCCTTGGAGTCCCCATGCGCCTGTCCGCCCTTGCTCTGCTGCTTGTTCTGCCGGTCCTCCGGGCCGAGGAGGGCATGTGGACCTTCGACAACCTGCCCCTCAAGCAGCTGAAGGAGAAATACGCCTTCGAGCCCAGCAAGGACTGGATCGAGCATGTGCGCCTTTCGACCCTTACCCTCGGTGGCTGCACAGGCTCCTTCGTGAGCGCCGATGGCCTGGTGCTCACCAACCACCACTGCACCCGCGGCTCCATCCAGCGCGTCTCCACCAAGGAGCGCGACCTGGTGAAGCACGGCTTCGTGGCCACCAGCCGCGATCAGGAGATCAAGCTGCCGGGCCTCACCTACCGCACCCTCATGGCCATGGAGAACGTCACGGAACGCTTGGCGAAAGCTGTGAAGCCGGGCCTGACGGAAAAGGCCGCCAGCGAGGCCCGCGCCAAGGAAGTGGAGATCCTCAAAGCTGAGCTGGAGAAGCAGACCGGCCTGAGCTATGACGCCGTGAACCTCTACCAGGGCGGCGAGACCTGGATGTACGGCTTCAAGGTCTTCAAGGATGTGCGTCTGGTGGCCGCCCCCGAGATCGCCGTGGCGGCCTTTGGTGGCGACTACGACAACTTCACCTATCCCCGCCACGACCTGGACTTCAGCATGGTCCGCGTCTATGAGAACGATCAGCCTTACCACGCCGCCCACCACCTGACCTGGAGCACCGAGGGCCTGAAGACCGGCGACCTCACCTTTGTCGTGGGCCATCCGGGCCGGACCAGCCGCCTGCAGACCTACGCCCAGATGAAGTACGACCGGGACCTGGGCATCCCCACGGGGCTGCGCTCCTCGGATCGGTTGCGGGGCATCCTCGAGGAATACGGTCAGCGCAGCCCCGAGCATGCGCGGCAGGTCCAGACCCTCATCCTCGGCGTCAACAACGGCACCAAGGCCAACGAGGGCGCCCTGGTGGGCCTCAAGGACATGGAAGCCATGAAGCGCATCGAGGACGCGGAAAAGGCCCTCCGGGCCGCCGTGGCCAAGGATCCCAAGCTGGCTGCCAGCACTGGCCAGAGCTGGGCGCGCATCGAGCAGGCCCTCAAGCAGCAGACCGCCATCCTCCAGGAGACCCAGTACGTGGGCTCGGCCCGGTCCACCACCCTGGGGCAGGCCCAGAGCCTCGTGCGCCTGGCCAACCAGCTGGACCTGCCGGTTGAGAAGCGGCTCACAGAGTACAAATCCGAAGCCAGCCTCAAGACCCTGAAGACCCGCCTGGCGGGCCCTGCTTTCGGGATGATGGGCGCCACCTTCACCAAGGAGCAGGAGACCCTGATGTTCACGCGGGGGCTCGAGGATGCAGTCAAGGCCCTGGGGCCCAAGCACCCCTACGTGGTCGCCATCCTGGGCGGCAAGCAGCCCGCCGAGGTGGTGAAGGCCACCCTGGACGGCACCAAGCTCAGCGATGCCGCCGTGCGCAAGGCTCTGGTGGAAGGCGGCAAGCAGGCCGTGGAGGCCAGCACCGATCCCATGATCCTGCTGGCCCGGAAGCTGGAGCCCACACTTTTGGCCCTCCGCAAGAAGCAGGATGAGGTCCGCGCCATCTTCGAGGAGCACGGAGCCCGCATCGCCAAGGCCCGCTTCGCCGTCTACGGCAAGACCCTGCCCCCGGATGCCACGGGCAGTCTGCGCCTCACTTACGGCGCCGTGGCCACCTATCCCGCCAATGGCACCCTCATCCAGCCCTTCACCACGTTCCTGGGCCTCTATGATCGGAACCTGGGCTGGGGCGGCAACGGCGCCAAGGACAACAGCGACTGGAACCTGCCCCAGCGCTGGCTGGATCGCATGAGCCAGCTGGACCTGAAGACCCCCCTCAACTTCTCCCATACCGTGGACACCACGGGGGGCAACTCCGGTAGCCCCGTCGTGAACCGCAAGGGTGAGCTGGTGGGCCTGCTCTTCGATGGCAACATCGAGGGCAATGCCGGCCGCTACTTCTACGACCCCAAGGTGAACCGCAGCGTCTCCGTGGACACTCGCGCCATCCTGGAGTCCCTGAAAAAAATCTACGACGCCCCGAACCTTGTGGCTGAGCTCACCGCCAAGTAGCCCTGGAGTCTCCATGCGCCTCACCGCCCTTGCCCTCCTGTTCGCCCTGCCCGCGCTACGCGCGGATGAGGGGATGTGGACCTTCGACAACATCCCGGTGCACAAGATCAAGACCAAGTACGGTGTGGAGCTGGACGGGGTCTGGCTGAAGAAGCTGCAGCTGGCCACGGTGCGCTTTCCCGGGGGCACCGGCGCCTTCGTGAGCGGAGATGGGCTGGTCGTGACGAACCACCATGTGGGCCGGGGCAGCATCGCCCAGGTCTCCAGCACCCAGGCGGACCTGGTGCGGAACGGCTTCACTGCGGCCAGCCGTGCTCAGGAGATCCCGGTGCCGGGCCTGGAGCTCATGATGCTGGTGGCCAGCGAAAACATCACCGCCAAGGTGAATGCCGCCGTGCCCAAGGGCATGGCGGACAAGGATGCCCTCATGGCCCGGCGCACCATGCTGGCAGAGCTGCGCAAGGCGGAGGAGGCCCGCACGGGCCTCACCTGCGAGCCCGTGACCCTCTACCAGGGCGGCGAGTACTGGCTCTACAGCTACCGCAAGTTCACGGATGTGCGCCTGGCCGCCGCGCCGGAGCTGCAGGTGGCGGCCTTCGGTGGCGACCCGGACAACTAC
>TBL_comb47_HYPODRAFT_10002253_pt1 | contig 23949 bp, 20 predicted proteins | sample TroBogypolimnion_40_FD_10682 | JGI IMG/M metagenome (IMG submission 10682)
TTCGGCCGATGCGGGTGACCCTCGGGTCACCCGCGCCTGTAGCCCAGACGGCACCGTTCGCTTCTGCATTTACTTTCATCGAGCGAAGTTTGTAAAGTCTGAATACTTTATCATTGAGTCCGACTCGGGTCTGTGTGTAGAATACGGGACCTTTGTCTTCTAGGTATACGATTATCGCACTGACGAGTAGGAATGGGGAAGTGAGCACGAGTATGACGAGTGCGAATACTCTATCTGTTATGTATATCGTTCCTGTATAAAGTAGGTTCTTCTTGGTATCTATATTGTCGATGATGAATGACATATCGATATACGCGACGGGTATCTTCAATAAATATTTCTCATAAGCTTTTGCTGTATCGATGATCTCGATTCCTTGCTTGTAGAAGTCCAAAATATTTTGGTCAGATTCGTTTGTATTTTTATCTAGAATGATAATCAGATTCTTGATATTTTTTAAATCATCCGTTATCTCACTTCCATTTTTAAAATGTTTTATTATTTTCAATCCTATCTGTGGATTTGTATTTATCGTCTTCTCTAGTTCGAGAAGGTAAGGGGAAGTCCCGACGAGTATAGCTGGGGCCGTGATAGCTCTAGCGTAGAGACTGTAGATAGACCGACGGAACAAGAAAGAGAAGAGTCCGAAAAGGGCGACTTGTATGAAGAGGTTCACCTTTGGACTGATACCGAATATCGGCACGAAGTAGAAGAGTAGTAATCCTACGACAAATGATGATGCGAGGGCTAGAATCCACCTCTTTAGATACGGTATCGTCGGCTTGATAGTCACTAGGTCATATAGCCCAAATACATAGAAAATAAGCACCCAGAAGAGATATAGGATGATAAAAGGGAGAGTATGGGTATCTATAGCCCTCTGGTAATTTTCAGGGCTGAAACGGATGAATATGAGGAGGACAAATGATATCAAAAATGATGCAAAGTCTCCAAATACTATAAGCCAAGTCCTATTCATAATATGGTAATTTTAGCACAAATATACCAATATAAACATGGATGATGGTGTTTGAGGGCAAAGCGAAGCTTTGCCCTCTAGTATGTATTTATAACCAAAATTTTAAATATATTGCATAAATAAGACATATATAGTAAAGTATTGTCAAATATAGTATAAACTTAAATGTTATTTGTATGTTAGTTATGAAGAAACCAAAAAGGGAACCTATCACAAATGATTTCCTTCAGAGTTATGTTGATGGAAGATTTAGTTCTGTTCAGAAGTATGTTATAGGGAGACCAACTGTTTTTACGGGGGTTATTAAAAAAATTTCTTTAAATAACGGAATCATTACTCTCTATCGCAAAATTGATGATCAAAAGATTGAAGTAAATTCGTCTTACAGAGTTTGTCGTTATTATAACGACATTCGGATTATGTTCGAATCTGCTGATCAGTTGCATACGGTAATACTGTACAGACCTAAGTAGAAAAATTTATAAACCATGCTTCACTGCATGGTTTTATTTTTTTATAAATATGCTTATTTTTATGATTTTTATAAGTGCATAAGTAGTCTTGTTGCATCATCATGTCTTGGTATAATGTACTTAGATTACTTCTATTGGGTCGAAATTATTATTTTATTATCTAAATAAAATTTATGAAAACTTATCATAGCATTGTATTTATTTTGCTAATTATCGGAGGTTTAAACTGGCTTCTAGTCGGTCTATTTAACTGGGACATAGGAATGATCTTTGGAGGTCAAGGAGCTATGGTCTCAAAGATTATTTATATTTTAGTCGGAGTTTCAGCTATTTCTCTAGCTATAACTCATAGAAATGAGTGTAAGTATTGTATCTCAAAAGAAGAGAGTCCTATAAGCACTCAAAGGAAAGCAGCTTAAAGTGTCCAAAGAATTTTTTAGTTCACATAGAAGTAATTGGTTTGTGAATTTTTAAACGCACCGCTCCGATTGACTTTAAGAGCGGTGCGTTTAAATGTCTGATTTATATTTAAAATGCCACGTAGAAGCGAAGCTCCTCCATGGCATTTTTAGTTTTATTTTCTTCTCATATTGAGAGGAGGGATGGCCTGGTGCTTTCTATGGTCACCACCATTACCTCGTAATGGGTTTCTTCTTGATGATAAAACCTTTGTAAAAAAGTTGTTGTTTATTCCAAATCTCAATCTTTTGAAATCTGGGAATCCAGGGATGAAATTTATTTTTATCATATTATAAAGTATTGGTTTGTTTTTATATTACTTAAATATACTTTTATTGCAAGTATTATATGCTTATTTGACAAAAATATCATTATATAATATAATGCAAACAAGTTACAAAAAGAACGAGCAAAATCGTTTTCACTATTTGTATGTGTTTGACAAATATAAGCAATTGAGGTATTTGCGATATTTTGGATATAGAATGCGTATAGTATAGTGATGTAATCATTAGTTCATTTAAAAAAATAAATTATGAAGTACATGGTTTTTTTGTTTGTCTTTATATTTTCACTGGTTGTGAGTATCACGACTGGAAGTCATGGAAGCATAGAGAGAGATAAACTAATGGAGATTTTGGATAAAAATAAAAGAGAATCCAATGCTCCCAAGACTGTAGAAGATAGTTTGAAGCAGGTGATTTCCGATTGGCAAATTGCAAATGCTACTTACTATGATCCTAATGATAGTTCTCAAACGAGGACAGATTCTGACGGCTCAGGTGCTTTCGGGCGTGTGATAAAGTCAGGGTCAATTGGTCTAGGTTCAGCTTTTACAAGTAGAATAAAAGAGAAGGGTTTGGATGTTTATATTCAGATTAAAGACTTCAGTGTTGATACTCCATTTGGAAAAGGAATTTTCCGTGTAGATGATGCTATGGCATCTAGGTTTAATGAAAAAAATAAATTTCATATTGATTTTTTTCAAGAAGATCTTTCTCTCAGGCAAAAGCTCGAGGGGCGCTTCAAAGTAGTGTTTAGATTATTTAAAATTCAAACAGCTGGTTCATAGAAACCAGCTGTTTTTTTATTTTTAATTTTATATTATATCTCAAAATTTTTTCCCCATTCCTAACGTGGAAGATTTTTTATTTTCCCCATGTCTGGAATTTTGATTTGATATTAATCACCTCTACACATTTACGCCATGGCGTAGATGTGTAGAGTTATTCATCAAAGCCCTACTTCGATGAAAGACGTAAAGTTATGCACTTTTTTGAGTAGTGATATATTGACGAGGTATTTTTAGAAATTGTATAATTTTAAGATGTTAAAACTAAATATTTCACCTCTATGTCTCTATCAAAGATCTAGTAAAAAATATTTATTATTCTTTTTTCTGACCGTAACTATTTTAGTTTACGGTTTTTTATTTACAAAAGTATCAGCTGCTACGAATATAGATAGTGATATAAATGAAAATACAACTTGGACAAAGGATGGAAGTCCTTATCTTGTAAGTAAAACTATATATGTAAGAGAGGGGGTTGCACTCACTATAGATCCTGGAGTGGTAGTAAAATTTATTCCTAGTGGAAGTAGATATTCTAAACCGACCATGTATGTCTCAGGAAAAATTTTTGTAAATGGACAAGATGGTGATCCTGTATATTTTACTTCAAGTTATGATGATGAAGTGGGAGGTAGTACTGATGATGATTATGAAGATTGCTATTATGAAAGTTACGATGAAGATTGGAATGGAATAGGGGAAGAGATTTGTGAGATGGTTGACTGGTATGAGCCTGGGGCCGGAGACTGGGGTGGTATATATTTTAAAAATTCTTCAGATTCTGTTTTTAAAAATGTATTTTTAAGATATGCAAATGATGCTGTATCTCTTGAATCTTCTAAGGTTGATTTTGAAAATTTAAATATCAGTGATAGCAACTCTGGTCTGACTGAATACAATGAAAGTATAATAAAAATCACAAATGGTAATATAAATAATCTAGAAAGTGATGCTTTTACTCTGTATGATAATAGCTCTGTTGATATAATTGGGTTTACGATTGAAAATGTAGATAATGGATTTACCGGATATATGAGTAGTACTTATATGGAAGAACATCCTGATACAACTACTTTTCTAAATGCAAATATTTCTCTATCAAATGTAAATATAGAGTGTCAAAGTGATGGTGTGACTGTATTTAATAATTATTCTCTAAAAATAAATGGTGGCAGTATCTCATGTCTTCATAATGGAGTGTCACTTTTTAATGAGGTAAACGCAGATATATCAGGAGTAAAAATCTCTAATGCACAAGATGCAGGAATCATAGCTTTTAATAATACTAAACCAAATACTTTAAAAATAACTAATAGTGAGATATCAGGGAATAATGAAGGTTTTGTAATATTTAATACGAATTTCTTTTCTGTAAATAGGAATAATATACATAACAATATCTCATATGGAGCAGATACTTTCTCGGGGATTGATTTAGACTTTACTTCAAACTTTTGGGGTGATAAGACTGGACCAACTTATACTTCTAACTCATTAGGAAAAGGAGATGTTATATCTGACAATATTTTATATAAGCCATTCTTGAAAGTAGATCCACTAAAGGAGGGCATTTCAAACATAATGTTTATACCTGGATTTCAAGCTAGCCGACTATACCAGAGTGTAGGAGACTTTTCATTTGGCACAGGATATGAAGACAAACTTTGGGAACCTAATACCGTAGGAGATGTGACGGATCTGAATATGACCAAAGAAGGAGATGTTATAAATAAGAAAGTTTATACTAGAGATGTAATGAGTGAGGCCCAAGTCTTTGGGATAGGAGTCTTAGACTTTTATAAAACATTTTTTACAAAATTAGATGAAATGGTTTCAAATAATGAAATCGCAGACTGGAAGGCCGTACCTTATGATTGGAGACTCTCTCCACTAGACGTAGTAGACAGAGGAGTTGAAGATAACGATGGAAATATATCTTATAGTGAAGAATTAAAAGGAGACCAAGTACCTTATATAATAGGACAGCTCCAGAAGTTGGTAGATAATTCTAACAGTGGAAAAGTAACGATAATTACACATTCAAATGGAGGATTGGTCGCTAAAGCTTTGATATCAAAATTAATAGATATGAAAGATAGGGGAGAGAATGATCTGATAGATCATATAGACAATTTAATTGCAGTCGCTCCACCGTTTTTAGGGACTCCGAAGGCCACGCTAGGAATCCTCCATGGATATGACCAAGGGATGATGTTCAACTTACTTTTATCTAGAAAGAAGGCTAGAGATTTTGGCAAGAATGTTCCTGGAGCTTATGGACTATTGCCATCAGAAAAATATGTGACTAATGTAAATAAAGATTTAATATTGCTTGATCCGTCACTTGATAAATTAAATAACTGGAGAGATAAATACGGAGAGTCGATAGATACTTATAATGAATTTGAAAATTTTCTTTTGGATATAGAGGGGAATAGAGTTGATCCTAATTATGGAGACCTGGCGAATCCGACTATTCTTAATGAAACTATTTTTAATAATATTAAAAATTTACACGAGAAGATTGATAATCTAGTGATACCTTCAAGTATAAAAGTATCTCAAATAGCAGGATGGGGACTACCAACAGCCAATGATTTGAGGTATAAATCCAAAAATGAATGTACTTCATTAATTAAATTATTTTGTTTTAAGAAAAAGGCAGTGCTTTCTTCTGATGCTGGATTTACATCTGGAGGAGATGGGACAGTAGTAGGAGACAGTGCATTATTTGGTGATGGAGAAAAATATTATTTGAATTTGGAGAAATACAATAAGGATTCTAAATTATTAATAAATAAAGAGCACGCAAGTATTTTTGAAATTCCTTATCTCTATAATTTAATTCATAATATATTAAAGAAAGATATGGACCTTCCAGATTATATTACGAGATTAGCTCCATCTTTGGCTTCATACACTATTCTTAAAATGCATTCACCTATCACTATGGATATCTATGATGACAAGGGTCTACACACAGGAGTCGTAGAAAATACAAACGAAGAACAAAGCGTTGTAGAACAGCAAATACCAAACAGTGTATATACACAAATAGGAGAAGATAAATATATAATAGTACCTAAGGGTGGAAGTTATACTCTGAAACTTCAAGGTTTAGAAGATGGTATATTTACCTTAGAAGAAGAGAATCTGGTGGATGATATACCAAATGGTCCTATAGTTTGGAGAGATATACCTACTACTTCACTTTTAAAAGGAGAGCTTTCTATAAAAGATGGTTTTATTGTTACAGGAATATCTATGGATGAGAATGGAGACGGTGTATTTGAATCAAATTTAAAGCCTATTGATATGTCTATATCAGAAGAAAAAAGTGAGGATGCTAAAGAAGAGACCTCAAATAGTATTTCTAGAAGTGGATCGACTGTATTGAATTATTTTATTCAATCAAAAGTCTTGCCGTCATCAGAAATAAAAAATACTCTAGATAAGATAGAGATAAAAGATAATAATAAAATTATTAAGAAGAATTTATCTTTAAAAATTCCTAAAATAATAAATGCTATAGACAGTAAAGAGGACGTAAAAAAAATAGAAGGAAATGTATTGGGTGCTTCTGTGAATGCGAATAATGACTTAACTCCAAATAAAATAAAAGAACAAGTTCTACTCGTGTGTACATTATTAGTTTTATTATTTGGCTTAAAATTTATTTTTAAGTTAAAATAGATGCATGAATTACCGAAAAAAAATTTTATCATCAATATTTATTTTAATAATAATTTCAGTTTTATTTTATTTTTATACTTTAAATATTGTAAATTGTAATAAATTAAATAATTACTCATGTAGTACATGGATTTTTAATGAATTAATTCCTCTTCTTGTTTATACTCCTCTTTTTATTTCAGCTTCTTTATTATTCCTTATTATTTTTTCAGAGCGAGTATTTAAGATCTGGAAGAAATTTGCTATGGTTGCCATACCACTTATGTTGATAGGTATTTTGTCAGTAGAAGTTAGTCCTGTAGCTTGCGGTAACCTGATCTGCGTGAATCGTACATTCATGATATTCTTTACAGGATATATATATCTAGCTTTATCTGTACTTGTTACAATCATTTCAGCTATTTATCTTAATTCTAAATCCAAATCATAATTTAACTAAAAAATTTTTTAAAATCATTTAAAATAAGAATTACATATCTACGCCATGGCGTAGATATGTAATCCCTAAAAATCATAAAATTTAATTAAAATAATTTATAAATATTAAATAATAAATATATGGTTTACGAACATGGACATATGTATAAAGGAGTAAGAGTTAATTCTTTTGGTATCCCTCTTTTCCTATTGGGTAGCGATATAGATAGTGATAGTCGTATTAAAAAAGAAAATAGAAAAAATTGTTTCTATAATAAAACGTTTGTTTCTCCGTTTAAAAAAACTTCAACAAAAAATTTAATAGTTATGTATGATATACCAAATGATAAGAAAAAGGAGAGAGACTGGTTCCGTCGGCATTTAATAAAGTTTGGCTATATTCTAATTCAGAAAAGTGTTTGGGTTGGCCCATCTCCACTACCGAAAGAGTTTATAAAATATATTGAAGGTATAGGACTAAAGAATAATCTTAAAACATTTAAACTCTCGAAAGGTTATACAGGAAAAGATTCTAATATTTAATTTGTTATTAATCATCTCTACACATCTACGCCATGGCGTAGATGTGTAGAGGGACAGATTTTGAATTTTATATGATTCTATATTTTATGTTCTGTATTTTATTATTGTGTAGTTTTTTAAGGTAAATTTAAAATTATAAAAGTTTTTTTTAAATATAGGTAATTTACGATTTTATTAATTGTGATATAATGGGTGCATGTTTGATAAACATTCTTTCAGAGTCATATTAGCTTTTACTGGGGTTATATTGTTGGGTCTTATTTCATTGGTATATATTGATTCAATGAAAGGCAAAACCAGTGCCACTAGTGCAAGTGCGAATTTGACAAAATAAGATTATTTGATAGTATAGTTTTGTAGCCGTAGAAAGCAGGGGGTGAAAGCCTTAATATCCTGCCGAGGTCGAAAACAATTTTATTGATAAAATAAAATTGTCTACGCAAACGGCCCATCAGGGCCTTTTTTTAATTTTAAAAAACAATATGCCAATTACATTAGAAAAAAAGAAAGAACTCGTAGCTGGTTTAGAAGGCGCACTTAAAAATGCAAAATCAGTTGTTTTTGTGAAATTTGATAAATTGACAGTAGCCGACAACAACACTCTTCGTCGTAGTTTACAGGCAGAAGAAGTCGGATATGTAGTAGCAAAGAAAACTTTGCTAAAGCGTGCACTCGGATCATTTGGTATCACAGGAAATGCTCCTGAGATTCCTGGTCAGATAGCCGTAGCATATAGTACAGATCTACTTGCAAGTTCACGTGGAATCTTTAACTTCCAAAAGGGACATAAAGATAATGTTGCAATCGTTGGGGGAGTATTCGAAGGCCGTTATATGACAGCCGAAGAAATGATCTCAATAGCAAACATTCCTCCACTAGAGACTTTACGTGGTATGTTCGTCAATATTATCAATTCACCAATTCAACGTTTTGCTGTCGTGCTTGATCAAATCGCACAAAGTAAAGCTTAGTTAGTATTTATAAATTATAATTATTTAAAAAAATTTTATGGAAGACACAAAAGTAGAAGTTCCTGCAAAATTCAAGGATATAGTTTCAACAGTTGAATCAATGTCAGTTCTTGATTTACACGAACTCGTAAAAGTATTAGAAGCAAAATTCGGAGTTTCAGCTCAAGCAGCAGCATCAGCAGGTCCTGCAGTAGCAGCAGAAGCAGTAGAAGAAAAGAGTGCATTTACAGTTGAACTTACAGCTGCAGGAGAACAAAAGATCGCAGTTATGAAAGTTGTTAAAGAAGTTCTAGCTCTAGGACTTAAGGAAGCTAAAGATCTAGTAGATGGAGCTCCTTCAGTTCTTAAAGAAGGAATGAAGAAAGAAGATGCTGAAGATTTCAAAAAGAAATTAGAAGCAGCTGGTGCTAAAGTAACTCTTAAATAGAGTTACTTTAGAGCCGGAGCGTGACGGCGCGAGGCGGGGTCGCAGAAATTTCCAGTAGGAAATTATCTGTGACAAAGTTACATTGAAATAATATTCAAATTAAAATAGCCCCGGGCCGTAGGCCCGGGGCTATTTTATTATATTTGAATCTAAAATGTTATAATTAATTGTATGGAATTATCTGAAAAAAAGCTAACTCCAGGTCAAGAGATTTTAGAGGGTTACTATCTTGTTCCTGGTATAAAAATAAAATTGATAAAACAGAGTTCTGACAAGCATTCTGAAGTTGCCGTAGGGTCTACTCTCGAAGGAGTTTTGGATTTTGATGTTAGGATAGGTGAACCTATTTATCTTGATAATAAAAACAAGAATACTAGTCCTATAACTGGTATAAAAAAAGATGGAAATAGATTATTTTTAAAAACCGATACTTCTATATATGAGTTAGTCCCTCCAACTGACTCTATAAAAAATAATACAGATAATAAATCTCCAAATCTTATTGGAATGGAGAAAAACATAGAAAGAGACTTAAGAAGAGCTCAAGCAAATGCTATCAATGGTAAAGATTTACTTTTATTAACAGAAAAGAGATTTAATTTAAGTAAAATGGAAAGGACCCCTGAAATTATTAATCAGATATCTTTAGTTAGTAAAGAGATTTCTAAATATATGGTTACAGTTGATACTCTACTTGAATTTAAAACTTTAGTTGAGAAATTGGATAGGAATTATTATTTTACAAGAGGAACGATATCTCATGAAAATGCTCATGCAAATATGACTGAAGCGCTAGGAGGTAAACATAAGGGGTATTCAATTGTTGTTTTTAAAAAAGAGGATGGCACTTATGGATATCAACCTATATCACATTTTGATTTTTCCTCAGTTTTAGACCCAGAAGAAAAAATTAAAAAAGAGATTAGAGCAACTAATGCCCCTAAGGAATATGGTAATAAACTTTCTCTAGGAGATAAAAATAGAATTCAAGAGTTAGAAAAGCAGTTAAAAAATCTATAATTTTTGAAATGTAGAAATATAGCAACTTCTTTAACTAGGTTATTTTGTATGGGGTTGAAAGGATTAGGAACTTGGCGTATACTAGTCCTTATGGAAACGCTAGCAAAACTTTTTGGGGGTCAGGCACGAGTCAAAATAATGCGCCTATTTTTATTAAATAGTGAGAATACGTTTGAGGTAGAAGAAGTAGTGAGTCGCAGTCGAGTTACAAAAGCTAATTGTCGTCGAGAGATAAATGCACTCTGTGCGATGGGCTTTGTGAAGCAAAAGTTTGTAACACATGAAGGTTCACGTGGAGCAAAGAAGAAAGTTCCTGCGTGGTATCTAGATGTCGGATTTCCTTATCTTAATTCAATCAGAGATTTACTAGTAGATCCTTCGCTTTTACTCAGAGAAGATCTTCCTCTAAGATTCAAACAAATTGGTAAAATAAAATTGATGATTGTTTCTGGAATATTCATAGGTAGTGATAAGAGTAGAGTGGATATACTAATAGTTGGAGACAAGCTCAAGAAAAATATTATTCAACAGGTTATAAAAGGTTTAGAATCAGAGATCGGAAAAGAGCTAGACTACGTAGTTCTCGATAGTGAAGAATTTAGATATCGTATAGATATGTATGACAAGTTAGTCTGTGATATTCTAGATCTTCCTCATGAAAAGCTCATAGATAGTGGTCAGTTATCCACATATATATCTAAAAAGAAATAGTAATGATATAATAATAAGGTACTTCATTAAGGTCGAACTTATGAGTACCTTATTATTTTTTTATTTATTAAATTATGTCTTTTATACAAAATTTAGGATTAGTCTTGAGTGACTCACTGCTAGGACTTTGGTATGGCTTTATAAATTTCGTGCCAGGTTTATTATTAGCTATAATTATATTCCTTATAGGTTGGGTTTTAGGTTCAATCATTGGAAAAGCAATAGCACAAGTTATCTCAGCTTTGAAGTTGGATAAACTTTTCGAAAGTGCAGGAGCTCATGACATGATGGATAAAATAGGAATTAAGCTAAACATTGGTAAATTTTTCGGAGTCATTGTTAAGTGGTTTATAATAATAGTATTCTTGATGGCATCATTACAAATAGTTGGACTTACACAAGTAAATGATTTTCTAAGAACAACAGTTCTACTTTATTTACCAAAAGTAATAATTGCAGCTATCGTTTTGATAATCTCTACTATTCTTGCTGATGCTATGAAGAACATAGTCATAGTCTCATCAAAAGCAGCAAATATTTCTTCAGCAAATATGCTAGGAGCTGTCACTAAATACGCTATCTGGGGATTTGCATTTATCATAGCTCTATCAGAACTAGGTATTGCTACTTACTTTATGCAAGTTCTATTTATGGGTCTAATAGTAATGCTTGCATTGGCAGGAGGATTAGCTTTTGGTCTAGGTGGAAAGGAAGCAGCATCACGTGCAATAGAAAATATCTCGAAAGATTTATCTTCAAAGTAGATATTTAGAGCTTTAAAATAAAGGATAAATTGGGCCGAAGGTGAGAGCCTTCGGCCCTTTCCTTTTCCCTACGAGAAATGCTTGACTTTCTTTTTCATTTCGTATACTATTCAAATCACGATGTTAATGAATAAAAATCACCAAGTTAAGCGGTAAAAGTAAGACCAATTGGTTTCGCTTTGTCCGCCCAGAAGGCGGCTTTTATTTTTAGAAACGAAAGAGGAGCATGTGAGTGAGTAATCTCAATCATAATGTTCGAATGAAGTTTCTATGAGGTTAATACCTCGAAGACATTGAACATGATATTTGAAAACTGAATGCTGTTCCGACTCACTGTTATCCTTTATTTTAGAGGGTCTTTTGAATCGAGTCGGAAACAGAACACAACAATAATTAAAGATGTATAAGCATAGAAGGAAGCGGTTCCTGAGAATGCTTACATCGCATCATGTTCAATCTATATGGTTGTGCACGATGGTTTTCAGATTTCCTAATAGGAAATTAAGAGTATATGGCGGATGCCTAGACTAAAAAAGGCGATGAAAGACGTAGCATGGCTGCGATAAGTTTCGGGGAGGTGCCTAGCAACCTTTGATCCGGAAATTTCTGAATGGGGAAACCCCTCTGAGTATACCTCAGAGACCTTTGCGCTTGACGTAAAGGAGCATACCAAGGGAAGTAAAACATTTCAGTACCTTGAGGAAAAGAGAAAAATATTTATTTTCTGAGTAGCGGCGAGCGAAAAGGAAAGAGCCCAAACCGTTTATAGTAATATTTGCGGGGTTGTAAGGTGACAATGTAGAGCAATCTAGAGAAGTTACAAAATATGTTATTAGATTAAACTTCTGGAAAGGAGTGCCGTAGACGGTGATAGCCCGGTGATCGAAAATTTCATATCTTCTTTATTGTCATTCTTGAGTAACTCAAGACACGAATAGCTTGAGCGAATCCACCAGAACTAACTGGTAAGGCTAAATACTTTTTTAGATCGATAGTGAACTAGTACCGTGAGGGAAAGGTGAAAAGAACCCCGATGAGGGGAGTGAAATAGACCTGAAACCATATACTTACAAGGAGTCGGAGCGGACGTATTTATACGATCCGTCACGGCGTGCCTATTGAAGAATGAGCCAACGAGTTTATCTATGCTGCAGGCTAAGTTGTTAGAACAATGGAGCCTTAGGGAAACCGAGTGTTAATAGCGCGAAAAATTAATGTAGTATAGATAAGACCCGAAGCGAGGTGAGCTTGCCATGAGCAGGATGAAGTTTGTCGAAAGATAGATGGAGGTCCGAACCGGTGACCCGTGCAATAGTCTCGGATGACTTGTGGTAAGGAGTGAAAAGCTAATCGAACCTCGTAATAGCTGGTTCTCTCCGAAATAGCTTTAGGGCTAGCGTTGTGTGTTCCTCTTGGGGGTAGAGCACTGGAAGATTTCGACAGGGAGCAATCTCGCGACATCTATCAAACTCCGAATACCAAGAACTAAAAACACAGCAGTTAGGCTATGGGGGCGAAGCTCCATCAGCCAAAAGGGAAACAGCCCAGATCTCTAATTAAGGTCCCCAAATCTACGCTAAGTGCATATCAAGGAGGTGAAATTTCTCTGACAGTGAGGATGTTGGCTTAGAAGCAGCCATCATTTAAAGAAAGCGTAACAGCTCACTCACTAAGAGATTTCGCACCGAAAATAATCGGGGCTAAGCGTAGTACCGAAATTGAGGGCTTCCATTTTTTTTAAATTGGGAGCGGTAGGAGAGTATTCCATACAGCATCGAAGCCAAAGGGGTGACCCATGGTGGAGCGTATGGAAGTAAGAATGTTGGCACAAGTAACCGCAAGGAAGGTGAGATCCCTTCCCGCCGAAAGATCAAGGTTTCCTGGGCAATGGTGATCAACCCAGGGTTAGTCGGTCCTAAGGAGATGGTGAAAACCGCATCCGATGGGCACAGGGTTAATATTCCCTGACTTCTGTTATATCCGATGATAGGACGGAGTGTAGTATATAAAGCTCATTATTGGATTTGAGTTTGTTAGTAAGGATGGTTTCCAGGAAAATCCGGAAGCTGACGTAAAAGTAACATCCAAGCAAAGCATAAATGTGAGGGTTCGCCTTCATAGATTTTATAAAGCACGCTTCCAAGAAAAGTATCTAAGGTTAATATAATAGAATCCGTACCGCAAACCGACACAGGTGATCAGGTCGAGTAGACCAAGGCGAACGAGTGAGAGGTCTTCAAGGAACTCGGCAAAAAAGCAGCCGTAACTTTGGAATAAGGCTTGCCATTTTAATTTATTAAAGTGGCCGCAGCGAAAGTATCTCCGGCAACTGTTTATCAAAAACACAGCTCCCTGCGAACTCGCAAGAGGATGTATAGGGGGTGACACCTGACCAATGCCAGAAGGTCAAATATCGGTGGTGCTATGTCGCAAGATGTAGTGCTGGCTGATATAAGCCCTGGTGAATGTCGGCCGTAACTATAACGGTCCTAAGGTAGCGAAGTACCTTGTCGGGTAAGTTCCGACGCGCACGAATGGTGTAATGACTGGAGAACTGTCTCGAAGACCTGCTCGGTGAAAATACAATACCGGTGAAGATGCCGGTTACCTGCAGATAGACGAAAAGACCCTAGAAGCTTTACTGCAGCTTGATATTGAATATATTTTTACATTACGTAGAATAGATGGGAGAGGTTTGATGGTTAGAGTCTCGGCTCTGATCTACTCGACAGTGAAATACCATTTTTTGTGATGATATATTCTAATCTCTAAGGCAAAAACTTAGAGAGACAGTATCTGGTGGGTAGTTTTACTGGGGCGGTATCCTCCTAAAGAGTAACGGAGGAGTTTATTAAGGTTAGCTAGGCGCGAATGGAAATCGTGCCGATAGTGTAATGGCACAAGCTAGCTTAACTGTAAGACGTACTTGTCGAGCAGATACGAAAGTAGAACATAGTGAACCGACATTTCGCATTAGATGCGGATGAAGATTAACGGATAAAAGCTACTCTAGGGATAACAGGCTAGTTCCGCCTAAGAGTTCATATCGACGGCGGAGTTCGGCACCTCGATGTCGGCTCACCTTATCCTGGTGGTGGAGAAGCTGCCAAGGGTTTAGCTGTTCGCTAATTAAAAAGGTACGCGAGCTGGGTTCAAACCGTTAAGGAATTAATTACGATTAATTTTTTAACAGTTTGAACCGTCGAGGAGTGCATTATCGAAATAATGCCATGTTTTTATCTGAGAAACGACCGTGTGTACTGTGGTACACTCACGGCGGCATACAATTTATTTGTATGAGAATTTCACTTGTATCGGTGAAGTCCCAATGGGATAATACCGAGGGAAACAATTAATTTTGTGCCCGTAGAGACTAAATGTGAAATAGTTCATAATTTATTATGGATGAAAGTTATAGTCCGATCCCTCAAGTAATTGAGGTTCTGATATCATTATTTAAACGCGATGATAACGGAAATAAAACTAAGATGCGTGAGACAGGTTGGTCTCCTATCTACTGCAGGCGTTGATTCTTGAGAAGATTTGTTCCTAGTACGAGAGGACCGGAATGAACTGACCTCTGGTGTGTCGGCTCTAGCGCCCGCTGGACTGCCGAGTAGCTATGTCGGGAATGGATAACCTCTGAAAGCATCTAAGAGGGAAGCCAGCTTCAAGATGAGGAATCGTTTGAGAAACCTGAGAGATGATCAGGTTGATAGGCACTAGGTGTACAGACAGTAATGTCTTTAGCCAAGGTGTACTAATCGTTCGATTCCTATTAGGAAATGTGAAAATCATATTATTGTTGTGTTCTTGTCAGCATTCAGTTTTCAGATATTATGTCTGCCAAAATTTGTAAGAGTTTTGGTGGAAGAAATATTTGAAAATCATATAGTTGAATTTTTTGTTCTGGTGATTTGATATGGTGGTCACACCTGTTCTCATTCCGAACACAGAAGTTAAGCACCGTTATGCCGATGATACTCTTTATGGGGAAAGTAGGTTGTCGCCAGAACAAAGTATTCAACTCAAAAATCCGCTTCATATTGAGGCGGATTTTTGCTATACTATTCCTATGAATTGGGCAACTAAAAGGAAGTTACAATATATAGGTGGATTTACATTTCTTTTTTTAATAATAGTTTCTATTATTTTGTATCCTATAATCTTTAAAAAACCAACATGCTTTGATGGTATACAGAATGGTACGGAGACAGGTATAGATTGTGGCGGTATGTGTTCTCTTATGTGTAAAGAAAGTATTTCAGACCCAGTTGTTCTTTGGAGTAGAGCTTTTCCTGTAGTTGGCAATACTTTCAATCTTGTAGCTGTTGTTGAGAATCAGAATAAGAATTCTGCAATTACAGAAGTTTCTTATGAATTTAGAGTTTATGATGTTTCAAATCGTCTTATAGGTCGAAGGCAGGGGACTACTTATATACCACCAAATAAGCAAATTGCTATTTTTGAACCTACTTTCGATCCTGGAGAAGCTCAATTAAAAAGTGTTACATTTGAATTTACTTCACCTTATGTTTGGGTAAAAAAAGAACCTACTTTAAATAATCTTCCTATATACGTTGATAATATAAATATGGGTGAAGATAAGAAAAGTCCTAGCTTATCTGCTAAAATAAATAATGAATCTATATATGATATTCCTCCCTTTGAAGTAGTTACTATTCTTTACGATATCGATCACAATGCTATAAATGCTTCTAAGACTATCACAGACGGTATAAAAAGTAATGATTCTATTCCTGTGTATTTTACATGGCCTAAAGAATTAACAAGTGATCCAGTTACTAAAGATGTCCTTGTTCAGATTAATCCTTTCACTGTTTCATTTTAATTTCATTTATCAGATTTATACAGTAGCACATGTCATTTATTCAAAATAGAGTAGATAGAAGCACTACGGGGGTTGATTGGCTCCTTGTAGCTTTTATGGTACCTGTACTTTTGGCGGGGCTCATCACTATGAAGTCTTTCACGGAAACTACTCCATATTTTTCTCATCAAATTATTTGGATAATTATTTCTTTCGCAGTATTCTTTACTTTCTCTTTTATTGATTTTAGATTCTTAAAAAGGACAGATGTTTTAGTTATTCTTTTTAGTATTTTTTCTTTTTTATTAATTTTACTATTTGTTTTTGGACATACTTCAAATGGAGCAAAGTCGTGGTTCTCTATAGGTGGATTTTCTTATCAACCTTCAGATATGATGAAGCTTGTAGTTGTTCTTATGCTCGCGAAATATTTTTCTCGTCGTCATGTAGAGATCGATAATTTTAAACATATATTTATTTCAGGGATTTATGCGCTTATTCCTTTTATTTTAGTTTTTTTTCAGCCTGACTTTGGTAGTGCTATAACAATACTTTTTATATGGATAGGTATGACTCTCGTTTCGGGTATATCTCGTAAATATTTTTTAATACTTTCTAGTATCGGAGTTGTAGTCTTTATCTGTTTATGGTCTTTTGTTTTTCATCCATATCAAAAGGATAGAATTATGAATTTCGTAAATCCTATGCATGATATACATGGTACGGGTTACAATATCTATCAGTCGACTATTGCCGTGGGGTCAGGTCAGTTACTAGGTAAAGGTGTTGGTTTTGGGACACAATCAAGATTAAAATTCTTACCGGAATATCAGACAGACTTTATCTTTGCAGCGTTTGTAGAGGAATGGGGCTTTGTAGGTGCGATGCTTTTATTCTTACTACTAGGTCTTATTATTTGGCGAATATTACATATATCTTTACTGGGTGCAACTAATTTTGAAATACTTTATGGCTTAGGTTTATCTATATTTTTTATGAGTCATTTTGTGGTCAACATAGGTATGAATATTGGAATAATGCCTGTTACAGGTATAACGTTACCTTTCATGAGTTATGGTGGTTCACATCTTCTAACTGAGTTTATGGGGCTAGGAATACTGATGGGTATGAATAGGTATAGAAGAGTGGCACATAAGGATGATATGCGTAATGAGTTTCTAGGAATTTAAAACTAATTATCTAAAACCATCTACTTCGTTATAAGTTCCGCATGCTCGGTCAATGTAGTTTACTACATCTCTCTCGCATTACTCACTTATGCCTCGTATATGGTATCATCTAATTAGTTTTCAGTGTTGTGTATTTATTAAAGAATTATGAATATTATAGACGGTAGAAAAATAAAAGGGGAAATATTAGAAGAATTAAAAAGCAAAGTTGAGAGACTGCCTTTTCCTCCTATTTTTTGCGATATATTAGTGGGTGAGGATACAGTTTCAGCTTCGTATGTCAGGATAAAAGGTAAAGCGGCAGAATCTATAGGAATCAAATTCAAAACTGTTAATTTTCCAGAAAACATAACGACCGAAGAAATAGTAGAAGAGATAAATAATCTCAATAAAGTTCCTCATATTTGTGGAATAATAGTTCAACTTCCTCTTCCTTCTCATATAGAAGTACAGACAGTATTGGATGCGATAACTCCGTCTTTGGATGTTGACTGTCTTGGGTCTTTTAATAGTCAGAATTTTTATAGTGATAAGGGCGGAGTTGGTTATCCTACAGCTCTCGCATGTATGAAGCTTCTGGACTCACTAAATTTAAATCTTAAAGATAAGAATATAATCGTCTTAGGTAGAGGCAAGCTTGTCGGTCTACCTGTCACACATTTACTCGAATCCAGATCTTTAGTAGTAACAGTTGTAAATAGTAAAACTGAAAATAGTGATCTTATAATCAAAGAAGCTGATGTTATTGTCTCTGCAGTGGGTAAGGGTAAATTTATAACAAAAGATACGATAAAGGAAGGAGTCGTTATAATAGATGCAGGTACGTCAGAAGAGAACGGTGCTGTAGTAGGAGATGTAGATATGGAGTCAGTTGAAGGTAAAGCTTCATTTGTCACTCCGACACCTGGTGGTGTTGGGCCTGTGACTGTTGCAATGCTTTTAGAAAATGTTTTTAATGTAGCTAAAAATCGTATAGAAACACATGAATAGCCTACTTTTTAATTATATTTTTAGACTGTCCGAGAATCCTTTTATTGCAAAATTTGCACTATTTCTTTCTTATCCATTCACGTATTTACTTGTAGCTTTATTATTTATTTGGATTATTTTTGTGAGCAAGAGAAAGATGTTTAATTTCTCTTTATTTTTTCTTTCTATATTTTTCTCTTGGTTAACAGCAGTAATTTTGAAAAATATTTTACAGGTGAGTAGACCTTTTATTACTGAAAATGTAATACCTTTATATAAAGAGACAGGTTTTTCATTTCCATCCGAGCATATGGCAGTATTTACAGCAATAGCAGTCTGTATGTTTTTAGTAAATAAAAAAGCAGGTGTTATCTTTTCAGTTATTGCGATATTTATAGGATTATCACGTATTATAATAGGGGTACATTATCCTTTGGATATACTAGGAGGATTATTTGTAGGTTTAATTATTAGTTTAATAACAAGAAAAATATATAAAAAGATATGAGCATAATTCACACAATCATCATAAGTATAATAGAAGGTTTAACAGAATTTCTGCCGATATCATCAACCGCTCATATGGATATAGCCCGTACCTTACTTGGTATACCTACATCTTCATTCATAAAAAGTTTTGAGATAATTATTCAGTTGGGGGCTATAATGGCTGTCGCTGTTTTATTTTATAAAAAAGTTTTTTCTTCTTGGAAGTATATTATCAATTTGATTATAGCTTTTATACCTACAGGAATTATAGGATTTATTTTATATAAATTAGTTAAATCATTTTTACTTGGTAATATTTTAGTTGAGGCTAGTGCTTTACTTATCGGAGGTATAATTATTATTATATTTGAAAATTATCAGATTAGTCATAATAAAATAGAAAGTGAAGAGGTTAATATTGAAAAACTTACATTTAAACAATTAATTATTTTAGGTACGGCTCAAGCTTTAGCTGTGATACCTGGGGTATCTCGTTCCGGGGCAGTTATTATTTCTGGTCGTGCCATTGGACTAAATAGAATTTTAATTACAGAATTTTCTTTTTTACTTGCTGTTCCTACGATGCTAGCAGCCTCTGTTTATGATATTTATAAATCAGGTGTCTCTGTTTCTTCTTCAGAATGGGGTACTATAATACTAGGATTTTTTGTAGCATTTATCGTTGCTTTTGTTGTCATAAAATGGTTCTTAGAATATATAAGAAAGCATACATTTAAGATATTTGGGTGGTACCGTATAATTTTGGGAATTATTTTGATTTTAGCCTTATTTTTTAAGGTAATTTAATTTTTTTAAAAATATATACTTACTTGCTATTTTAGCAAAAACGCTATAAAATAGGCCTATTATGTGGAAAACAAGAATTACAGCATTACTTATTTTATTATTAGGCTTTGGTATTGGTTATTTCGTTTATAAATCAGAGATGTCTCATAGAGCTGTCGTAAAAGATGTAGCTCCAAAAGGATTAGCAAAATTTCCATTTAAGCTAGGTCTCGATCTTTCAGGTGGTTCACACTTGGTATATCGTGCGGATGTATCTCAAATAGCAGCATCTCAAGTAGCAGATTCAATGTCTTCACTTCGTGATGTTATTGAAAGAAGAATAAATATATTCGGCGTTTCAGAACCTTCTATACAAGTTCAAGATGGTGGATTTTCAAATCAAGGTGAGCAACGTTTGATTGTAGATCTTCCTGGTGTTACAGATGTATCGAAAGCTATAGCAATGATAGGAGAAACTCCAGTTCTTGATTTTCGTACAGAGAATCCTGTAAAAGATGCACCTCAACAAGCAGTGGTAGGTAAAGATGGAAATGTCACCCTTGATCCTTATGCTTCAAAATATATTAAGACAGATTTGACTGGTCGTTATTTGGATAAAGCAATTTTAGAGTTTAATCAAAACACAGGAGAACCTGTAGTGTCATTACAGTTCAATACTGAAGGATCTGCTTTGTTTGAAAAGATAACAAGAGAGAATGTCGGTAAGAGTGTTGCTATCTTTTTGGATGGATCTCCTATTTCTATTCCTACTGTTAATGAAGCTATTACTGGTGGTAAAGCTCAGATATCCGGAAATTTTACTCCTCAAGAAGCTAAAACCCTTGTTGGTCGTTTGAATTCTGGTGCTCTTCCTGTAAATATAGAACTTATTTCCACACAAACTATTGGACCATCTCTTGGTTCACAAGCTACAGCTGCTGGAGTTAAAGCTGCACTCATTGGATTTATGGCTATCGCTTTGTTCTTGATAATCTGGTATAGACTTCCAGGTCTTATCGCGACTATTGCTTTGTCTATGTATGTTGTAATAATGCTCGCTATCTTTAAATTGCTTCCAGTTACTTTGACTGCTGCAGGAATCGCAGGATTCATCATCTCGATAGGTATTGCAGTAGATGCCAATGTGCTTATCTTTGAGCGTATTAAAGAAGAGTTGAGAGGAGGAGCAAATGTTACTGACTCTATGCATAATGGATTCAAACGTGCTTGGCTTTCAGTTCGTGATTCAAACATCTCAAGTATTATTACGGCTATTATCCTTTACTGGTTTGGAACTACTCTTATTAAAGGATTTGCATTAGTGTTTTTGATTGGTGTTCTCATCTCAATGATTTCTGCTATTTCTATCACAAGACTATTCTTGTATACACTTAACATAAAGAAGACAAGTGGGTTCACAAACTTCTTATTCGGGTCGGGACTTAGTAGTGCTAAATCTCAAAAATAATTTATGTTTATAATAAAATACAAAAAAATATTCGTTTCAATTTCAATAGCCTTAGTTGTTCTATCTATTGGAGCTATATTATTCTTTGGTTTGAATCTAGGAATAGACTTTAAGGGTGGTTCTCTTACTGAAGTAGAATACACTAATATATCTCGTCCAGATCAGTCTGTTATTGAAGCAAGTTTGAAAACTTTACCTACTTTAGGTCAAGCGCTTATACAGCCAATAGGGGATAAAGGTTATAGTATAAAGACACGTGATATAACAGACAAGGAACATAAGGATGTTTTAGCTGCTTTAGGTACAAGTGCTACAGAAAAAAGTTTTACATCTATCGGTCCTTCAGTCGGAGCTGAGCTTGTCCGTAAATCTTTGATTTCATTTATACTTGTTTCTCTTGGCATTATTTTCTGGATTGCTTTTTCTTTCAGAAAAGTTTCAAAGCCAGTTTCTTCTTGGAAATATGGTTTGATAGCTATTATTACTTTGGTTCACGACATAATGATTCCAGTGGGAGTATTCGCTGTCCTCAGTCATTTTTCAGGGGTAGAAGTGGATACACTCTTTGTGGTTGCAGTCCTTACAGTTCTAGGTCTTTCTGTTTCAGATACTATTGTCGTCTTTGATAGAATCAGAGAAAATATTCGTATTGGACACTTTAAAACTTTTGAAGAAACAGTTGGTAGAAGTTTAGAACAAGTCTATACTCGTTCTATCGCTACCTCATCTACTGTCATTATTGCATTATTGGCACTTGTATTCTGGGGTCCAGCAAGTACAAAGGTTTTTGCTTTGATGCTTACAGCGGGAATGTTCTTTGGAACATACTCATCCATATTCCTAGCAAGTCCACTTTTGGTCTTTGTCAAGAATTGGCAAGATAAAAAAAGTAAATAAATTAATGATTTTAAATAAATGCTCCGCCGGTTTACCGGCGGAGCATTTATGCTATAATGTACTAGCATTCAAAGTCGTTTTATTAACTTAATTTGTTTTAGTTGTTTTTTTTCTCGTCACTAGAATCTAGCATCTAGAACCTAATCCAAAAAATATGCCAATTTTATACATAGTTTTAGCAGTAGTAGTCGCGTTAGTTTTATTTTTAATATTTAAATATAACAGTTTTATAACTCTCAGGACTCGTACACAAGAGGCCTGGGCAGATATCGATGTACAACTTAAACGTCGTTATGATCTTATTCCAAACTTAGTAAATACAGTCAAAGGTTATGCTGCACACGAAGCAGGGACTTTTGAGAAGGTCACAGAGGCTCGTTCAAAGGCAATGCAAGCAGGAACATTAGCAGAGAAAGGTGAGGCAGAGAATGCTTTGTCGGGAACTCTAAAGTCTCTTTTTGCTATCTCAGAATCTTATCCAGAATTGAAGGCCAATACGAATTTTATGGAGCTTCAGAGAGAATTATCAGATACGGAAAACAAGATTATGGCATCACGTAGATTCTATAATGGTAACGTTCGTGACTTTAATACAGGTGTTTCTATGTTTCCAGGTAATATAATTGCTGGCATGTTTAATTTTACTAAGATGGAATTCTTCCAACTTGAAGAAAACAGTGCAGAGAAAAATCCAGTTGAAGTTAAGTTCTAAAAATGGCTACACTTTATACACAACAAGGACAAAATGTTCGCAAGACTTGGATGCTTATGAGCGCCTTTTTCTTGATAGTTATAGCATTAGGTTTTGTATTTTCTCGAATGTACAACAATCCAGGAATTCTTTATATTTTTGTAATTTTCTCAGTCGTTATTAATATCGTTAGTTATTGGTATTCAGACAAGATAGCTCTATCTCTAGCCAATGCGAATCCAGCAACAAAAGAAGAATATTTTGACTTCTATACTTTAGTTGAAAATTTAGCTATCACTTCTGGACTTCCAATGCCAAGGATCTATGTTATTGAGGATCCATCACCAAATGCTTTCGCCACAGGTAGAGACAAGAATCATTCAGTAGTTGCTGTCACAACTGGTCTACTATACATTATGAATAAGACAGAGCTCGAAGGAGTGATAGCTCACGAGATGAGTCACATAGGTAACAAGGATATGCTTGTATCGACAGTAGCTGTTGTTCTTGTCGGGTTTGTCGCTATAGTTTCTGATATGATGATCCGCATGACTATTTTTGGTGGACGCCGTGATGACAGAGAAGGGAATGGTCTATTTATGATTATCGGGATAGTTGTGGCTATCTTGGCCCCTATAGCAGCAACCCTTATACAGCTCGCAATATCACGTAAAAGAGAGTATCTGGCCGATGCTTCAGGAGCACTTCTTACTCGCTATCCAGAGGGTCTAGCAAGCGCTCTAGAGAAGATTAGCCAATATGGCAGACCTATGCAGACCCAGTCAAATGCTATAGCACACTTGTATATAGCGAACCCTCAAGGCTCAGGAGCTTTTGCTAAAAAGGTAGGCAATCTATTCTCGACACATCCTCCAGTAGAAGAAAGAATAAAAAGATTGAGAGGAAGTTTATAAAAATAATAATAAAAAATACACAGGCAAAATCTGTGTATTTTTTATATTAAATTTATTTGGTAAAAAATAAAATATTTAGTATGATAGTGCCAGATGTTCTTTTCAGAGCACAAACTTTATTATTAATTAAGTTTGTGTGCACCCTAGCTTCGGCTAGGGCATGGAGAGGTCGCATAGTGGTCTAG
>TBL_comb47_HYPODRAFT_10002254_pt1 | contig 23944 bp, 25 predicted proteins | sample TroBogypolimnion_40_FD_10682 | JGI IMG/M metagenome (IMG submission 10682)
TAAATTCCATACTTGGATTTGTTCCTTATTCAGGGGAGATACTTATAAATGGAAATCCATTGCAGCCTGGGGATTTTCATCTCTTTTCAACGCTCTTGCAAGATGATTACCTCTTTGGAACTTCCATCCGGGAAAATTTGAAGATAGGAAATCCTCTGGCATCAGATGCAGAGCTACTAGAGGTGCTAGAGCTGGTGGAACTGCGAGATTTCCTCGCTACTCTCCCAGAAGGGTTGGACACCATGATTGGATCTATGGGATTTAACTTCTCTGGTGGTGAGAAGCAACGGTTGAAACTAGCTCGCCTAATGCTGCGAAAAACTCCAATATTTATTCTGGATGAACCATATGAATTCCTGGATGCGAAGATGGTGGAGAGAATTTCAGTCAGAGTAGCGACGCGGCTTTCGAGCTCTGTCGTAATTCTCGTTTCGCACCTACCGCTGGCGACGGCATCACTATCCATTTCGCTTTCCTAGTCAGGATAGTTTTACCCACGGCAAAATCAGGGCCCACTGCTCCCATCCTGTTCGAACTAATCAGTCAGTTGGGTACTTAACACCTATCTGGCCTCGTACCGTATCTAGAACCTTCATAATTTCGACGCTCTCGGTAACACTCAAGATAGGGCTCTCAAGTAAACCTGCTGCCACGCATTTCTCTAAGTGCAGGGCTTGATACTGTCGCCCAACTCCCTTAATTTTCTCATCGTAGCTCTGAATAACTTCTCCACCTTGATTGAAGACTCTAAATGAGATTTGGCCATAGAAAGGTGAGTCAATTTCAATACGACCGAAGGTTCCAACAACTGTAGCTGTAACGGGCCCGGCCGCTGACATGCACGTGGTCAATGACGCCTGCGCTCCATTCGCATATTCAAAGATAAGAGATGTTGTCTCGTCCACCTGCTGGCCAGTGAGTGTCGCCTTGGCGGTAACTCTGGTCGGAAATCCAAGAACGCGTATCGCAAAGGAGACCGGGTAAATTCCCAGATCTAAGAGCGCTCCACCCCCCAAATCTGGCTCCCAAAGACGAGGGATATCTGGCAGATATTGACTATGGTCTGCAGTTACTAATTTGATTTCGCCCAGGTTGCCCGAATTGATTACTTCGAATATGGCGTCCATTGAGGGTAGAAAGCGAGTCCACATAGCTTCCAAGACAAATAATTTCTTTGCACTGGCTAATTCTTTGATCTCTTGCGCCTCTCGAGCATTGATTGTGAAAGGCTTTTCCAGAAGAACATGCTTGCCAGCATTAAGTGCCAGCAGGGCATGTTGGTGATGCCAGGGGTGAGGGGTCGAAATGTAGATCGCATCTACTTCGGGATCATTGACAAGCGCTTCATAGCCCTGATGGCGGCTCGGAATTCCAAATTTATCTGCAAATTCATTGGCCTTTACTAAATCTCGGGCCCCCACTGCTTGAATATGTATTCCTGCGATACGAAAATCGTCAGCCACAGCCGTGGCGATGCCTCCTGCACTTAAGAAACCCCAACGTAGCGCGCTCATATTCCAAGTGCCTTCTTTCCTAGGTCTGTAGCTGCCAATTGCGCGGCCGCTGGTGAAACTTTAAATTCATTGACCAGGCGATTGTATGCCGAATCCATGGTTAATGTACTTCCCGCAAGGGAACCATTTGATACTAGGGTCGCGACGCCATCTTGAACCTTGACTTGTAAATCTCCAATTGAATAATCGCCATCGCTGCCGCCCGCAGCCGACATTGCATCCGTGATGAGAATGATTCGACCTTGGCGCCACTTTCAGTAAAAGTTCAACAGCGGAGTGAATAACGTGCACTCCATCCAATACCAACTCAAAGTAAATATCAGGATTAATAAGAAGCGCATTTGTAATTGTGGCGATCCGATGATCCAGCTTGGGAAGAGCATTAAACATATGGGTAACAATGGTGGCGCCAGCGGCAATTGCGGGGTGCGCTTCCTCTGCGGTGGCGTTGCTATGCCCGAGAGCTACGGTTACATCGAGGCTTCTGAGTAGTTTGATCGCGGCTAACGCACCAGGTAATTCTGGGGCGATTGTCACCATTCGAATGTGCCCTTGACCAACTTCGATCAATTCCTTTATTTCATCTAACTTCGGTTCGCGAAGTAATTTTGGATTGTGCGCGCCACATTTGGCGCTCGAAAGGTATGGTCCCTCAAGGTGTATTCCAGCGATACTTCCATCGAGAACAAAGGGAATCAAATTCTCAATCTGCGACTTAAGAAGATCTAAAGGTTCGGTCACCAGACTGGCAATTTGAGTCGTGGTTCCATGTGAACGGTGCATTGCTAGTGCTTTCGCAACGTGTTGGGGATTAGGATCGCTAAAACTAAATCCACCTCCACCATGGCAATGGATATCAGTAAACCCGGAAATCATAAGCTCTCACTCGCTAGCAGATCTAGTGCCAAAATGGCGCATCCGATGGTCCCGGCGTTCATCCCGAAGTCGGCAATAAGTAACTGCGGCATCCGTTGAAAGGTCAATCGTTCTTCAAGTATCGCTCGCAGGGGATCGATCAGAATCGTGCCCGCTTGTGATAACCCACCCCCGAAGATAATTGCTTCTGGAGCCAAAATAGTAATGAGATCTTCCAGCGCCACTGCTAAATATGCAATCGCCTGTTCCCAGACCTGCCAAGCATGGTCATCGCTTCTAATGCGAGTGAGGATTTCCTTCGCGGCTATGCGATATCCAGTTCGCTTCTCATATTCCCGCGAAATAGCTGCTGCAGATGAGATGGATTCTAAACATCCAGACAATCCGCAGACGCACGGAATATCATGTCCAACGTTGAGATGACCTATCTCCCCCGCATAACCATCGCTACTTCGAATCTTGCCATCGATAATCAGTGCAGCTGAGATGCCCGTTCCCATCGCGATAAATATTGATTGCTGAAAACCTTTTGCAGCGCCAGCGCGTAATTCCGCGACACCGCCCGTGCGCACATCATGACCGAAAGCAACTGGCAGATTAACCTCCTTAGCTACTAACTCTTTGATGGGAAGATCTTTCCACCCCAGATTTCCGGCCCAGCGACTTATCCCCCGCACTTCATCCAAAGATCCAGGTACAGCAAGCCCCACTGCACTGACATGCTGAGTTTGCTCAAGTTCTTTGACGATAGTGGAGAGTAATTGTGCCGTAGTGCGACCAGTTGGATCGTCTTTGGGAGTGGGAGCGCTGGTGGTAATTACAACCTCTAGCGTCTGCGATACAAGAGCNGCTTTAATCGCGGTGCCGCCAACATCAATTGCAGCGACATATTTCATCTGCACACTTTAGTTGAGATTGAGTGCAATCTGATTGAGTTCAATCTGATTAATTTAAAATAATTGAACGTGAAAGGTTTCGTGGAAAATCCGGATTCAATCCCTTAAGGCGAGCGAGCGCAATAGCGAGTCGTTGTGCCTTGATGAGGTGAGCCATTGGATCAAGTCTGCTTGATTCAAAAGTAGCGCCGGTTCGGGCAATATCTGCGATGAGCGCAGGTTCAATTTCGCCAAATGCCCAGACAGCTCTTCCTGGCTGCGAGATAGCTAGTGGACCATGGCGATAATCCATGGCGGGGTAGGCCTCGGCCCAAAATTGGGCCGCTTCACGAGTTTTGAGAGCAGCTTCCGATGCAAGACCTATGGTCCAACCCGTTCCGATGTAGGTGATCTCATCCATCATCGGCAACTCACCTAGGTCCTCGGTCAAAGCAGCTTCTGCCTGCAAAGCGAGCGCATTGAGATCAGTTCCGAGTGTGGTACGGAGTAAACCGAGTGCAGCGGTGGCCCAGCGAGTTTGAACAACCGATTGCTCGTCGGCAAAATCCATAATGATTGAGTTAGATGCAAATTCAGTGACTGGCGATTGATGCACGGCAGTTAAAACGACCGTTGGAACTTTCCCCTTGAGATTTCGTAGTAATTCGACGGTCTCAGTCGTTGTTCCGCTTCGCGTTATGGCTACTACGCGATCGTAATTACGGGTGTAGATGTACTCGGATGCCGTGAAGTAGTGCGATTCACCGTGGCCAGCCGCCTCGCGCAGGCTGGCGTATGCCTGAGACATAAACCAAGAGCTTCCGCAACCGACAACTGCTACTCGTTCACCGATCTGAGGAAGCAGGTGAGAGACTGTTGGAGAAAAGAGGGCAGTTTCTCGCCAAACTTCAGGCTGGCTATCGATCTCTCTATCGGCATGGAATTGAACATCACTCTTCATAAGCGCACGTTAAAGGTATATACCCCTCCAAGTCAAGAAAATTTGAGCGATTTTGCCAATTTTCGCCTTATAACGACAAATTAATGCATAATAACTTGACTTAGCCCGCAGAAGGTAGTGAAGTGTGCTCACGGCATGGTTCACAGGTAAAGCCCACAGGTAAAGGGAGTTCATGATGAAGATATTGACGCGCGAGGGCCCCTTGGCTGGCAGCGTCAGGTGAAGCGTCAATCCCGGCTCAACGCAATCCTAGATCTCCTGGTGCGACAGGGCGCTCTAGAGGTAGATGAAGCAGCGCTCACACTACAAGTCTCCTCTGCAACTATTCGACGCGACTTTGACCTATTGGCAGAGCAACAGCTCCTCAATAGGACGCATGGCGGGGCGGTGGCAACGGGCGGATCCTTCAAATCTCCTCTCACCTACAAAATAGTTAGTCAAGAGGATGCTAAAAAGAGGATCGCGAACGTAGCTGCACAGATGGTTGAACGCCAGCAGGTAGTAGGACTCAATGGAGGAACCACTACCACCGAGATCGCACGCGTTCTTGCAAAGTCACCCACTTTTGCAGCTGGAACTTTAGGCGAACCACCTTCCCTCACGATCGTGACAAACGCACTCAACATCGCAACGGAACTAACGGTGCGCCATCACATCAAGATTGTGGTCACCGGTGGGGTGGCTCGTCCGCAGTCGTATGAACTCACAGGTCCCTATGCTGAGCAAGTTCTCAATGATGTATCTATTGACATAGCATTTGTTGGAGTAGAAGGGTTAAATCCAAATGTTGGAGCAACGGCAAGTCATGAAGATGAGGCAAGGGTGAATCGACAGATCGCCGCCCGTGCCACTCGCGTTATTATCGTTGCTGATTCTTCAAAATTTGAACGTAGTGCTTTTGCGATGATTCGAACGAGAGAAGAGATCGACACAATAATTACCGATGCGGGTATCTCTGAGAAGACCGTCAATATATTAGAAAGTGCGGGTGTCAAAATTGTCATCGCTTGAGATTGTTCGCAGTGCTGATAGAAAAGGTACTGCTATCGGCGCATTTAACGTGATCCTCTTAGAACATGCCGAAGCAATAATTGCGGGAGCTGAGAGCGCCAGTCTGCCTGTTATATTGCAAATTAGTCAGAATGCAGTGAAATACCATGGGGCGCTTGAGCCTATCTCTTTGGCAACTTTAGCTTGTGCCGCGGCTGCTTCAGTGCCTACCTCCGTTCATTTAGATCATGCAGAAGATACCGAATTAATTCGCAGAGCTCTCGACTTGGGTTATGACAGCATTATGTACGACGGATCAAAGTTAGATTTTGCCGAGAATATAAAGAGTTCTAAAGAAATGGCTGGCCTGGCACATTCTTACGGAGCAACGATCGAGGTGGAGCTAGGTGAGATTGGTGGAAAAGATGGGGTACACGCTCCTGGGATTCGGACAAATCCAGCGGATGCAAAATCATTTGTGGATGAAACTGGAGTCGATCTACTGGCTGTAGCCGTGGGCTCTTCGCACGCAATGACGAAGCGTGATGCGCAACTAGATTTTGATTTAATTGCTCAAATTCACTCGGTAGTCTCTGTTCCCTTGGTTTTACATGGATCATCTGGCGTAAGCGATCCAGATTTGCAGAGCGCGGTTCGCGCCGGAATGCGTAAGATCAATATCGCAACTCACCTCAACCACGTTTTTACCAACGCAGTCAGAACAGTCTTGACTAATGACTCAACATTGGTAGACCCACGTAAATATATCGGTACTGCTCGTACCGAAGTCGGCTCTGAAATAACTCGCCTGCTACAACTTTTAAATTTAGAATAGTTCCTTAATTTAAACCGCGCACTCCATTGACCAGTCTTTCTATCTTCTCTGGATTATTGCTGGCGAGAGCTGGGGGTAGTAACTCATCAGGGAACCCCTGAAATGTCACGGGGCGCAAGAAACGATATATCGCATCAGTTCCCACTGAAGTTGTGTGCGTTGAGGATGATGGCCACGGACCGCCGTGATTCTGAGCTGCCGAAACAGAGACACCAGTGGGGGCGCCATTAAGGATTAAACGACCAGCAATACCACTTAGGGAGGTAACCAACTCGGGGCGAATCTCTCCTTGAGCAAGATGCAAGGTAGCGGTCAACTGTCCCTCGGAGTTCGCGATTATTTCCGCGAAGTCAGACTCTTTGCATTTAATAACTACCGTGGTTGGGCCAAAGTGTTCGTGGCTAAACTCAGGATTCGCCTTGTAAAGCTGATAATCAAGAATGAAGATCGTTGGTTGCACAATAAAACCTTGATCGGGAACTTTTCCTACAATTGTTTCAATTCCAGGGTGTTTAGAGAGCTCAGAGATGGTGCTGTTGTATCGCTCGCTAATTCCTTTGTTAAGCAATGGTTGCGTTCCTACGGTATTCATCTTGCTATGTAGCGCAGCGATGAACTCTTCGCTTGCTCCACCGAGGAAGATTAGCCCTGGCTTAGTGCAGAACTGACCAGAGCCTAAGGTTGCTGAATCAAAGAGGCTCTCGCCCATTTCGCGAGCCCTTTCCTGGAGGGCGGCAGCGCTAATAAAGATGGGATTTAGGCTTCCCATCTCTGCAAAGACTGGAATCGGCACTGAGCGAGAGTGGCTCAAATCAACGAGAAGCTTTCCTACCAACGCGGAGCCAGTGAAGCCAATAGCAGCGACCTCCTCTGCGAGCGCGATCCAATGTGTAATTTCGGGGCTACGTCCCTGGACCATCGTAAATATATCGGGAGAGAGTCCTTGCCCTTGAAGGGCGCTTTGGACCGCTTGAAAGGTGAGCAGCGAGGTGCCCGGGTGTGATGGGTGAGCCTTTACAACGATAGGACAGCCAGCAGCCAGTGCAGATGCGCTGTCACCGCCGATGACCGAGTAGGCGAATGGGAAATTTGATGCTCCAAAGACCGCTACTACTCCGATCGGAAGGTTCATTTTTCGCATATCGGGACGGGCCACCGGTTTGTAATCGGGATCAGCGAGATCAATGGTTGCTCCTAAGTGCACTCCGGTGCGTACCATGGTGGCAAAGAGTTGAAGTTGCACAATTGTCCGAGAAATTTCGCCATTAATGCGAGCTTCGGGTAGCCCGGTCTCTAAATGGGCAATAGTTACCAATTGGCTACGTAGATTTTCTACTTCCGTCGCAATAGCTACAAGTAGATTTGCGCGCTCTGAGAGTGAGAGGGCGGCGAAAGAATCTCGCGTGCTGGCGGCACGGGCAACTGCGGACATTACCTCAGCATGACCCTGCTCGGGATATTGCGCCCCAAATGCAAGACCATCGACGGGATTAACAGCTTGAAATGATTGTAATGACATACTCCAATCCTAGTACCCTTACCAATGTGAATAAGATTCCAGCTCGAAAGTCCAGCTCTCAGTCGCATGACATACCTAAGGGTCAAGCGCTATTGGAATTTATGTCTTTGGGATGGTCAGATTCATCCCTGGAAGGAGTTAAGCCCGCCGAAGTCGTAAAATTTGCCGCACTGCGCCGCGCCCAGATTTCTGCACTTTATCCTGGCGTACGACTCGTCATTCCTGCCGGAACACTTAAAGTGCGCAGCAATGACACTGAGTATAAATTCCGAGTTCATAGCGCCTATGCCTATCTCACCGGTATTTCTGCGAGCGATTGCGTGCCTGATTCAGTATTGGTACTAGAGCCAGATGCCAAGGGACATAAAGCTCTTCTCTTTATCCACCCTCGTTCTCCGCGTAATACCGAAGAATTTCACTCTGATCGCGTCAATGGTGAATTTTGGATTGGCCGTAGGCTTTCTGCGCGAGAGACTGAAGAGCGCTATGGGATCAACGTCAGGCACATCGATACACTTCCCGAGATGCTCGAAGATGATGTTGATACATTAGCTATCCATCATGAAGATCCAGTAGTCGATGCCCTAGTTGAAGTCCGTAAGAAGCGTGAAGCAAAGTTGCTCTCTCAAATCTCAGAGTTACGATTGATAAAGGATCGTTATGAAATTGCTGAGATTCAAAGAGCGGTCGATGTAACAATTCGTGGGTTTAGTGACATGGTGCAGGCTCTTCCCGCGGCTACATCTGTTAAACGCGGTGAGCGCATCATTGAATCGGCATTCTATGGAAGAGCGCGCCTCGAGGGCAATGATCTTGGATATGAAACGATCGCGGCGGCTGGTTCACATGCCTGCATTCTGCATTGGATGAAGAATGACGGAGATGTGATCCCAGGGGATTTAATTCTCATAGATGCTGGAGTTGAAGTTGAATCTATGTACACGGCTGACATAACAAGAACTATTCCTATCAACGGAAAATTTTCTCCGGCACAACGCAAGATTTACAACATAGTTTATGAAGCGCAGCGCGCTGGATTTGAAGCAGTTAAACCGGGGGCCCCGTGGAGCGCTTTTCATAATGCTGCCAGCGCCGTCTTGGCCAAGGGTTTAGAAGAGTTAGGCGTACTCCCTGTCAGCGCTGAAGAGTCGCTGAAAGAGAGCGCTGGTTTCCACCGCAGGTGGACCATCCATAGCACCGGACATATGATGGGTTTGGATGTTCATGACTGTGCTCAGGCTCGCAAAGAGAGCTATCACGGAGGTACTCTCGAAGAGGGGATGGTTCTAACAGTTGAACCTGGTCTTTATATTCAACCCGATGATCTTCTCTTTCCAGCGGAATATCGCGGCATCGGAGTGCGCATTGAGGATGATGTGTTGGTTACCAAAACAGGTGCGCAGGTATTAAGTCGCGCTCTGCCTAGTCATCCTGATGAGGTCGAAGTTTGGGTTGCAAACCTGCTCCGTTAGATTGCATCCCCCGCAGCCGCAGCTGCAACTCCCAAAACCAGAGTTAATATGAGGTAACCCCACGCTACGCCGTGTTTTCGCGACTTAAAAAGGTCGTGAGTTTCTAGGGCGAAGGCAGACCAGGTAGTAAACGCACCAGCAAATCCAGTTCCGAAGAGAAATCCTATATTTGCATCTCTATGAACTGTAATACCGAGTACAAATGAGCCAAGGACATTGATTAAAAGTGTTTCGAGCGGGATTAAGTTGATTCGTGCTTTGCGCATATTTTTATCAATGAGGTAGCGAAGCGGTGCTCCCACACCTGCCCCGAGGGAAATAAGTAGCACCCTCATTTCTTAGACCAACGGGCATCGAAAAATTCGTTCGTTGCAAAGACCAAGATAAAAGTTCCGATGAGAGATGCAAGAACATAGGTAATAAGCCCATGCAAATTATGAGCGTTGATATCTTGGTCTATCTTGACGGCAAAGGCGGAGTACGTGGTAAAGCCACCGCAAAATCCAGTTCCAAGCGCGGGACGCCACCACCAGCGCGGATTTTCATGATGGCGGGTATAGATCACGATAATCGTTAGTAATACGGCCCCTAGATAATTCACAGTCAAGGTAGCCCAAGGAAAACCAGAATCAACAATTAGGAGTGAGGCACTCCACCTGGCGAGGGAGCCCACAATTCCGCCCAGAGAAACAACGGAGAGTTTTTTTAATTCCAATTGCGTTTAGAAGTTAGACGAGACCCAACACCGGAGACCAAACTGATGATCACCGAGGCGAATACCGCGGACCAGAAAGTGGTGATTGTTAGTCGCTTGGTGATATGAGTCGTCACTTCCAGCATTGCAGCATTGATAACGATTAAAAAGAGTCCAGCACTAAGAATGACGGCTGGTAGGGTCATCAATTTTAAGAATGACCCCAAAAAGGTATTGATTAAGGAGAAAATCAAGGCAACCAAGAGATAGGACCAGGCGCCCCCGTGGACCTTAATTCCTGGGACTAAACCTGTAGCTGCCCATACTGCCAGAGCCAATACTCCCCAACGAACAAATATCCTCATGCTTAAAGGATACCGTCTCTCTTTCTGATAACCGAGCCCAGCCAGCGGAGTGGGTCGTACTTAACATCTACAACTCGCTCTTTCATAGGGATAATCGCGTTGTCGGTAATTCGGATGTGCTCAGGGCAGACTTCGGTGCAGCACTTAGTGATGTTACACATTCCGAGGCCATGCTCACTTTGCGCAGTCTGCTTGCGATTACGCAAGGTATCTAACGGATGCATATCTAGTTCGGCTATACGGATAAAGAATCTAGGACCAGCGAAGGACTTCTTATTCTCTTCGTGGTCGCGGATAACGTGGCAGGTATCTTGGCATAAGAAGCACTCAATACACTTTCGAAATTCCTGCGAGCGCTCGACATCAACCTGCTCCATGCGAGCTTCTCCAGGCTTAAGATCGACTGGATGTTCATAAGCTCGGACTTCCAGCGCCTTCTTGTAATTAAATGAGACATCGGTAACGAGATCCTTAATTACTGGGAATGCACGAAGTGGGGTAATGGTGATTACTTCATCCTCCCCATAAGCGGAAATCTGGGTCATGCACGCCAAACGTGGTTTTCCGTTGATCTCCATAGAGCACGAACCACATTTACCAGCCTTGCAATTCCAGCGGACCGCTAAGTCGCCCATCTGTGTTGCTTGAACTCGGTGAATAATGTCAAGGACGACTTCGCCATTATTTCCTTCAACGGTTACATCTTGCAATGCACCATCTTCATCGTTACCACGCCAGATGCGAAGTTTGAGTGTGCGCGCCATTAGTTTGATCCGCCTTTCGCAATTTCCTGCGGGGTCATGTACTTCTCTAACTCGTGAATATCAAAGAGGTCAAAGAGCTCTTTAGGTAGAACGGGAAGGGGCTGTGCCTTGATCTCCACTTTAGTTCCATCAAAACTGGAGATGTGATTCACCTGACGCCAAGTCGGATTCATTCCAGGGAAGTCATCACGGGTATGTCCGCCTCGAGACTCCTCGCGAAGTAGCGCCGATTTCGCGGTACTTTCTGCAACGAGCAACATGTTGTCGAGATCAAATGCCAAGTGGAATCCCGGGTTAAACATGCGATCGCCAGTGACTGAAATGTTTGCGCTGCGTTTACGAATGTCAGCGATCTTTTCAATGGCCTCCGTAAGTTCGGCTTTAGTCCGAATAATTCCAACCAGATTATGAGTGATTTCTTGTAACTCTTGGTGGAGCGAGTAGGCGTTTTCGCCACCAGTCCGGGTAAATGGCGCCGCAATTCTTGTCGTTGCCTTCTCAATGGTCGAATCAGTGACGGGATTAGCTCCATGAGACTTTACATATTCGACGGCTCCCATCCCAGCGCGACGGCCAAAGACCAGAAGGTCGGTGAGTGAGTTTCCACCGAGGCGATTCGAGCCGTGCATTCCGCCGGCAACTTCACCAGCAGCATAGAGACCATCGACTCCTACAGCAGCAGCTGTATCTGGATTAACCTCGACGCCACCCATTACATAGTGGCAGGTAGGACCGACTTCCATCGCTTCTTTGGTGATATCTACACCAGCTAGTTCGTAGAACTGATGCCACATAGATGGAAGGCGCTTCTTAATAATTTCAGCAGAGAGGCGCTTTGAAACATCGAGGAAAACTCCCCCATGCTCTGTTCCGCGTCCTGCCTTAACTTCAGAGTTGATCGCGCGCGCAACTTCATCGCGTGGGAGTAGTTCGGGTGGGCGGCGATTATTATCTTGGTCGATATACCAGCGATCGGCCTCTTCAACGTTGTCTGCATATTGGTTCTTAAATACATCTGGAATGTATTTGAACATAAACCGTTCACCAAGACTATTGGTCAAGATTCCACCTTCACCCCGCACAGATTCGGTGACGAGGATTCCTTTAACCGAAAGTGGCCAGACCATTCCCGTTGGGTGGAATTGTAAAAATTCCATATCAACTAGGTTGGCTCCGGCTTTGAGCGCAAGTGCATGGCCGTCGCCAGTGCCCTCCCATGAGTTCGAAGTAATTTTAAATGTCTTTCCTACGCCGCCCGTTGCAATGACGACCGCTGGGGCTTCGAAGAGTACCTCGACTCCATTTTCACGGCGGTATCCGTATGCCCCTGCAACTCTGCCATTCTCCTTGAGAATTTCAGTGATAGTTACTTCGGCAAATACTCGTATATTCGTTTCAGGATTGCCTGTCTCACGCCCATCTATCTGCTGCAGGGCAACGATCCGTTGTTGCATGGTGCGAATTAATTCCAGACCCGTTCTGTCACCGACATGCGCCAGGCGTGGATATTCATGCCCGCCGAAATTACGTTGCGAAATTTTTCCCTCTTTGGTGCGATCGAAAAGTGCGCCCCAAGTTTCTAACTCCCAGATGCGATCGGGAGCCTCTTTTGCATGTAACTCAGCCATTCGATAATGGTTAAGGAACTTGCCTCCGCGCATAGTGTCACGAAAATGCACCATCCAATTATCTTTTTCATTCACGTTACCCATGGAAGCGGCAGCGCCACCTTCGGCCATTACGGTATGAGCCTTTCCAAATAGCGACTTGCAAACAATCGCTACGGTGAGTCCAGCTTCGCGCGCTTCAACTGCAGCACGAAGTCCAGCCCCACCAGCACCAATTACGACAATGTCATACTTATGACGTTCAATATTTTGAGTCATGGTCAGCGCCTTTAGAAGAAGTAGTGGTTAAGAAGTGGGTGGATTGAAACGGTCCGCACATAAATATCAGCAAAAGCAACTCCTATTAAAGAAATCCAAGCAAAGTTTTGGTGTTTATGATTAAGAGCCGAGACAATCGTCCAAGCTTTATAGCGAACTGGGTGCTTTGAGAAATTGCGCAGCCGACCACCGATTGTATGTCGGCAGGTATGACACGATGCTGAATAGAGCCACAGGAATGTTGCGTTAGCAACTAACACGAGTGTCCCGATGCTCATGTGTCCCCACTTAAGCACTTCATGAGATTGCGCTAAGTTCCCTGGATACGTTTCTACATTTCCCGCAACAAATGGTCGACGGAATGAGAGGACCGCGTCAATAGTAAGCAGTACGTTGAAAATTAGACCTGCATAAAAGAAGTAGCGGTGTGCATTTTGCAAAATTAGTGGCTTACGTGTTTCACCGGTGTACTTGGCGTGTGGCTCTGCAACCGCACAGGCGGGTGGCGACATCCAAAAAGAGCGGTAATAAGTCTTGCGGTAGTAATAGCAAGTCATCCGGAAGCCCAATGGGAATATTAAAATCAACAGAGCTGGTGAAATAGTCCCGATTGAAGCCCAATGACCAATCAAAGAGGAACCATCCACACATTTAGTTGTCAGGCATGGTGAATAAAAAGGCGAAATTAAGGGGGCAAGAAAGTAATGGGCTCCTTCAAACGCTCGCCAGGTTGCATAAATAATAAAAGCGAAGAGAGCTAGAAAAGCGATGAGTGGTTGTAGCCACCACTTGTCTGTACGTAGCGTGCGAGCGGATAACTTCGCTCGTCCCTCGGAGAAGACGCCAGTGCCTGGGGTATCAATTGCCATGGGAGAAGTTTCGTGCCAGAGCCCCATTAACGCTAGGTAGGGAACTACCTTCCAGGGGTGAAATCGCACACAAGCCCAAGAAGGTTGAGTAGATCTGGCGGAGGGCGTGGGATTTGAACCCACGAAGGTTTCCCTTGCCGGTTTTCAAGACCGGTGCACTCGGCCGCTATGCGAGCCCTCCGTGGGCAAACTTAGTGGCAGAGCGAGGGAGTGGCAAAATCGCCATTTTTTTACTCGGGTAAGGAGAGGAGCTCTTCAATCACAATTGCTACGCCATCCATGTGGTGGGGTTCTGCAACAAATTTTGCATATTTTGGCGCATCGACGTGACCATCGGACATAGCCCAAGAACGATCTGCCCATTTGAGCATGGAAAAGTCATTGGGGTTATCCCCGAATGTCACAACATCCTGAGATGTAAAACCTAAACGTGCGGTGAGTTTGGCGAGTGTTTCCCCTTTACTAACACCAATGGCAGAAATCTCTAAGAGCGCTTCATCAGCATTTGAATGCGTAATGGTTACCAGATCCCCAACCTCGAGCAAGGCGATTTCAAGGAGCTGATCAGATGTAAATTCGTAATCCGAGCAGCGAGCCAACATTTTAAAGGCCGGTTTTAATAGCTTCTCTTCGATTCGCAACACTGGTGCAATATCTACTCCTACATCCCAACGAGGGATATATGCGCTCTCATGATGAAACTCATTCCCATACTCGGTAGCAAAAGAGATTGATGGAACCGCGGCACGCATCCGCTTTACAAATTCAAATTGATTCTCGAGAGGTATTAACCACTCTTCTATTACTTCTTCTCTCATTAAATCGTAATGCATTGCTCCATTAGCGCAGATTGCATTACCAAATCCAAAAGTATCTTTGATCTCACCCATCCAGCGGGGTGGCCTGCCTGTAACAAAGAAGATCTCTACACCGGCGTCACGTGCCGCGGAAAAGGCTGCGACGGTGCGCGTGGTAATCCGCTCATAGGAAGAAACAATCGTGCCATCTAGATCTGTTGCAATGACCTTAGGTCTCTTGCCAATTATGCCGGAAGTAATCGGTCGACTCCTAAGAAGGGGCGAAGGGCTGCGGGAACAATAACCGAACCATCTGCTTGTTGGTGATTTTCTAGAATTGCAACGATCATGCGTGGAATCGCAACGAGAGTTCCATTGAGAGTTGCCACCGGCTTAGTCACTTCTCCGTCGCGATAGCGAATGTTCAAGCGACGCGCCTGAAATTCGGTGCAGTTGGATGTGCTAGTTACTTCGCGGTAAGCATTCTGTGTAGGAATCCAAGCTTCAATATCAAATTTGCGAATTGCACTGGCTCCTAGATCCCCCGATGCGACATCAATTACGCGGTATGGAATCTCCATTGCATCTAAGAAATCCTTCTCCCAGCGCAACAGCTTCTGATGTTCCGCGAGGGCATCTTTTGGTTCACAGAAGATGAACATTTCCACCTTGTCGAATTGATGAACACGGATGATGCCGCGAGTATCTTTCCCATATGTTCCTGCCTCACGGCGAAAACATGTTGAATATCCGGCGTAACGCAACGGCAATCCATCGATGACTTCGTCCATGTGATAGGCAGCCAGAGGCACTTCGCTGGTACCGACAAGATACATATCATCTTCTTCGAGGTGATAAACGTTCTCTGCTGCTTGACCTAAAAATCCAGTACCTTCCATCGCTGGAGGATTCACCAGCACTGGTGGAATAACGGGAGTGAATCCCGCTTTTGTAGCGGAGGAAATTGCATAATTGACGAGAGCAAATTCTAAGAGCGCACCAACGCCAGTTAAATAATAGGAGCGTGAGCCCGAAACCTTAGCTCCTCTTTCCGTATCAATAGCTTTAAGAATCTTCCCAAGCTCGACATGATCTTTGGGTTCAAATCCTGCAGCAGAAAAGTCACGAGGAGTACCAACATGCTCGAGAACAACAAAGTCAGCCTCTCCGCCTACTGGAGCTTCTGGGCTGATTAAATTATGAATCTGCAACAAGGCGGCATCTGCGGCTGCTTCTGCGATGGCGCGAGCAGCGTCTGCCTCTTTAACCTTTGCAGAAAGAGCTTTCGCATTCTCAAGTAAGGCACTCTTGTCATCACCTTTAGCAGCACCGACAGATTTTGAAAGTACATTCTGTTCCGCACGTAGCGTTTCAAAGTTCGTAATTGCGGTACGGCGAGCCTCATCCAAAGTTAAAAGTTGATCAACGATCTCAACGTTCTCGCCACGCACCTTTTGGGATTGGCGGACTCGTTCTGGATCCTCGCGAAGTATCTTTAAATCAATCACTGGATTAGCCTACCTATTCGCCGCACGAGGGTATGAACCCAGAACTCGAATATCATCGCAAATTGAGCGCAAGCCAAGAATCGAACTCGCGACTGCTGCATCGCTCTGGTGACCTTCTACATCGATGATGAAGTGATAATGCCCTAATTCACGGCCTGTTGGACGGCTCTGGATAAAAGTGAGGTTGACATCGTTCTTTGCGAATTCCGTCAATATCTCTAAGAGGGCTCCGGCATGATCAATATCTATATACGCAACGAGAGAGGTTCGATCCTTACCGGTAGGGGCTGGAATTGCTCCAGGTCTACGTGCCAGGACAAAGCGCGTCACGGCAGCGTCGTTATCGCCAATATTCTCTGCAATTACCGAGAGGCCATACTTATCAGCTGCAATCTTCGCCGCAATTGCGCCTTCCCAATTGCCATCCTTCAACCCTTCGGCTGCGGCAGCAGTCGAAGGTGTAGTTATGACCTCGGCGCCAGGGTATTCGCGCGCTATAAATATTCGACACTGAGACTCAGCATGTGGGTGGGTTGCGATTCGATTGATTGGTTTCGTTGCATTGCCGGGCAGGGTCATCAAGGCAAAACTCACTGGAATTGTGGTTTCGGCGACGATCTCCAAGGCGGCGCCGGTAGCCAATTCATCGAGAGTCCGGGCGACAACTCCTTCAACTGAATTTTCGATAGGGACGAGCGCAAATTCAGCCCGACCTTCACGAACCGCCTCCAAAGCAGCGGTTACATTGGAGTAAGGCACCAGTTGATCTGAATCTACGGTGATGCCTATCAAGGCTGCCTCGGTAAATGTTCCAGAAGGTCCTAGGTAGGCATATGTACTCACTGGTGAACTCTACCCAAGTGAGAAGAGTGCCCGAGAGGGGATTTGAACCCCTACACCCTTACGAGTACACGAACCTGAATCGTGCGCGTCTGCCGTTCCGCCACTCGGGCTTACTCATAAGAGGTTAGCACCGATACGCTAAATCTATGAATCGCTCCTTCAAGGTTATAGCTAGGAGCGAGCTCGGCCTTGTAAGAGATGGAAATGAGGATTCGGCTCTCGTCTCCCCCCAGTTGATAGCGGTTGCCGATGGGATGGGTGGTCACGCTGGGGGTGAAGTCGCCTCCAAGATTGCAATAACTTCCATTAAGCAGCTAAGCGAAGTGCTGAATGACCCCGCTCTGGATGCGGAATCACGTGAAGATCTGCTTTTAAATATCTCTTTTTCAATTGATCACGAGATTGCAGAAGTCGCGGGCAATGATCGCAGCCTTCAGGGAATGGGTACAACCCTTACCGCCTTGCACCTCAATGGCAATCGCGTTGAGCTCCTACACATTGGTGATTCGCGTTGCTACCAATGGAATGGTAAAAAGTTAGTTCAGTTGAGCTACGACCACACAGTTATGCAGGAATTATTAGATCAGGGTCGCCTGACCGCTGATGAGGTCATTAACCATCCACAGAGATCACTGCTTACCCAAGCATTAATAGGGGATTCTGGAATTGATCCAATACTTAACCTTTTTGAAGCGAAGGTCGGTGATCAATTTCTTCTATGTAGTGACGGCTTGAGTTCCGTATTGTCAGATTATGAAATTGTAAATGTCATCAAGAAGTCTGATCCATCCGAAGTGGTAAATCAATTAGTTGCAGCTGTGCTAGAAAAAGGTGCGCCGGATAATGTCACGGTCCTCTGGGCCGAGATCGTTGAAACAGAGTTGAAATCACCTAGTGAACTGCTTGGAGCGGCGCGCGCATGAACAAGAAAGTATTCAATAGCCGCTATGAAATCGGGGCCATGATTGGAACAGGAGGCATGGCTGACGTTTATATCGCCGAGGACTTGCGCTTACATCGTAAAGTTGCGGTCAAGATTCTTCGTAGCGATCTGGCACGAGATCCAGCCTTTGTCTCTCGCTTTAAAAAAGAAGCTCTCGCAGCAGGTGGGCTAAACAATCCAGGAATTGTTGCTGTCTTTGACTCGGGAGAAGATGGTCCAAATTCATACATTGTGATGGAACTTGTTAAAGGACATACCCTGCGTCAAGTTCTGCAATCCGATGCCGAAATTTCGCAGGATGAAGCGGTAGAAATCGTTGCTGAAATTTTAGAAGCGCTTGAATACTCCCATGCGCAAGGAATAATTCACAGAGATATTAAACCGGGAAATATTATGATCACCGACTCTGGCAAAGTTAAGGTGATGGATTTCGGCATTGCCCGAGCTTTGGACGATATCGGCGCGACAATGACAAATACTTGGAATGTTGTGGGTACAGCCCAATATTTGTCACCAGAGCAAGCTACGGGTGAATACGCGGATGCTCGGAGTGATATTTATTCAGTTGGATGTTTGATGTATGAATTGTTAGTTGGAAGACCACCTTTTGTTGGCGATACCCCTGTATCTATTGCATTCCAGCATGTTTCGGCCCCCTTGCCTGCTCCATCTGATATCAACCCTGACATCGACCCAAATCTAGAAACCATTATTCAAGTCGCACTTCATAAAGATCCCAATGACCGCTACCAAGATGCCGGAGCGATGTTGGAAGATTTACGACGCGCTATACGTGGGGAGCAGGTGACAACAAAGATTCGGCGTGCGAAATCTAGACGGCGCCTCTTTTTATTCGGAGGAGTTGCTGTAGCCCTATTACTTATTGCTGGATCTACTCTGTTCACACACGTGAATAACCCAAATGCTCCAACCTTGCAGGTTCCGAATGTTGTTGGCCTTACCGAGGCGCAGGCTCGAGCGCTACTACCAAACTTCACAATTAATATCCAAGATGGACCTTCATCATCAATTCCAAAGGGCCGCATCTCAAGTCAACTGCCGTTAGCAGATTCCAAGGTGATCCCAGGGAGCAGCATCACGTTGACGGAATCAAGTGGCGCAGGAAATACTGCAATTCCTATTAACCTTGTCGGGTTATCGCTTGCTGATGCGAGAAGTGCACTTACATCTGTTGGTTTGTTAGTGGCACAAACAATTCCTACGGATTCTAATCAAGCTCCCGGAACCGTGCTTGGAGTCAATCCTTCTCCAGGAAGTATCTTGCCCGCCGGTGCTGGAGTTGTACTTCAAATTGCCAGTGGAAGTTTGCAAGTACCAAACTTGGTTGGCTTGAGTGAGGTACAAGCGATTACCACTCTTACCCAAGCTGGGTTCTTGGTTCGCACCGCCACGGCTTATGATGCAACGCAGGCTTTGCAAATTGTCTTAGCGCAAGCGCCCATCGCAGGAACTTCGCAAAATATTGGGTCAGATGTAACAATCACCGTAAATACTCAGCCAACTAATTAGGCTGCAGTAACGTCACGCCCTATTTACTACAGGCGAGAGCCCTTCAGAGCGAGCACGTGCACCAACGTCTCCGCACCGTTCTAGCCAATTGCCCAGCATCTGATGTCCGTGCTCTGTTAATACTGACTCAGGGTGGAATTGCACTCCAGATATTGGAAGTGTGCGATGTTCGATCGACATAACCACACCAGAATCGGTCTGCCCAGTCACTTCTAATTCATTAGGTAGCGTTGCCGGCTCAATAGCCAAAGAGTGATATCGCGTAGCAATAAATGGTGAAGGCAGATCTACCAGCAATCCTTTATTGAGATGATGAACCGTTGAAGTTTTACCATGCAACAACTCTGGAGCTCGGGAAACCGTGGCTCCGAATGCAACACCAATTGCCTGATGCCCCAAACAGACTCCTAAGAGTGGAACTTTCTTGGCTGCCGCGTACTTAACGAGTTCAATGCTCTCTCCCGCCGCCTCAGGAGTTCCTGGTCCTGGAGAGATCAATATTCCATCGAAGCGATCAAGGGAGGCGAAATCGACCTCATCGTTGCGGCGCACGGTCACATCCGCGCCCAATTGGCCCAAATACTGAACCAGGTTGTAGACAAATGAATCGTAATTATCAACGACGAGCACTCGGGTCATGGGGTAAGGCTACCGACTGTAATGATCATGACATTTTTAATATTGGTGTACCTTTTACCCATGCCTAAATCGCGCAGTCGCAAGAAGGATCCGGTCTATATTCCGGATGAGGTAGCCCAGAAGGCTCCACTTCCTACGGAGAGCCCAAAATGGCTCGCTCCCCTGATGCTTGCAGGCTTCCTCATTGGTCTGGTCTGGATCGTCACGTATTACGTTAGCAACACCACCTATCCCATCCCACATCTGGGAGCTTGGAATATGGTTATTGGCTTTGGTTTTATCGCTGGGGGATTCACCCTGGCGACAAAATGGCGCTAATTTAACCCCTTAATTACATCTCTGTAATTCTCCACATCGTGGATAAACCCTGTGGAAAACTTCTGCTATTTCTCAGGAAATCCCCAGTGAATGGGAGAATCCTCTCTCCTGTGCCCCTTATTGGGGAACTAGAAGCGCATCTGTGGAGGATCAAAAAATGACCGCACTTAAAGAGAGAGTTACCGTGGCAGATACCCAAACCAACAATTTGCAGAGAATTCTCGTAGTCGATGATGAGAGTTCAATCAGCGAACTTATTGCGACCAGCCTACGTTTTGTCGGCTTTGATGTCCGCACCGCCGCAACTGGATCACAAGCGCTTACCATCGCCGAAGAATTTAAGCCCCATGCACTTATCCTCGATGTGATGTTGCCAGACCAAGATGGTTTTGAAGTCTGCCGTCAACTCCGCTCCGAAGGTCATAGCGTCGGCGTCCTCTTTCTCACCGCTAAAGATACCGTCGAAGACAAGATTGCTGGTCTCACCATCGGTGGAGATGACTATGTAACAAAACCCTTCTCTCTTGAAGAGTTAGTTGCTCGCCTACGGGCTCTACTGCGTCGAATCGGGGCAGTTGAAGCTACCGTAGATCAAGAGAAGGTCCGCTTCGCAGATCTTGAGCTTGATGAGGCCACTCATGAAGTTCGTCGCGCGGGACATTTGATTGACCTCTCGCCTACTGAATTCCTTCTTTTGCGTTATTTGATGATCAATGCTGACCGTGTCGTCAGTAAGTCGCAAATTCTCGATCACGTTTGGCAGTACGACTTCCGTGGCGATGCCGGGATTGTTGAAACGTATATCTCTTACCTCCGTAAGAAGATTGATATTTATGAGCCTGCTCTTATTCGCACCGTGCGTGGCGTTGGCTACCGAATGCGTATTCCAGCAGGAAACTAAGATAATTCTTCAATGAAAAGGGAAGTCCCAGGCTTTAGGCAATGGAGCCTGCGCAACCGATTGTTGCTGGCGACCGTTGTTGTTGCTGCGATCGGAATCGGTGCCTCCGATTTTGCGGCAAATGCGCAACTCCGAGGATTTCTTATTCGTCAAGTTGATAGCCAACTTGCTGGCGTCGCGAATTCAACCTTATCAAGGTTGGTTCGAGCTGGCATTGCGCCGAATGGAGATGATGGCGCGAGCAGTTCAGGTACAGCCACCCCATTCCGAGCAGTGAGCCCGCTTCGTGGAGTTCCAACCGCAACTTCACTCACACTTCTCGATCCGAGCGGTGAGATCTTGGGTCAAGTAGGTGGAGATATCTCCACTGGAGGCTCACAAGCAACTTTTAGTGGAATGACGCTGCAGCAAGTCGCCGCAACTAAAGGTAAAGCATTTACTGTTCACACAGAAAGTCCGCGCGCATCAACACGTGCCGTCGCTTACGTTCTTCCATCCAATTTAGGTTCGGTTGTAATTGCTGTTTCATTAACAAGTGTAGAAAAAACCCTGCACGAATTGAGCATCTTGTTTCTCTTAATAAGTCTCGCTGTTCTACTCTTGATTGGATTAATCTCACGTTGGTTGATCACCTTGAGTCTTAAGCCGCTCCTCGAAGTTGAGGTAATTGCCGCCGCCATCGCCGGAGGTGACCTCTCCGCTCGTCTGCCAGAGATACATCCTGCAACTGAGATAGGGCGCCTTACTAAATCGCTCAACACCATGTTGGGAAGAATTGAAGAATCCTTTGAACAGAAGAATGCATCGGAATCTAAGTTGCGTCGCTTCGTTGCAGATGCATCTCACGAACTTCGAACTCCACTCACTGCAATTCGCGGCTTCGCAGAACTTCATCGCCAAGGCGCGGTTACTGGCGAGGAGAAGACCAAGGAATTAGTGGGAAGAATTGAGAAAGAGTCGATCCGTATGGGATCACTGGTAGAAGATCTGCTCCTCCTCGCCCGCATGGATGAGGCAAGACCCCATGCTCTTGAGCCTGTTGATCTCACCCATCTCATTAACGAGAGCGTCGCATCCGCCCTCGCTGCTGGACCGGATCATCCTATTGAGCTTGATGTTCCCGAAGATCTCTATGTACTTGGTGACAGTAAGAGAATTCATCAAGCACTAGGTAACCTGCTGGCTAATGCGCGTACCCACACACCTAGTGGCACGCTCATTAAAGTTTCTGCGGCTACTAGCGAAGATGAAACTACCGTTGCTGTACGAGATTTTGGACCAGGGCTATCCGAGAGTGATCAAATTCGAATCTTTGAACGCTTCTTCCGAGTTGACCCATCGCGAGCACGCCACGCTGGAGAAGGTAGTGGACTAGGACTATCAATAGTTGACGCTGTTATGAAAGCGCACGGTGGTAGCGTGAGTGTCGATTCTGAAATAGGTAAGGGCTCAACTTTTACCTTGCACTTCCCAATTAGCCCTGAAGTTTAAAAGTAAATGATCCAGTCACAACGTGACCATCTAGGGCGCAAACCCGGTAGCTGACTTTATAAGTACCTGTTATTGGTGTGACGTTCACTAATGGGGCTGTAAGCACGGCTCCCTTTACAAGGTTCACACCTGTAGTCACCAAGAAATTATCTGGGTCTGTGACCACCACTCTATTAATAGTTCTCTTCCCGAGGATGAGGAGTGGATCAGCAAATTTCAGCGTTATTTTTGCTGGTAGCGCCTTAATCATTGAACCCTTGCTTGGGTTTGAAGATACCAAAACGGTGTGAGCTGAAGCGACAGACACACTACTTACCAAGAAGATAGAAGTCAGCAGGAGGATAAATTTTCGCTGCATCATCATTTACCAAGCTTTATCTGAAAGATCTCGTTAAGCGCTCCGTAAACAGCACTAGTTGTCCAGAAGGGTTGTTCAGGTTTCACCAAGTTACTTTTTCCGTTGCTGGACAAGTAGGTATAGAGCTTTGATGGCACCGTGTTCTTAGCCTTAGGGTTACTGACCGCTGGGGAACCCAAATCGAGCCAGCGCCAATGTAGGTTCGGTCCAATGATGACGATCACATCGGAATGGTTTACGTCATAGGAGATCTGTTTCCCAGTCATCCAATCAGTGACGCCTTTTTCGGCAGCTACTACCTGCGTATAAGCACCGAACCAGCTCCACAGCGCGCTTACTCCTTTTACCGCTCCCGTTGCGACAGTCCAACTCGGATCATTAAATAGAGCCTGATAGCTTTTTAGGCGTGCTGGGGTATCCCTTTTCGGGTCGACTGTCAGCTCCAAACTGATCATTGATCCAGCGAACTTCGCCCGTGAAATTGCATCGCCAATTTCGCGCATATTTATACTCGTCATAGGACAAATTTCATTGCACAAAGTTAAGAAGTCGGTCAGGATAACTGTCTTACCTTTAAGAGAAGCCAAGGTGAAGTTCTTCCCATGCGAATCAGTTAATGGAATTGAAAGTATCTCTGCAGGGATTGGAACATCAAGGATCGTTCCACCAGCTTTGGCTGCACGTCCGGTAAGAGGAGGGGTTGTCGCTCCATAACTTGGAGTTACAAGTGTCAAGCAAAGCGCCACCGATAAAAGCGGAAAGAGCTTACGCACTAAGCATTTCCTTCCATGGCACGTAGAGTTGCAATTCTGGATGCCAGCGGTGGATGTGTAGAAAAGAGTTGTGAAGTCTTGCTGTCATCAAGTGGAGATTCAATCCAAATATGTGCAACGGCTGTAGATTTTTGATGAACGACAGTGCTATCTGCTGCCAACACTTCAAGAGCGCGGCGTAAACCTGTTGGGTTTCGGGTAAATGCCACTGCTGTGACATCCG
>TBL_comb47_HYPODRAFT_10002255_pt1 | contig 23938 bp, 27 predicted proteins | sample TroBogypolimnion_40_FD_10682 | JGI IMG/M metagenome (IMG submission 10682)
GCAGTATTCCCAAGCCCAGAGCTCTCTCTGCCTGCGCCATGGCGGTAATTAGTGTGTGCTCCATATTTCGAGCGACGACAAAACCAAGCCCGACAGGTAGTCCATTAACCAATCCCATGGGAATAGTCCCTATTGGAGTGCCCGCAATTGCCGGGGCGGTCGTTATCCAACTGGCCGAACCAAAGTCATCGCCTTTACCTAAGGTGCTTATCCATGCCGGACCATAAGTGCAGCCAATGAGAACATCTACATCGTGCAAACCGGTATCTAACGTTTGGTTAGCCCATGTGAGATTTCGTCGACGCTTCTGCTCGTACTCATCACCACGGCCGCTAAGTTCGAGAGCTTTCTCGAATATCTCTTGCCCAAAAAACTCCAACTCGATCTTTGACTGTGAACGATTAAATTCAACAATATCGCGTAAATTCTTAACTCGCGTCCCAGTTCTTGTGGTCAGGTAGATGGCCAGGTCGCTCACCATCTCATGGAGCATTACATGGAACTCATCTTCACCATCAGATTCGCTGGGTTCGGATAGATCTATCTCTACGATTGATATCCCCGCCTTGGAAAGGGATTGCACAGCTCTTTCAAAAAGATCATTGACTTGCGTATCTGTCGTCATCCACTGCTTAACAACTCCGACCTTGAGCGAGTGTTCTGCTTGAGCGGCTCCTACATATTCGCTTCTCGCAGTAAGCACATCAAGCAAAAGTGCAGCTTGTAGAACTGTTTGGGCCATTGGTCCAGGTGAGTCTTGACTCTTACTAATGGGGATCATTCCATCGCGGGGAATGCTGCCGACCGTTGGTTTGATGCCGACACATCCGTTGAGAGATGCCGGACAAATTATCGATCCATCTGTTTCGCTTCCGATGGCCCATTGGGTAATTCCAGCAGCCACGCTGGCGCCGGAACCTGAAGAAGAACCTCCAGCGCTATGTTGATGTTTCCAAGGATTGGCGGTGAGTCCACCAACAGCCGACCATCCGCTGGTGGATTTGGTGGAACGAATATTCGCCCATTCAGATAAGTTCGTTGCTCCGATAACGACCGCACCGGCAGAGCGCAATCGCTGCGCAATCGTCGAGTCTCGTGTTATGGGAGTATCAGCCAATGCTAGCGAGCCCGCAGTCGCAGGCAATCCGACGGATTCAATATTGTCTTTGATAAGTATTGGCAATCCGGCTAATGGCAGGGAGTCCTGCGACTTATCGAACTCTTCGGCACGCGCTAACGCGTCAGGGGCTTGCGCGAGAACTGATTTGAGTTGATACCCAGATTGATCGAGTGAAGCAATCTTTTCTAGTGCATCTTCTACCAAACGGGTTGATTTCATGCGGTAACTCTCGCTTATCAACCGACACTTTGCAACAGATAAAAAAAGGACCCCGTGATTGCTCACGAGGCCCTTTAAGAATTAGCTGTTAGACGGCAGCTGCAACTGTTGCGATTGCTGAAATCTCGAACTCGAGCTTTACTGTCTCTGAAACCAATAATCCACCGGTCTCAAGAGCCGCGTTCCAGGTTAGGCCGAAGTCCTTGCGGTTGATCTCTGACACACCTTCGAAACCAAAACGGGCATTTCCGTAGGGATCTGTTGCTGTACCTGTGTATTCGAATTCGATTGAAATCGACTTTGTGACATCCTTAACGGTGAGGTCTCCGACTACAACGACCTTATCTTCGCCAGCATCTTTAACAGATGTTGAAACGAAGGTGATCTTTGGGAATGTTGCTGCATCAAAGAAATCAGGGGATTGCAGGTGACCATCGCGGTCGGCGCTACGGGTATCGATTGAGCTCACTGTAATTTCAATACTCAGTGAAGCAATTCCGTTATCTACGGTTCCTGAACCGGCGTACTCATTGAAAGATCCGCGGACCTTGGTCACCATTGCGTGACGAGCGCTGAAGCCGACGCGGCTATGTGATGGATCGATGTTAAATGTTCCTGCTGGAAGTGTTGAAAGTACTGACATGGGTTTCCTTTGCTTGATAGTTAAATGTGTGGCTAGATTTGTTGAATTGATCTAAGGATGAAGATAGTTGAAATTTCAACCAAAATCAAATCGTGAAGTCCTGCCTCGTCGCGAACGCCTGGCTGAAGCGAAACGTTGGCGTTTGGTGCTGACATGAGCGTAAATCGGGTTTAGTATCGTTAAATGGAGATCATCGAATATAAGCCAACCACTGAAGAGCTCGCGTATACCTTTGGAGGGAATGCCCCTAGGCGCACCATCAAGCCTGGCACCGCTGTTCGACTCTGGACGCAGGATGCCTTCAACAACACGATTCAGACAGTAAACGACCTTTCCAGCGAGAAAGTCGATATGCGCTTTGTTAATCCACAGACCGGACCCTTCTTTATTGAGGGAGCCGAACCAGGTGATGCTCTCGCTATTCATATTGTAGATATGAAGCCAGCGCGCACTTACGGAATTTCATCTACTATCCCTTTCTTTGGTGGACTGACCTCAACGGATCGAACCGCAATGTTGCAAGAACCTTTGCCGGATACCACGTGGGTTTATGAAGTTAACACGGAACGGCAAACGGTCGGTTTTGAAGCCAGATACGGAGATATGAAGATTGAGTTTCCTATCGAGTGCATGTTTGGCACGATCGGCGTAGCACCCGCCGGCAACGAAGTGAGATCTGCTCTCGTACCAGAACGCTTCGGGGGCAATATGGATTCTCCCGAGGTGCGCAAAGGTTCAACTATTTATCTCGGCGTAAATGTCGAAGGTGCGATGTTTTCAATTGGCGATGGTCACTATCGTCAAGGTGAAGGTGAGGCATGTGGAACCGCAGTTGAAGGCGCCATGGATGCCATCATCATTATTGATCTTATTAAAGGAGCGGCTCCTGCCTGGCCACGCATTGAAGATGATAATTACTACATGACTGTCGGATCATCACGCCCGATGGAAGATTCATGGCGCATTGGTCAGGTCGAATTAGTTCGCTGGTTTCAAGAGCTCTATGGTTTGCATCAACTTGATTCGTATCAATTGCTTTCACAAATTACCAAGGCGCCGATTGCGAATGTCGTCGACTCCAACTTCAGCGTTGTCATCAAGGCGGCTAAAGATTTGGTGCCGCACGCATCAGCATTTAAAGGAATGCACAAAAGCTTGCGCGAACGGGCTAAGGGGCTATCACTTTAAACGGCCAGGCCACGCTATATCGCTGTTTTTCAAATAACCGCAGGTCAATTCTGGGCGATTGCTGAGTAATTTATTTAAAGTTTTGTTACAGTTTCTGCTTCAGCATTTCGCTGTGCCTGAACAGAGGAGAGTAATGAGTAATTCCGAAGTTAAATTAGCGAGTAATGCAATTGGATTACGAGAAGTCGTATTCCAATCCATCTGCTCAATGGCACCAGGTGCCGCAATCGCTGCATCCATTCCTTTCGGATCGCCGCTAGCCGGAGGCGCACTTCCATTAGCTGTGCTCTTCGCCTTTATCGGAATCCTCTTCACCGCCTCAAGTATCGGCCAATTGGCAAAGCACATTCCCGCCGCAGGTTCGGTAGCTACTTATTCCGCAATTGGACTCCGCCCTTGGGTTGGTTTCCTTGTTGGCTGGGCCTATGCCGCAGTTGAAATCTTGATCGTTCCACTTGTAATGCTGCAATTGGGTTACACCGTTGCCGGTGAGTGGAACTCAAATTCCCACGGATTCCCATTGTCTTCCTGGTGGGTCTTTATGACTCTGGGAACTTTGCTGGTTTCTTATCTGGTCTGGCGCGGTATCGGAACGTCAGCCAAAGTTGGAACAATGCTTGGTTTCTTTGAAATTACCGTCTTTGTCCTGCTTGGAATATTTCTCGTTGTTAAGGCCGGGCATCACAACACGCTCTCGGTATTCACAACAGCTCATGCAAATGCCAAGGGTTTTCATGGATGGTCCGGCGTAATTGCTGGTTCAGTCTTTACATTGCTTGCATTCTCTGGCTTCGAAGCCGCAGCTCCACTGGCGGAAGAATCAAAGGATCCTCGCAAAAACGTTCCCAAGGCGATCATGATTGCAACTTTCTCGATCGCGGCTGTTTATATCTTCACAACCTATGCAGCAACCGTTGCCTTCGGACCAGATAAGTTTTCCACCTTTGCTGCGGATAACAACGGAAACCCTTGGGATCATCTAGCCCGAGGTGTATCGAGTCTTATGTACATCCTCGTACTACTTGCCATCGTTAACTCTACGATTGCGAATGCAAACGCCGGCGCAAATGTATTTACTCGCACCGCATTTGCATTTGGACGCGCAGGGGCTTTCCCGAAGTGGATGAGCCAGCTCGATCCAAAGCATAAGTCTCCTAAGAACGCCCTGATGGTCCAGCTGATAGTGGGCTTGGCGCTTGGACTCGGACTTGGTTTCAAATACACCCCTCAAGTGGCATTTGGAATCGTGGCAACTGGGCTCGTCGTGGTTGTAGTGATCGTATATATGGTCGCCAACTTGGCTTGCATTGGTTACTACATTAAGCACCGCAAGGAAGAACGCCGCCTGTTCTTGCACCTATTCGTACCAGCTCTTGGCTTCCTCTTCCTGATTCCTGGCTTCCTAAATTCAGCTGGTATCACTGGCATTCCAGGGCTTAACTTCATCGTCGCACTTTCCGCTCCACTTTCATATGCAGCGTATGCAATGGGAGTTTGGATGCTCGTGGGTGTGGCAAGCCTGTTCTACTTAAAGTCGAAGAATCCAAAGGCGATCGAAGAAGTTGCCACTGTACACATCGATTAATTACCTCTAACCCTTTATGGCGGCCTCTGCGAAATTGGGAGGTCGCCATAAGGCGTTTTAAGAGACTATTAGGAAACGCTTTGGGAAAAAGCGCGCACACATTCCCGAATATCCTCTTGAGAATGTTGCGCTGAGAGTTGAATGCGAATCCGGGCTTTGCCCAATGGAACTACGGGGTAGGAAAATGCAACTGCGTGAATTCCTTGAGTGTGTAGCTTCTGCGCAACTCCAAGGGCTTGCGCCTCAGTTGAAAACATCACTGGAACAATTGGATGCTCCCCTGGTAGCAATGTGAAGCCCGCCGCCTGCATCAATTCACGAAATAGTTTTGCGTTGGAACGCAGAGCAGCTCTTAGCTCGTTGCTAGAGCTGACCAATTCCAGCGCCTTGAGTGATCCTGAAACCACAGCAGGTGGAACGGAATTAGAGAAGAGGTATGGCCGCGCCTTTTGCCGCAAGATATCCACGATCTCTCGGCGCGCGCTGATGTAACCACCGGATGCACCCCCCAGGGCCTTGCCGAGAGTTCCTGAAATTATGTCGACCTGATCGGAAACCCCAAAGTGCTCTGGAGTCCCAGCACCAGTTGCTCCCATAAATCCAACTGCGTGAGAATCATCGACCATTACCAACGCGTTGTAATCGGCGGCTAGAGCGCAGATCTCGGGGAGTGGAGCTAAATAGCCATCCATGGAAAAGACACCGTCGGTCACAATTAATCTGCGTCGGGCCGATTGTGATTCAATCAATTGCACTTCCAGATCAGCCATATCGCGATTCTTGTAGCGGTAGCGCTTCGCTTTAGAGAGGCGGATCCCATCGATTATTGATGCGTGATTGAGCTCGTCCGAGATAATCGCATCTTCTTCTTTCATCAACACTTCGAAGATTCCGCCATTGGCATCAAAGCATGAGGGAAAGAGGATGGTGGCCTCTTGGCTTAAAAACTTGGTTAGTTGTGACTCCAACTTGAGGTGGAGATCTTGGGTGCCACAGATGAAACGCACGCTGGAAAGTCCATAGCCATGCTCATCAAGACTGACTTTAACCGCGGCGATAATCGCCGGATGGTTCGATAATCCCAAGTAATTGTTCGAGCAAAAGTTGAGAAAGGATTTGCCGTCGATGATTACGAGAGAACCCTGGGCTGAGGTTATTTCAGTTTCAGACTTGGTGGTTCCAGCTTTATCTATTTCGCTTAATTCATTGAGAAGCTGCTCGCGAATATCTTTATACACTCTAGCTCCAGTCCAAAACTATCTTGCCCGCGTTAGACATGGATGCGATGCGGAAGGCCTCTTCCCAATCGGTGTAGCGCATTTTGTGAGTGATCACAGGCGAGATGTCGAGCCCTTTCTTAATCATCGCTGTCATCGCGTACCAAGTTTCGAACATCTCGCGGCCATAAATTCCTTTGATCGTCACCATGTTGGTGATTACCTTGGCCCAATCAATCTCAATTGGCTTGCTTGGTAAACCAAGAAGCGCGACGCGAGCACCGTGTCCGACAAATTCCAAAATTTGGGGGAGCGCAGCCGGACTGCCACTCATTTCGAATGCCACATCAAAGCCTTCGGTCATGCCCAGCGTTTTCATAACGTCGCCTAGATTTTCATGAAGAACGTTTACGGCGATATCTACTCCCATAGACCGGGCAAGGGTAAGGCGATCTTCCGAAATATCGGTTATGACGATGTAACGTGCGCCTGCAAAACGAGCCACCTGCGCCGCCATTATTCCAATCGGGCCCGCACCAGTTATAAGTACATCCTCACCTACAAGCGGAAATGAAAGTGCCACGTGAACTGCATTACCGAGCGGATCAAAGATGGCCGCTAAATCTGGGTCCATGCCTGCTTCATGCTTCCAGACATTTGATTCTGGCATACAGATAAATTCTGCGAATGCGCCATCGCGATTAACGCCAATTCCAACGGTGTTCATACATAAATGGCGCCGACCGGCGCGGCAGTTGCGGCAGAGATTGCAGACGATATGACCTTCGCCAGATACAAAGTCGCCGACTTTAACGCTAGTGACTTCTGCACCAACTTCGACGACAGTTCCACTAAATTCGTGGCCAGGAGTGATTGGAACTTTTATGGTTTTGCTGGCCCAGGCATCCCAGGATTGAATATGTAGATCCGTTCCGCAGATACCCGTGCGAAGTACTCGAATTTTTACCTCGCGAAGGTCGGGTGAAGGCTCTGGCACATCAACCAGTACAAATCCTGGCTTCTCTTCGATTTTGCGCAGAGCCTTCATAGAAACTCCTTCGGTTGCCCGAAGTCTACTTTGCTTACATAGGGATTGCTTCGAAGATCCTGATTCCAGCTGCGTTTGGACAAGTTTTTGCCAGCTCTGCGGCTTGATCGATATCTGCAGCGCTGATTAAGGAGTAGCCCCCAACCAATTCGGAGAACGATGTGATGTCAGAGACCGCTCCACCCTTAACGAGGGTTCCGCCATCAAAGGGATTGCCAACATCGATGAGGTGCTCACCGATCGCCCCAAACCATGCCATCCAATCCTCGTCAGTATCTGATCCCCGCTCTGGAGTTGCGTTGTAGATAAATAAGAATTTCTTCATCTCTTCCCCTTTTCCTTTTTGAGTCTCTTCTTAAATTCAACGGTTTGCGCATAATTTTCCAGCGTCTCTGTTCCACCATCCCAGTGAGCTTGAAATTTGGTGACCCAATCCTGGATCTCCCGCATCGATGCGCGATTTAAAGTGAGAAAGGTGACCCTTCCCGACTTCTTGCGAGTGACCATGCCAGCTTCTACGAGCAGGTTTACATGTTTGTGAATAGCCTGCAGCGAAAGATTGCGTTGTAACGCAAGATCGCTAATAGAGACCGGTTGCAGGCCGAGCAAGGAAATGATCTCTCTACGATGGGCGCTGCCTAGTGCGTCGAAGACAAGATCTAAGTTGAGGGTTGGTTCGTTGGTCTTCATCAACACTTAACTTAAAGGTTAAGTGTTTTGCTGTCAAGGATTTAGCAGTTAGCTTTTGAAGATTTTCGCGCGGGTTGGGAAATGTTGAGAGATTTAAGTATTTCTTTGGCTACCGCAGTGAGGGAGTAATAGGACCATTTTCCGCGCTGGGAACGCTCGAGCAGTCCAGCCTCAACAAGAATCCGCAGGTGATGGCTTACCGTGCCTTGAGTAAGACCGGTTTCTGGAGTGAGGTCGCAGACGCAGGCTTCTGCGCCGGTGCTCGCTGCCACATTAATGATCAGGTCCAGGCGTGTGGGATCGCCCAGTGCTTTAAATTGTGCCGCGAGCGAGGTGACCTCGGCGGGGGACTTGGTGAGCGACACGGCGACCGACATAGGTCAATCATACATTGACATTCATCAATTTGAGTATTAATTTACGCATTGACAAACATCAATAGGAGGAAATCATGGCTCAAGATATCGAAATCGGCTGCAAGTGCCAGGTCTGCAAGTGCGATCCCTGCTGTTGCGCCATCCCTTGCTGCTAATTGCGCAGATCTAACTACCTAGCCGAATTTCTCGGCACTGGATTATTGGTTTCCGTCGTTGTCGGGTCCGGCACGATGGCAACCAATATGAGTTCAGATCGTGGAGTTGAGCTGCTGATCAACACTATTTCAACTGTCTTGGCCCTTGGCATATTGATCCTTATTTTGGGACCAGTAAGTGGAGCGCACTTCAATCCCGCAGTGACTCTCAGCGAGTGGGCACAAAAGCGATTGACCACAATAAGTGCATTCGGGTATTTAATCGCCCAATTTTCCGGCGGCATCGCGGGCGTAGTGCTCGCGAATTTAATGTTCAAAAATCCAGCGATCTTTCAATCTCATCACGTACGCACCGGTTTCAATCTTTGGCTCGGCGAAGTCGTTGCAACCGCAGGGCTCCTGTTTCTAATTCAGATGCTGCGCGACCAAGGAAAATTGGCGCTCGCTCCGGTGGTTTTAGCAGGTTGGATCGGCAGCGCTTATTTCTTCACCTCCTCGACTTCATTTGCTAACCCTGCCGTCACTTTAGCCAGAGGGTTTACGAATACATTTAGTGGAATTGCACCCCGTTCGGTAGTCGGTTTCATCCTGGCTCAATTAATCGGCGCGACTTTAGGAGTTCTTACCGCAAACATATTTCAGTCAGGAGAAAATAATGGAAGGTAATAAACCAACAGTTCTTTTCGTTTGCGTCCATAACGCTGGACGTTCACAGATGGCGGCTGGATTTATGCGCTCACTAGGTGGCGATCGAGTAGACGTGCTCTCTGCTGGATCCGAACCTAAAGCTTCGATTAATCCCGTTGCAGTTGTCGCGATGCAAGAGGTCGGTATCGACATTTCCAATCAACAGCCGAAGATCCTAACCACAGATGCTGTATTTGAATCTGATGCGGTAATCACAATGGGTTGTGGAGATGCCTGTCCGATATTTCCGGGCAAACGTTACGAAGATTGGGTTCTGGAAGATCCCGCAGGTCAGGACATTGAGTTCGTACGCAGAGTTCGGGATGACATCAAAGCTCGCGTTGAAACTTTGCTGAGTGAGATCCTTTAAAGCTTTCCCTCTTTGGGAATAATCAGATCTAACTGCCAGGGCAAGGTGCGGGTGGCTTCATGCAACTCCACGCGAAAGAATTTCTCAGCAATGGTTCGTAGCTCCTGCGGATTTTTCGGTGCTTTGCCCTGAAGCAGAATTCGGATGAGCTCACCGCGGAATTTCTTTGACATATGGGTTATGACGGATTGGACGCCGTCGCGATCTTGAAAGACCCGAACCGCAACTGTGATTTCAGGATTTGATTTCCAAGCACCCATATAAGTGGAGGAGCGACAATCCACAATGAGTTCCTGCTCGAGATCATCTAGCGCTTGGGCCAGCGGCAATTTCCATTGCGAATTCTTGATTTTCATCGAGTAATAGGGAATTAGATCTAACGGGCGAAGTACTCCAAAAAGCGCCGAAAATATCAAGAGTTGCGATTGAGCCCGCTGTTGAGCCCGGGGTGATAAACCGTGATAGTTCAAAGATTGATAGAGGACTCCGGAATAGATATCGATCGCTGGGGCTGTTGGCTCGGCGTGAAGATTTATTTTGTATTCTTTTAGTACGGCCAGTCTAGAAATAGTGAGGTTCTGCGCAAAGGAGAGCTGCGCGATTTGAAGCCGAGTTGAGCCGCAAGCGAGAGTTTTTCCTTCACTAGGCGGAAGGAGGATAAGCATAAGTTGAGGCTAACAGTCACCTCGGGATCCAGCGCAGCGGAGGGAATTGAGGCGCATGGCGGTCGGTGAAGGTGCGCCCAACCCGGCCGTCGCGGCTGTTGCAAATCCCGCCACCAAGGTGAGGAAAACGCGTGAAAGCACGCTTAAGTCTAACGAGGAGATTTAAATTCACACTACTGCGCTTCATGTATCGGTGATACCAGAACCGTTAGCACTAGACGAGAAACCTAGAGTGAAGCCAAGGTGAAAAATTCGAGCAGCGACTATTCTCGCGAGAGATAAATAAGTCCGGCCGCAACAATTACAACTCCTAGCCACGAGTAGATGTTAAGACTCTCGCCCAAGACCAACGCTGCCAAGATGGTGGCGGTGGCAGGCTCTGCCAGGATAAGTGTCGAAGCGCTCGCAGCTCGAATTTGGTTGAGGCCATAGGCGTAAGCGATGTATGCGATTCCCGTGGGGATGACCCCTAGCCAAAGCACCATCAAGAGTCCAGAGCCAGTGACTAAGAAGTGATTTTTGCCGATCATAAAGAGGGGGAGAAGCAAGATCGCTCCCAATCCAAAGATTTTATACATAGCCTCGGTAAACGAAGCCCCGCCGTTCATGGCCCGTTTACTCGCTACCGCAAAGAGCGAATATGAGGCTCCAGCACCAAGTGCGAGAAGAACTCCCGTGAGATTAAAGTGGGCAAACCCCTTGGCCCCGGTGAGCATAACGATGCCTAGAGTAGTTATGAGCGTAGCTGCGAACCACCGTCGCGTCGGTACCTCTCTATTAATAAGGTATCCCACAATTCCAGTCAGCGCGGGGGCGGAGCCAATCGCGGTTAAGGTTCCAATGGCTACGCCGGTAGAGCGAACCGCAGAGAAGAACGAGATCTGATAGATCGCCACCCCGACTCCACCAAGAATCAAGTCGGCCGTTTTGATCTTTGAACCCCCAGCCTTGAGCAGGAAGTGAAAAGCCCAGAGGAATAAGGAGCCGATTAAGAGACGTGAGGCACCCACTACCAGCGGAGATGATTCACTGGGCCCTAGCGCTTGAGCGGTGCCAGTTGTTCCAAAACAGATGCCTGCAAAGATAACCGCACCGTAATCCTTGAGGCGATCGCGCATGGTGGGAAGTCTAACTCTGCGAATTACGCTAACAGCCCCATATCTCGTGCGGCTTGGGTAAGGGATGCGCGCGCGTCGGGATGCGCGGCGTATCCGATGAGATTCTCGGCCTGTTGGCGCTCTGACATGCCGAAGCAGCGTGCAATTCCAATTTCGGTGACCACATGAGAGTGTTGAAAACTTGTCACTGCGCCATCTATAAGCGGAATGATTGTGGAGGTATTTGATTTTACATGCCAGGATGGAAGCGCCATAAAGGATTGGCCTCCAGTGGAGTGCAGGGCACCAGTAATGAAGTCAGTGGATCCGCCAAATCCAGAGTAAATCTTTCCACGTACTCGAGAGGCATTTGCCTGATCATAAAGGTCGACTTGGAGCGCGGCATTGATTGAAGTCATTCGGGCCTGCTTGCCGATCTGCGAGGGGTCATTGGTCTTCTCGGTCCGAAACATGCGTATACGGCGGTTCAGGTGCAACCATTCGTAAAGCCGCTTGCTTCCAAAGACGAAAGATGCCGTAATTGGGACACCTTCATCAAGGGCGCTCGCCTCTTCCATGTTAAGAACTCCATCACTAAATGTCTCTGTCCAAATACGCATTCCATTTCGCGATTTGAGAAGTTCTAGCGTTGCATCGGGAACCGCACCGATTCCTAGTTGCAGCGTGGAATTATCCTTGATCATCGGAGCGATGCGTTCGCCGATGGCACGGCCGATAGGTGAAAGCTCACCCGTAGTGTGCTCGGTCAAGGGCTCATCGGATTCAAGTAAGAAATCAATTTCATGTTCGTATATCTGCGCGTCACCATATGTGTAAGGCATATGCGAATTTGCTTGTGCGATGACTATGCCGCCGTTAGCCCGAACAGATTCAATAGCAGCTGGCAAGATATTGACCTCGGTACCAAGTGAGACGGTATCAAAGCGGGGGAGCGAGGTATGGATTAAAACTATGTCAGGTTTAAGGTGATTCTTGATGAGGACAGGAAGGAGAGAGAGTCGACTGGGAACGTAAGTGAGATTTTCGTAGTTACGCATTCCGGGGCCGATAAAGGCAGACTCGTAGGAGACGCCTTCACGCCTTGGTATCCCCAGTTGGGCATTGAGCATGTGCAACCGATATTGCGGAACTTCTGCATCAAAGGCCGCCATCAGAGCTTTTGGCATCGCAAAATTGCCAGAAACAATGACTCGTGGATTATCTGGAAGGTCCTTTAAAACCGTCTTTAATTGCTCAAGGGAGATTCTTCGCATGCGTTAATCGTATGAGAGTCGAGGGGGATCTGAAGTGGATTAATAGTAAATTGCGCGGTGCCAGCCCTCAATATCTCATTTTTCTTGAGCATTGTTACTCTCCTCACAGCGTAGAATGGGCACATGATCATTGATGTATGGGCCGACATTGTTTGCCCGTGGTGCTTCATTGGAAAACGGCGCTTAGAGAAGGCGCTGGAAACTTTTCCACATCGTGACCAGGTAACGATTCGTCACCGTGCTTTTCAGTTACAACCCGATATAAAAGAGACGGTGCCAACAAAGAGTTATTTAGCGGAGAAATACCAGGCATCGGTAGAACAAATAACGCAGATGCAAGCCAATGTATGCGCAGTGGCTGATGGTGAAGGCCTTTGTTACAACCTGGATGAAACTCTCTCGGGGAACACCTTCGATGCCCACCGCCTCTTACTATGGTCTGGTACTCAGGGAAGACAGGACGAACTTCTTGAGGCACTTTTCTCCAATTACTTTGAGAAGTCGCTCCCAGTCTTCTCGCACGCCGATCTAGTATCAGCTGCAGTGGGAGTAGGAATAGATGCCGATAAAGCCGATGACCTACTTACGTCGAATCTTTTTATTGATGAAGTTATTGCCGATCGCAATTTGGCTAGTCAACTTGGAGCAACGGGAGTGCCATTTTTCGTTTTCGACATGAAGTTCGGAATATCCGGAGCGCAACCGCTTGAGGCTTTTATGCAAACCCTCGAAAGCGCCTGGGCCGATGAGGTCGCCGCGGCGAAAAAGTAGCAACGGCCGTCTATAAGAGATACTCTAGCGGGCATGACAATGGAGTCACCGCTAGCTACTGCGCTCTCGCAATTACGAGGCGCCATCGATCAATTAGGCCTTTCAGAGAACGATTGGCAGACACTTTCCACACCAAGGCGTGTATTGCAAGTTGCGGTCCCGCTACGTCGCGATAATGACGAGGTCGAAATGTACAACGGCTATCGCGTTCAGTATTCGACAACCCGAGGTCCCTCTAAGGGTGGCGTGCGGTATCACCCCGATGTCGATATAGACGAAACAATTGCATTAGCAATGTTAATGACATGGAAATGTGCACTCACCAATTTGCCATACGGTGGGGCCAAAGGTGGAATCGCTGTTGATCCAGCCTCACTTTCTCCGCGAAAACGAGAGATTGACGCGACGTTACACCTCCGAAATCTTGCCGATCATCGGCCCAGAGCGCGATATTCCCGCACCCGACGTAGGGACCGACGAGCGCAACATGGCCTGGATGATGGACACGTATTCGGTTAATGCTGGATTCTCGGTACCTGGCGTTGTCACCGGAAAGCCTATTGTTCTTGGTGGATCCCTCGGCCGGACCTCTGCCACGGGCGATGGTGTTGCTATCGCTACCCGCGAAGCATTACGTGTAAAAGGAATGCCGATCGAAGGCGCTCGAGTTGCTATCCAAGGTTTTGGAAAAGTTGGATATTGGGCGGCACGTGCCGTTGAAGATATGGGAATGAAGGTTGTGGCGGTGAGCGATGTGACAGGCGGGGTTACCGGTTTCCCAAATATAACTGCGCTCTGGGAGCACTTCCTCGCGAACAAGAATTTAGATCTCCCAGGTACCGATCGCCTCACCAACGAAGAGCTATTGCACTTGGATGTAGATGTTCTTATTCCCGCTGCTCTTGCCGATGCGATTACTGAATCTACGGCTGGCAAAGTTAAGGCGAAAATCGTTGTAGAAGGCGCTAACGGGCCAACGACCCCGAGCGGAGATGCCATCCTGCAAGATAAAGGCATATTGGTTGTTCCAGATATTTTGGCAAACTCCGGTGGCGTTATCGTTTCCTACTTTGAATGGGTGCAGGATAAGCAGAATTACTTCTGGACTGCTGATGAAGTGAAGACCAACCTCTCATCGATCATGATGAAAGCATTTGATGAAGTGGAATCGACGGCTGCCACTAAAGGCGCTACCTGGCGTGAGGCTGCGCTCATGTTGGGCGTAGGAAGAGTTGCAGAAGCTCATAAGTTACGAGGACTATATCCATGACCAAACGCCGGCTACATCCGGCTTGGATCGCAGCAATTGTTACCTTCTTTACCCTTGTTGCAACGTCGGGCTTTCGCGCGGCTCCATCAGTGTTAATTATTCCTCTTCAGTCGTCCTTTGGATGGTCACGATCGGCTATTAGTTCTGCAGTCTCAATTAACGTACTTGTGTATGGATTAACAGCACCCTTTGCAGCTGCATTGATGGAACGTTTTGGAATACGCAGAGTCGTTATGTTTGCCTTGGCGCTGGTCGGATCAGGTGCGTGGTGCACCCAATATATAAATCGCCCGTGGCATTTGATGCTGCTCTGGGGGCTTGTGGTTGGTGGTGGCACCGGTTCTATGGCATTGGTATTTGCAGCCTCGATCGCCAACCGATGGTTTATCAAGAATAAAGGGCTCATCGTTGGGATTTTGACCGCATCGAGCGCAGCAGGCAATCTGATTTTCCTTCCTGGAATGTCGCAACTCGTTACACACTATGGCTGGAAATCCGTTTCGGTGACCGTCGCATTAGGCGCTTTTCTCATGATTCCTGTTATTTTCTTCTTCTTAAAAGAGAGCCCGCTGCATGCTGCAGTGAAGCCTTACGGCGCACCTGATGATTACCAATATCCGGAAATTGCGAAGCGCAATGCCGGACGTGAAGCGATCGACACTTTGGTGCGGGCTAGTAAGTTGCGAAATTTCTGGCTGCTCTCTGGCTCTTACTTTGTCTGCGGATTATCAACGAGTGGATTGATCGGAACACACTTTATCCCTGCGGCGATGGACCATGGGATGGCGATGAATACCGCAGCTAGCTTGTTAGCGCTGGTAGGCGTTTTTGATGTGGTGGGAACCATGGCTTCGGGGTGGCTGACCGATCGCGTGGATCCAGTCAAGTTGCTCTTCTTCTATTACTTTCTTCGTGGGCTCTCACTTTTCTTGCTTCCATCAATCCTCTTCCGCAGTGTGCACCCCTCCACAATGGTCTTTGTTATCTTCTACGGTCTCGATTGGGTGGCAACTGTGCCTCCCACCGTGATTCTCTGCCGTCGCGTTCTAGGCCCTAGTCATGGAACGGTTGTCTACGGTTGGGTCTTTGCCTGCCACCAGATCGGCGGTTCTATCGCCGCACTGGGGGGAGCAATCATCCATGACAAGTTGGGAAATTACGCCGCTGCTTTTTATGCAGCAGGGGTGCTGTGCATCATTGCCTCATATGCCGTCCTACAAATCACGCGTGAGGATGTTCCAGCAGCGGTAACTTCCCGATAAGTTTCTCCTATGAGCGACTTGTATTCCGATCCACTAGGCACCGCCACTCTAGCCGCCGCTGAATTGGCAAGAATTACCGGAAAAGATAGCCATGATGTGGCTTTGGTGATGGGCTCGGGTTGGGTCTCTGCGGCAGATGCCTTGGGAACTCCAACACACGAATTTGAAGCGACTGATTTACCCGGTTTTCCTGCACCCACGGTTTTTGGTCATGGTGGAAAGATACGTTCATACGATCTGCAAGGAGCAAAGGGAACAATTCGCGCCTTGGTATTTCTAGGTCGTACCCACCTCTATGAAGGCAAGGGCATAGAGCCAGTCGTGCACGGGGTACGCACCGCGGTTAAATCAGGTTGTAAAACCGTTCTCCTAACAAATGCTTGTGGTGGAATAAATCGCGATTATGCCGTTGGTCAGCCAGTTTTAATAAAGGATCACATCTCACTTACCGGTGTCAGTCCCTTGATTGGCGCTGATTTTGTCGACCTTACCGATTTATATAGTAAGCGTATCCGCGCCATATTGTGCGCGGAAGACCCAACTCTTGCCGAAGGCGTATATGCGCATTGGCGCGGACCTTCTTACGAGACACCCGCTGAAATTAATATGATCCGCGTTATTGGTGGTGACCTAGTGGGAATGTCCACTGTTCCAGAAGCGATAGCTGCGCATGCATTGGGTGCTGAAGTAGTTGCGATCTCACTCGTCTCCAACGCCGCTGCGGGAATCACTGGAGAAAAGTTGAGCCATGAAGAAGTTATGGCGGCCGGAAAGGCGGCCGCCGGCAAGATGGGCGAACTCTTGAGCAAGGTATTGCATAAAATATGATCTCCGCAGAACTTCGTGCTGAAGTAGAAGAGTGGGTTGCGCTCGATCCTGATCCCGTGACAGCTTCTCTTTTAAAAAGCTGGTTGGATGGCGATAATGAAGGTGAGCTAAAGGCGGCGTTCTCGGGTTTCTTACAGTTCGGAACGGCGGGACTCCGTGGACCGATCGGTCCTGGCCCATCGCGTATGAATCGCGCAGTTGTCGCTCGGGCAGCAGCTGGAATCGCTGCATATATGAAAGAGCGCGGCTTAGCCACAGTAGTCATTGGTCGCGATGCACGACATGGCTCGGAAGATTTCACCTTTGAAAGTGCTGCGATCTTCAGTGGTGCTGGCATGAAAGTCTTTGTATTGCCACGTCCGCTGCCCACACCGGTCTTGGCTTATGCGGTAAGAGATTTGAAAGTTGATTGTGGAATTATGGTCACGGCGAGCCACAACCCTCCGCAAGATAATGGTTACAAGGTCTACTTAGGGGGAGTTGTAGATGGGATCAATTACAACGCCTCGCAGATCGTCTCCCCAGCTGATGAGCAGATCTCTGCGCATATCGCTTTGCAAAATCACGCTCTTGTTCGTGGCACTGAATGGACGATTCTCAACGATGACGTCCTTGATCGCTACGTAGCTCGCACCGCCAGTATCGCTCCCACAATTTATGATGTGAAGGCCGTCTACACCGCAATGCATGGGGTTGGTACCGAGACGGTCGAAAAAGTTTTTGCTCGCGCCGGATATGCAACGCCTATTTTGGTGACCGCTCAAACCACTCCAGATCCTGATTTTCCTACCGTGGCATTCCCGAATCCGGAAGAACCTGGGGCGATTGATCTCTCTCTAGAAGTAGCCCGTGCCAGCGTGGGCGATGTGGTCATCGCCAATGATCCAGATGCCGATCGATGTGCAGCTGCCATGAACGAGGGTGGTACTTGGCGCATGCTCACCGGCGATGAACTTGGTGGTCTTTTTGGTGAGTATCTCGCATCTTCGGCTCCAGAGAATTATCGTGAGAAATGCTTTGCTAACTCCATCGTTTCATCTTCCCTCTTAAGCAAAATTGCTAAACGTCACGGGATTGAATTTCAGGAAACTCTTACAGGTTTTAAGTGGTTAGCAAAGTTGGAAAATCTCGGCTTTGGCTATGAAGAGGCGATCGGATATTCCGTTGATCCGCAGACAGTTAATGATAAAGATGGCGTATCAGCTGCAATCATGTTGGCCCGCATTGCGGGAGAGCTGAAATCACAAGGATCTAGTATCTCTGACTACCTCAAGAAGATTAACGCCCATTATGGCTTCCATAAGACGGTGCAGATCTCTATTCGGGTAAAAGAATTGACGAGGTATTGGACGAGTTCTCAATTCATTTCGCCAAGCACAACCCAGTGAAATTGGTGGGCTCGGTGTAATTCGATTCGACGATCTACTCTTGCCCAATGGTTCGTTACCTCCTACAGATGGGGTTCGCTTTTACTTGGAAAGAGATGTACGTGTGATTATTCGGCCAAGCGGTACCGAACCGAAGGTTAAGTGTTACATTGAAGTTGTGTGCAAAAGCGACTCAGATTCCGATCATCAACTCGCAGATCAAATAGTTGCAGAATTGACCCCAGTACTTAAAGGGTATTTCGCATGATTATAGATTCATCAGAGAGTTCGCTGAAAGCCTTTCTACAGACTCTACCTCGAGTAGATGAAGTTGGAGTTAACGCACGGGCAGCGATGCTGGCGACGCGTAGCATTAAAACGTCGAGCAAAGAGTGGGCCATTGACACTGCGATTTCCATGGTTGACCTAACAACTCTTGAAGGAGCTGATACTCCAGGCAAGGTTCGCGCAATATGTGCAAAAGCGGTGCGCCCTGACGCCACAGATTTATCAGTTCCATCTGTGGGGGCGGTCTGTGTTTACAACGATATGGTTCACATTGCGAGATCAACTCTCGATCAAATCGGCGGCAAGGCGATTCCGGTGGCAGCCGTCGCCACCGCATTTCCATCGGGGCGCGCTTCTTTCGCGGTCAAGGCCCAGGACACCATGGATGCTATCAACGCCGGCGCTGCTGAGATTGATATGGTGATCGATCGCGGTGCATTTCTCTCTGGTCGCTATGGCGAGGTCTTCGATGAGATTGTAAAGATTAAGGAATTGTGCGGAGAGAAAGCCCACCTTAAAGTTATTCTCGAGACAGGCGAGCTGGTCACTTTAGATAATGTGCGTAAGGCCTCTTATCTAGCTATGTTGGCCGGCGCCGATTTTATTAAGACCAGCACGGGCAAGGTCTCGCCCGCCGCGACGGCACCAGTTGTGCTCGTAATGCTTGAGGCGGTTCGGGACTACTTCGGAATGACGAAAGTTCGTATCGGAGTCAAGCCGGCTGGCGGCATTCGAAATACCAAAGATGCAATCAAGCAGTTAGTTCTCGTTAACGAGGTGGCTGGGCCGGAATGGCTCACTCCACAGTTATTTAGAATTGGCGCCAGTGCGCTACTCAATGATTTATTGCTACAACGAATGAAGATGAGAGATGGCTACTACGCTAGCCCTTCTTATGTGACCCTGGACTGAGAGCGAATATATGAACCCCTTCGAATATGCACCAGCGCTGGAGTCAACGTCTATCGTCACGATTGCGGAGAGATACAAGCTCTTTATAAATGGAAAATTTGTTGCACCAAGGTCGGGCAAGTACTTTCCAACAATAAATCCCGCCACCGGTAAAACACTCTCTCAGATCGCCGAGGCTAACGCTGCCGACGTTGATCTTGCTGTTAAGGCGGCGCGGGAAGCATACGCAAAGGTGTGGAGCAAGCTCTCCGCTTCTGAGCGGGGAAAATATCTCTTTCGTATTGCACGGATACTGCAAGAGCGAGCCCGTGAATTCGCAGTTTTAGAGACCCTTGATAATGGCAAGCCGATCCGCGAGTCTCGCGATACGGACATTCCGCTCGTTGCTGCACATTTTTTCTACCACGCTGGCTGGGCAGATAAGCTGAATTTTGCCGGTGTCGGAGAGCAACCAAAGCCATACGGAGTCGTCGGTCAGATTATTCCGTGGAATTTCCCAATGCTGATGTTGGCATGGAAAGTTGCCCCGGCTCTAGCAACTGGCAATACCGTTGTTCTCAAGCCGGCTGAAACCACATCACTCACCGCCCTTCTCTTTGCAGAAGTCTGCCAACAAGCTGGCCTACCCGCCGGTGTCGTGAACATTGTGACTGGGGCAGGTGCAACCGGCGCTACCCTTGTCAATCATCCAGGAATCGACAAGATTGCGTTTACAGGATCGACCGATGTAGGCAAGTTGATTGCCACGGCGATAGCCGGAACCAAGAAGAGCGCCACCTTAGAGCTTGGTGGAAAAGCAGCAAATATTATTTATGATGATGCTGCCATTGACGAAGCGGTCGAGGGGATCGTCAACGGAATCTTCTTTAATCAAGGTCATGTCTGCTGTGCTGGCTCGAGGCTCCTTGTTCAAGAAAATATTGCTGATGAGGTATTGGAAAAACTTAAAGTTCGTATGAGCCACATCAGGCTGGGAAATCCGCTCGATAAAAATACTGATATTGGTGCCATCAACAGCGCCGCTCAATTAGCAAAGATAAGGGAACTCTCTGCGGCTGGCGAGGCGGAAGGCGCCGAACGTTGGAGTCCACCCTGTGAATTACCAACTGATGGCTTCTGGTTTGCACCTACGATTTTTACTGGGGTTTCACAAACTCATCGGATTGCACGCGAGGAGATCTTTGGGCCAGTGCTCTCGGTACTTACTTTTAGAACTCCACAGGAAGCAATTGAGAAGGCAAATAACACCCCTTATGGCTTGAGCGCCGGGATTTGGAGCGAGAAAGGTTCCAAGATTTTATGGACCGCTTCAAAACTTCGCGCTGGTGTGATCTGGGCAAATACCTTCAACAAGTTTGATCCGGCCAGCCCCTTCGGCGGCTACAAAGAATCGGGTTGGGGTCGCGAAGGCGGCAGACACGGCCTGGCGGCATATTTGAAGGCGGGCAAATGAAAATGGCGATATCTCCATCAGGGCGAATCGATGTACTCAAGACCTATAAGTTATTTATTGGCGGAGCCTTCCCTCGCAGTGAATCCGGGCGGGTATATTCCATCAAGGATTTCAAAGGGACGCACCTCGCCAACCCATCGTTAGCATCACGTAAGGATTTACGAGATGCTGTTGTCGCAGCTCGAAGCGCCTTCCCAGGATGGTCTTCTGCCACCGCTTACAACCGTGGACAAATCCTTTACCGCATGGCCGAGCTTCTGGAAGGTCGAAGCGAGCAGTTGGTTGCGGAGTTAGTTGCGCTCGAAGGCATAACAGCGAGAGCGGCCGGTACACAAGTGCAACAGAGCGTTGATCTTTTGGTCTGGTATGCCGGTTGGAGCGACAAGATCGCGACGCTCGGAGGTTCTACGAATTGCGTTTCGGGCCCTTATTACAACTTCTCTACGCCCGAGCCAATTGGGGTAGTTGCCATCTTCTCCGCAGCTAAGCCAGCGCTGCGGAATCTCGTAGGCGCAATTGCATCGGTTATCACCTCGGGAAATACCGCGGTAGTGGTCGCTTCTGAAAAATTTCCACTGCCTGCAATTACCTTCTCTGAGATCATGGCAACCAGCGATTTACCAGCAGGAGTGGTCAACGTTTTGACTGGGAGCAGTTCGGAGCTGGCACCGTGGGCGGCATCTCACATGGATATTGATGCAATAGATGCCAGTGGATTAACGCCAAAACAATTAAAGGATTCTCAAGTAGCCGGAGCCCAAAATCTCAAGCGGATCAGAGTCAGTGATGAGTTAGATTCGCCACTGCGGATCTTGAACTTCATGGAAATTAAGACGGTCTGGCATCCGATCGGAATCTGACCTTATTCTTCGCTAATCCTTTGATATGCGGGCTTTACTAGCTCTTCAATGATCGACAGGCGTTCATCGAAGGGAATGAAAGCGCTCTTTAGCGCATTGACGGTGACTCTCTGCAAATCTAAGAAAGTCCAATCGAAGGCGTTGACTACATGGGACATCTCTTGTGACATTGAAGTCCCGCTCATCAAACGATTATCAGTATTGATTGTGATGCGGAAACGTAATTTTTCCAGAGCGCCGATGGGGTGTGAGGCATAATCCTTAGCCGCACCTGTCTGCAAATTAGATGTGGGGCAGAGTTCAAGGGGAATGCGTCGATCTCGGACATATGCAGCCAAGAGTCCTAGCTTGGGCTCATCCCCGCTAAAATCAATATCTTCGACGATGCGCACGCCATGACCAAGCCTTTCGGCACCACAGATCTGGATCGCCTGCCAGATAGATGCTGGACCATAAGCTTCGCCAGCGTGGATTGTGAAGTGAGCATTCTGGGCACGCAAATAATCAAATGCGGAGAGGTAGTCTTTTGCTGGATATCCATCTTCGGGGCCAGCGATATCGAATCCGACAACATGCTGATCGCGATACTGCACTACCTTCTTCGCCACTTCGTCAGACCAATTATTCTGGCGCAGAGCGCAGAGAATCTGCTCAACTCGGATGGAAAGACCTTCGGCCTTAGCATCTTGCATCCCTAGTTGAAATCCTTCGGTGGTGGCTGCGATAACGTCATCTAAATCCATGGTGCCTTGAGTGAATAGTTCGGGAGCGCCTCGCACTTCTGCGTAGACCACGCCATCGCGAGCCAAGTCCAAAGCCGCTTCGCGGGCTACGCGCACAAGCGCGCTATGAGTCTGCATAACAGCGATGGTGTGATCAAAGGTTTCTAGGTATCGCTCTAATGAACCAGAGTTGCAGGCTTCGAAGAACCATTCCCCGAGCGCCGTTGCATCGACAGTGGGGAGTTTGGAATACCCGATCTCTTGCGCCAATTCGATAATCGTCTGTGGCCGCAATCCACCATCCAGATGGTCATGGAGAACCACCTTTGGAATCCGTTTGATTTGGTCGAAAGTTGGCGTTCTGTTCAGCGTCATCCGGTGAGTTTATCCCGTTATCTTTTCTATGATGAGCGGAAGGCGATCTACCTTCTCTCCCGTGGATGAAATACGAACTGCACCTTTCAGTGCTTCCAGCGCCCGTTCAAAGCGTGGGGAATCATCAGTGTGAAGAGTAAAAAGGGGAGCTCCCTCGATAATACTTTCACCCGGTTTAGCATGGATCTCGATTCCGGCACCGGCTTGTACCGCTTCGCCTTGGCGTGACCGACCAGCGCCAAGGCGCCAGGCGCTTATCCCAACCGCTAGGGCATTCATCTCAATAATTTCACCAGATGACTCTGCTCTTACAACATAGTTTTCGCGTGCAACTGGCAACGAGGCGTCAGGGTCTCCGCCCTGCGCGCTGATCATCTCTCGCCACACATCCATCGCAGCTCCATTTTTGAGCGCATCTGCCGGATCCATTGTCGGCTTGATTCCCGCGGCATCGAGCATTTCTCGCGCCATCAAAAGAGTGAGTTCGACGATATCTGCTGGACCTCCACCCGCCAAGACTTCGACAGATTCCCTTACTTCTAAGGCATTTCCTGCCGTCAGCCCAAGAGGGACATCCATGGCAGTGATAAGAGCTCGAGTATTTACTCCAGCTCTGGTACCGAGCGCAACCATGGTTTGTGCCAATTCACGCGCTTTAAGGGGGTCGCTCATAAAGGCACCACTACCCGTTTTTACATCGAGAATCAGCGCAGATGTGCCTTCTGCAATCTTCTTACTCATAATGCTAGATGCAATCAGAGGGATTGCAGGAACGGTTCCTGTTACATCGCGAAGGGCGTAGAGCTTCTTATCTGCTGGTGCGAGCCCGGCACCAGCGGCACAAATTACCGCACCGCAATCTTGCAAGACTTTAAGCATTTGCGCGTTAGAGAGCGAAGCACGCCAGCCTGGAATCGATTCCAGCTTATCGAGGGTACCTCCGGTATGACCAAGACCTCGACCAGAAAGTTGTGGAACTGCTCCACCGCAGGCAGCGACTAGAGGTGCGAGTGGAAGGGTGATCTTGTCACCGACGCCGCCCGTAGAGTGTTTATCAGCGGTCTTGCGAGAGAGCGCAGACCAGTTCATGCGCTCGCCACTGTTGATCATTGCATCGGTCCAACGCGAAATTTCACGCATATTCATTCCGTTGAGCAGGATTGCCATCAGAAGAGCAGACATCTGTTCATCAGCTACGACACCGCGGGTGTACGCATCGACAATCCAATCAATCTGTGGATCGCGCTCAACTCACCTTGATCGCGCTTTGCGCTAATGATTTCAACGGCTGCAAATGGTTCGGTCATATTTTTCCTTAGGTGGATGAATTAGGAGAGTTGGTCGGGCCCAAATGCCCACGGCAGGATCTCGGACATGGGCAATGCGCCAGATGGGGTCATGAGAAGGCAGTTAGGTCCGCCATGTTCGAAGATAATTTGGCGACAACGGCCACAGGGTGAGAGAAATTCTCCAGCTGAATCGACGCAGACAACTG
>TBL_comb47_HYPODRAFT_10002256_pt1 | contig 23935 bp, 20 predicted proteins | sample TroBogypolimnion_40_FD_10682 | JGI IMG/M metagenome (IMG submission 10682)
CGGCGCTGGAGGTCACGCTCGCCACGTTGCAGAGCTTCATCCAGGCCGACAACGGCCTCCACCACCCGGCGGAAGGCTGGGGCGACCCGCTGGGGTTCGCCGGCTGGACGCCACGCGACGGTTGCACGGCGGAAGTCACGCTGGCGGACGAAAGCGCCAAGATCCCGCTCAGCCGCGTGGATGCGACGACGCTGGTCAACCTGTTCCAATCCTGGCAAATGTCTCCGGCCGACGCGCAACGGCTGGCCGACGCGCTGCTGGGGTGGATGCGGAAGGATTACGTGCCGGCCTCGGGCCAGCCGACCGACTACGACCAGCTGGCGATTCCCTACAGCGCGCCCGGTCGGTCGATGCGCTCGCTCTCCGAACTCGCGGCGATCGACGATGCGCGCGACGTGTTCTACGACGACCAGGGCCGGCCCAACGACCTGTGGCGCCGGTTTGCCGCGACGTTCTCGATCTACAACTACTCGCAGGTGAACTTGAACGCCGCATCGGCGGACGTGCTGACGGCGCTCGGCTTCACGGATCCCGCCCAGCAGCAGCGGGTCGCCGATTATCTGGCGGGCGCGGGCGCCTACGTGTCGAAGGGCCCGCAATGGTTCAATTCCGCCAACGATGCCAACGCCGTGCTGGGCTCCGGGACGCTGCCGCCGATGGCGGGCACGCAAATCCGGGCGCTGCGGGTGAACATCGTGATGCACGAGGGCCGGGGCGAATTCCGGCTCACGGCGGTGGTTTCGCCCACGGGTGGCGCGAGCATTGTGAGCACGACTGCAACCTCGGGCACTGCTGCCGCGTCTGACACGACGACCGCGGGCGCCGGGACCAGCAACGCGGCCACGCCCGCCGTGGCCCCGGTGACGCCCGCGCTCCGGCTCAACTACCCATTTACTCTCTTGGAAATTCAGGAAAATGCTGAGATGTCACCTGCTCCGCCTGCCGCATGACTTCGTCGTCGACCCAACCCACCCCGACCAGCACGCGGGCGCCGAAGGTGGTGCTGTTGCCGGACGCGTTGTTCTTCACGCGGGCGATTCCCGTGCCCGCCGGGGCGCTGGCCGCGCAGGTCGGGGACCAGGCCGAGCTCGCGCTCGAGGGCATGTCGCCGTTTCCGCCCGCGCAGCTTTTCCATGGCTATTTTTGGAAGCCCGGAGCGGAGCGCGCGCTGGTTTTTGCGGCGTATCGCCGGCGATTTACGCGGGAGCAGCTGGCGGCGTGGGACGGCGCGGCGCTGGTGCTGCCGGCGTTTGCGGCGCTGCTGGGGCTGGACGTGAAGCCGGCGACGACCGTGCTGGTGCCGTCGCCGGAGGGACTGACGGCGATTTACTGGGATGGCGGGGCGGGGCCGGCGGCGGTGCATTTCCGCCCGCTGCCACCCGAGGCGACTGAGGCCGACCGTGCGCGGGTGCGCGACGACCTGTTGCGCCAGCTGGCGGGCAGCCGGCAGGTGGTCGAGCTGGCGACGCCGCCCGTGGTGGACGACGCGGCGGGCCGCGGGGATGAATTTGCCTTTCACAGCGATACCCACCGCTCGCGCTTGCCCGCCAACCTGGCGACAACGATGGACGTGCGTGACAAGGCCGACCTGGCGGCACTGCGCCGGACGCAGGGGCGGGATCTGCTACTCTGGCGCATCTTCCTCGGCAGCCTTGCGGCCATCGGGTTGATGCTGCTCGGGCTGGTGGTGCTGGCGGGCGAGGGGCTGTGGGAGCGGGCGCGTGAGGCGAAGGTCACGGCCCAGCAGCCGGTGGTGGACCAGATCATGACCGCGCAGAGCCTGGCGACGCGCACCGACGAGCTGTCCAGCAAGCGCCTGCTGCCGCTCGAGATGATTTCGATCGTGAGCGAGCGCAAGCCGCCGGTCATCCAGTTCCTGCGCGCGACCACGAGCGGGCTTTACACGCTCACGGTGGATGCGCAGACGACATCGCCCAGCGACGTGGCAGCCTTCCGTTCCGCGCTCGCCGAGCAGCCCGCCTGCGCGAAGGTGGAAGTGCGCGACCAGCGTACACGGGACAACCTCATGACGTTCACACTCGTGATCACGTTCAAACCCGAGGCGCTGAAGCCTGCGACCGAATCATGAACACGCTGAAGGCCTACTTCCTCAGCCGCCTGCTGCGCGAGAAGCTGCTCCTCGTCGTGATCGTCGTGCTGGTGGCGCTCACTTTCCTGTCGAATTTCAGTGGCCGGGTGCGCCGGGCGTGGCGAGTCCAGCACGACACGACGACGGCGCTGAACCTGCAGCAAACGTATCTGACCGACCGCGCCACGATCGAGGCGAGCGCGAACAAGGCGGTCAAGAACCTCGACCCGGCGAAGACGCTCGACGACACGCAGCTGGTGGGCGAACTCAACGCCCTGGCGCGGGCGCAGGGGCTCAAGTTCACCAGCGACACGCCGCGCTCGGAACGCACCGGCCAGTTCGCAGTGCACACGGTGCAGTTCAACCTGATCAAGATGGACTGGAACGCGCTGAAGTCCTTCTACGTCGAGCTGACGAAGCGGTCGCCCTACATCAGCCTCGAGCAGTTCTCGCTGCAGTCGGAACGCGCCAACCCGGCCTTGCTCAGCGCGTCGCTGAAGGTGTCGTCCGTCGAGATCGTGCACTGAGCCCGGGTGGGGTTTGGCCCACAGATCACTCGGATGACACGGAGGCGAAGGCGTCTCAGGTTGTCATTCTGAGCAAAGCGAAGAATCCAATTGGACTCGGTCAGCGACGACTCACTGGATTCTTCGCTTCGCTCAGAATGACAGAAGAGACCCCCATCCGTGTCTTCCGTGTGATCCGTGGGCCAAGATGCCCGGTTCTTAACCCAGCTTGAAGCTCGCGCTGACCTTGAAGACGGCGCTGACGATGGCGAAGGCGATGAAGCCGACGATGATGAACACCGCGAGCAGCACGACGGTGGCGATGACCTTCACGAAGAGGTTAAGCTGGCCGGAGATGATGCGCTGGTAGTTGCGCGCGATCTCGCGGAGGCTGGGCACGACGTTGCCGGTGTTTTCGCCCACGGCCAGGCGGTCCAACACGAGGTGGGGAAAACAGCCGGTGCGCGCGAGCGCGGTGGACAACGCCTCGCCTTCCATGACGCGGTCGGTGGCGGTGTGGAACGCGGCGCGGTGCACGCGGTTCGCGATCTGCCGTTCGGTCATGCGCAGGGCGTCCACCGCGGTGATGCCGTTGGCGAGCAGCACGCCGAGGGTCTGGCTGAACGACAGGATGGTCTGCGACGCGACGAAGGGGCCGACGAGCGGCAGGCGCAGCAGCCATGCATCGGTGGCGGAGCGGCCGGCGTCGGTCTGGCGCCAACGCCAGAGCGAGATGCCTCCCAGCACCGCGGCGAGCGCGATAAGCCAGCCGTAATGCAGGGCGAAGCCCGAGCCTGCGACCAGCAGGCGCGTGGAGACGGGCAGGTCCCCGTGGAGCGAGGTGAAGAGGGCCTGCAGGCGCGGCAGCAGGAAGAAGAGGAAGAATAGCACCAGGCCGCCGGCGACGACCATCAGGAGGCACGGATAGGCGAGCGCGGTCAGCAGCTGTGTGCGGAGGTCGCGCTGCTCGTTCAAGTGCGCGATCAATCGCTCCAGCGTGTCCTGGAGCGAACCGGTGGCCTCGCCCGCCTGGATGAGGCTGATGGTCGAGCTGTCGAACACCGCGGGAAAAGCTGCCAGCGCACGGGAAAGCGGGGCGCCCTCGCTCAGGCGTTCCCACAGGCCACCACAGAGCTGGCGCAGGCCGGGGTCCTGGATGCGCAGGGAGAGCAGGCGCACCGCCTCGCCCGCCGACATGCCACTGGTGACGAGGTCCCGCAGCGCCTCGAGGAAAGGCAGTCGCTGCTTGCGGCCCAGGACGACCGCTCCTGCCGGCGTCGCCACGCCCCGGCCGCGACGGTTGGCCGCACTCGCGGGAGAGCCGAGCTCAGTGACCGACGCCACCTGCAGGCCGCGGGCGGCGAGGATGCGCAGGGCGTCCTTCCGGGCGGGTGCATCAACGGTGTCGGTGACGGTCTTGCCCGCCCGGTCGCGGGCGTTGTAGGTGAAGCGGGGCACGGGGAAAAGGGAAAATTAAGAAGGAAGAGGGAGGAAGTTGACGCGGAGGTCAGGGGTCATGGGTCAGAGGTCCAGCGTCGGTAGTCCGTGGTCCGTTGTCTTGGTGCCTGACTTCATCATTCTTCCTTCTGCCTTCTCACTTTTCGGCCACCGTGATCACGCGGAGCACTTCATCCAGCGTGGTGTAGCCGGACTTGACCTTTTCCCAGCCACTCTGGCCGAGGGTGCGCATGCCGTGTTGCCGGGCGCTGTCGGCAAGTGTGCGCGTGCTGGCGCGCTGCAGGACGAGGCCGTGCATCTCGTCGTTGAGGCGGAAGATCTCGAACAAGCCGATCCGGCCGCGATAGCCCGTGCCGCGGCAGCGGTCGCAGCCAACGGGCGCCTTGAGCTCGGTGATGAGGTCGGCTTCGGCGGCGTTGCAGCCGAGGATCGCGAGGCTCTCGACCAGCTTTACGCGCGCGACGGGCGCGGGGCGGGAACACTGCGGGCACAGCCGGCGGACGAGGCGCTGGGCGATGACGAGCTCGATGGCGGACGCGACGAGGAAGGGCTCGATGCCCATGTCCACGAGGCGCGTGATGGCGCCGGGGGCGTCGTTGGTGTGCAGCGTGGAAAAAACGAGGTGGCCGGTGAGCGAGGCGCGGATGGCGATCTCGGCGGTGTCCTTGTCGCGGATTTCACCGACCATGATGACATCGGGGTCCTGCCGGAGCACGTGGCGGAGGGCGTCGGCAAAGCTGAGCCCGATCTCGGGGCGCACCTGCATCTGGTTCACGCCGGGCACCTCGTATTCGATCGGGTCCTCGATGGTGATGATGCGGAGGTCGGTCGAGTTGATCTTGCGGAGAAACGCGTTGAGCGAGGTGGACTTGCCGGAGCCCGTCGGCCCGGTGACGAGGATGATGCCGTGCGGGTAGTCGAGGATCGCCGTGATCTGTGCCTGTTCCTCAGCGCTCATGCCGAGACGGTCCATCGTGTAGGCCTCCTTCTTCTGGTTGAGGAGGCGGAGCGAGATCGACTCGGCGTAGATCGTCGGGATGGTCGAGACGCGGATGTCGAGCGTGGTGCCGTTGGCCTTGAAATTGATGCGGCCGTCCTGCGGCAGGCGACGCTCGGAGATGTTCAGCCGCGCCATGATCTTGAGGCGCGAAATGATCGCATCCTGGAAACGCAGCAGGTTTTCCGGCACCGGCACGGGCACGAGCAGGCCGTCCACACGGTAGCGGATGCGCAGCTGGCCTTCCTGCGGCTCCCAGTGGATGTCCGTCGCCTGGTCCTCGACGGCCTGCGAGATCACGTCGGTGACGAAGCGCACGACGGCGGCGTCCTCATCGACGACCTCCTCGGTCTGAGTGACGGTTTCCGGCGCGACGTAGGAATCGTCACCGTCCTCGAGCGAGCCGGAGCCAACGCCGTAATGCTCGATAATGAGCTGGTGGACGCGCTCGGGCACGGCGAGGTGCCAGACGGGTGGGCGCGGCGTGAAGGTGCGGAGCCAGTCGTTCATGACCTCGTCGGGCAGCCACGCGGAGGCGAGGTGCAGCGGGGGCACGGCGGCATCTTCCGCCGGTGTCTCGCCGAAGCGGATGGGGATGATCTGGTAATCGTGGACGAGGCGCGCGGGCAGCAGGCCACGGGCGGCGGGGTCGGGCTCGAGATTGCTGGCGGTATCGAGGCCGGCGGCGGCAGCGAGCGTGGCAAGTGCCTCGGGCTCGGTAAGCCCCAACGCGGCGGCGAGAACGGTGAGACGTTTTTCGCGCGGAGCCTCGAGCAAGGCCTGGCGCCGGGCGTCGTCGAGGCGCGCCGCAAGCGCGGCGGGCAGGGTCGCAAGGACAGGCGCGATCATGGCGGCGGCGCGGCTTACTTGAGCTTCTCGCCGAGGCTTTCCTTGGGCTCCTTCGTCGGGTCCGCCAGGAACTGTTTGATTTGGGCCTTGTTGGAAAGCTCGTCGATCTTGTGGTTGGTGTCGGTCGTGTTCTCCTCGGGGCGCATGACGTGCGGCCGCAGGAAGAGCAGCAGCTCGGTGCGGTCGGTCTCGTTGGTGCGGGCGCCGAAGATCGTGCTGATGATGGGAATCTCGCGGAGGAAGCCCATCTTGGTGTGGTCGGCGGAGAGCGACGTGCGCTGCAGGCCGCCGAGCACGATCATCTGGCCGTCGTTGACGTTGATGGACGAGTTGGCTTCGCGGTGGCCGATGACGGGCTGCTGGTTGTTGTCGATGGTGACGTTGCTGATGACGTCGTCCACCACCTGGTCGACCTGGAGCTGAATCACGCCATCGTCGCCGATGAGCGGCGTGACCTTCAGGGTGATGCCGATGTCCTTGTAGGTGACGGACGAGTTGGTGGAAAACCCGTTGTTCGTCGTGGAAGACGTGGGCGTTGAAGTCGTGCCGGTGATGACCGGCTGCTGCTGGGTGACGGCGATCGTGCCCTGCTTGTTGTGCGTCGTGACGATGGTGGGGGCGGAGAGGATCTTCACCTTGTGCCGGCTCCCGGCGTCGGTCATGGCGGCGACAAAGGAGAGGGGATTGACGACGCCGGCGCTCACGTCCCAGCCGGCGACGCTGCCAGTGAAGTTGGTGATCTGCAACGAGCCGGTCTTGGTGTTGGGGCCGACGGTGAGATTGAGGGCTGAAATGCCGCTCTTGTCGGTGTCGGTGAGGGTGACCTCGGCGATGACGACCTCGATGCGGACCTGGGCGAGGACGATGTCGAGCTTGTCCACGAGCCCGCGGATGAGGCGGATATCGTCGAACGTGCCGGAGACGATGACCGCGTTGCTGCGGTCGTCGGCGAGGATCGTGACAAAGCTGCTGAAGTTCGTGCTGGCCTCGCCGGCGATGTTGATGGCGACGTTGCCAGTCGCATTGACCGTTGGCATGACGGGCGGGCTGTTGGGTCCCCCCGCGGGCGCATTGGGCTGGACCTGCCCAGGGCGGGTGGAGCCGTCGGCGGCTTTTTGCGCCGCGTTCTGGCCGGAGACGAGCGAGCTGAGCAGAGTGGCGACGTCCTTGGCGGTGGCGTGCTTGAGGTAGATGACCTCGTTGCGCGTGTTGGGGTCGGCCTTGACGTCGAGCTTGGCGATGAGCTCGTCGAAGAGCGGATACTGCCGCGGGTCGGCGAGGAGGATGATCTGGTTGGTGCGGTCGTCGGCGCTGAAGGTCGTGGCACTGCCCAGCTGGTTCTGCAGCGGGCCCTGGAACATCATGCGGAGGCGGTTCACAACGTCGCTGGCCTTCGCGCCGTTTTGCAGGGTGTAGAACTTGGGCGTCAGGCCGTTGCTCATCGGCCGGTCGAGCAGGTGGAGGAGGCTCTCGACGCGCTGGAGGTTGCTGACCGAGTCGGTGATGAGCGCGGCGTTGGCCTTGTCGAGGGTGACGATGCCGTTGGCGATGCCCGGGGACATCAGCGGCGTGATCTGCGGGACGAACTCGCTGGCGCGGAGGAACTCGAACTGAAAAAGCTTGGTCGCGATGCGGCCGCTCGGCGGCAGGCCGAGGGTGGAGCCCTCGATCATTTCCGGCGCCTCGTTCTTGGCCTGGGTGAGGGCGACGACCTTGAGAAATTTGTCGCCGAGCGGGACGACGCCCACGCCGTTGAGGGACAGGAGCGTCTCGAGGGCGAGCACGGCCTCGGCCTTCGGCACGGGCTTGTTGAGCCTCAACGTGTAGGTCGCCGCGGGCAGCGCCTGCGGCCGGAGAATGGTGCGGCCGGTATAGATCTCGAGCGCGCTGAGGACGGTGTCGATGTCGGCATCGGCAAGCTTGATTGGCCCGACGAGCTCGCCCGCGGCCGGGGTGGCGGGCGCGTTGCCGGAATGGGCGTCAATGACCGCCTGGGCAACGACCTCCGCTTGCGGCTGCGCCAGGGGGCCCTTGAAGCCGGCGGGGGCGGGGCGGGGAATGGGCCCGGTGGTGGGGACCGCGGTGGGATCGGGCTCCAGCGCCGGCGCCCCCCGCGCAATGGAAAGGAGGCCAAGGGCGAGGGTCAGGCGAAGAAAACGCAGGCTCATGCAGGAAAGGCGATGGGAGGAGGGCGGGCGGTCTCGGGGTGGCGATGAAAGGTGAAAGCCCCCCGCATGTAAACGGTCTTGTGCTATGACGGCCGCGCGTGCGGAAAGTTGCGCCGGCCTGGCCGGATTTGCCGCTTGCCGGGCTGGAAGCCGCGCCCAACGCTCGGGGCCCGCGATGCCGAACAGTTTTGGAAAACTTTTCACGATCACGACCTGGGGCGAAAGCCACGGGCCGGCCGTGGGTGTCGTGATTGACGGCTGCCCGCCGAACCTGCCGCTGACGGTCGAGGAAATCCAAGCCGAGCTGGACCGGCGCCGCCCCGGGCAGAGCGACATCGTCACCCCGCGCAAGGAGGCGGACCGGGTGGAGTTTCTCGCCGGCGTGTTCGAGGGACGGACGATGGGCACGCCGATCTCGCTCGTGGTGCACAACACGGACCAGCGGCCCGGCGCGTATGACGACATGAAGGAGAAATACCGGCCGTCGCACGCGGATTACACTTACCAGGCCAAGTTCGGCGTGCGCGACCATCGCGGCGGCGGGCGCAGCTCGGCGCGCGAGACCATCGGGCGCGTGGCGGCGGGCGCAATTGCGAAGAAGATCCTCGCGCTGGCGGGTGGCGTGGAAGTGCGGGCGTTCGTCACGGCCGTGCATGACATCGCGGTGCCGGCCGGGGCGCTGGAGAAATTTCCCACGCTGGCGGAGGTCGAGGCGAACGCGGTGCGTTGCCCGCATGCAGCCTCCGCCGCGGCGATGATCGAGCGCATTAAGCAGGTGCGCGCCGCGGGTGATTCCGTGGGCGGGGTCATTGAATGCCGCGTGCGCGGGGCGCCGGCGGGGCTGGGCGAACCGGTGTTCGACCGGCTCGAGGCGGACCTGGCGAAGGCGATGCTCTCGCTGCCGGCGACGAAGGGCTTCGAGGTTGGGAGCGGGTTTGCCGGCACGCGCCTCAAGGGCTCGGAGCACAACGACGCGTTCGTGCCGCGCGACGGCCGGGTCCGCACCGCGACCAACCGCTCGGGCGGCGTGCAGGGCGGCATCAGCAACGGCGAGGAGATTTTCTTCCGCACGGCGTTCAAGCCGACGGCCACGATCCTGCAGCCGCAGGCCACGGTGGACGTCAGTGGCGCGGCGACCGAGCTGGCGGCGAAGGGCCGGCACGACCCCTGCGTGCTCCCGCGCGCGGTGCCGATCGTCGAGGCGATGACGGCGCTGGTGCTGGTGGACCACTGGCTGCGGCAGTCGGCGCAGAACCGGACATTCAAGTTTTGATTCTCCAATCCGTTTTTTGACCACGGATAACACCCGCAGCCCCACGGATGAAATTCCCAATCCAATTCCGCCAGATCGGAGGTCTGATCCGTGTGGCCGCGGGTGTTATCCGTGGTCAAAAAGTCAGGTAGAGGCATCTTTCCGCGCAGAGGTTTGCTCTTCGGATGTTTAGTGTTTTTCGTGACGACTTCCGATGTCTGACCAACCACTCATTTACGTGATCCTCGGCGCGGCCGGCTCGGGCCGGCGCGAGGTGCTGGCTGATTTGGTCAGCGACGGGCTCGGCGATGCCGACCGCGCGGTCGTGATGGTCTCGTCGGCGGAGGCGCCGGATGCCTTTGATGCGAAGCTGCCGGCGATTACGCGGTGGACCTGGGCGGAGGATCACATCGAGGGGACGATCCCGGAGGGGGCGACGCATGTGTTTTTCGTGACCGACGGGCGGACGAACCCGGTGGACCAGCTCGAGGTCTGCGCGCCGTGGATCGAGGCGCAGGGCGCGGCGCTGGGCCGCATTTTGTGCGTCGTGAACTGCGCGCTGGCGGAGAAAAACCCGCAGCTGCTGCCGTGGTTCGAGGCGTGCGTGCATTTTTCCGACGTCGTGCTCCTGACGCGGCGCGAGGGCGTGGGCAACAAGTGGCTCAGCGAGTTTCGCGCGCACTTCGACGGCCGGTTTTATCCCTGCCTGTTCGAGCTGGTGAAGGGCGGGCGCGTGAAAAATCCCGCGCTCGTGCTGGACCCGCTGGCGCGGCGGATGTCGCACGCGTTCGACGCCGAGCAGGACTGGGTTTTCACCGACGCCGAAGGCGACGAGCTCGAGGAAGACGAGGAGAGCGAAGGCAACGAGGACGTCGAGGTCACCGCCGAGGTGGAGCCCTATTTCGTCCGCGACGCCGCCCTGCGCCGGGAGAAGAAGATCCCCGACATCGCGAAGTTTCTCGACCCGGCGCCGGCGAACTAGCCGCGGCTGCGCAGCAGCACGCCGGAATTAAAGGTGATGTAGTAGCCGGCGGTCAGCCCGATGATCAGCAGCGTCAACGAACTCTGCATCAGCGCCGGCGACGACATCGCGGGCGCGTCGGAAGAATACACCAGGGTCATCCGGTAGAGCACGCGCCCGAGCAGCAGCAGGGAGAGCGCGACGCCGATGTAGGTGTTGGGTGTGTAATAATGCGGCTTGGGCTGGCCGACTTCGAATTTTGTCAGCCGCAGCCCGACCAGCGCGAGGAGGGCGCCCAGCATGAGCCCGCCCCCGAGGCCGGCCATCATCCGCGAGGAGAACAGGCTGAAGAAAAGCAGGAGGCCGGCGATCACGCTGAAGATGACGATGCCCGTGACCAGCCGGCCGGTGTGCACCAACTGGCGTCCGACGTTGCGGTGGAAGCGCCGGTACACGCGCCAAGCCAGATACGGCAGCACCAGCGCGGGAAGGAGGCCGGGGGTCGAATGGGCCGGCATGAGAAGAATCGGCTATTTCACCGCGGCGACGGCGGCCACGAAGGCCTTGGCGCGCGAGGTGATGAGGGTCCAGTTCTTTTCCTTCAAGGTCTTGGCATCGATCAGCGAGCTGCCCGCGGCGGTGGCGTAGGCGCCGGCCTTGATGAACTCGCCGACGTTCTCGGCGTTCACGCCGCCGGTGGGCACCAGCTCGACCTTGGGGAAGGGTCCGCGGATGGACTTGATGTAGGCCGGCCCGAAGAACTCGGCGGGAAAGACCTTCACGGCATCGGCGCCGGCGTCCCAAGTGTTAATGATTTCGGTCGGCGTGAGGGCGCCGCTGAAGATCGGGACGTTCAGCTCGCGACAGACGGCGATCACGTCGGGGCGAAATGCGGGGGTGACGATGAAGCGGGCGCCGGCAGCGATGCCCTCGCGGGCGGTGGCGGCGTCGAGGACGGTGCCGAGGCCGAAGAGGAAGTCGGGCAATTGGGCGGTTGCCTGCTTGAGCATGGCGATCGCGCCCGGGGTGGTCATGGTGAGCTCGATGCTGGTCAATCCGCCGGCGGCGAGCGCCTTGGCGCAATCGAGGAGCCCGTCCGACGAATCGGCGCGGATGAGGGCGATGACCTTCTCGGCTTTGATCTTGGCGAGGACGGCGGCTTTATTCATGGGCGAAGGGGCAATGTGGCGGCGAACGCGAGGGAAGTGAAACCTCTTTTTGACGCGTGAAGCCAGGAGGCTAGCAGCGGCATTTTTTTAGCCGGAAGCCAGGAAGCCAGGAAACGGAGGGTGTCAGGCATCTCGGATACCGGCCATCCACCTTCCAAGTGGATTCCTGATTTCCTGGCTTCCGGCTTCAAAAGGTCTGCCCTATGGCTTCCCGCTCAATTTTCTTGCCCGAGGTCGGCTCGGTGTGTCTCTTGACCATCCGCTCATTTGCCCGGGTGGTGGAATTGGTAGACACGCAGGTCTCAGAAGCCTGTGCCTAAAAGCGTGGGGGTTCGAGTCCCCCCTCGGGCACCATTCTCTAGAGGTTCTAGAGGTGGAATCAGCGGGGTTGCGGACAGAAAACGGCACTTGAATGCACTTACGTGTCCGTTAGTGTCCGTTTTACATGGGAGTGCCAAACCGTTTCCCCTACGAGGTCAAGGAACAGTCGGTTACCGTCACAATCTACCGCCAGAAGGCCAAGACCAACTCCTCGGGGTTTGCCTACGTTGTTGCATGGGTTGGCCCCAACGGACGCGAACGATTGAATCGCGCCGACTTTGACGACGCCTTGAGCGAAGCCCGAAGCAAAGCTGCTCAACTGGCAGTGGGAATCGCCAGCGGGAACCTACTGAGCAACTCTGACATCACCGAACTAAAGCAAGCGCGGGAAATTGCTGCCGAGCACGGAACACCCCTTGTCACGGCTGTATCCGAGTGGAGCAAGGCACGGAGCTTTGCGGGGGCGGCACTGGTGAGTGTCTGCGAAGAGTGGTCTCAGCGTCGTGCGGCCACGATTCAGCGAATCAGCGTTACCGATGCCGTCTCCAAGTTTATTGCAGCGAAAAACGCCGCCAAGAAACAGGGGACCACAACCTATCAGTCAAAATTGACTCCCGTTGCAGACATATTTGGGGAGCGATTTCTGGACAGCATCACGACCCGAGACTGGGCAAAGTACTTGGGAAAGGTGGAGAATCCTGTAACGCACAATGACATAAGGAAGCGCATCGTCACTCTTTGCCGATGGGCGCAGAGGAACGACTACCTTTCGCCTGATGTGATGTTGGCTATCAGCAAGACCGAGACCCAAGACGAACCGCCGCCAACAGTCGGCATACTCAGTCCAAAGGAATTCCAAGAGTTGTTGGAGCATATCAGGAAAAAACGCCCCAAATTTCTTGCGGCGCTGGTTCTTGCTGGGTTTTGCGGACTGAGGTGCGACGAAATACAAGGTAAGCAAAAAGACCGCTCCCTTCGTCAGCGATGGGATGATGTTCACATCGCGCAAACTGGCGGGGCTGCGCCATTCCTATCGGTATCTGCGGCAAAAAGGGGAACGGCAGCCGACCGAATCGTATATGTGCGGGATGCGGCGTTAGCATGGCTGAAGGTTTGCCCGAAGCCCCACAAGGGACTGGTGGGAGAAGAAAAGGTCATTGAGAAGATACGACTGCGCGCGAGGAAGGACGGATTCAAACTGCCGCCGAACTGCTTCCGTCATTCGTTTATCACCTACCTTGTCGCACTTACAGGGGACAAGCCAAAGGTCGCCAGTGAAGCGGGGCACAGCATCCAAGAAATGGACAGGCACTATCGCGTCCCAAAGCCAAAGCATCTCGGCGAGGAGTGGTTCGCTATTAGGCCAAAAAGTGAGCGCAAAAGACCGCAACGGCGGTTGCCGCCAGAGACCGCCGCCAAGGCGAATGGCGTGGGAGTCGAGGCTACTTCATCCAACTGACCGCCTGCGGAGCCATTTTTGGAGGGCTTGTCGGTCAAAGCGGGTGACTCGTCTATTGATTCTGACCCTCGGCATGCCCTGTCGTTGAACCATCCGCATGAAGGCTTCCCGATTGCTGTAACCCATGAGGTTCATCGCCTCAGTTGGCGTCATTAGCGAATCATCGCGGCAATCAGGCTCAGTCCGAGCAAACGAACTGGGAGTCGGCGGCGCACAAGCGGTGTCATTTTGTGCTAGGAACGCCATCCGCGCCTCTGCTGTGGGCGCAAGATTGAGAAAGGCTGAATGGATTCCGACCTATTGCGCGGTCTGGTGAAATAGCCTTTGTATTTTGCGGTCGGAATCATGCAGTCATCGTGGCATATTTCTATGAAAAGTCGAGCTTAAACAGCTTATAATAAGTCGCTTGCAAAGTTTTGTTATAATTCTCCGACGTAGAAACGGCGGCGTCTCCATCCGAAAAAATCCGCGATGATTGCACCCCGCCCGACACTGGCTGGCCTTGCCGACTTTTATAAGGCACACCCCACCGCCAGCGGCGGAGAGTGTCTTTGCGCTCACCAGTTTCCGCCCAACCGTGCGCTTGCTTGGGCCTGTCGCAGAAGGCAGGGCGGTTATAAAAACTTTGACCCTTCCCCCTAGACCGTACTCGTCCGCGCACTTTTTCTCTATGGAAGTTCCATTGGAATGGGGAGACGGTCTGAAGGCTCGTCTAGAACGCGCAGGAGGGCCGTTTATTTTGGTTATAAACGCGTTCGCTCCTTCGCTTGGGTCAACAGAGGTACTGCCCAACTTCGCAAATATATCTACCCCTGTCCACATACCTCTCCCAAAACCATTAGCAGGCACTCTCACGAAACGGGTTTTTATAACCAAGAAGGCTGAGGAATCGGGCTCTTTTCATGCGGTATTTGGAGTAATTCCATCCTGAAGCACTTTTGAATCCAATCAGCCTGCCTTTCTTTCAAAGAGTGAGGTGAACTCGTCCGCGATGTCCTCTGGCGATGGTAGCCCATCGCAGCCTGCCGCGATTTGCGTCTCCGAGTACGGGCGGGGCAGGTTCCCCCAGTCGGCGGCGAAGTTCTCAGCAACCATGTCGGCCTTCGTCAGCGGCTTCCCGGTGGGGCCGAGCGGCGGGGCCGCAACGCTTGATTTACAATCCTTCAAAGGAGCTTCGCTCCCTGAGTCTCCACTAATTCTAATTCCCTGAGTATCTGAAGAGACTGAGTTTTCAGAACTTAGTTTTTTTAAGACAGTCTGAGGTTGGTCACACCGTGGCGACGCGCTAGCGGCGCTTTCTAATCCTTCTTTCTTATTCTTTTCTAATATCCTTTCTATTCCAGTCCCCGTTTTCATAGGAGAAAATGACTTTTTATGTTCTACCCGAGTAGGGTTGCCTCCTACCCCGGTAGGGTCGGCTCCTACCCCGGTAGGGTTGGACTTCCTACCCGAGTAGGGTGTGGCATCACGCCACAGGTTCAGCTTGCGCAGCTTGGTGATGCTTTTTTCAACGGTCTTCTTGGTCAGTCCCAGCGTCTCCGCGATATGGGTGGGCGAGGCAAAGAACCTCGGCATGCCGAGATTGTAGGCCAGCACGATTTTGTCGGTGGAGGTCAGTCCCACCGTGTTGAGGATGTCATAGGTCAGTTTCACGAATTTCTGTTTCATAGCTCGATTGTTTGAGGGTTAAAAAAAGCCCGGTGGGTCACGACCACCGGGCTTCCAATCGAACTGACTGATGTAACTGACGAAAATCTTTTGGAGCGCAAAGGCGTGACCCCTCCTGCTTTCAAAGGATAAATAGAAACAGCCGAACCATTCCGTGCGGTCGGCGATTTCTTATATCCAGATTTTTTCGGGAATCCCCGCAGTCGGGCATAGTTATTCTCAAAGGAGAACTGACCCTGAAAACACCGACGAAACAAACGACCGACCCACTGCTGTGCAGCCTGCTTGCGGAACTCAAAAAGCGAGGCACGAGGTGCGGTACCGGAGACCAGTTACACGCCATCAGAAAGCAGAAGCCATGAAGCTGGACGGCCCAGACGAACTCGCTGCCATCCTTGATGACATTTGCGCGACCATCGGGGAACTCTTGGTGACCAATGCTCAGTTGAAGGAAGGCATGGTGGACGATGGGGCCACGGAAACGGCGCAGGAGAAACTAGACCAGTTGAAGCAGGACACACTGGCGGCCAAAGAAAAATTGGCGAACCTCAAGCAGCGCCAGCAGCACAAAAAAGAACTGGCGCGCCAGCGCCAGGAACACGAGCGGAAGGCGAAGCCCCAGCAGACCGAGGGCAAGTCCACTCGGTCACGAGTCGCACTGCTCAATGGGAAAGGGCGCTGGATTGGCTGGGTTGAGACTGCGGCCAATGGCAACGTTAACATTTACGACAAGCATGGGAGAATAGTTGGCCGAGAGTTAGCAGGGCTGACTTTAGACCAAAATGGAAAACTGTTTGCGCGAGGACGAGCGGGACTCGTGGCACTGGGGAAAAAACTAGCATCCTGACATCATCAGTCATTTTCCCGCGTTGGCTTTCCGCACCCGAAACTTACCGCTTGGCAATGCAAGCGTCCACCTACGAATTCACGGCACGCATGAAGATTTCGGGGTAATAACCCATTCGGACAGGCTGCCGGTTTGACTCGCTGCTTTCAAATCGGCATCAACACAGCATGACGCGCCTCACCCCAAGGTGGCTATTGGTGTTCATGGCACTGCCAAGCATCGCCACTGCAATTCCTGTCTTAGCCGAACTGAATGAAAAAGGAGCCACTCACGCATCGTCTCCGATTAATAGCATAGGCCTAGTTTTTCTGTTGTTGACGGCTTATTGGAGCCGAAACGAACCAACAGGTGGTTGGTTACGGATTTTCATTTACCAAATTTACATAGGATGCGTGGCGACCGTTTTTACGATTCATAACCTCTGGGATAATTTTTTCCCATCAACGTGGGGTGACGATTCCAGATATCCTTTATTTCTTGTTGGCCATATTCCTACGATACTCATGGTTTTCATAATGGCGGCTGTCGTCTCCCTCCTTCTCTACTCAAGACACTGGAAATTCGTAAGGCTGCTAAGAGTCCTATTTTTTGTTCAGCTTATTTTTGTTGGAATTAATGTGACGATTTCTGCGGCAAATTTTGGAACCGCAGATGCAATTTTAGCATCACTCCAAGGAATATTTCTTCTTGTCTGGATTCCATATTTTTACGCATCGAGACGCGTTAAAGAAACGTTTGGCTATGAGTCTGTCATATCAAACCCACCGCCTCTGATGCAGTAGAAGATTTCTTCTTCTCGTGAAACAATTTTATTGGAAAAGCATCTGTCTCATACTGCTTCTGACGCCATGTGCGTTTGCCGGGAATGAAGACGTGTCCGCTTTACGGACGAGAGCCGAGGCAGGTGACACAAAAGCTCAGGTCGAAATGGGACGAATTTATGCCAAAGGCGAAGGTATCCAGACAGATAGTTTAGAAGCTGCGAGGTGGTATCAAAAAGCTGCAGAGAACGGAAGCGCGATTGCTCAAGCACGGCTCGGCATAATGTTTTATCGTGGCGATGGCGTTAAGCAGGACAATGCGGCCTCCGCAAAATGGATTCGCTTGGCTGCCGAACAGGGACTGGCAGAAGCGCAGAATTTCTTGGGCTTAATGTACCTTGAGGGTATCGGCGTTCCAAAGGACAGCAGCACAGCCGCGAAATGGTTTCGGGATGCAGGGATGCACGGTGATGTCTCGGCACAATATCAATTAGGACTACTATTGGGCAAAGGTGATGGCATACCAAAGGACAGTACTGAGTCAGTTGTTTGGTATCGAAAAGCGGCTGAATCGGGAAATGCCCATGCACAATTTAAGTTGGGGCTAGCATATGCCAATGGTGTTGGCGTGACTCATGATGATGCTGAGGCGGTAAAGTGGTTTCGCGCCGCCGCCGAGCAGGGAATAGCAATGTCCCAAGGATATCTGGGCACAATGTACTATTCTGGAAAAGGTGTCGGTAAAGACGACGCAGAAGCGATAAAGTGGACTCAGAAAGCAGCGGAGCAAGGGGCGGCAAGCGCACAGGCTTTCTTGGGAACTTTGTATGACAGCAGCGGCGTCGAGGGCTTTAAGGATAGCGCGAAGGCAGCAAAATGGTACCGCTTGGCTGCTGAGCAGGGTAGCAGTGTAGCACAATTGAATCTTGGCACTTTGTATTACCGGGGCGAAGGTGTAGCGCAGGATAGTTCGGCAGCGGTAAAATGGTTTCTTCTAGCCGCACAACAAGGTGACAGAGACGCCCAGAGAGACCTAGGAATTTTGTATTATAACGGTGAGGGCGTGCCCAAGAGCGTCGTTCAAGCTTACGTCTGGAACTACCTCGCTGCTAAGCAAGGCGATGAAGATGCAAAAAAGGCTCTAGCCACCCTTGAAGATGTACTGACCCCAGACCAAAAGGCTAAGGCGATGAAACTGGCGCGAAAGATGTTCAAGAAGATGCCGAAGGAGTGACGCGACCTCGGTTGCCTTGCCGCCACCTCGTGAGGTCTGGTGGGTAACCAGAACAGCCTTGGAGGGGCATCTGGCGGGGTGGTCTGGGGATGAGAGGGTGAGCAAGGCGTCGGGTTAGGGCAAGATTGGGCCAAATTGCCCCTGACTTTTTATAGCAACCCAATGGTTGCTCAAAGCAGCTATGCTGTTTTTTACAATTGGAGAGCTTGACCACGTATGACAACTGTCACACATTTACGGGCATGGAAGCAATCGGTGTCATTCGGGTCAGCACAAGCCAGCAAGCCACTGAGGGAGCCTCCCTCGACGCACAGGCACGCAAGATAACGGCCTACTGCGACCTGAACGGCCTGACGCTGGTCCGCATCTATGAGGAAGCTGGCATCAGCGGCCTGACCAAGCTGGCCCAGCGCTGCGTCCTAAACGAAGCTCTAGACGAAGCCTGCCGTCGCAAGTGCGCACTCGTTGTCTTCAGTCTCAGTCGCCTCTCCCGCTCGTTAACCGACAGCATCGGCATCCTAGAGCGCATCCAGAAGGCTGGGGCCGAGCTTATCTCCCTTTCGGAGAAGATTGATACCACCTGCGCCAGCGGGAAGCTGGTCACGAACATGCTGATGCTGCTTCAGAACTTTGAGGTAGAGCAGTTGAAGGAGCGGGTGACGGTCACGATGTCCTGCCTCCGCAAGAGCCAGAAGCGCATCAGCCGCCACATCCCCTACGGCTACTCCCTCTCTGAGAATGGAGAAGACCTCGTGGAGAACCCCTCCGAGCGCGCTGCGATTGAACGCATGAAGACCCTTCGGACCTCTGGGCAGTCGCTCTGGGCCATAGCAGGGGCGCTGGAAAGCATTCCCACCAAGACAGGAGCCAAGTGGAGCGCCACCGTCATCCGTGGCATCCTCAACCGCGAAGCCAAACTTGCCGCATGAAACCCAACGCCGAAGCCAAGCTAGCCGCTGCCGCCGCCAAGATTAGCGCCAAAGACCTCCAAGGGTCTGGCCCGAAGACAGCCTTCGTCCAGTTCCGCGTCTCCGAGGCGGAAAAGGAAAGCATCGCGGCGACTGCTGGTGCTCTTGGGCTTCAAGTCTCTGAGTACCTGCTGAAGCTGCACGAGCTTGCTAGCGCGAATCTGCGGAAGAAGTGAGTGGATTTCGGAAGGTCTCCGCGTCTTCTGACCAAAGCCGACTTTTTTTAACGGTGGGGCGGGCTGGTGCGTTCTAGAATCGGAGCTATCAAAAGTGTCCCACTTTCATGTGTACGGATGGCGGGAGGGACTTCGGCCTTGGGTGAAGTGATATTGTGCCTCTTTGTCCGTTATACGTCCGTTTTTGCCTTTAACCGATTCTGTCATAGGTAAACCGAGTCCCCCCTCGGGCACCATTTCAGAGCTTTCCCAACTTGGGACAGCCATGCCCAAACGCGCTGTTTCCCCTCTGAGCAGGAGAACTTTTGGGTTTTCCGACGCGAAGTCGCTCTGGATCACCTTGGACGAGTTTTGACCTGTTTTCCCAAAATTTAGGGAAGCCAGTGAGGAAGGTAGCGACACGCCGAGTTTTTCCATCTCCGCGAAGAGGGGCAGGCTTTTGGGATCGGTGTAGCGATCCGTCTGACGCCATTCGCTGTGCCTCGCCAGTTTCACCCGCGCGAGTTCGGAAATCAGCGTATGGTCCGGAGTAGGTCAGCCGACGAACTGGCTAGGAGGGGAGGGCTCCAGAATGATCCGGATCCTTGATTATTTCCCGCCAAACATCGGCCCGAGGAAAAGTGACAGGATCATGAACACGTACATGAAGAGCATGGGATACCCGGGGAAGATCATCAGGCATAAGGCCAGAATTCCGCGCCAGTCCCAGCGGTGATTTCTCCCAATGCTCAGCCGCCACACCCCCAGGAGGGCCGCGATCAAGCCGAGGACCAGCAGGACCGCGAACAAGAGCTTGTGCCACATCGCGGTTGGCCCAGGCACGTAAGTGAGAGCCCTTCCTAGCAGGAGGAACCAGGCGACGGATCCAAAGACCCCGAGGCCGCCCTGCATGAGGGCCCGCTGACGCTGCGGGGTTTCCAATTGAATCATCCACCGACACTGACAGCCCGAAATCCGCCACTTTGGCCGCACCGTCTGCGCCAAGCAGGATGTTCACCGGTTTCAAATCGCCATGCACAAGCTTGGCGAAGGCGAGGCCGCGGGCAATCCCCAGCGCGGCCGGGAGCGTCGTGGTCCAATCTGTCTTTCCCGCGATGATCTCCCCCTGCAGGCTGCGCGCCTCGGGGATGTATTCCATGACGAGAAAGGGGAGCCGGTTGTACTCGGTGACCCCGTAGGTCAGGACCAGGTTGGGGTGGGGCCCGAGCGCCACGCAGTGGGCGGCTTCCTCAATGAACATCTCCCGCAATTCGGGCGAGCCCAGGTGCTGGCGCAGCGGGGTCTTCAGGGCGACTAGGTTGCCGCTGCGGGCATACTGTGCCGGGCCGAGCTGACGGCAGATGTAGACCACCCCGAAGCCGCCGCGGTGGAGCGTTTGCACCTCATATTGCCCGCCAATGATGTCGCCGGCACGGAAAGGGCCGTCCTCGACCGCAGCACATTCTGCGCGCAGCGCGTTCATTGCGGCCTCCTCGCTCCGGGCCATCACCGTCGAGGCGAAGAGCTGCGCGAGTCTTGCGTGGGGTGGACGCTCGCCTACATCCCCGCCCTTGGGAGCAGGGGCCGCATTGCCCTGCGCCTGCAGGGCCCGGTGCAGTTTGCCCGGTTGGGGTGTGGGGTCGGACATGCGTGTCGGGCCGGAGGCGATCAGGAAAGCAGCCGGCAGGCCTCGGCGTTGCGGCCCTCAAACTCGGCGGCCAGCGTGTGGAAATGGGGGCGCGAGAGCTGGGTATGCCCCAACTCGGCCAGCACCAGACCCTGCCCGACTCGGGCGGTGAGTTGAACGGTCGACACCAGTCGCCGCCGCTCCGCGGGCTCCAACTCGACCTTCAGCTGCTTCTGATAGAGCTCCATGATGTTCTCGGGCGCCGCGGTCGCCTCACCAAACAGCAGCCAAGCCTCATCAAAGCGACGAGACAGAACGAGGGTGAATGCTTTGACGACCCCGGTCATCATGACGCTGTCAACCTGCCGCTTGCGGGGATGTAAAATCTGGGTTTGCAGCCAGGTATCACTGAAGGCCAGCCAAGCCAGCAGGAAACAGTGGGCCGAATACGCCGTGGGCAATGGTCTGTCCGAAGCTGCCAAGAAGGACTCGCCCAGTTGGTTGCCGTCGCGGAGGAAAAAGGCCCGGATCGCCGTGACGGAATCGCGCTGCTCGCGCGGCACCATCGGAAAGACGTTGTTGGGCACGATACGGTCGTCATCCGGCGGGCGCAAGGACTCGAGACAGAGGTGGAGGCGGGCATCCAATTCCTTCGAGTGGGCCGCGATCCGCCGCAGGAGTTCGCGACCCTCGGCGATTCGTCCCTGGCGGATCAATTCCGCCGCCTGCAGGGTGTCGCCCCACGGTTTGGGCGGACCGAACAGGCCGGCCAGCAGGCCGGGCTTCCAGTCGGCGGGCACCGGTGGCAGGGCCGGCCGGGGTTGGGTGCGCCGGAGGGTATCCAGAGTCTGTGGCAATACGGCCGCTGAGCCGGCGGGAGTGGGCCGATCCACCGCAGCGACTCGCGGTTTCCGGCCAGCGCTGGCCGCCTGATAGGCGCGGTTGCATTCCGCACAGAGAAACCAATCCGCTTCATTCGCGTCCACTACCTGGCACCACAGGGCGTGATTTTCCTCCCGGGACTTGAGGTTGTTGACCTCGACCAAGCTCAGGCGAAAGGGATCGAAGTTTCCACCCCTGACGTTCTCCCTGAAATCCCGGGCCGTAACGATGGCCCCATCTGCCGCCGAACTCGCCTCGGAATTGCAGATGTCGCACATCAGCATGACACCGGGACAATGGCGCCGGAGTTTCATCTGGCAATCGGCGAAACAGGTTGCGCGCGCTGGGCCACCGCCCGGACGGCCCCGGGGGCCGGCGCGACTGTCGGCGTGAGCAGGGTCGGCAGGCTGGGTTGCAGCGTGGGGACGGTCAGTTGGGAAAGCGGCGTTGGCGGATTCGACAGAGCGGGGGCGATCACCAATGGGAACGGAAACGACTCGGCGTTGGCCGAAAGGGCGCAGAGGGCAAGCAGGGCAAGTGTAAGCAGGAGGTTTTTCATGGCGGGCAGCGGTTGAGGACGATTCGATCAAGTTCATCCCATACTTACCGGTGATGCGCCCAACTCTGCGCGGACGTGCGGTGGGTTGGCCGACGAATGCGCAATGTCGAACTGTGGGACCGCAGGGTGGCAACCTCGCGATCCGGCAAGCTCAATGGTCACCCGCACTGTGCTCGTTTCCATTGTGGCTCCGTTTGTTCCCTGTCCGCTCCCTGTTTTTTACGCCCAATGAGAGCGGCCGCCTCCCTCGGCTACCATCTCTCGCGCGAAGGGGGAGGGGCGGTCCAGGCGAGTCTCGCACGTAGTCAGAGAGGGTTTTGATGGGCGGGGCGATTTTGATGCCACCCTTGCCGCGGGCGGGGGTCACAGCATCCTCCAGCTGGTGAAAATTCTCCGACGTATCCTGATCGGCGTGGTGCTGACGGTCGTGCTCGCGGGCCTTTTGGTGGGCCTGGCGTTCGTGCCGGCCGTGCAGACGTGGTATGCACAGTCGAAACTCGATGCGCGGGAGGACGTCCATGGCACGGTGGGGTCGCTGTCGGCCGGGTTGCACCAGGTCGAGTTGGCCGATCTTCACCTCGAGATCGGAGCGGTGGTTATCGATGTTCCGTCCCTGCAGGCCAATTTGCCCGTCACGAGCGCGGCTTGGAAACATGATGTCCGCATCGGCAGCCTGGTGGCCAAGGGCTGGACGATCGACCTGAGCCGCACGTTGGAACCGGAAAAGACGCCCGCCCAGCCGGGTTCCACCGCTGAGCCGACGAAAACCGCGGGCACTGCCGCGACGGCGACCTCGACCACCACGGTGCCGGCGGAGACGCCGGAAGTGCAGCAGGCGCTGAAGATTTTGCGCAGCATCGTGGGCGGGCAGGCGCTGCCCTGCGATTTGTCGCTCGATGGCGTCGAGCTCGAAGGCGACGTGATCGTTTCCAGCCCGCAAAGCGGGTCCGTCCGCGTGCACGTGACCGTCAAGGGCGGCGGCGTGGCGGCGGGCCGGGAAGGCGACCTGGTGATTGCAGCCGATGCCGTCTCGCCGTGGCCCGGGGTGCGGGAGGCGACGCTGCAAGGTCACCTCCTCGTGGCGCAGAAATCCCCCCGACGCATCGACCGCATCGCGCTCACGTCCGACCTCGCCATCGGCCGCGAGGCGCCGGCGGAGGACATCAACCTGGCGCTCGGACTGGAAATCGCGCGAGGCGCCGGCGAAGCGCTTTACCGGGCAAACGTGAGCCAAGGCGGGCGCCGCCTGGTGGGTTTCGTCGCGCATTGCCCCGAGGCGGGCCGCCAGATTAGCGGTGACTGGACGGTCGATGTGCGGAACTCCGACCTCGCGCTCCTGATGCCAGACCATGCCTGGCCCGTGTTTGCGGCGACGGCGGCGGGGCGATTCGAGTCCGACGGCGCGTTCGCGGCCGTGCGGGTAAATGGGAAATTGGGCGCGGGCGTGAATCAACTGGAGGTTCTCGCACCTGCGCTCGAGCGGTTGGGCGGCGTCGCGCTCACGGCCCACTTCAACTTGGAGCGCCGTGGTCACGGGCTGCATTTCACTGATCTCGGAGCGACGATGACGAAGGGTGTCACGTCGGTGTCACTGCAGTCCCTGCAGGCTTTTGACCTCGATGAACAGACGGGCACGTTGGCCTTGGCGGACTCCAACGGCGACTGGCTGGAGGGATCGACCCGCAACATTCCCCTGGACTGGTTTTCGGATCCCAATGGAGCCCTCGCCGTTGCGGGTGGAAATGTGACCGGCGAGTTCCTGGTGCGGTCCACGAGCGGCGGCTTGGTGCTTCGACCCAAACAGACTTGGGCGGTGAAAGGCATCGCCGTGCAAAGATCCGGCCGGCCACTAGTGCGGAACCTCGATCTCTCGCTGGCGTGGCTGGCGGATTACGACGCGGCCGGCTGGCACATGCAATGGGCGCCGCTCACCGTCAGCCACTCGGGTCGGCGTCTCGCGACGGTTGAGGCCAAGTTCACGCGGCCTCCCGGGGCCAACCAGGGT
>TBL_comb47_HYPODRAFT_10002259_pt1 | contig 23904 bp, 13 predicted proteins | sample TroBogypolimnion_40_FD_10682 | JGI IMG/M metagenome (IMG submission 10682)
CAGGTCAAAACTAGTAAGGTTACCAGAATGTATATATCTCTTCTCATCCGATCAGAATTTAAAATTGTAGGTAAACGATGGAACGAATCTGAATAAGGTTGTTTGAACAGCCTCAGTCTTGGTTGGATCAGTCTTACTATCCTGGAAAGCAATGCTATATGGATTATTATGCCCGTAAGCATTGTAAACTGAGAAAGTCCAGCTCGATTCGAAGGTTGCGGTTTTTTTCCTGATCCATGTTGCGCCAAGGTCGAGCCGATGGTAGGCCGGCATTCTGTTTGCGTTGCGATCGCCATAATAGAACATTGTTTTACCACTAATTTTGTATTTTCCGCTTGGAAAGGTGACTGCATTTCCGGTATAATAGACCCATGTGGAGGATAATGTCCATCGCTTGCTTAACTCATATATCCCCACAACTGCAATGTCATGGGTCCGGTCCTGGGTCGCAGGGAACCAGGATCCGCTATTTATTGCATTGAATTCCCGCTCAGATCGCGCAAGAGTATAGCTAATCCAGCCATTGAACTTGCCGTATTTCTTCTTAAGGAATATTTCCAGGCCATAAGTACGTCCTTTCCCAAAGAGAATCTGCGATTCGACATTCTCATTCAGATTCAGCTCAGCCCCATTCTTGTAATCAATTTGATTCCGGAGATTTTTGTAATAGATCTCACTTGAAAACTCATATTTGTTATCGGTGAAGTTGCGGTAAAAGCCCAGCGACACCTGATCGGAAATTTCCGGTTTTACATTGTTGCTGCTGGGAATCCATAAATCGGTTGGATTACCAGATGTTGAATTGGAAAGCAGATGAAGGTTTTGCGTGTTCCGTGCATATGCGGCTTTAATTGAATTCTGCCCGTTAATCACATACTTGAACGTAGCTCGCGGCTCAATATTTAAGTAGGTTTTGACGAATTTACCCGAACCATAGTTTAGGCTATCAAAAATATTTCCACTTAAATCATACGTATAGAAAATACCGGGACCTATTAAACTAAAAATACTTAGTCTGGCACCATATTCTACACTAAAATGGTCAGAAAAACTATAAAGGTGTGACAGGTATAAACCATTCTCCCATGCATATTTATTGGTGAGACTTTTCATGCTCACATTGCTGCCCGCTGTAATAACTCCCGGAATAATCTGATGGTATACCGAGTTAAAACCGAATTTCAAAGTACTTCTGGTGCTGGCAAAGAACTGAAAATCCTCTTTCAGACTAAAATCCTGAATTCTGGAAATAATATTCAGACTAACCCCACTGTTAATATTGATTTTGTAATCATAATTGCTGAAGATAAGTGATGTATTCGAAAACAAACGATCGGAGAACAAGTGGTTCCACCGAAGAGTCGCTGTAGTGTTGCCCCAGTTGATTCCAAAGGTATTTCCAAATCCAAGGACATCTTTCCCGAAATACCCTGAGAGGTAAATCCTGTTCTTGTCATCTATCTTATAATTGGCTTTGGCATTTAAATCATAGAAATAAAGGCGTGATTTATTCAGCGAAGTATCAGGTGATAGTTTCAGAAACAGATCTGCATAGGTTCGCCGGGCAGAGATAATAAATGAACCTTTATCTTTCACAATGGGTCCCTCAACAAGCAAACGCGAAGATATAAGACCAACGCCGCCACTTACAACAAACTTTTTATCGTTGCCATCATTCATTTTTATATCGAGAACCGATGAAAGCCTTCCCCCATATTCTGCCGGTTCATTCCCCTTATAAACGGAAATATCCTTAATGGCATCAGAGTTAAAAACTGAAAAGAATCCCATCAGGTGTGAGGCATTGTAAACGGTTGCCTCATCGAGCAGAATTAAATTCTGGTCTGCAGCTCCTCCTCTGACTGTAAAACCGCTGCTTCCCTCTCCGACAGGCTGGATGCCGGGTAAGAGCTGAATCGTTTTCAGGACATCTTTTTCGCCAAACAAAACTGGGATACTCTTGATATCCCGGGTATCGAGCTTTAGGACCCCCATCTGGGTTTTTGTAACATTCTCATCTTTTCTTCGTCCATAAACAACCACTTCCTGCAGTTCTTTAGATTGTTCACTCAATGAAAAGTTTATCTTTATTGATTTTGAAAGCTTTACTTGTTGCGTTTGAGGCTTATAACCGGCATATTGGGAAGTGATCTCGTAATTTCCGGCCGGTAGTGTAAGGGAATAAAATCCGTACGAATTTGCTTCGGCCCCTTTTGAAGGTAACTCTTTGACTGATACCGTTGCTCCAATTAAATCCTCGCCGGTACGGGCATCTTTGATATAACCACTGATGGTTAAACGTGACTGCGAAAAGAGGGAGGCAAGAATACCTAAAAATAGTAAAGCAAAAACTCCGATTTTTTTTCCCATTCCTGTATTTCTAATATATAAATTTAATGCAATCCTTTGAGAAGGTCTGTACTCCTCTTCCCTGAAATCTGCAATCAAACAGTTAAAATCTGAATTAAATATGATCATGTTGTTTCCGCAGGGAAAGCCCTTTCGTTGAGATACTGATCAATTGAATTTATCGAACTACCTCAAAAGTAACCATCAGAACCTTGGTGATTTTTCCAAACTGCGGAGATAGCAGTGGAGTATCAGAAATAAAAAAGGCAACCTTCATCAGGGTTGGGGCCAGCTGCAGAACCACACATTCACTCATAAAATCACTTATACCAAGAAATCCGTTGGTGGAAAAACTCAGGGTATTTACGTGTTTGTAAGTGACATTGGTGGTTTTCACCCCATCAGGAGAAGTTACAATAGTGAGATTCTTACCGATATTCAATAAAAAGGTAAGGCCAACCGGCGGGGTAAATGGTGTGGCATAAGTCAACGCCAGACTGTCTGTAATCTGGGGAGGAATATTGGCGATTTTGTTAGCCGTGCAGTAGGTCAACCCTGCCAGAGCACCTCCACCAAGATTATTGATGGAGTAATTACCATTGCCCGAAAATATAAATTGATCCGTATAAGCCAGCCCCAATTGGAAATTAGTCAAAACACCTACCTGAAAATTATCTTTCACCGTCATGCTTGAATCGGCAGCTGCCAGAGTTATCCCATAAGAAGCACTAATCCTCCAGACTTTACCATTTGTAAAATTAGAACCGCCGGTTAGTTTGTCCATTTGCGTCATGGTCGGAATTGTGACAGTTGCAGAGGCTGTATTCTCTCCTCCGGGACCCAATATCAAAACATTGACTTTATAGGTTGTTCCATCTTTGGGATAAGCATGAGTAATTGCCGCACTGTTATATACGATGGCAGTGTCCCCATCTCCAAAGCTCCATTTATAAGCACTCGAGTTGGTGGTTGCAAGGTTGAATGTAACCACATTATTTGCAACACTCGAAGAGATTGTGGCTGTCGGTAATGGAGGGACGGGCTTGCAGGTCGCAAAAAAGATTATCCCTAAAGAGAGTAAGCCGGCAAGCTTGAAATACTTCTTCATAAAATAAATACTATTAGACTTAACCTCGTTAAATTTCACGGAGCAAATCTAAAGATAAAAATGCAGGAATCAAATCAATTGGCATATGCTCCGATTGATCAGAATCAACGCTGGAACTGATCTTATCAATCCGGTTAATCTTCAGTCATGTTGGCTGTTTTAGGGTGCAACATGGTTAATTGCAGCAAAACGGCAGCAACCACAAAAATAGCCAGTAATGCGATATCGCGGCTTAAGTTACCCGAATCGGCCGATTTTCCCAAAAAGGTAGTAATTAATGCCCCCGTAGAAATTCCGGCAAGATTCATCAATCCATAACCGGTGGCCCGGTATCGTGGAGAGGCAAACTGACATAAAATAGGCATGCAATTCACATCGAATATCCCAAACCCAAGACCGAAGAGCGAAGCTCCGAGCATAATAGGAAGAAAATTATGCCCGAATCCAATGAGTAAAACTGCAGGAATTGTCATAGTCAAACCCAGTGCACCTGTAAAAATCCGACCGCGCATATTCCGCTGCATCCACAGGTCAGAGATTACTCCTCCTATCACAACACCAAGCAAGGAAGACATGGCCATGGTAATGGTCGATAGCGGTCCGGCATGCGACATATCGATATGCAGATTATTGGCGACCAAGGTAGGCAGCCAACTTTTAGTTGCCCATCCTGGCAAACTGGGTGCCGAAAAATAGAACAGAATCACCCAAAAGGAGATGTTGCCCAGCAAGATACCCATCCCCTTGAATAACTCCCTGAACCTTCTTAGCAACGTATGTGTAAGCTCCCGGGTAACAACATAAGCCTTTTTTTCCCTCAGAAAAAGGATGAGTACGATGCTGTAAAGAACGCCGATCAATCCGAAAATGTGGAATGTAGTTTGCCACGAAAAATTGCCTGCCACTGTTGCCCCAAAACCTCCCAAAGCCTGCCCGAGATAGATACCGGTCATGTGCAATCCGATCGCTACCGACCGGGTTTTACCCTGATGATAGTCAGCAATAAGTGCCAGGCCCGCAGGCATATAAAACGCTTCACTTACGCCCATCAATGCCCGAAGCGCATAAAGCTGATCAAATGTTTTGGCAAATCCCATGAGCATAGTGACCGCCGACCAGACAAATAAACTGCCGACAATCATCCATTTCCGGTTCAACCGGTCAGCAATAATACCTGAAATTGGGCTCATCAGGGCATAAATCCAGAGAAATATCGCCATTAACCGTCCAAAATTAGCAGCCGTCTCCAGTTCTGCAATATCGATCATCATCGATGGTTTCATGGTGGAAAGCATCTGCCGGTCGAGATAATTCAGCAGCGCTACCACCCACAGCAGGCCAACAACCAGCCAGGGATACCATTTTTTTTCTTGCATACAGGTAAAAATAAAATTAATTGATAACGGACAATTTTAACGAAATATTATTTGTTTTAAAAATAGCTCCTCGCGGCTGGCGGCTGGCTTGAACAATCAAATCTTGATGATCGTCAGCATCATCCAGATTATAAAATAATGATCATTCTACCGGCATATGACAGCCAGTGGCCACTTGCCAACAGCCAGAGGCAAAATATTTTCATTTTAGATATTTTTCGAAAAAAGCATTCATCTTAAGTTGCGAAAAATCATTTACCCGCTGCACTACATCCATTGCGTGAGGCCACAGAGGGATCCTGTAATAAACATTGGGAACCCCAAGAGTGTCGAGCCGGGCCTTTAATAAATCGGACTGGCTGACTGGAACCAGATCATCAGAAGTGCCGTGAAGAATAAGGGTCGGTGGATCATTCTTATCGAGATATTGGATTGGAGAAGCTTCCTTGTAAAGATCGGGTCTTTCTTTATAGGAGTGCGCCAGAAATGAGGTTACCAAAGGCTGATTTTGAGAATAATCTGTAGTAAGATCAACCGGTCCGTAAATATCTACGACCGCTTTTACCCGATGAGTGTTACTCGGGGTATTTAAACTGTCATTCTTAAGCAGTGGATTTTTCCACCCATAGGCGGCTAAAAGTGCCAGATGTGCACCTGCAGACCCTCCAATTAAAGCAATCCTGTCGGGATCATAACCGTATTGATCGCCGTGATTAAAAAACCATTGGACAGCATCTGTAACATCCTCAGCACAGGCAGGATACGGACCATCTTTCAGCAGCCGGTAGGACACTGTTGCCGTAATATATCCCTTTTTAGCAAATGCAACAGTATAAACCAGGTAATCGGTACGTTTACCCGATCTCCAGGCACCACCATGAATAAAAACCAATAAGGGAGCCGGTTTCGTTAAATTCTTAGGTTTATAAATGTTAAGCTGAAGCGACTTCCCATTAATATTCTTGTATTCAATGTCTTTAATCTCCTCTATATCCGCCGGGATTTCAGGAGTCATATTGATCACCTTTTCCAAACCAACGCCAACTGCCAGGTATCCGGGAAGGACAAAATGATAACCTGTCGGGGGTTTTCCCGGATTCATGGCTGACCAGACTCTGGGAGTTATCAGCAGCGCAAAACCAAAACCAATTAAAATCAGCAGACCAAAAAGAATGCGTTTGATTATCTTCATAAACAGTTCAATTTATTTTAAGTATTTTTCAAAAAAACCGGTCATCTTCGCCTCCGAAAAACGATTAACCCTCTCTATAACATCCATGGTATGAGGCCACCATGGCACTTTGTAATAGACGTTTGGAACGCCCAGACTATCAAGCCGGAACTTTAAAAGATCAGACTGACTGATTGGAACGATCTGATCGGATGTTCCGTGAAGAATCATTGTTGGAGGATTGTGCTTATTCAAATAGTGAACAGGCGATGCTTCCACATAAAGTTCAGGCGCTTCTTCAAACGATTTGGCCAAAAATCCGGTTACCGTTGAATTTGTCCGTGAAAATTCGGTTGTAAAATCTGTAGGCCCATAAATATCAACAACTGCTTTTATAGAATGGGCCGGAATAGTAATGGCCCCGGTATCGGATGGAGTTACACGTTTTTTCCAGTTATAGGCAGCCAATAGCGCCAGGTGCGCGCCTGCTGAACCCCCGATAAGCGCAATTCTGTCCGGATCATATCCATAACTTCCCCCGTTTTTATAAAACCATTGAACGGCATCGGTTATATCTTCGACGCAGGCAGGATATGGGGCATCTTTCAGGAAGCGATAGGATACGGTGGCTGTAACATATCCTTTTTTTGCAAAAGCGATCAGGTAAACCAGATAATCTGCCCGATCTCCGCCGCGCCACCCGCCACCATGGATAAAAACCAATAGCGGCGCTGTTGCAGAGAGGTTTTTCTGTTTGTAAATATCCAGCCGGAGCGATTTTCCGTTCACATTCTTGTATTCAATATTTTTTATTTCCTGAATATCCGAAGGAACTTCCGGTCTTCTGTTGATCAGGTGTTCCAGACCTACCCCAACTGCGAGATAGGTAGGGGCCATGAAATGATACCCGACAGGAGGCTGATCGGGATGTAACGCAGACCAGATCCGGGGTGTAATCATCAATGCTACAGCAAGTAACAGGACAGAGGCCAATCCGATTAACAGACGTTTTAACATTTGGGAATTCATTACAATATGATTTGTTGTTTTTTATCCATTTTTTGATTTGGCTTTGTAGAGACGCGCAGCTGTGCGTCTCTACAAATTGTTATTTCTGATTCAATTCCGTTAAAATTTCCTTTAAATTCTTATGCAGTTGCGGACCTGTTTCAGGCCCCATTGAATTTCCTTCGCCGTAGGGAGCACCGTCTCTTTTATAGGTAAACGGAGCCTTTTCATCCCATTGGCTTTTGGGAACGATATAACCGATTTCATCGTTGGCAAGGCCAAAAATAAACTTGTACTTACCCTGCATCATCTCTCTGACACAAGGGACTTCAACAGGTGCGATCTTATAATCCTGCCCTTCGGGAGCTTCAATTCCACCATTGATAATTTCGGGATAAACCTCTCCCGGAAGCGTTGCAAACGAAAGCGGTCCGATTTTAAACACTGAAATCTCGGAACGGACCTTCATCCAGCCGGTAGTTCCACGATCAAGGATGCCCAGAGCTGTTCCAAGTTTAAACATTACATTTTCAATAGGCAAATACAACGTTTTAACGATTAGCGAAATAGCTGCAGTATCTATTTTATCTGCCGGATTTTCCATTGCATTCAGTGCGAGCAAAGCCAGTTGTTTCCCCTGGGCCTCAGCCTTTTCGAAAGTTGGTTCCTTAAACTCCTTCCCGGTGAACGGATCTTTAATCGCCAGACGCGGATGGGTGGTCATTAGTCCGCCTACAGCTCCATTGATATAAACCGCCACTCCCCCAATCCCTTTTTTGGCCAGACTGTCCCCATTATAAACCCCTTTCTCTACACCCTGACGGACATAATGAGGGAAATCGGATGAAATCAGTAAATTATCGCTCCATAAAGTTTCAGGGTGATCTGCCCAGGCCACGAGTGAACCCAGAGTTGCCCCATTCTCCTTATCGATAGCCTTGATTAACCGTAATCCCGAATCGAAAACTTCCGGTTTCCGGGTATCGATCAATAAATTAGCTGCTCCTGTCAAATCCTGGGATACTTCCAGCCTTGCAGGACGAAGACTCTTCACCGCCGCGAGAACCGATTTTACGGTCTGCGACTTCACATATTCCATGTACTTCTTATTGATCCCGCTTTTGAAATGAGAATTTCCCCAAAGTCCCAAAAGATCAGCACTTTCGTGAGTATGGGTTGAGCATATAATAGTATAAGTGACTCCTGCTTCAGCGGGAATTTGCTTCCTGATATCGATAATATCATCATTCATGAAACCGATAGCGTCGAGTACAACGATTGCCAGCCGTGTTTTGCCGTCGTCGACAACCATGGTTCTTGCCCAAACGTCATCGTGTATCCCATTGGCAGCCCGGCTGTTGCCGAATCCTGCGATCCAGACACCGTCAAAAACACCGTTCCCGTTCCCATCAGTAAACGTATCGCCATCTTTGGGATGATACTCCGCATCCTTATTTTTGTCAATCCAATGGTCAGGCACCTCAGGGGTAATCGGGAAGGCGGCAAACCCGGCCTTAAGAGCCGAAGGTTTGGTGTTTAAAATCTTTAAATCTGCCATATAACCCGGATTCCGGTCTTTCAGGTTAGCGTGAAACCAGAGCAAAATTCCGATAATCATTACGAGCATTAATAGCCCCAGCCCCTTAAAAAATGTTTTCATAAGTTGAGTTTTTACAATTATTTCAATTTTTATTTATGCGTATAATATTTTGTATGGCGGAACTAATTGGCGTCTAAATGTGTAATAATTAGATGCTGGCGATTGACAATTGGCGGCTGGCAACTGGTGACTAGCAACTGGTGACTGGCAAGTTACTGATTTGCCTGCCATTATCCGATTGTTTATTGTTCGTAACCCATTTTCGGATAAGGGCACCTTATTCGGATAGATTTAAGCCAGCTGCAAGTAGCCAGTTGCTGTCCGGGTTTCTGAACGATTAATCGCATATTCAAATTACCTGCTTCATTCACTATAAAACCAGTTATTTTTTGTAATGATTGTCCCTCGCATCATCCTCATCGTCCATATCGGGACCTTTCTCAATTTTTCGCCAGTCGATGGTTTTATGATACTTTTTCATCGCTTTATCGGCATCAAATATCCTGGAATCGTTTAATTCCAAGGTATAAGGGGTATAATCAGGCTTTGAGGTGAAAAAATCCTGCAATAAAGAGGCTGTTACATCAAACTGATTCACATAATTGACATTCAAAATGTTATAGATAGTTTTGAGAATGGACCCAAAATTGGCATGGGTATGGGATACATAACCCTTTTTCACATAGGGCCCCTCCATCATCAGGATTGAGCGGTGGGCGTCGATATGGTCGACTCCTCCCTGAGGATCATCTTCAGTGATTATGACCAGCATATTTTTCCAGTATCTGGTCCTTGACAGGAAATGGAGTATCCGCCCGACTGCCAGGTCGTTATCTGCCATGAAGGACTGTGGATAATAGTATCCATCCTGAGGCCGGATGCCTGCTCCATGATCATTGGGAACCTGCATAGTTAATAGTGACGGAAGTTTTTCTTTCTCTTTGATCCATTTATCCGTAAACTCCTTTTCAAACTGATCCATCCGGTACTGATCGGGAATATTGGTATTGAAACCGGCATAATTGTGACTGGTTCTTGTGAAAAGTGCTTTTTGCATAGGTACCATCACCAAATGGGCTCCGCCGGTGTTGGTGTCGTACCACTCTTCGCGGTTATGGGCCGTTTCGTTGGCCTCCCCGAAGTTATAAAAGGAGACTTTGGCCCTCTCAAGAGCCTCCCACAACCCGCCAATTTCGCCATAATCCTCGGGATCCATACTTCCGGTGGTTCCGGGGAAGCGCCTGCCCGGGGCTTTTGAAAAAAGCATGGCAGTTTTTGACACATTGCCATTTGCCTCAACCCATTCGTTGGGAATTACTCCCAGCATCCAATGATGGCCATAGAGTGAGGCGTCACTATCGCAATAATAATTATCCGAAAAGGAGAATTGTTTGGCCGCCTTAATATGATTGGGGCTAATCCTGAGTTTCGGAAATTTTTTCCTGAGCGAATCCGGCAAGGTATATTCATTATTAATGCCAAAACGTGCCAGCGTACTGTCGCCTGTTGCTCCACCAAGCTGTCCGAACACCTCATCGTACGTTCTGTTTTCTTTGGTGATATAAACGATGTATTTTATGGGTGAATTCCGTAATCCGGGTGTCGGAGGAAGCGGGTTTTTCCCATCATCTGAAACCGACAGGATTTTATAGGTATTGTCAATGGTCTGTCTGGTATACAATGCCAGCTGAGTTGCATCAGGTGTCGGTACCTTTTGAAAACTACCTAGTTGAATATCTCCAATATAGTCTCCCTGAGGCGGGGATACAAAACCTTTTCCCCCATTTGGACCTGCACCAAGTCCACGGGTGCTGGTGATGTAAATCTCCTGATTATCCTTTGCCAGCTGAACTCGGGTGGCTCCCCATCCGGTTGGGATCAAACCTTTGGTGATCTTTGATTCCACATCTATGACTGCTACGGCGTTAAAACCAAGTAAGGCTACAAAGAGCGTTTTTTCGTCCTTGCTCAGGGTCAGCCCAAAAGGGAGCAATCCCCGGTATTTATCAATCCGGGAATCGACTCTGATGGGTATGTCACCCAAAAGCTGATGATTTTTATAATCGATAATGGAAATATTATCATCCGTTGCATTGGAGACGTAAGCATATCGGTTCCCGACAGCCACGGAATTAGGACTTGCCCCTCCAACAACCTCCACCCCATCGATCATCTGACCGATCTGATGACCGGTCTTGAATTTGTCTGTGACTCTATTGGTAGTCAGATCGATGGAGAACACACTCATCGCCTCAGGACTCAAGGGGCTTCCTACCCCCGGGATTTTGCGCCCCTCAACGACTGTTCCGTTAATCGATTCTTTCGTATTATCTCCGTAAGGGTGGTGCGAGATCATCAGAGAATCGGCATTGGCCGGGGTTGCACCTTCGATTAGGGGGTAGGCGTACATCCCGACATTGGCCACAAGCACAGTTTTTTTATCAGGACTCAGAGCCAATCCAAAGGGGAGGCGTCCGACCGGGATCGAAGCGGTCAATTTCCTGGTGGACAGATCAATCCGAACCATCCTGAAGTTCGCCCGGTCAAGAACAAGGAGTTCATTTTTCGAGTCATTGAATACCAGATCTGAAGTAAAACTATCCACATATTTCTTTCCGGCAACAACACCATTCAAAGAGATCGAGTCGAGACGTGTTAAGGTAAGGATATCGTAAACAATGACGGCTCCATCATCGCCGCCACTCAGATAAACCGTTTTTGAATCGTTTGAGAAGGCAACTCCCAGGAATGAACCATGTGACAAGGGTGATTTAATTTTGTGATCATAACTCGGAACCCGGGTTGCATCCAATGATTTAAGATCAATGATCGTGATCACCCCGTTATGCAATACCACCGCTTTCTTCCCATCGGGCGCGACAGCCAGACCAAAAGGACGTTTGGTAATCCGGATAAATTTGCCGGCAGGTGTCAGGAAACGGCCACTTGCCAGAATTGACGTCCCGGTTTCATGGATAGCGGCAAATTGATCCCCGGCAGGAACGGAGAGGATATCCACCTGTTTTTGGGAAAATCCGGGCTTAGTAAGGACCACAAATAAGAAAAGCAATATAAAACGTGAAAATAATCTCATTGTTTATCTGTTTTAGTTCTGGAATGGAACATATATTCAATTGAAAATGTCTTTTAAAAAATTTACTAATTGCTACAGGCGACTGGCTGTTCGCGGCTGGCCTGATTGCATTTATCTGGATATTTTTTATTCCTAACTTTATTCTCAAGAGTGAATTCACACTAACTTAATAAAGTTCTGCCAGCTGCCTGTTGCTAGCCGCCAGTTGCATTTTTTAAATTTCATGGTCTTCATACCAGACATCCCGGAGCCTTAAATTCGTCATAACCTGACAATAAAAATCTGCTGCTTCTGATCCTTCGTCCCTTCAACAGGAATCAGCCGGTTATAGGCTATTATTTTTTCATCATCCGACCACACCAGATTTGAAGGTGAAGTGGCAGTTCTGGCAGTAATTCTTTTAAACCGCTGTTCAAAAGGACGGTCAGATACTTCGGTAATGACCACACTATTGTCCCAAATATAGGCAATCCTCTTGTTGTCTTTACTCCACCGTACCCCTGACTCGACATTTGAGGCATGTTCCGTAATCTGAACCGGTTCTCCTCCGGTTGGTGAGATCAGAAAAATCTGCTGAATCCCGTTTTTATCTTTTGCCTGATATGAGATGTATTTCCCGTCGGATGAGGAACGGACGACGCCCGCGCATCCCGGGAATTGGGTGTCTGCTGTATGGGTTAACCGCCGTTGGACAGTTCCTTTGGGTGGCATAGGGAATGAGGTGCGAGTTCCTTCAAGCGGGCCATATTCTCCGTGAACGTTTAGTGAATCGGAGATGTCAACAACAAAAAGCTCATCGACCGGCTTTCCGTTCTTATCATGCACTTTCCCAATGAACGCCCTGGCAACCTGCATGGTCCCATCAGGTTTTCGGTAACCCGGCATTCCAATCCAACTGTCACCGGCAGCGTTACTGATCTCATCGCTCCCCGGTTTCGGGTCGGGAACTACTCTCACCACAACCGCACTAAACCAGGTTCCAGCCACCGTTTCATCCGGATTATTATGACGAATGACCACCCGATGGCGTTGGTTGGAAACGGCAACCGTCCTCAGGTTCCATTTGACGCCTGTCGAATCTTCCAGATGCTTCATGATGGCATCGTTGTAGGTATAGCCCACCCATTTGCCGTCGCGGCTCCATTCATGCCGGTGAGTTCCGCCTCTGAGCGCTCCGGGAGTATAAGGGAAGGTGACATCACGGGCATCCATCAGGATCGGAACATTGGGTTGATTATCAAATACAATCACCCCGGTTCTGCGCCATTGCTGGTAAGGGTTCTGCTCGGTACACACGGGTAATCCGTGGATGAAAATTACCTTATTTTCGGTTGGATGATAACTGGCCGCCCCTGCTCCGGGTCCATAATCGCGATTGTCGGGAACCCCGAAGAGTACCTGTGTTTCCCCCGTTTCGACATTTACCCGTTCTACCGACGGACTTCCGCCGATACCGCCAACTCCGGTGCGGGTATCATAAACCAACCATTTCCCGTCGGGTGAAAAGTTGTCGTTATTGTCCAGATCGTGGTTCTTTGAGGAATCCTTGGTCAGCTGAATTTCAGGTTTAACCGGTTCATTTGTGGAACAGGCTCCCAGTGTCATTAGTGCAATCAGCCATTTATAATTCACAATACTTAATTTTTAGCGGTTATAAAATCTATTTTTTAGTATGATTTTCGCGTTCAATATCCTCGTCATCCATATCAGGCCCTTTTTCAATTTTTCGCCAGTCGATGGTTTTATGATATTTTTTCATTGCCTTTTCGGTATCAAAGACCCGGGGATCATTCAATTCCAGCGTATAAGGGGTGTAATCAGGTGTTGCGGTGAAGAAGTCCTGCAATAAAGAGGCGGTCACATCAAACTGATTAACATATTTGACATTCAATATGTTGTAAATAGTTTTCAGGATAGATCCGAAGTTGGCATGGGTATGGGAAACATATCCCTTTTTCACATAAGGACCTTCCATCATTAATACCGACCGGTGGGCATCGATATGGTCGACGCCACCCTGAGGGTCATCTTCGGTAATAATGACCAGCATATTTTTCCAGTATTTCGTTCTGGAGAGGAAATGAAGGATTCGTCCTACCGCCAAATCATTATCCGCCATATAGGAATGAGTATAATAGTAGCCATCAGCCGGACGGATGCCGGTGCAATGGTCATTGGGAACCTGCATGGCAATGAATGACGGCATTTTTTCTTTCCCTTTGATCCACTTGTCGGCAAACTCCTTTTCGAACTGTTCCATCCGGTACTGGTCCGGGATATTCACATTAAAGCCGGCATAATTCAGGCTGGTCCTTTTGAACAATGCCTTTTGCATCGGGAACATGACCAGATGCGAGGCCCCTGTTTTGGTATCGTACCATTCATCCCTCACATGAGCCGTCTCATTGGCTTCCCCAAAGTTATAAAACGATACTTTGGCCCTGTCGAGCGCTTCCCAAAGCCCGCCAATCTCGGCAAAATCCTCCGGATCTACCGCACCGCCGGTACCGGGCCAACGTCTGCCGGGAGCCTTTGAAAAAAACATGGCGGTCTTGGTTGTACTTGCATTGGCTTCGACCCATTCATTGGGAATCACACCCACCATCCAGTGATGGCCATGAATCGAAGCATCACTGTCGCAGTAAAAGTTATCCGAAAAGGCGAATTGCCGGGCTGCCTTGATATGATTGGGACTTATCCTTAGGTTTGAAAGCTTTCGGCGAAGTGAATCGGGAAAGGTATATTCGCAATTGATGCCAAATCTCGCCAGGGTACTGTCTCCGGCACCATTTTTCAGTTGGCCGAAAATCTCATCATACGACCTGTTCTCCTTGGTGATATAAACGACATATTTGATGGGCGATTTCCGCAAACCGGGTAACGGAGGTAACGGATTTTTACCATCATCGGTAATCGCTGCACTTTTAAAGGTGTTTCCGATCGTTTGCCGCGTATAAGCCGCCAATTGAGCTGCATCAGGCATCGGCACTTTCTGAAAACTTCCCAGCTGAATATCAATAATATAATCCCCCTGAGGAGGCATTACAAACCCTTGACCACCATTGGGTCCGGCGCCAATTCCGCGACAGGTGATGATGTAGATCTCCTTTTCATCTTTGGAAAGCTGAACCCGCGTGGGGCCCCATCCTGAAGGAACCAGTCCTTTGGTGGTTTTTGATTCGACATCAATAACCGCGACCGCATTAAATCCAAGTAAGGCAACATAGAGTGTTTTCTCATCTTTGCTCAGGGTGAGTCCGAAAGGCAGCAATCCCCGGTACTTATCAATTCTCGAATCGACTTTAATTGGAATGTCACCCATCAGCTTATGATTCTTATAGTCGATAATTGAAATATTGTCGTTGGTTGCATTTGAAACGTAAGCATACTGTTCCCCAACAGCGATCGAATTAGGACTGGCGCCTCCCACAACTTCAGCTCCTTCGATCATATGGCCGATCTGATGACCAGTCTTAAATTTGTCCATCACCTTATTCGTCTTGAGGTCAATGGTGAACACGCTCATCGCATCGGGATGAAGCGGGCTGCCCACACCGGGAATCTTGCGACCTTCAATAACCGTTCCGTTGATGGACTCCTTCGTATTATCGCCATATGGGAATTGCGAAATCATGATTGAATCGGCATTCGCCGGAGTGGCGCCTGTTATCAACGGATACGAATACATCCCAACATTGGCCACGAAGGCTGTTTTTTGATCGGGGCTTAGTTTGAGGCCAAAAGGCTGACGTCCAACAGGTATTGATGCCGTAATTTTTTTTGTATTCAGGTCGATCCGTACCAATCTGAAATTACCCCGGTCAAGCACAAGCAATTCGTTGTTTGGTTCATTTAAAACCAGGTCTGAAGTAAAACTATCCTGATAATCAATACCTTCGATTTTTCCATTCAAAGAGATTGAATCAAGCTTGGTTAAGCTGTTAATATCGTAAATAATGACAGCTCCATCATCTCCTGCACTTAAATATACGGTTTTTGAATCTTTTGAAAAGGCGACGCCAAGGAATGATCCATGCGTTAAAGGAGATTTTATCTTTTTATCATAGCTCGGTACCCGTATTGTACTTAGCGACTGAAGATCAATAATGGTAAATACCCCATTATGCAGGGTGACCGATTTCTTCCCGTTGGGGGAAACGGCCATTCCGTACGGGCCGTCTGAAATGCGGATAAAGGTTCCGGCAGGTGTCCCAAAACGTCCGCTAGGTAAAACTGAAGTCCCGCCGTCATTTAATCGGGTAAATTGGTCTCCGGCAGGAACCGTTAAGATTTCCGTTTTATTTTGCGGGAATCCGGTATTCCGAAAAGATAACAGTATGAGGAGAATAACAAACGCCGGCAATAATTTCATGAGGTATTTATTATTTTAAATTCAGGTATTTCAATACTGCCTCATTGCCACTCAAAGCGTTGGCCGGAACAGGATGCTCAGCGTTGAAAACCAATAATTCATCTTCGGGCAGGAAGGTGATAAAGCTCTCGTCGAACCCGTTTTTATAAGGAATATTCCCGATATTTAAATTCAGGTGATGTGCCAGGAAGGTATAAGCCACAGACCGTTTATTGTAGCCATAATCGTGCACCTCGGCAGGGAAATGGACATTTTCGATCCGGTTTTCGCCGTTATAAAGGGAATAAACCTTTTGAATATAAGGGTATTCTACACGGGGTGTGTTTCTGGTCCAGTCGCTGCCATCCGAAATAAGCAACATTGGACGGGGTGCGCACAGGGCTGCAATCTCGACATTATTGGTCTGATGATTCTTACTTCTATGAACAGGCATCCCGCTTTCGCAATTGCATCCGCCAAAGAAATGGGCAGAAACCATCACTGCGGGAACCGAAACCTTAATCCTGTTATCGATAGCCGTAATCATGATTGTTTGTGTGCCGCCTCCGGATTCACCGGTGATCCCGATCCGTTCAGAATCAACATCAGGCCGTGAAAGGAGATAATCAAGCACCCGTTTGCTGTTCCAGGTCTGCAGTAACAAGGCAATCGGAATATCATGAGTCACCTGTTTGGAATCGGCATAACCGACCATATCATAAGCAAATACAATGGCACCCATCCTGGCCAGAACGGCACACCGTGCCTGCACTTCGGCCATTAAACGCCGGTTCTTCCAATGGCCGTGAGGACTCAGAATTGCCGCATATTTCTTCCCCTGATTCGCCGGCCGATAAATATTACCGGTCACATAAAACCCAGGGAAACTTTCAAAAGCCACATTTTCAACAATATATCCATCCCCCCGAAAGGTATGGTTCACCATAAGCGTAAAATCATTATTTACTTTAGGCATCTGACTAAATTTCATCCCCTCCAGAATTCCATCCCGGATGCCGGACGCCCGTTTTTCCCAGGATTCAAGGTTATTCCACTCTGATGCAAATTTCTTCATCATCATATTACCCTGATCCTCAGTCCAATATTTATCCCGGCATAAAAAATCATCCTGTGCATATCCTTGCATAGTAAATCCGACAAGCAAAAACAGAGTGAAGTATTTTAATGTTTTTGAAGATTTCATATCCATCTTTTGTATTTAGTTAGCAAACAGATTTTAACGCAAACCCGGACCGTCCAATTCCGGAGGATTCAAACAGCTAAAAATATAATTGCCCTAGCCCAAATACTTCACCTATTTTGGATATTGCACATTAAATTTTAACCATTGGTGAATAAGTCGTTTTTTTCCAATTTGCAAAATTATTTTCAATAATAACAGGAAATGAATCACAGATCCAATTATTGGGATTAAAATTGCCTGTATAGATGATGCTTCCTTTTATCAACGAAGGGATATAAGTAATGACAATAAATATAAAGACGCAAGGCTGTGCGTCTCTATATTTTGGCTGTGCGTCTTTATTTCTCTGAAAAATCAATCATGACGTTGGTTTCCTTAAACCCTTTGGAACGAAAGGCAAGATAGATGATTCCTGCAAGCATCCAGGTTCCTCCGATGACGAAAGTCTTGAGCGGCAGGTTAAGCCAGATCCCAAGGCAAAAAACAAAACCAATCCCTGCCGGGAGGAAATCGATGAGAAACCCTTTTATTGTCTTGACTTCCGCCTTCAGGAAGTACTCCCTCAGTGATGCTACGTTAACGCCCATAAATGCAAAGAAGGCTCCAAAATTGATCAACAAGGCAGCTTCCTCGTAGTTTAATGCGACTGCTCCGACAAGGACCAGGACACCCACAATCATGATATTATAGTTTGGAGATGCATGTTTTTTATCCAGATGTCCAAAGACTTTTTTGGGTATTACCCCATCCCGGCCCATGCCATAGAGCAGCCTTGAGGCACCCAGTTGCCCGGCAGCACCCGATCCAATACTGGCAAGAAGCAGGATGATTGACAGAGACCCGTCTAATAATGGTCCGCCAACACGATGTGCTACAGACATGATCGCTGTATCCAAGGCATCGTTTTGCGCGGTGGCATCGGATAATCCCTGAGTAAATGAAGCCCAGTCAGGCCATGATAATTGTGCAAGGTAAATTTGTGATCCGCTCCAAACTCCGGTAATCAGACAGGTTAGCACTGCACCGATCATGATATTTCTTCGGGGATTTTTCACCTCTTCGGATAAGGTGGTAATCCCATCAAAGCCGATGTAGGTTAATGCAGCCAAGGCAGTTGCAGATCCGACGGCTCCCGTCGAAAAGGTCTCCGGGTTATAAAACGGACGAACGGAAAACAGCCCGCTAAATCCATTGCGAATAAGGATATAACGGATTGCAGCCGCCATAAAATAAAATACGACCACACTCATAACGATCATCAGGATCGAATTGGTTCTTGATGCCATCCGGATTCCCATCAGATTTAGCCAAGTAAAGCCAAGGACAAAGAAAATGATCCAAAACGCATAAGGGATAAAAGGCAACATGTGGTTTGCCGTGATACTGGTGTAAATAACGCATATGATGGGTATAAACATATAGTCCATAAACATCGACCAGCCCGAAACAAATCCAAGATAGGGGTGCAGCCCCTTACCAACATAGGTATAGGCTGATCCAGCGGAAGGATACCGGTTTGCCATCCTTCCATAACTAATTGCGGTAAATATCATAGCCACCATAGCTATGAGGATGGTCGTAACGGCATGTCCTTTTGAAATGTCATTGGCATGACCAAACAAGGGCAATGCTGCCACCGGCTGAATGAGAATTATTCCATAGATGACAATATCACGTAAGGATAAGACCCGTAGTAATTTAACTTCTGTAGCAGGTTCTTGATTTGACATTTTCTGTGTTTATATTAATCTTTGGATTTAAACAGGATAGATTCCGGGATTGGCTGATATTTGATTCCATCGGAGCTATAGGCAACCAGCAGTGCTTTACTTCCGCCACTTTGAAAATATTCGACACGGATTTTGTGTTTCCCGGGTTTAAGATTGAGGGAGTTGCCGATCTCCTTGGTTCCATGCTCCCCATCGTTATCCACGATCAAATGATCGTCGATATATAATTTACTTCCATCGTTGGAGCTGATGTAAAACGTATATTTTCCGGCCTTATCAATTTGAATAAATGCCTTAAACTGAAGTGCAAAATTCACTTTTGGAATTGCAATTTTTCTCATACCAAATTGAAAAACGGCGCCTTTGGAAACCGGTTTTAATTTAGTCAGATCGGGAATCTTTGTAAATGCCCCATTATAAAGTGACCAAAGAATGCCATTCTTGGCCGGATTCACATAGTTGTAGATTACTTTAGACTGATTGCTCGCATGGGATCCCGTCATAAAAGCCTGCGCCCGTACAATCTCGTTTCCCGAAATTTCCAATGGGTTTGTATAAATTGGGGATGTTTCATTAACATCACTACCATCGATAGTATAATGTATTTTTGCAGCAGCCTCAGCGCAACTAATTTTAACGATCAGTTTATCACCGATCTTCAGAATGGTATCTTTAGGCGTTATCAATGGTGTTGAGACATAGGATCCTGTGATTATCTTTTTCGCACCGCTTGAGGTGAAGGAGTAATTCCCCGACTTGATTTCAAAGACTTCGCGGTCATCTTCCCATTTAATAAATTTGACACATTCACTTTTTGATGCCAGCTGATTACCTTCCATCACCTCCTCCTTATTTAGGGTTGGGACATAAACTGTCGCAGTGGCATTGGCAGGAATGGTCACCTCCCATTTGAATTTATTGTTTTCCAGTTTCCAGCCGCTGTTAATTTTTCCGTAAATTGAGTTGCAGGAGGCATTAACACTGGTTAAATCGCCTAAAACACAGGGTTTCATAATGATATGCCGGAAGGCCGGAATCTCAGGGTCGGCTTTGATACCTGCCAGATTTTCGTAGTACCAGATGATCAAGTCGCCTAAAAGCATCACATGATTTCCGGAATTCATCCCGGGATCCCCTTTATCGCCGTTCCAGAGTTCCCAAATGGTGGTTGCCCCGTGTTTAGCCATGTAACCCCAGCCGGGATAGGTGCTTTGAGAAGCCAATGTATACGCTACATCTGCATGTCCGTTCTCAGTCAGGGTCCGCATTAACCATTGTCCACCGATAATTCCGTTTCCGACATGACCCCCATTATCACTGATGGTTTTCTGCAAAAGCTTATCTACAATTTTATCCCTGTACTCGTCGGGAACAAGATCGAATGCAAGTGCCAGGATATTGACAGTACAGGTATTATTGCTGTATTTTGCCTCATTCTTATCCAGGAATCGTTTATTGAAGGCGATTTTCATCTCTTCCGCTGTTTTGGAATAACCTTCAGCGTCATTCTCCTTGCCCAGTAAACGGGCAAACTTTTCCATCATTTTCAATTCATAAAAGAAATATGCCGTTCCGATATATTCCGAACTGGTGATTCGTGCCGGATCGCTTGAATTGATCAGGGTAAGATCTTCGGGCGGAACGCACCAGTCGCCGTAAGTATCTTTGGGCATTATTCCGTTATTCAGGAAATGGCTCATATGGTCAATCCATTTTTGCATGTACGGATAATTGGTTTCAATGGTTTGAATATCTCCATATTGGGTATAAAGCATGTCGGAAGCAAAAAGGAAAGTTCCGGGCCAAGTAGTATTGTCGCTGTAGATTGGCCAGAAAGATGGCGCAACATCAGGGAGACTGCCACTTTCAAGCTGGGCATCTTTGATGTCTGTCACCCATTTATTATAGAGTTTCGAAATGTCAAAGATGTAACTCTCACCGGTACATTCCGCTGAGCGATCGCCCAGCCACCCCTGCCGCTCATCCCGTTGAGGACAGTCGGTGGGCATACTTCGGTAATTACCCCCAATTCCCCAGAAAGCATTTTTATAAATGCTGTTAATCAATGTATTGGAGCAAGTAAACGAACCGGTAATTTCAAGAGCATCATGAACGACCTTGCCCTTTAGGGAGGATAATGTTGGTACTCCGGGGAATCCGGCAACTTCAACATACCGGAATCCGTGGTAGGTAAAACGGGGTTCCCATCTTTCATCCCCTTCACCTTTCAAAACATAGGTATCAGTAACTTCCGCAGTTCGGATATTGGCCAGGAACAAGCTTCCATCCTCTTTCAAAGTCTCGGCAAACCGCAGGGTTACCTTTTCGCCTTTCAGACCTTTCACAAACAGTTCTGCCCAGCCTACCATATTCTGGCCCATATCAAAAATAAAGGTGCCGGGTTTAAGTTCTTTCACCGCAACCGGGGTAATCTGATCAACAATCTTAATTGGATCAATAGGTTGTGAAATCAACGTTTGACATGGTTTGCCGACCGGTTCTGCCTCCATCCATTTTGAATCATCAAAGTTGATGTTGTTCCAATTCTTAAGCTCCATCCGGGCATCGTAATATTCCCCGTCATATTCATTATTGCGGCGTACCGGACCCTTTGTCGTCAGTTTCCAGGTTTCATCGGTAATAATGGTATCCAATGTACCGTCTTCATATTCAACAGCTATCTGACAGATCATTTTGGGGAAACCAAACGATCTGATTTTGTCATTTCCTCCGGCCCTTGGTGCGAAGAACCGTCCGTTTCCAAGGACCACTCCAATGGCGTTTTTATTTGGCTGCAAATCTTTAGTGATATCGAAAGTCATATAAAAAGCTCTTTTATTGTATTCTGACAGTCCGGGGGACAACACCTGATCTCCTATTTTTTTCCCGTTTAAATAAAGCTCAAACAGACCGAGTCCAGAAATAAATGCAGTTGCGGATTTAACCTTTTTCTCCAGATTAAATTCATGTCGTAACATTCTTGCAGAGAGAATGGTATGTGGTCTGTTCGGGTCATCATCACCAACCCCCTTTTCAAGACCAATCCATTTGGCTTTCCAGTCAGAATCATGGAGTAAGCCCGTTGTCCAGAATGCCGGTTCACTGGAATGTGTTCCACCGTTCTGATCCCAGATTTTGACCTTCCAAAGATATTTGTGATTACTTTCAAGGGGTTTTCCCTCATAGATAATTTGGCTGGATTTATCCGAAGCGATCTTTTGGCTGTCCCAAACATCCGCTTTATTTTCATTCAGATTCTGCAGACTTGAGGAGACAAATATCTGGCATGCGGTCTGAGTCGCACCGCGTTGCGCCGACTCTGAGATCCAGCTGAACCGTGGTTTCTCAATATCCACACCTAAAGGATTTGTTTTGTATTCACATTTCAGATTAGTCAATTTCACCTGCTGCGCACTTTGGTTGCAGGCATTGGTGATGAGGATCAGAAGGATAATCCGGAAAATTTTTTGCATTGGTTTGATTTTATTTTTTAATATTTTTTTTTGTTATCATTTGGATAAACCAATCCCCATGGTTTCCGGATATGATCCATGATCTCCATGATTTGAACAGACTCATCCAGTGGCATGAACGGCGATTCCTTTAATCCTGTTTTCAGGCAGCGCATCACCTCATCTGCTTCGTAATTCAGGGCGTTTCCGATGATTGGTTCCTCAATGGCATCCACCTCAGCCTTGTTTATAAATAAGGATGCCTTTGTTGGAACGGCAAAAACATCATCGATTTTAATATAACCCTCTGTACCAAGAATATATGCTTCATTTACACCTGCGGTTTTCAATGCAAACGATAAATCGGCAATTTCGCCGTTATCGTATTTCAGAATGGCCACCCCTTGTTCATCAGATCCCAACTCCCCAATATGACTCAGCCCGATCGCTTCGACCGGCGATTTTTTGTAGATCATCGATGCAAACGAGATTACGTAAATGCCAACATCAAGGAGGCTTCCGCCACCCAATTCGGGAGTTAAGTGGCGTGCTCCCGATTTAAATTCTCCACGTGCACAGCGGGAGGCTTTAACCATGCGCACTTCGCCAATTCTTCCATCTTTAATCCAATCCAGGACCTTCTTAATTAATGGAACCTGGCGGGTAATCATTGCCTCCATCAGAAAAACATTTTCTTCACGTGCAACCCGAACCATCTCCCGGGCTTCAGCGGCATTAATTGCGAAAGCTTTCTCACACAAAACCGCTTTCCCGTTCCGCATACACATGATGCTGTTTTCGAAGTGAAAGGAGTGGGGAGTTCCGATATAGATGACGTCAATATCCGGGTCGGCAGCAAGCTCCTCGTAAGTGCCATATGCTTTGGGAACATTATATTTTTCAGCAAATTTTATGGCGGTTTCAATTTCCCGCGAAGCTACTGCGGCAAGCTCCGCCTCAGGTAATATTGCAAGGGCATCGGCAAATTTCTTTGAGATGTGTCCCGTGCTTAAAATGCCCCATTTGATTTTATTTTTCATAAATCCGGACTTATCAAGATAAATTTATCATTTTATTAATCAATATATTGACTTATTAAATCTCAATAAAATCAATATTGAACCCACTTCGTTCTGAATTACCCTTATTCATCTGCCTCCGGTTACCACCGGAGGTCAATAATATTGATCCCGGATTCCCGGGATCTGACGTTATAAGTCTATGCGTCCTTTCGTACTATTTCCGTTAACTAACTTATATTCAATTATTTTTCCTCGTAAATGCAGTTATTTACCGGAACAATCTACTTGTGAAAAAGAACCGACGTGGGTATTACTTCCTTTGTAATTCCGGGACCTTTCCAGCTTACTATATTCGAAAAGCCTCCCCCCATTTGGAAATATTTCTCCCCGATCTGATAGGTACCGACTTTCAGTAAAACTGTCCGGGATGAAGGTGTTG